>FTEL01002163.1_pt1 | contig 13899 bp, 14 predicted proteins | sample 1658911 | NCBI WGS metagenome assembly FTEL01 (sample SAMEA3914869, study PRJEB12502) | metagenome | biome: forest; material: soil | place: USA | collected 2012-03-12 | depth 0.1 m
CCCCACAGCCCGGCGCGGGGATGCAGAAAGGTCCAAGTCTGAGGGAGATCCAAGAGGCCGAGGCCAAGCAGGCGGCCAAGAAAGAGGAGGCCGCCGCCGCCGCCAGGAAGGTTGCTTTGGAACAAGAGGCTGCGGCCATCCGCGAGCGCGAGAAGGCGGCCGCGGCCGCGGCGAACCCAGGTCTGCCGGCCACCAGCACTTGGGGCACTGGCTCTCCTGTGGGTGCTCCTGCTGGTAGCCCTTGGAAGCAACCTGCCGTTGTCAAGACGAGCACGGTTGGTGTTGGCTCCGTCGGCAGCAACTCCAAGAAGACGCTGGCCGATATCCAGCGCGAGGAAGAGGCCCGCAAACAAAAGGCCAAGGAGGTCGCCGCCGCGGTCAACGCACAGGCCGGCCTGTCTCAAGTGTCTTCCGGAGGCAAGCGGTACGCGGATCTGGCGAGCAAGACATCAGCGTCGCCGAGCCCCATGGCAGCCGCCCTGGCAGCCCAGCCCGGCCAGATCGGCGGGTGGGCAACCGTTGGTGCGGGCGGCAAGGTCAAGGTCCCCACGGGCCCTGCCGTGCAGAGCCGCTCTGCCAGCGTCGCCAGTCTTAAGGCCACCCCCGCCCCGGCGGCATCGAAGTCCGTTTCCAAGCCCGCGGCGACATCACTCAAAGATGCCAAGAATGTCGCCATGGAGGAGTTCAAGAAGTGGTTAAACCGGGAGCTGGCCCGCGGCCTTATTGGGGTCGCCGACAGTGAGTTTCTTCCTTTGTTTGCTCCTCCCCTGGTCAAGTCTGTCGGCTGTGATGAATGCTAACACTCCGCGTTTCAGTCGACAGCTTTGCCGCCACCCTGTTGGAGATGCCTCTGGACCCGGTGATCTTGGCCGAGTCAGTGTACGGATACAGCACGACCATGGACGGACGGCACTTTGCCGAGGAGTTTGTCCGGCGCATGAAGCTCGCGGACAAGGGCGTGGTTGAGAAGGAGCCTGTCAGCTCCGCGTCGAGCGATGTCAAGAATGGCGGCAACGGCGGCTGGAGCGAGGTGGCCAAAAAGGGTGGCAGCACCACTGCAGCAGCGCCCAAGGAAGACATCCCCGGGTTCCGGGTCGTGCCGAGCAAGAAGGCCAAGGGCAAGAAATAGGGGGTTCTGCCTGTGACGTGGGACACATATTCTAGAGAGGAAGTGTCACACGCCGAGGCGGACGGAGATACGCCGCTCAGTCCAGTGATGGAGGAGGTGTGATGTTGGAGGATTGCTTGTCGCCATGCTTCGGCCTGAGGGAGGGCGGGGTGGTTCTAGAAGCGAATGTATGACCTAGCGCCTACCTGCCTTATGCAATCGTAGGTATGCATGTACCTCGAGCGTTGTAGCGTGGTAGCGCACATTATGTAGGAAAGCGACCACCGTGTACAGATTACTGACTACCTCACCTCCCGTCGTCTCGGCTCATGTTGTCGTGCTGCCTACGCTAGGTTGCATCTCTACAAAAGCCTCCTAAAAAAAAAACGTCGAGCCAGGGGGCGATCAACTCATCACACACCAGAGCACAACCCCTTCCTTATCTAATCGCAAAACAACCCCGCCATGTCTGCCCCGCTTTATATTTCCATTTTCCGTTTCTCTCTTTCCCATTTTCAGTCGGCCTTGAACTGCGGCGGCCAGTGTTTTGACAGTCATGTTTGAATGAGCCGCCACTGGTAGATTCACGGAACCTGTTATTTTCCAAGTCGTTTTTTTCTTCACAAAACACCACACAACATGGACAAAAACACACAAAAAACAACAATGGCCCCCGCCGTGACCGACTGGCTCAACGCCGGCCGGTATCTCGACATCCTTCTCAGCGACCCCGCGACCCAGCTCATCAGCGAGTTTGTAGCCTCGCTTGAGACGACAGCCACCACCGACAGCAGTAAGAATGACAACGCCGCCACCGCCGCCACCACCGCCAGCAGCGGGAAGGGGGGAAGGGTGTTGCCGCAAGAGAGTGTCGCCGTCGGCCTCGCCGCGCTGAATGCCTTCCTCCAGGGCAACGTCACGGGTCCGGTGCTCGAAGCCGAGGGGCTGCGAAAGGTAGAGGCACGATTTGGCGGGATCCGGAGTGCGTGTCTGCGGTCGCTGGAGGTGGACGGCGTGTCGGTTTATGAGCATGTGCCGCTTGTGGAGGTGTTTGGTTTGGCGAGGTGGGTGCTAGGGAGGGGGATGCTGGCGGGTGCCGGGGAGGGTGCAGCCCGGTCTGGGGCCTGGCTCGCTCTGCGGGTGCATGTCTGGCATTATAAGCTTCTGACACAGCCGACCTTGGGGCCCGGCGCGGTCTTCAACAAGAGTTCACAGTGGTGTGACGTGCCGAGTCTGCAGGGGAAGATTGAGACGGGGCTGGAAGAGGTCGGAGCAGAGGTGTTGGAAGGTGGAGAGGGCTGGAGTGCGCTGGAAAAGGTGCAGTTTCTGGTGGAAAAGGCGAATGTGTGCATGCTGCTAGGGCTGGATGGCAAGGCACGGGAGGCGCTGCGAAGAGCGACCGAGCTGAGCGGGTTTCTCTACGCTCTGTCCGGCGCGCTCGGGAAGCGGACGAGATTTCAAGAAAAGAGCACCAGTCAGCTTGTTGTCTTGGCCAGAAGCGGCGGGGAGGGGAAAGCGAAAGAAGAGGATCAATCGAAACCCCAGACGCTGGCACTCAACGACGACACGCTGCTCGAAGATCTCCAGTTTACCAAGGAGACGCGAGAGGATGAGGCCAAGTCTGGGCTACCGGCTCCGCTCAGGGAGCTTTCCCCGGACGACCAGCCACAGCTGTCGCCGTTGGATCAGATCATCCTGCTTGCCGAAGCAACACTCAAGGACGCCTTTTCGCCAGCCGACACGTTAACTTCGGAAGAAATTCTGCCGTTTGCTGTCCGCGTCATTTCGGACAAGTCTTCCAACTGGCAGATCTATTCGCACGCTCTTCTGGTCCGGTCCAGAATCGAAATGCACCGGAGCAGGACTGTGGAGAGAGGCGTGCTTCAAATGCAGGCCGTGGTGGACCAAGTCGTTGTTGATACCACCCAACCGATAGTGGACGTCCCCGAAGCGGCGCAAAACGGGGACTCGACAAGTACTGTCGTCCCTGAGGTCAAAGTCACGAGAGATGAGGATTCGCCACCGAAACCAGATCACAACAAGCCCACCTCCTTTTTTCCGGCCCCGAAGCCGACCGAATCGGCCCCAGCAGAGGTCCGCCTCGAGTATATCCACGCCCTGAGCTCGCCGCCGCGCTGGCATCTTGAATGTGAGCTTGCGTACTCGTGGGCCAGCGTCGGGTCCCTCGTCTCGGCTCTCGAGATCTTCAAGCGCCTACGCCTGTGGGCCGAGGTTTCCTTGTGCTTCGCCAGCAGCGCGGCCAAAGACGACGAGGACGGCCGGGGAAACAACGGCGAGGCAAAAGCCAAGGCCGTGCTGCGGTGGCGGTTGTTCCAAAAGACGGGCACGCAGGAGGATGGCTCTGAGGCGGATGAGACGGCAGACCTGGACAGCCTGAAGGAGGCCGACTACCACGGCCCAGAACGCCAACCCGCACCTCCCAACGCGCCACGTTTGTGGTGCATCCTAGGCGACATCGAGAATGACCCCGCGCACTACGAGAGGGCGTGGGAGATTTCAAACCGGCGCTTCGCCAGGGCACAAAAGTCGCTGGGGGAGCACCATCTGCAGCAGAAGGATTTGGTCAGGGCAAGGGACGCCTACAAGAAGGCCGTCGCCGTCAACCGGCTCAGCTCGGAGCTGTGGAACCGAATGGGCGACATCAATTTGCGGATGGGTGACTTTTCCGAAGCCGCCGAGGCCTTCAGCAGGGCCATCGCCTCTGCCGACAACCTGGGCGGGGGGGAGGACGCTCGTACATGGAGCAACCTTGGCAGCGCCCTCTACAGCCTCTACGTGGAACGCGTCAAGGAACTCAAGCAAGAAAAGGCGGGGGGCGAAACCGAAAGCTCAACTAACATCCCCACGAGAACCGCCGCCGACGAAGAAGCAGAAGAAGAACAAGAAGATGACACCATACCCCCCAATCCATCAAAGCCGCCAAGCTCTCACCGCGACCCCGCCACTCTCCTCACCCAGTCCCTGGCCGCGTACAAGCGCGGCGCCAGCATCGCAAACGACAACTGGCGCATCTGGGACAACGTTGTGACCCTCGCCTCCCGACTGCGGCCCATCCCCGTTTCCGACCTCCTCCTAGCGCTGCGCAGCGTTCTGCGCATCCGCGCCTCCGAGGACGCCCTTGACATCGACGTGCTCCGGCTACTAATCAACGAGGCCGTGCTGTCGCACGAGAAGCCCGCCGAGCCCGTGAATGGCGGTCAGCAGGCAGATGGGGTGTACGAACCGCCGCGCGGCTCGCCGCAAAGGGCCGTGTGTGAGTTTCTGGAGCGGGATATGGTGCCGCTTGTAACGACTCGCTCGGACTTGTGGGAGCTGGTGACGCGTGAGAGGGTGTGGCGCAGGGACTACGCGGGTGCGGTGGACGCCGCTGAGAGGGCATGGCGCGCTGCTATAGGGGGGGTCACGGGTGCTGGGAGCGCGGGGTTGGTGCCGGGCGCTGGGGGCGGGGGTGGCAACTGGCTGGAGGACAAGGAAGGGTGGCGGACAGTGGTGGAGCGGACGGATGAGCTGGTATCAGTTTTTGAGAACTACGGCCCGGAGGTCCTTGAGATTGGATCCCGGTGGAAGGGAAAGGCCAGGAGCGCGGTTCGAAGCGTCATGGGGAAGGCCAAGGAGAGCTGGGAAGGGAGCGAGGGATGGGAGAGGCTGGTGGGGCTGCTGGACGGGTTGAAATGATTCTCACGGGTCTGTGGTTGCTGAATCAAGCTCTGATTTCGTTACGTTGTTGACGCAACAGACGGGAGATTGCCGTTATGGGCTGGGGGTGGCGTTAGACGTCGGATAGTGCTCGGTGGTGAATGTGTACCACCTGCCTACGTACGCTCTCTTGATGGTCCTCAAAATCGGCAAGACCTTGTAGTCCTTGAGAACCCTGTTGGCCCGGCTGGCCGAGCGAGGCTGGAGACCAAGAGGGCGCAAACATCCCGTCACATGGAGCTTATTCGCATCCCTACATTGCGCACACCGGCCGGAGCTTCCCTGCTCCGAGAGCCCGAGGGGTTTCTCATCAAGTACGCCATTGGTTGGCCGCTTCAAGTTTTCGGGTGTTGATCCCAACATGTCGAGATCGGTCGCCTGGACAGGTCGAGAGGGCGGAACGCCTTCCGATGTGACTGCATCAAGACATGGCGTGAGATCTACTAGTACATTACCTGCCTACCTAGTGTGGAAGTCAGGACATGGCCCGGGGGCTGTAAGTCCCGACGAAGGCGACGTCCTCGTTGCCGACTCTTCGTCCTTCTGCACGCCGCCATCGTCCCCAACAGTTTGCTGAAGTCTATCTGTTCAGCATGAATACCGTACCCACGGGGCATGGCTCATGTGGCGAGCTTTCTCAATACCTCTTGGTCGTCAGGAGTGAGCTGCTGCTCCCATTCACACAGGCCGGTATAGTGTTCCGAGTCGATCGAGGGTTCCTTTCCGATGGCATGGATAACTTAGTTGCTTCAGCCTTCGGTGTTGGGCGGATGTCCGGTCCGGTTCGATGGAAGCGCGGAAAACTCCACACTCCTCTACGGCAGAACATGGACACAGCTGAATTCGGATGGACACCAGCGGCATCAGGATGTCAGTTGATGCCGCCGCGTCACTCGGCCCGGCGTCACGCCGACAATCACCTCCTCCTTTGTCACGACGCCCTGCCAGATTTCTCTCCAACGTTGATTGGCCTCTATGCCGTTCTCTCGGTTTTTGTGGTGGTAGTAACCCTTCTTGATTTGCCACAGCCGAGCCATTATCCTAAGCAAGGCATATGGCTTGGATCGAGCGTGAGGATGCGGGAAGAGTAACATTCTCTATTCTTGTGTCATTGGACTTGGTACATGTAGCTGCACGTTTATCGGCTGCTTATCGGGGAGACCATAACCTCCAGTTGCTCTCTTTCGTGGCCAGTGGATCACGGGTGTCCCAGACGCGCAAATTCCGCTCAAGTCTCGGCTGAAGCACGATCCAGTCCAGGGGAGCTATCAGTCGGCCTCCTCGGAAAGGCCAGTCAACGGTGGTAAGCAGACACGATCTGTCTGAAATGCTCTGCAGGAGAAACAGGGCCGCAAAAACAAGCAATGTGCAGTACAAGTAGAGTCAGTGTTGGATTGCAGCAGAAATCCTCCGAAGTCAAGACATGTTGCGGGTCAGTTTGGCCACGGTGCTTGATTTCTGTTTTTGGTTCCCGCTGCCCCTATTCGGATCCTTCGGGGGCCCCACCGCGCGCCATGCTGCCCGGTTGGGGCATCGCCTGGCAGAGACCGGCCAGATTTGTGGTCTCGTCAGCGGCCGATCCGACTCCGCGGCACTGGCTATCGTCATCCCAGTTTCTCTCCACCCTTGTCTCCCGATAATCTAGGCCTGGCCGTGTCTCAACACACGAAAACCGCTGGGACCGGCTCCATCCTTGCTGTGCCGAGGGCATGGAGAGATCGCCAACAGCAGCTTTACCGAATGGGGCCGGACAATGCTGTGGCGTTCCAAGACTCCTCCGTTCCTCTCCCCTTCGGGACCCGCCCGCCTAATGCGATGCTAGTACATCCAAATGGGAGCGAAGGGGGTAGGCTCGGTAGGGTATTGAACTGAACTCGCTGCTCCGCGTATCAGGTTTGCTCCCAGAGGGTGGCGTGCAGAGTGGTGGGTGGGGAGAAAGACGGCTCGGGATTAAAGCAGGGTGACTGACTCGTGTTTTCGAGGACAGCTGCTCCTCGCGAATGGTAGCTACGGCTGACCCTGAACGTCACGGCATCATCGTCTATCCGAAAGGAAAGGGGACGCGGGGAATTGAGGGGGTTGGTGTTTTCTTCCTGCTCTGAGAGAGTTGCATGCCTAGGTCCATGTGCGGGGCAACCTTGCAATGGCGCTTTGGGTTCTCAGAGCAAGCAGAATCCCAAAGAGGGAGGTCCAGTGTCCGACCAGGGCTTACCAGAGGAAGGGAACGCGGATCCTCCGGCAGATCCTTGACGACGATTCCAGATTAAGACGTGGCGCCAAGAGGGATCTGCACATTGGCTTGCCCAATGTTGGAGCTGCCGGCCCTTTTTCCCATGCTGGCCGGGCACCGAGATTGGCCGCCGGCGCTGCTGGGAATGCCGTACATTCTTGCGCTCTTGCCCTGTTCGGTTTCCTGCGTCAAGAGGGGTGAGCTGTGAGTTGAGCTGCAGGAGAGCAGAGCTGGCTGTGTGTGCAGTGTCGGTGACGGCGCGGCTGGGAAGCGACAGCCGACCAACGAGACGCGCCTCGAGTCATGGCAGCGGTTAGCGGATGTAAAAGCCACCGAAAAGAAGAAAGAGCCCAGGCCACCGAATCGGGCTGCCGGGATGGTGGGCGCGGCTCACTGGTCAGCCCTTGTAGGCGCTAATGCGTGCGCCTCCCAGCCGTCAGGACAAGATGCGCCGGAGCCCGCCTCAGAGAGTAAGGACAAACACCGCGAGGCAGACTGGCAGAGTCGTCAGGCCAGGCCGCCAGGCAAGGTGTGTGTGCCGCCAGCCTCTGTGCAGCGTGTGCCGGAGATTTGCAAGCCGCCCTTTGGCTTCGGGGGCTGGAGCCAGGTAACGTATGGACAGTATGGAGCTAACAACTCGGCGGCCCCGCCACCGCCGTCAACAGTCGACGGGGAAATTGTCTGACTGCGGGCCGTTGAGATCGTCTCAGGTGGCCAGACCGCCTCACAGACGAGATCGGCAGCGGCCGAGACGCCGGGGCACGGACTGGCTCGCCCCTGGGTCCACGTCCGCGTCGAGATTTGGGCTCATTGGGCGCGGTACCGGATACATACCCGTGCCCGCTGCGCCATCCGTCGAGGAGCTGCGAGATCGCATCTTCCTCCCTCCCAGCGGGAGGCCGGAAAAAGCTTGACGACGTCGGCGGGAAATGTTGGGGCGATCAGTACGCTAAGATAAGAACAGCTAGAGTGACTCCTGAACGGGACTGGCCTTGTCATCCTGGTCGGCGATCACTGCAGCCGCCCCGGCCAGCGGGGCTACATGGTAACGTTAACGGCACTCCAGGGGGTGAGCATCTCCTCTTCCTGACCGCAGATCCTGGGTCAGGGTCGTCGAAAAAGAAAAACTAGATCAACAGCCACAAGCGTCGGGGGTGCCCTGAGTAGATCAATTTCTGCTGAGATACGAGAGACATGAAATGACACAGGCTGACGGGGGCTCATAAAATCTCTCCCCCTGCCCGCAAAACGACAAAACGAACCCTCCCTTATTCGCTGGAGAATCCGGGGCAGCTGAAACGAGCAGGCTTTAATGTGAAGGAATTGGTAGACTTTCGATGTTATCCAAGCCAGGGACGCTGCTCCCGGGAGAAAAGGCGCGCAACTCGTCAACAAGGCTGTTTACACTGAGTGTTGTGTACCGATCTAGACACATAGTTGCAATCCTCGACTCGAAGTAGGCTGGTAGATTGCATATTGGGCAACTCTGGCCATCGATTACCGTCAGAGCACCTTTCCAGATAAGAGAATCACTCACCAGCACGCTTTCCCAAGTCCGCTCTCCCAGCGCGGGCCGCTTTCGCAGCAGCATCCTCTGCGGGGCCTCCGGGACATCAAGTTCGCAGCTGACGGCGCTGGAGACGGGACGGATCAAAGATTTGGGGTACTTCCAGGCTCGGGTCCGTTGAATGATGGGAGTTTTCACTTCTTACCCGCCGGACAGTGTGGGTGTTCGCATCAGGATGCTGTGCCTCGCCGAGAGGCCAGGCTTCCTGTTGGTGGCTAGCGGCCTCATCCGCGGCTCTCTGCATTCCGCCACGGGATCCGGCATCATCATGATCAAGATGCTAACGAACCCCCGAAGCTTGACTACAGCTACCCGGAATTGGCTAATCAGGCACGAGGCGAGCAGCCCTGCGCAACTGAAGCTCTGACTAGGAGGCCTGGGAGGCGTTCGATGTGGGCGGATCGTCCCAGCGAGCTTTGAGACATGCCGTAATGCCGTGCCAGGGGCAAAGCCAAGGAGGGAGGCGGGGCATTCCAAATTAACCAGCCAGCTGCGCAGTCCAGTGCCTGCACTTAAATTAGCCACCCGCGTGAGATCATGCTTCGTACCGAGAAACAGTTGAACACGGGGCGGGCAAGCGGACCAAAGCCCTTGAGTGTCCGTTCACACGTGGTTTTTAGCCCCTGATGTGAGACCCAAGACTCTCTGAGTCTTGGGCACTTCGCACTTGAACCTGGTCCCTGTAAGATGGTGATGCTTGACACGCGGTGTGCATCCCCGCAGTGTTTTGGCGCACCGGCTCTCGATCTGAGATCTGGCGCCTGGCCAGTTCAGAACAAGCCGCAAGTTTCACCTTCTCCGCTCAGTCGGTGCCGTTCTATACCCCATTGGAAGCGCCATCTGCCGTGTGGTTGTTTCCCCCGCTTACGACGCAACCGAAAAGCAGTATGCCAAATTTCCAAAACCCCTCGGCGATCAACCCTCCCAAGTCAGTTTTCAATACGCTGGTGTGGCCCAGGGAACACGTAACACTTGATCAAGAGGTACACAGAGGCAAGCCGCCGACTCCAGGCCCTGAATGCTTGCCCGGCTGGGGGGTGAGACTGGTGGTTGCAGCTTGCATTTACGGGCGTAACGGTACACATTATTCAGCCACTCGTGGCTACGCCTCGGCGACCATCTCCGCTGTCCGCATGGCTGCAGAATCGAAAGATTGAGACATCGATTTGCGAGACTGCGGCCGTCGGCAGAGGTCAATGGCAGAGAAGGCGTTGACTCGTGCTTGGGTATTGTTTTTGGATTATCCAACCCGACGAGGGACAATTTCGAGTGATTAGAAAGCTATAAAGACGCCGTAGTGGATCTTGTGTCGAGCGCCGGCGACTCCAGACCCAGGCGATGTCGATTTCCGGCCAGCTGCTGTCGAAAACCCGACCGTTGCTATAGTCGCACATATGTGATGTGTGGCCTCACTGCCAGACGTTGCCGCCGTAAATCTGGTGGGGGCATCCCATCACAACGGCCGTTGGCGTGGTACAGGTAGGCGCCGTTGTGATCTACGGGCGTGTCGCGGCTGGCCACGCGTCAGTAGGTAGGCGACATGTGCACGCCTGGGCCGGCGGCAAGGACGTGACTGACACTGCGGGTAGCAGCATACCAGAGGATTGACGGCCTGTTTTCCTTCTCGTATAAAGCCACTAACGAGCTGGCTGGTGCCTGTGAAGAAACAACATATATATTAGACGGGCCAAGCCACAAAACAGACGTCGAGGTTGCACCGCAGGACACCTGCGTTTCTGAACCATGTTCAGAACTGTGGCGGGTTGGATCAAGATTCAGCATGAATGAGACCTCAGGCGGTAGTTAGAATTCTTCCCAACCCGAATCGTTCGTCGCCTCACAGTGGAAGAGCCTCAGGTCCCCCCTCCGGAGCTGGGAGCAACGGTAATCTTGTACAGTGAAACCCTTGCTTATGTAGAGCGCCAGCAAGTAGATAGTGAAGGATAGGAAGCTGTTTAGAGCTACTGGGTTGTGGCCGTGAATTAACTACTCGGGGGGGGGGACAGGGGCAAGGGATTGGTTCCTGGTTCGTTGGTTGGGTGGGAGGGGTTTGCCACGAAGACGTGTTGCATGGCTCGAGCATGGCCAGATGAAATGCCTCAGCGGCAATTCCTAGTTGGAAAATGGATAACCAGGTAGAGAAGTCTCTGGTCATCACTGTATACTAGTAACGTTCTCGTCGCCCCGTACTCGGCTTGGAACAGCACGGAAGCGCTGGGGCGAGGGGAGAGATCGAGATCTGCGACAAATATCAGTGGTGGCGCGGATGAAGTGCCGAGATTCCGGTCTGTATTCTGTGTTCTGTATCCATTCTGTGCAGCTCTCAGTAACCTACTACCGAATCTTGGCCCAGATTCCGCACCAGCCTTGTGCCAGGGCCCAGGGGCGAGACTCGGGACCCATGTTTAGATTGTGCGCAATCGCACGCGGATACGGCTTGTGCCACACGAAAACGCGGTCGACATTGGGGAGGCATCGGGCGCGGGTACCCGGGACTCCCTGGCGCCGGATCGGTGGATGGGTTTGACTTGGGTGTCACACAATGATACATCCCTGGAAGGTACAGTTAAGGGCATATCAAGGCCTGGCAGCTCCCGGGAGGCCGTCGAATTTGATGACGTTTGTACGGCCGTAGATCGTGGGCGCCGTATTCTGTCTAAGCGCTGCTGCTGCTGCAGGCGCGGCATGCATGACTGCATGACTGCAGAGCATGCAATATGCACTTGACCGGGACGGGATCAGGTCTGCAGCGGCGCAGCTAGATCTAGCATTTGAAATGGTTGCATGACTTCTCCGCGTGCTTGTGCCACTTCAGCGAGCTTCGACTTTGAGTCGTACTAACACACCACCACATACTCTTACGTATACTCCATCCACACCGCGGCTTGACTCTCGCGCTGTGAGGTGTGTGTCCAGTTTTCCGGTGTTAATAAATCTGTTGATTGCCTCCTCCCTCGTTATCTGGGCTGGGGATGCAGACCGGGGTGGCACTAGCACCGATTTACGGCTAGATCGGATCCAAAATGCAAGGCGCTGATGCCGTGGAAGTCAAAGATTTAATTGCGAATACGTTACTTTCAAAGCAGGGGATTTGACCGAGGGAAGGAGATGCGGTGAGAAAGGAGGGATGGGATTGCCATCACAGATTCGCTGGTCTCCTGCGCTTGCACCGGATTGTGGGCTTCATTTTACTTGAGAGAGTGTCAGAACGGAGCCTGGCAACCTCACTGCTAGGGCGATGGATTTGGTCTTTGACATCGTGGATAGCACTCGGAGTTTGATTGGGCACACTCAACAATTGCGATGAGCAACTTCTCAACCCTTCTTCCTCCTCCCCGCTCCAAAATCTGTCCAGTATCATACCATTGTTGGTTTTTCTGGCTATCTGTCATTGTACGGTGCGCGGTAGGCTGCAGCATACAGCACACGGAGGCCATTGCCATCGTCGACGGAAAGCCCGCGGAATGCAGCGAGTGACGTGCAGGACACCATACTAAGCTTCCAACTGTTGATGAATGATTGTTTCCGGCCTGGCTTCGCCTTTTCCAATTCCCCATGTCGTCTTTGTGCCCGCAGAGTAGCATGTTGAACAGACTCGGTCAGGAATACGTTGAAGGAGGGCAATGCCCCAAAATACGAGCCGAGGCACGAAGAAGGAACTCACAAGAGTGGCGCGACCCAGCATCGACTTTCTCAAGTCATCGAGGGCCACCGTCTTTCCTAACTCGGCCATCATCATACCAATGCTGTCTGCGTTGAGGCGGACGCCGAGTGGCGCGCGCCATTGGACAAGGACCGCCATCGGAGTTGGGGCTGGCTTCGGGTGGTGGCTTCGGGCGGCGCACCCGGCTGGCTGTCGCCTCTCCGCTCGTCTCCCTCCATGGCGCAGGTTTCACGGCACAAAGCACGCCCCCTCTCCCCGGTTGTGCTCCGGGACCACGACCCAGGGCACGCCGGCATGCCAACTCGAGTCAGCGGTGGCATCTTGGACTCTGGACTCGGCGGTGCAAGCACATGTGTGCGCCATCGCCGGCTTGACAGGTACGCACTACGTCCGTAGTTGCCCCACGGCAACATTCTTGTTTAACCACACCGCGCAGGTGTCTAAGAGACGGTCCCATGCTCGCGTTGTAGTTGTTCCTTTTGATTATGCCTGATCCCTGACGTCTGGAGAGACACACAGATTCATCCACCAGCGACCTCACGGACCCGCGCCTGGAGGCTAGCTGCACAATGACTGATATGCCACGGCCTCCAACAGAAGCGAAAACCCGCCAGGATGCTCGTTGTTGCCGCAGTCTATCTGCGACCATGGCAGCTGCTGTGCTCAACATCGGCATGGCGAATTGAACATAGCTTTACGTGAGGCCGCAGGGTCGCTGCTTGACGGTACTTGTCTTGTTATCAGTTATGGCCCCGCAACACCACCTGACTTTGGGTGTTATAAATGCGCCGCGGCGGCGCCGAGCTCGACAGGATCCTCCTCGCCCTCCGGGACCTTACCATCCAACCTGACGCTCGTTTCACTGGCTCACGAATACACCGGCTGCTGCCGACCTTCATTCACGCCCTCATTCACGACGCTTGAACAGCCGAACCTACTCGCGCATCCAGTTTCGTGCTTGTGCCTGGCTCACCGAGCCGGCACTTGAATCGTCGCAGCTCGGCTTGCTGTCCTTCGGTCCATCCTCCAGGTGGGGATTCCTACACCTTTGTTCCTCGGTGCTCGGCTGCCCTCTGGACAAGTTAATTTACAGAGGACCGGACCGCCTCTGCGAGTTGACCTGGGTCCATTACCGCTGTCACGACATCGGGAAACCCGACCTGGTGCGTTTGCGACCTCGGACTGTCGGAACATTGGGTGTTGAGGAAGAGAGAGCTGCACAACTTATAAAAACATACCTCTTATTGATTCCGGGAACTGTGAGAGCAAAGCCCTCTCCTTGGGTTGGGCTTCCTGGTGCGTTTGCCAAGCGATTCCTTGCCAACCCCAGTTATTTCAGCTTCCCTTGTCATGCTGCCCTGCCACCACTTCAGCTGCCGTGGCTTCTGGGGCCCAAGCTTCGGCTTTTGGCTCGCTCCCGCTTAGCTCACCACAAGCTGCTGTGGAGCTATTATTGGCTGCAGAGCGCGCCCGCCCACAGCGGGAGAGGCATCTCAGCTGGTGGGCTCCTGTTTGGCTCATCTCAACGATCCCACAGCGGCTCCTGCCGTCGCCTCGTCCGCGAAGGCCCGTGTCTGGGGTCCGCCGGACTCATGGGCCGCCTGGGCCGGAGA
>FTEL01004275.1_pt1 | contig 13894 bp, 11 predicted proteins | sample 1658911 | NCBI WGS metagenome assembly FTEL01 (sample SAMEA3914869, study PRJEB12502) | metagenome | biome: forest; material: soil | place: USA | collected 2012-03-12 | depth 0.1 m
GGGGTGATCAAAGGTGGTTGAGGGAGGGGATGGACGGGGCGTGAGAGTGGGTGGAAGAAGGTCAGGACTCACCATATTGCCAGTCTCGGTCGAGGCACGGGCAAAGATAAAGATCACCCGCGGGCAGTTGGACGAGCTGCCCGTCTCGAGGTCGTTGCGGGTGGAGGTGCTCTGGCGGGTGGCGAGCAGGGCGGGGGCGTCCTCGGCGGGGGCGGCGGCGGGGGGGGGGGGGGCGGCCAGGCCGGCGGTGGTCAGGAGGGTGAGGAACTTCATTGTGGTGGTTGTTGAGGGTGTGGCGAGGGTTGTTTGAGTGAGAAGTGTGAGAGGGTGTTGATGATGAACTGGATTGGAAGCTGGAAGGTGGGCTGATGAGCTGGAGGGTAGGCAATATCGAGGATGTTGACGGGATACTTATACACCGAAGCTCCCCCTCACCACCATCGTGAACCCATCCCCTCCATCGCCGACTTACCCCACCAAGCCTCCCCTCCCCCAGGTTTTCCCCACGGGGTAGACGCCAACCCCTGAAGCACACCTACCCCTGGCCGCTGACACCCCCCTGGCACTGACATCCCCTTGGCAGTGACACGCCCCCAGACAGGCACCTCCTCCTCCCCTGACGCCCACCACCGCCACGACGACCAAATACCGAGGCTCCGCAAGCATTCCTAATCCGGGTCTAGCGCGGCGGGTGTCAGCCCTCAATGCGGCTCTGGACGCGAAGGTGGGCGGCTCGGCCCTGGTGCCGATCGGCGCCAGTCCGGGACTTGGGGCACACTCTAATTGCTTGGTGGTCCACTGGGAGGTGCGGGTGGATGGGTGTTTGATCTGGGGAATCCCTGTGGTGGCACCTAAGCGGTTGGTGATCGCTGGGGTGGTTAGCGGGCTTCCCCGCATTCTGGGTCTTGGGGGCCGTTGTTGCGGGGGGTTGTGGGGTTGAGGGGCTGAGAGCTGGGCGTTTTGAAAGACGCCGCCGTTGGTCTTGGGTTGCTTGGGTTGCTTGTCTGGGGAAGTGCCGAGGTGGAGGACGGGGGCTGGTGGCGTTCCTCGCTGGCGAGTAGCCCGAATGAGACGGGTTTGCGAGCTCGGGCTGCTCAACACGGCGATCTTGGGGACGGAAGATGAGTGAGGGTTTCCGAATGGGGGCGGTGATGACGCCTCTTGGGGTCTGGAAGCTTCTTGGGCTGGACGACTCCCGAGGACCGAGGATGGTGGTTCTGGGGTAGGTCGGTTAAGCTGCATTGCATTGCCGGCGAGGGTGTTGTTCTGCCCCGGTTCTTGGGATCCCAGAGGGTTTCGAGTTGTTTGCAAACGGATAAAGAGGTGGAGGCACCAGTCAGGCAGCTGTTCACCACACGCGGGGCAAGGTGTGTGGAGCACGATGCCCAGCACTTCGAGAGCGACAGTTCGGCCGATGCGAGGTGTGCTTTCGTCGCCAGTGTCATGCACTGAGGCCCGGTGTTTGTCAGTTCTGCAGAGTTCGCAACGACGCATGGCCATGGCTGCAGTCTGCGACAGCCAAGGCTCCGGTCAGGTATGTACTGTTTATTATCGGGTCTCGCAGGTGGGCGGCTGTCGCCGTATCTCTCCTGGCCCCATTTTGGTCTCACCGATCGTGCTGGGTTGGGGTCGATTGGAAGCCTTGATCGAAAGTTGCGACTTGTGAGAAGAACGGGGCATGTCTCACAGATGGCCGATAAGCACTCGTGCCAGCATCCATCGGATATCGCTGCAATAAGTCTGTGAAACGATGTAATCTCGAAATTACATACCTAAACTACCACGAAAACACAGGCACAATCTGGACCTCGCCAACCACCCCTTCAACCATTAAGCCCTCCACCGCCTTCCAGGCCAACTCCTCCACCCACTGACAAAACATCATCCCATCATCACCGACCCCAGACCACACCAGTCCACCATAAATCCCAGACAACCCCTCACCAACAAGACCCCGCTACTCCTTGCCCCTAACAGGAGCGGGCTGCACATTGCCCTTGGTCGTGGTGGTGGTGTCCTCCTTCTTGGCAGCGTGGAACGCCTTGCTGTACCGCCCAAAACAAACCAACGTTAGCGAACCGAGTCGGGCGCAAGGGGGTGGGACTGAATAAGAAAAAAAACAAGGAAACACGTACACCTCGCAGCCGAGACACTTGGCGCTGCGGTCCCCGGAGAGGACGATGTTGCCGCAGCCGGGGCAGTTGATTGGCTCGGGCATCGTGGCCGTTGGAGGAGATCGCAGGGATTAGATGGAAGGATGTTTCGTGAGTATGGTTGCAGGTGGTGTTGAGAGCGGTGATGGGATGTGGAATGAGACGAGGAGTGGTTGACGGGGGAGGGGGTGTTCTCCTTTATCTCGAGCGGTCGGCCGACAAAGCGAGGCCCTCTCCTGTGTGCTCCCATGGCCCCAACCCTCCTCCAACCCGGCCCACGGCGCCGACCGCTGAACAACAGTGACCACTGGGCTTCAAATGACCAAATGACTCACGAAGACCGCCGCCTGATGCGATATGGGGAGCCTCACCTTGCGCCTGGCCTGCAAAGCTGGCCGGCAGGGAGGTGACCGTCGCCGTGTGTGGCGGCTAATGATTGGCCCGCGGCGACCTGTTGGTTGCGGTTCGCAGTCCGGCCGGCCAACAACCACGCGCACCACCAAGTGGACTTGCTCGAACCCGGGAGGGGATGGTTGAGAATTAAAGTGCCGAGACCTCGTGTTCTCCTCTGAAACAGACCGGGTTGCCTTCCGCGGGTGCAGAGTGAGCTGGGCATGCGCAGTCGGGCGAGGCTAGGGGGCGGGTTGGCATTCGACGCGGTGCTGGAGGTGATGGTGTGCCTGGCGGGGGAGGGTAACCACGCGTGGGATTGGGCGGAGAGGGGCCGCGGCGCAGCCTGGCCGCGTTGGGCGCGCGAAAGCAGCTGACTGCATGGTGGCATGTGGTGGTTGTGTCGCTGGCATGCCGAGGGGATGACGGCGGCCATGGGAGCAAACCGAGCGTTCTTTACCAATGCTTTGTTCCCAAGGCCTTGGGTATCAGGGCTTGTTGACGGATGACCGTGTAATGCCCTATGAGCGGTTTGCCAGCTGGACGGGATGAGATGGCCAAAGTTCCAACCGGCCATGGCGGGCGAGGTGACAGCGCACGAAACCGGGCGACCGTGGCCGCAAGGCTGTCAACGAGGCGTTGTTGGGCCGTAATGGGGTGGGCGGCAGAAGGAGCGGTAATTCGCATTGTTTATTTACATTGTCCCGAGAGGGGACGGTCCAGTGTTGCAATGAAGTCGCTAGAAAAAACAGCCCCGGGAGGAAATAAAAGAAAAAGGTGATGCAGACAGGAATCGAACAAAAAGAGGGGAGGCTGTGGCTTCTCAGCAGTCAGGCGATCGTACCTCATCAAGCCCGAGGTTGATTAGCTCGGTACACAGCCTCATGCCACTGCGCCAAACCGGAGTTTGTCAGGGTGGTAGTAGTATTGGGGGAAAGACCTGGGAATTGGGTTGATATACCTACTGCCTTCTCCTTCTTCCCTTGTGCCCCTCCCCACATACCCCGGTCTCTCGGGCTTCATCCCAACTTGGCGTTGCCTGCCTGCCTGAGGCTGCCTCTTACTACTTGTCCTTCTGTCAGCGCTTGCCCTGCTGTCACTGCTTGCCCTGCTGTCACTGCTCGCTCTCCCGTCATTTAGTCGACTCATCGCTCTGGTGCTTGCCTTTGCGTCATCTGCGCGAGTTCCCTCCGTCTTCTTGAGGCCCTGCCATCTGTTCACCTTGTGGTCATCGCCAGAGTTCTCACAGCTAGCTTGACTTCCTTCTCCCGACAGAGGAGCTGCAAGGGTCATATATCTCGACCGCTGACGGGCAGGTCTATGATACAGCCCGTGTTCCACACTAGTCATCTGGCATGAGATGCTTACTGCAACATCGTATCCCAAGGTGTCGCATGGATTCTTGCCTCAAAGACTAGTTTGATTTCAACTGAACCACAGACTGACAACAAACATCCCATGTAGTGCTGAACCCAATGCAGCCCGCCTTACCCGACCGAACGCGGGCCAAGCCTCGATCGTCCGATGTTGCCGCGCACGCGTCAACTCCCGACAACCGACCAGCGTCGATGGCGAGACTGCCAAGATGACGTCGAGAGCGGGGTCCCCGCGTGTCATATCACCCATCTCACCACCGCACAATGACATAACCTCACCGTGGAAAAACGCGACATCAAAACGACTCGACCACCCCGTTCCTCTTCCTCCCCCAATCTCAGCTGTCGACATTGTCAACAACCGACGTCTACATCCACAGTTTGCCTCGCCAAAACCACCACCCAACATGGCCGCACACCAAAACATCGGGTTCCCCACCCTCTACGACGACCAGAAGGGCCAGAAAACACACAACAGCAGCGAGGCCGAGGCGCTGAGACGCCACACGGGCGAGAACGTTGAGGGGTACACGGCCAGTACGTCGGGTCACGCGACACACAGGATCCTCGGTGCCAGTGAAGACTGGGCTAATGCTGAGGGGTTGGGGTGAATAACAGAGACCCGAGATGGAGCAATTGACCGTCTCCAGGAGGTGGAGGTTGGTCTTTGTTTCTGAAGTCTCCCTCCCTCGACTAACTGATAGAATTGCTGACCGCGGCCGCGCCGTGATATGAAATAGATCATGAAGCAGCAGGCTGAGAGGATGAAGACGGATGCGACTCTGGCGGTACGTCCACTTCCACTCCTATCCCCACCCCTGTGTGTTTTCATTTGACTTGTCGTCTGACCCGGCAACCAGGCGACGCTGCACAACAACAAGCCCGCCAAGGGCGCCGGCATCGACAATGAGCTATACGCCGAGGACCAGGAGACGGTCAAGAAGATGGACGAGGCGGCCGCGGAAAAGAAGCTGCGGCATCCGAGGCACGGGCTCCAGTAGTGGTGTTCTGGTGGATATGCAGGAGAGCTTGGGCAAGAGGCTGATGTTTTGTTTACTTTAAAGTCTTGGCAGGGGGTTAGGCTGAAATGAGAGGCGGATATGCAAGGCTGCAGCGACAGAAACCCCCAAAAATAGAGACAATGTGAGCAAGGAAACGGAATTTTGACAACCGTGATGCCGTGTTTGACCGAGTGATGCAAGTTGAACCTTCGTCTGATCTAAAGGAGCAAGGTCTCCACTTTCCCAGCTCCATCACTTTCCGACCTCCAAAACATCCAACTTCCAAGACTTTCCAACGTCCACCATTTTCGTTTCTCCTTTTCTCGCCACAAGCCACGATGCCGAATCCCGAACCAGACCCGCGACAAGGGACAAATATAACCCAGCTCGCTCATCCGGGGAGTTGATAGACTTGATACAAGCCTCAAGCAACCCACCCACGTCAGTCCAGGAACTTTGCTCTTTGCTCCGAATCGCGCTGACAGACCCTCACAAAGTTCCGCAAATCCTAACCCCAGCCTAGACTCCTCCTACCCACCCAGGCCCAGAGCGGCCCATCGGCCGTCGGCCCCAAAACGGCAGAACAAAACCGAGGTGGCGGATCGTCGGACTGATCACAGGCCTTCTCACACCCGGTCGACACAACCAGCTATCTTCCCTGGCTCTATGACCGACCGGGCAAACAAGCACACGTGGCCAAGCCGGCATCATTCCCCACCACGCGCGGTAGTTGGACAAGAAGCCTCCCTCCTTACTCGGGCAAGACGGGACGGGTGGAGCACGCCCGGGGAGTCCTTCCGCCGTCATGGGGAGCCGTGCGCGGGAGCTGGTGCTCAGTAATGGTGCGGTAATCGGCTTTGGGGGGCGTGGTCCAGGCCGATCCTATGTCGTCGTCTTGGGTGCCGGGGATAGATCTGGTTCCAAGGGGGAGACGGGGGGGGGGAGGCGCTAACTGCCGTTGCCACTGCGGTGGCTCGCCACGGCGCTTTGGAGAGTCATATCCCGCGGGCCTTGGATGGCACTTTGAGCCCGCGGAGATGGCAGTCCCGGGCTATCTGGGCCAGACACCCCGAGAGCGTGAATCCCACCGCTGTGTGCAAGTGAACTATGACAGAGGTCATCGAGCATGGATGTCCTTGACGTCCCACCCTCCCCGACCGAACTGTCTGTCATCGCGCCCAGCATTACGATAAAAACACCCTCCCTCTCCCTGCCATAACCACATCCCCATTCAACCCACCCACCGATCTCCCCCTCCCATTCTCACGATGTCATGACCACACCGCCAACCGCGTGCCATTAACCACCACCATGGCGGCACCGCCGGACCCCGGCCATCCCTACCCCCAACTCGCCCTCACCCGCGACAACAGGGGCCACTTCCTCCTGACCTTCATGGGCGCGCTGAGCAGCTTGGGCATGCTTTTTGTCGCGGCGCGCGTGTATTGCCGGCTCATCTCGCAGAAAAGGCTGTTTGTGGAGGATTACATCGTCATCCTCACCGCCGTATGCCCCATAACCACCATCATGAGTACCCCCCAGAGTCCTGACTTGTCCTGCCGCCAGGCCCTCATCCTCGCCAACGTCGCCCTCGCCACCATCGCCGTCCACTACGGCGCCGGCCGCCACGTCTCCGTCCTCCGCCCGGACCAGATCCAGCACGCCATCTTCTACACAATGGTTACCTCCTGCCCGGGGATCATGGCGTTCACCATCCCGAAGATCGCCGTCGTCATCCTCCTCGCGCGGCTGCTCAACCCCGGCCGGTGGCATAGGGTCGCGATGTGGGTGGTGTCGGTTGTGTATTTTTTGTCGTCGGTTGTGACGGTTATTTTGGTTTGGGTGCAGTGTACTCCGGCGGCGGCGCAGTGGGGGGGCGCGGAGGGGTGGTGTTGGCATCCGAGGGTGATGTTTGTTTATACGATTGTGCATGGGGCGTTTGGGGCGGGGCTGGATTTGTATTTGGCGATTTATCCGACGGTGGTGATGGTGGGGATGGTGCAGTTGGGGTGGAGGGCGAAGGTGGCGTTGTCGTCGGCGTTAGGGTTTGGGTATTGGTGAGTGTGGTTTGTTGGTGCTGTGGAGGGCCGTAGGGAAGGATGGGGCTGATGACTTTCCAGTGCGAGTGCTGTTGCTGCGTACAAGTGCTACACTTTGACGAATCTGTTTGCCCGGGAGGACTTTACCTACAGCATGAACGACGTCGTGTTGTGGACCAAGTAAGCGGCCCCTTCCCCCTTTCTCATGACCCACCCTCACCACCCCTTTTCTCACGACCCCTTTTCTTACCACTCCTTCCCTCACGACCCCCTATCCCACCTCTTTCCCCCCAACATCCCACTAACTCCACCCAGCATAGAAGGAAACTGTGTCATGATAGGAAGCTGCATTCCCACCCTCTATCCGCTCATCAAGAAGATCTTCGGCGCCCGCACCCTCGCCGCCACCACCACCCCCGTCCACCCGCACATCGTCACCTTCGGCTCCCACCCCAAGCCGACACCTCCCCAACACCTCCACTACCACCACCATCACCACCACCTCACCCTCCACACCACCACCCACTCCCGCCTGGAAAATTCCACAACCTACGTCAACGAACCCGACGACAACGACGACGACAACATCCCCACAATCATCACCACCGTCCCCACGGCAACCACGACAACCCCCACCACTACAAACCGACCACGCAGCACACCCGAGATGGAACAAGCACGTGGCCCACGCTGGCGATACGTCGTCCTCGACGACGAGGAGGAGCCGCCACCCCCACCGGCACGTGTTGCCAACGAAACGGGAAATACAGCCGCGCAGTGGGCGGCTGAGACGGTGGCGCGGTTGAGGGAGTTGCAGGTCAGAGTTGAGGGGTGGAGGACACCGAGGGGAACGCCGCGGGGAACACCGAGGGGGGGGACGCCTATGGGGTGGATTTAGTTTGGGGGTTGTAGTTTGTTGGTTGTTTAGATTGTGTGAATGTGGGAGCGGGGCTGGAGGGATGGGATGGGTGACGAAGTTGGGGTGATTGGGGGGGTGTTTTCGTGTTATGGAAACTGGATGGCGATGGAGTTGGAATGTACATAGGGTTTGATACCTGATCTTTCAGATAGGAGTTGAGGCTGGCTTGCATGATACAACAATAACAACAACACAATAAACCGCTCTGATGCCTAAGCACTTCATCGCCGATTCTCCGCCCACGTAAACAATGCCTCACAGATAGGGTGCAAGTTGCCACTCTCAACCTGTAAAATCACGCGCCAACACACAGACACCCAAGTGAACCCCCCCCTCAAAAGGGTATTTAGCCCGGGCCGGCCCGTCACCTCCCTCCTCATTTCCGTCAGCTCAAGCAGTCTTCAACGCAAGTTGTTCACAAACAACTCACCTTCGAAGCCTGCTTGCAATATTCCCTCCCCCTATCTTCCTCCGTCCTGCCGGCTCCCGACCCGCCGCCCCCTATCAACCTTTGTCGGTCCCCCTCCACCCATGGTCGGTGTCCTCCGTCCTCTCTTGCTAAAAGCATAGAACAGCAAGAAAACAAAAACACCAATGCCGACCATTCAGCGCACCCCGGTCGGCAAGACCCGAGGCAGCAACGGCCAGCAGCAGCAAAACCAACAGGCAGCCCCAACCCGCCCCAAGGCCCCCTGGCACGCCCTCTGCCTTGCTCTCCGCGGGGAAGTCGAGCGAGCGCACCGCGAGCACATTTATAGGGCCTCGGTGCTCCCGCCTGGCCCCCCTCGCGTGTGCCTCGACACCGTGGCCCCGCCGCCGTACCACACGGCGATGTACTTGATCCGCCGCACGGCCAGCGAGCTGTGCCGGCTGAACGGGTGGGACGAGGCAACCGAGCTGCCACCGGGGTCAAGCGCCTCGTGGGTTGACACTGCCATTTACCCGTACTGGACAGGCCGGGGTGCCGCATACGAGCAAGAGGTCGCGCTCCAGTGGGAGTGGAAGTGCCGCCAGGCTGTCGAGGATCTTGAACGGGCTGACGGGGAGGCTGGGTAGGTAGTTGGGACCGGCGACAGGCCTGGAGAATTAATAATTATCATTCCATCACTTACCGACAGACTGGCCTGGGGTGCACTCGTCCAATGTCTGTTGTATCGGCCGAAACTTGCCCTCGTCAAGGCGCCCAGCAGGCCTATAGGCTTAGCTCAGGTTCTGTCAGGCACTACTTAGGGCGGCTCAGGAACATGGAGTATATTGAGGCGTTAAGGTTTAAGGGGGAAAGGGCGTTTGAGATGCAGGCAGTATATATTCGGCGGGAGGGGAGGGTTGACGGCACTGATTTGGAGAATAGGTTAATTTAAAGGGAGGGGAGTCCTAGACGTTAGACTTTATTGTTGTTTGGTAGAGGGCTTGACCCATTCATGGACGGTGTATGTTGTTGGAACCAAACATACAATGACGATTTTTGTCTTTGTGCCGTGTCCTCTGTTTAAACTTGTTCAACTTGCACCTCAAATCTGTACGTACTCAGTACATTACATCATACCAGCGTTGCCAAACGCTCCTTCTCGGCTCAGCCCTCCCCCTGCCGCCATCTCGGCTCCCCCTTACGCCGCGCTCGCAATCCTCCTTTAGCCGCCGCTCTTCCTTGGCCAGCCACCACTCGCCCCACTGCCGAGCATGGCGGACCGTGTCCCTGGTCCATCGCCAAGGGAGCGCGAGCTGCGCGTAGAAGCCCGCTAGGGCGTGGTCCCTTACCAAGGGCCCCAGAGGGCGAGCAATGCGCGCGTAGCCTCCGAGGACGTCGTTGACCTGGTCCTGTGTCACGGCTCCGCGGCCTTCCGGGACGTCTAAAAGATGGAAATCGGCCATGACGATGCGGATTGTGAGCGCAGGCGCGTTGATGCTGGCGCGGAGCTTGTCGACTGTGGCCCGCCAGTCCTGGATCGCGGGGTGCTCATCCGTGGGCCAGTTGTGGGGCGCGTAGGGGGGGAAGACCAGCTCAAGGAAGCGCAAGTGGGCGAGGCAGCGGGCAGGGACGATGTCTCGGAGGAACACGGAAGCCCCGAAACGCTCCTGCTGCGCGGCGTCGTCGGGCACCGCCCAGGGCGGCATGGCGTGGTGATCGTGCACGACAAAGCGGTTGCCGGAGAAGAAGACGAACTCGGCGTCGGCGCACAGGGCCCGGCAGATGAGAAAGAGATCGGTCGGCGGCGCCCAGCACTGGCAGCCCGCCAAGGAGAAGGCGGCATGGCGACGATGGCAGAAACACCCCGGTCCGCCGCGAGGACCATCACAGTGGCTCAGCGCGCTCCCATGGTGGACATGGGGCGGGCACACGGGTTCTTGGTCCAAGCAGCAAGGCGGGCGCAATACTTGATAGCCGCGGTCCTGTCTGCTCCAGGTCACCTCCTTCTATGGCGTGATCAAGTCGGTGTACTCGAGGATGCGCACACGTAGCTCGGGCGGAAGGGTTGTAAATAGAGCTGTTGCAGACCTGGGGCGGGGGCTCGCAAAGACACCAGTGGCACCCGTGTGGCAGGCGGTGCGGACGGCTTCCTCGGCTAGTTTCTGGAGTGGACGGTTCGGTGTCATGCAGAGTCGAATCCTGCCATCCTTGAGGCGCGGGAAGAGGTTCGCGACCGGGGCGACGACCAGGCGGGCCACATCGAGCGCGTGCGGACTCTCGGGGTCGATGTCGCACACCAACAAGAGCGCAAGGAGTTGGACACTGACCCGGGAAGATAGGTAGGCCGCGGTATCGTGCCACTCGCTCAGCATGACTTGGACTGCCAGATCGGCCGACGTCGAGTCGTCCAAGCCTGTTGCTAGCGAGGCGGGATGGAGCAACGGAAGGTGGTGCAGGTAACCATGGTGCTTGACGCAATGACTGCTAGGTCTCCCAAACTCGCCGCGGCACCATGGCCCATGCTCATTACTGGCGTCATAGCAGCAGCCCGGGGGGGAGAATGATGAGACGGTAGGGTGGTGGCAGGAGGATTCGTTGAGGACGATCTTCAGACTGGTCAGCGAGGCGAGGGCCGCGGGCGACAAAGCGCGGAGCGGTTCGAGGGAGCCCTGGCACGAGTAGTAGACAACGAAGCGGTTGGCCGAGTACAGCAGCGCCGCGGCGTCTGAGTGCAGGGCGCGGCAGGACAGTAACAGGCCGGCGAAGTTACGCGCTGGAGGCGGGTCGTATCGCGACACGCTGCTGCGGCGCGGCTGCTTGCCGCGGTTCAGGTAATACGTGTAGGGGATGCCGTCAAGCCGCGCCACTCCCAAGTAGACGTAGACACGACGGCGGAGGTCGACGGGGAGGCCGATAAATCCCGGTGCCCGCGGCGGCTGCCCATCGGCGACGGCGACGGCGCGTTGGGCCATTGTTAGGTCGTTGGGGGTGCAGTTGGGCGAGTGGCGTGGTGAGCAGGCGTGGCGTTGGGTGGCAGTGGGCACAATAGTTGCGCCGATGGTGCGGTGACGTTTTGTTGACAGCCAGAACAAGATCGAACCAACCCACGCGAACAAAAGCGCGGGGGGCGCCTTGAACCGCTGTTCCGACAAGCCTCCAACCACGGGACGGACAGCTGGTGATGGCGGCCCACCCGATCCTGCCAATGGAGAGTGGGCAACAACTTGCGCTTTCCCTGTTACCTGTCATGGAAATTGAGACATTGGAAAAGAGTTCCCGGTGATCAGTCGAGTCGTAGAAGAGGAGGCAGCGCTGCACTTGCATTGTACATAGCTCGGTGGATGCCATGAGAGTGATTCGTCCGAGAGTGGGGGATGAGGGTGTTGAAGCTGAGACGAGTCTTGTTTCCCAGCCAACAACCGGCCGTTGAGAGTTCAGACGAGTCTTGTTTCCCAGCCAACAAGAGGATGACGGCTCTGTCAGGCCATGGCTGAGAGCCTGGCGACCTGCAACCTCAGGCAAGAAAACCAGCCTCTCAAAATCCTTTCACCACACGCGATTGTCGCGTCTGTGACGCGCCTGCTGGGTGTTGCGTGAAAGATTTTCATTGGGGGAACGAAGACAGAGGGAGGAGATTTTGAGGACATTGAGTTACGGGAGGGGGCAGCTCGCATCACTCAGTGACACCACTGCCCTGCAGAGAGCCCATTCCCCCCGGTCATGGGGCGACATGAGGTGGAACTGAGAATGGGTTTGAGAAGTTGGCTGCTGCAAGGTTTAATTCGTCGAGTTTGGCACCGACAAGATGTTGAGATGGACCATGATGATTTACGTGGAAATGGACGAGGCTGGCTGTGGTTAATTACGGAGGCCGTGACATTGCGTGTGCCATTTCAGCAAGGCAGGAATCACGGCACAGGGATATTAAACAAGCACGTCAGGGTCAGGTCAACGCATGCGATATGTGCATTCTGTGTACTGCTGTCTGAGGTGCTCCAACGGGCTCAGCCCTCCAAGCAGCCAGTATGAACAAGGATCCAGGCCTGGCCGGCGGGATCGCGGGGGCGGAAGAAGCTCCGACGGCTTGCCATGCCGTGTTACTTCTTCTCCATCATGGACAGGAGCCACTTCTCGTGGGCATGGCGGTCCATGTCATTCATCCACTTGGTGGCCGTGGTGGCGGTCAGCGTCTGGATGGACTGGTACTCCTCGCGGTCCGTCATGATCTTCTCGAGGGCCGCGACCCACGGGGCCAGGTCCTGGTCGGGGACCACGTAGTCGCCGTTCTCGTGGCGCGCGCCAGTGACTTCCTTGACAGGGATGCAGTAGGGCAGGCCGAGCTTGGCCTCAGGAAGACCGCCCGCGTTGGAGGCGATGACGGGAATGCCGCGGAGCTGGGCCTCGGTGACAATGATGCCCCAAGCCTCGTGCCAGAGCGAGGGAGCGAGGAGGACCTTGATGCGGTCCCAGATCTCGTCCGTGTTCTTGGTTGTCGACTCGATCCTGAGGGGCGAAAATTGTTAGCGTTTTCCAAGGTCAGCTGGTGATGGGGGTTGGTGCGCACTTGACATTGGGAAGAGCCTTGAGTTCCTCAAGGTGCACGCTGCGAGAGCCCCAGCTGCGCCAGGTGACGAACTTGAAGTTGGGGAACTTCTTGGCGAGCGCGACGACAATCGCGAGTCCCTTGTGGGGGCAAGGGTTGACCATGCCAATCTCGTCCTTGTCGATGTTGTTCCGAATGACGGGCATGCCGCGGGTCTTGTTGTCAAGGTAGGTCAGGGCGGTATGAACAAGGAATTCGGTCTTCAGCTTGCCGTAGGTCCAGGCATAGTCCTGGACCGCCTTTGAGACGGACCAGATGCCGTCGCAGCCGCGCAGCAGCTCATTCTCGACGTGAGGCGAGAGGCAGTGTCCGTCGACGCCGGCAACAAAGGGTCCAAACGGGATCTGCTCGGCAGTGTGAATGATGTTGATCCGGCAGAACTTCTTCTCCTCCACAATCAGGGCAGCCGTGGCCTTCATGGTGATCGGATCGTTGAAGATGACGTGCGTCGGCTTGAACTCGGCAATGTGCTTGGTGAAGAAGTTGACCAGAGCGTCCATGCGAATGCTGCGAGTGTCATACTGGAAGAAGAAGTCAGTTTTCTCTTCTCTGCCTTTTACTCCGTGTTCCGGAAAAGAAGCCGGGAATGGAGGGAGTGGATACTTACCTCCAAGTAGGCCCGGATGTCCTCCTAGAACTCCCGGACCGGGTAGACCTTGTTGAAAGGGCTACGAGCGATGACAATGTTGTAGATCTTGTCCTCATCCATGAAGGTCTTGACGCCCAGCTGGTGAACGACGCCGGGCGGGTTGACGACGGTCAGGGTGGCTTCGGTCAGGTTGGGTTCAATGCCCTTGGCTTCAGCACGAGCAGCGAACTCGGCCACCTCCTCCTCAGCGGCATAGCAGATCTGACCCGTCTCGTGGCCCTGATCGCTCAGGGTCTGGAGAAGACAGATGTTGGCTTTGTAGCCACCGGACGAGGGGGTCAGTCCCTGAGCCGTCTGGATCAGGAGAACGCGCATCGTGGTGCTGGTGTAAGCTGTAATCGTGAATGAAGGGGAA
>FTEL01003403.1_pt1 | contig 13885 bp, 12 predicted proteins | sample 1658911 | NCBI WGS metagenome assembly FTEL01 (sample SAMEA3914869, study PRJEB12502) | metagenome | biome: forest; material: soil | place: USA | collected 2012-03-12 | depth 0.1 m
GAAGAGGGTATGTAATTAAGTTGCGCTTGGCCCCACCCACCAATAGAGCCCGATGGATATACGGTACGGAGGACAGCAGGCTCGATACGGGAGTGGCAACGGACGTCGTACTGTAGAGGCCGGCCGGGGGCGAGTCGATTACGATGTTTTACTCTACCATCCGGCCTCGGGTGTACGAGTTCGTGTCGCTTGAGTGCTGCAAAAACCCTTGTATCTCGTCGTGGTGCTCGTCGTGGCGCTCGCCGAATACAGCGGTCGCCGCGGCGCGTTCGATGAAGAGCGCCGCGGTTACCCACGTGTAGAGCTCGGGGTTGTCCACATCATTCTACGTCATCATTCATCATGCGTCCGAACGATGTACCACGCAGCATCTCTACATATACCCCTCCATTTCTCGTAATCTCTGAGCAAGATTACTCCCTAGTATCTCCTCCTACCCCGCCACTTCAAGCCGCCTCGCACATTGAAATCTCTTACTCTACTATTCATTAGCAGCATTAGCCAGAGACTCAGGCCGTTGTCCGTCTCGCACAAACGAAACACAATGAGTTCGCCAGACTACGCGCATGTCCCAACACCAGCCAGGTGCTATGCCGACTTCTGTCTCGTTCCTGTACTCTATGCCCCAACCGTGTTGGTTTTCCTCCTGTAAACCCCGCAACTGACGATGCCATCTCACCAGGTCGGCACCGGCACCGCCTCGGTGGCCCATGAAGTTGCCGACGTGCAGAAGCTGCTCAAGGCCAGCGGGTTGTCGTACTCGATGCATTCGGCTGGCACCACCATAGGTAAGTCGCTGTTGAGGTTTATCGCAACTGACCTGCCCTCTAGAGCCCGGGCATAATCTAAGCCATGGAAAAAACAGAGGGCAGCTGGGACGAAGTGATGAAAGTCATCGGGCAAGCCCACTCGGTCGTCCACCAGACGGGCTGTGTCAGGGTGCAGACGTCGATGCAGGTTGGAACTCGGTGAGCAGTCCCTGCCGATTCTACCCGAACCTCTTTGCTCCGCGCTGCCGTACAATCTATATTCCGTCCTATGTAATGAAAGCTGACCTGGCTCATCGGCGGCATCCAGGACCGACAAGACCCAGACAGAACAGGAGAAGGTCAAGCGGGTCGAGGAGCTGTTAGCCAAGGATGGGGGTTAATCTTGATGCCTGCGTACGTACCTCGGGCATATACGACTCCCCATCTAACCAGTGGACGGTATTTACTCAATTTGGCATCGTATTTTTGCTTCCCAGAGAAGAGATAGTAAACAAACAGAAGAAATCAAAGCCGATGTTAATTAGCTGGTCCGCCCTGCTTATGACGAATAATTATCCCGAGGTCGACGTGCTCCGGGCCGCCACAGCTATAAGCCAATTCCCTACCCCGCACCCCCCGCACCCCCTGCTCGGGATCTTATATGCCGGACCCAGTCGCGCACTCCTGGCTCTCGGCCCCCGACTTGTCCGCAGGAGCCAAGTTAGCTTTCGCCGGGCCGTTCATGCAAACGCCGTCCTGGGAGAAGCGGCTGCCATGAACTGGGCAGTCGAAGCTCTTCTCCGTGCTATTCCAGCAGATGACCCCTTTCATATGCGGGCAGAGAGCACTATACTTGTGCACCTTGCTGTCGTCGTCCTTGTAGATAGCCAAGGGCTTACTTGTGGCCTATTCCTCACGTTAGTTTGCAGTCTTGCCTTCAAAGGGATTGGGATCAAGTGAACTTACCGAGTTCAAGATACCACCACACCCAGGCTCCAAGTCCTCGATATCCTTGATATCCGACTGCAAGAATCGCTTGTACTGCAGATTGATCTGCACGTCATGCTTCACCAGACTCGGCAGAGTCTTGATGATACTACCCAGTCTCTTCGGGCTGTATAGAGCAGCCCACTTGTTCGGCTTGCCCTCAATCTCATCCGCAATCAATCGCCCAGCCAACGTACCATGCGTCAACCCATCCCCAGAGTCGCCCGTGACGATATAGATCTTGTCATTGCCCTGGTTCTTGCCAATAAACGCCATGTAGTCGACCGGCTCAAAGATCTGCCCGCTCCATCTGTAATCCGTATTGCCGGCCTGTGTGAACCGTTCCCGAGTCCAGCTCTCCAGTTCGTCGAACCGTCCCGTCGTCTCCTCCTGCCCAACAGCGTGGTCACACCCGCCCACGACAAGATAGTCCTCCTCGTTGTCGCATGCCGTCAAACGGACATACTTGTACTCCTCGGCGTTGTCATACAACTCCTCGGCGTTGTCATACAACAAACAGTCCTCGACGCTGCCTTTGGGCACCCGTACGGCGATGCAGTAGGTACGGTAGTACTCGAGCTCTGCGATGACGGACAGCTTCTGGAGTGGGACGCAGGTCGCCTCGACAGCGTTCTCCGCCTTGACCGTGTAGCCGGCCTCGGTCTCAATGGCGACAGATTTGTGGCCCATGCCGGCCAACTCGACGCCTCTCTCCTCGATGCCCATGACGCGGGTGCGGGTATAGCACTGAAAGTTGGGTTGCTTCTTGAGCCAGGCGAGAACGCCCGCGAGGTACTTGGTCGGGTGGAACGTCGCCTGGTTTTCAGCGATCAGGCCACCGCGTTGGTCAGGCTTGCCGGTCCATCCCCGGACAGTGAGGTTTTCCTGGCATCGTCAGAAGCTCACCCTCATCCCCACCCCGACTTCCACAACTTACATCAAATCGCGTCTCAATCCCCAACCGTTTTTGTAACTCCGCCTCTTCCCTCAACTCCCCAATTTCCTTCTTATAGCCCTCACTGCCCACCATATACTGACTCACATCATAAGCCTTCAACTTCCGATACTCACACTCGATGCCCAACTCCCTCGCCACCTCCCCAATCCTCTCCCTCGCCCACGCATGACTCTCCGCTGTAACCCTAGCTCCCTCGAGGCCATGCTTCTTGGCAATCTCGACGTACCCATCATCCAAATCATTCGTCAAATGCCGGCTCGTCCGGCCGCTCTCGCCGGATATCACGTCGCGCGCCTCGAGCAGCACCACCTGGTGGCCGCGCTTGACCAGCTCGTAGGCGACGTGGATACCGGCAATGCCGGACCCGATGACGCAGATGTCGGTGCTGAGGTCCTGGGTAAGCGGGGAGAAGGTCGGAAGGGAGGAGAAGGGCTGCTGGTGCACCCAGACCGGGTCAGTCGCGCCAGAGGTACTCATGAATTTTTCTGAGTCGGGGGTAGTGGAGGCCATCTTGGGGGTAGGGGTGGTTATGATTTAGCGGCTGGAAAGAGGGGGTTTATGATTTAGTGAGTGGTGGTAATTGGTGTGAGTGGGCAAGTGGGCTGGGATGGGGTTCTAGCGGTGTTGGTAAATAGGTTGGAAGTGTGTTAACTAATTATAAGTTGTCTGGTGATCGGCTGGGCTGGGTGCCAGGGTATTTCGGTCTCGGGCGGATACTAAGCTGGACACTTAAAGAATGCAGACTTCCCGCCAAGTTTTATGATGGAAATGGTGACGCGTGCGTGGCTGAACTGTGACGTCAGTTCCTCGACGTGAGCTTTGTCCTTGCAGCAGCTTCCCGCTCGCATGTCTCGCCATTGGTCTGGAGAACACCGCCGAGAGTGCCATTTCCTGACCTTGTAACAGGATTTATGGTGGGATGCAGGCATGCAGGGCAGAATGGGTGATGTATTCTACCTTGTGGGTGTGATGTGTGGTGCGTGTGGGTGAGTGAGGGAGGAAAAAGGCAGTGGTGGGCCGACGGAAAGATAGAGGGGCACCCAGAAGTAGGGCACCCGCAACAGGATCAGAATACAATGTCAAGCACGCGATCAACTTCCCTTTACAGCTTTAAGTAGATGAGGAGTGCCATGATTTCAGCCTCGGGCTGATTGGTGCTTGATACTTCCAGCCCTGCCTCTCGGCATAATGATGACACGATTTCACTGCCGGAATACTCCAGAGGACAAATGCTGGTTTTCTATTGCATCAGGAACTCTCGCATCAATCATGGATTTCTTGCGGTCAAACGTGGATTATGTTGTTAAGCACGAGCCTCTAGTTACAATTCAGCCCGACTATCTCGACTAAAGAGAGTGAAACGCTATCCCTGGATCTGCCATGCCCTCTGACCCTAGGTGCAGGTATACCACAACTTGGATGAGGTTAAGAAGGAGTTCAAGGGTGTTATAGACGGGGGCGGAAGAGAATGTAATAGAGTAGGAGGCGGGTTTTTGGGTTTGCGAGGCATACGGATTATGAGGATGGGGACCAACTACTACTGCTGATGAAATACATACATATCTTCGCTGCCGTCGCGGGGGTATCGATCGGATTGTTTTCCTATTTGTCAGATAACTAGCTTTCTAAAAGAATCAAGCCCTTGTATTGCTGATCGCGACGTTCCTCCATAATCCAAAAATCCAATCTCCTCCGTACATATACCTCATTCACTAAGCTGTCGCCAGCATCACCGCCGTTCAGCCCAAAATCCGCACTTATGGCTCTGGCTGCTTGCCTACGACCCTGGCCGATGCCGTCAGCTTGGCAGCAGACACAGCGGCACCCCCAACCGCCGCGGCGCGTTTACGCCGCCCCCCCAAGAGCAACGGCATGTCCCTAGCAAGATGGAACAGCGCGCGCAGTACCACCAGGCCAAACACGGCTATGGGCGCGAGGATGGCAAACACTGTGAACCCGTACGACGCCCGCTGGAAGGCGGGGTCCTCCCGCAGGGAAGCGGGCAAAATGGGTCGATGAAGAAGAGAGGGCCCGACGCCGTAGGGAGAAGCGATACGTGCGATGTGGGAGGGACGGTTGTTGGATCTCGGAATGCCCTCTCCTCCCTGCGAGGCGCCCCAATGCCCCGGCCAGGGCGCATGTCAAGAAATCCTCTCCCAAACTCCCTAAGGTCGAGGACCTGGTGGATACGGACGATGGCCCGTCTGACCAGACGGAGACCGACGAGGAGGAGTTAAAAGAGTAGCTCCTGGCCGAAGTCGTGGCCAGGAGCACTCGAAGGCAAAACAAGAATGGAAGGAGGTTGAGAGTCAGATGGATGGCAACCCGTTTTACGTTAACTTTGGCATCGATGGGATTCATTACACCAAGGCCCTTGTTGACAGTGGTTGCCTCTGCTTTGCTACTATCAGTCTCTCGCTTGCCAACCGCCTACGCCTCCCACGCATCCCGATTACTCCCCGTGACCTCGCCCAGGTCAACGTAACAGTCAAGGGCGCCATCCGAGAGGTGGCTTACGCAGACACCGACATCGACGGCCATAAGTTGAACCGTGTCTTCTTTTACGTCATCCCTGACCAGGAGGACGATGTCATCCTCGGGCGGCCGTGGATGGATACCGAGAAGGTGACGATTTCCCCATCTCGAGGGGAACTGACGATTGGGACCTCGGGCCTAATCGTCAAGGAAAGGGGGCAGGGAGGGACTCCAACCCTCTCGATCTCCCAGCAGATGTCCAGTGTGTTTGGAGCCCTGGTACGGAGGACCCAGAAGTCTCGGGCCCCCACGCAGCCAGCACAAATCTTCGCCGCTAGCCTGAGGGACATCGACAAGGCGCTCGCTCCGAAGAAGCATACCGACCCCCGAGAGAAGCTACCGAAGCACTACCATGAATTCCTCCCCCTCTTCGACCGGAACGCCGCCGATCAACTACCATCTGTCCGGCCAGGTATGGATCACGAGATCCCGCTCGAAAAGGACGAGAGTGGGCAAGAAAAACCTCTACCCTGGGGGCCCCTCTACAGCATGTCACGCGAAGAATTGATCATCCTACGCAAGACCCTCACGGAGTTGCTCGACAAGAACTTCATCAGGGCAAGCAGTTCATCAGCCTCAGCTCCCGTCCTGTTCGTCAGGAAGCCTGGGGGCGGGCTACGCTTCTGTGTCGACTACCGAGGGTTGAATGCCATTACCCGCAAGGACCGGTACCCACTATCCCTGATCAACGAGACGCTTCGGTCACTCTCCAAGGCAAGATGGTTTACAAAGCTAGACGTGATCGCGGCGTTCCACAAGATCCGGATCAAGAAAGGAGACGAGTGGAAGACGGCTTTCCGTACGAGATACGGGCTCTTCGAATGGTTGGTCACCCCCTTTGGGTTGACAGGTGCCCCGGCCACTTTCCAATGATACATCAACCGGACACTACAGGAGTACCTCGACGAGTTCTGCTCGGCGTACATCGACGACGTTCTCATCTACTCCAGCGGTCCCCTCTCTGACCACAGGAAGAAGGTCCGGAAGGTCCTTCAGAGACTCCAAGAGGCGGGCCTACAGGTCGACATCGACAAGTGCGACTTCGAGGTCAAGATGCAAGTCAGGTTCTGTCACCAGCAAGTCCTACTACATCTTGTCCATTTAGGGAATGTTCGGCAACGCTCCCGATGTGGAGCCACCGGCAGACGTCGGACATCTCGCCGAAATGTGGAGACAGCGCTGGGTTGCATCGGGGATGTCCCAGCTACTCACTACCAGAAAGCCTCGGTCTTCGCAATCACTAGGGCTTTAAGCCACCGACTCGCAAACCGCGGGAGAATTATTGAAAAATATCTACCGTAATCGGCAATCGAAGACAAATATCAAAAAGAGTACGCAACCGCTCACACATCCACCCGCCTTCTTCGTCGTCATGAGTCCAGGATCTCCTCGAGCTGAAAGTACTCGCCCCCTTGAAAAAACCAGAACCTCAGGCTAAACCAAAAAAAAAAAACTATGCATCCCCTCCCCCAGCTCTCAGTAAAACCCTTATGCTTATATCATTGCTGATGCCCCTCCCTCACAGCCCTCAACTCCTCCCCCCAGCCGCGCAATCAACCGTTCCAGAATCCACTCGGCCTCCTCCTGCGAGCCTATAAGCGGACTGTTGCTGCCCATCCAGCTCCACCCGAGCGGTTCGCCGTCTGCCTCCCGGCTCCCCTTCCCCTCCTGCTGTCTCCCACCTCCCTTGCCCCCCTTGTTTCCCGGGCATTTCTTGTTACCCTCCCTTGTCCCTATTCCCTTTTCATTTTCATTTCCATTTCCATCCCCTGTCCCAGTCCCATCCTGAGCATCCGCCTCCGCCGCAGTATCCCCCCCCCAAGGCCGTAGCTGCCGCCGCCCGACCCGGGTATGTTTTGTCGCATGCTCAACCTTGACGCATGCCTTGGGATGCCGTTCCGCGTCGCCCTCGTCCTCGCCGATCAGCCGCAGGTACCATGCCCACTCGCGGAAGGTGTACTTGCGCGGGGCCTGGCACTTGAGGTGCTGTGTGACGCGGCAGATCTCGTCGATCAGGGTGATGTGGTAGTCGCTTTGGGAGGCGGAGATTGTTATCGGGGGGTGGAGTGGTTGGCGGTCGGCGCGCTTCTGCTTGGTTGACGCGGTGCTGGCGCCTTCGGCTTCGAGGTCGGCTTCGTCGTCCTGGTTGTTGTCCTCGGTTCCGGCGCGTTTGAGGCGCTGGGGTCGACCGAGGGGGCTGGGGGGCTCTGGCTCGGTGTGTTCCTTGCATAAAACGCCAAAGGACAGCATGCGTAGCAGCCGCCTAAGATCCTTTTTGAACCCTGCCTCGCTAGGCAGGATAGTGACGGTAGCTATCTGGTCCGTCGTGTCGCGGACCCACTTGACGATAGTATCAACTGCGTTGGAGATCAGCACAGTCATAGTCGGCAGAGCCAGGAGCGCCCAAAAGACCCAAAAGGATCTGCCGGCATTGGACACGGGCGTTTCATCCCCATAACCAATGGTGGTAAAGCTGACAAAGACAAAATAGACTGCGTCAAAGTAGGTCCACCCCTGGTATCTCGCCTCACACGCTTGGAATACCCTCGCGCCGGCCAGCCATAGGACTAGCCAGGTGCCTGTCGATAAACCCATATCAACCCAGCGGCAGCGGCGGGAAGCAGCGCCCTGGATCTTGCGCATCAGCCTGAATTCGCGCTCCCTCCGGTCAAACTCGGTTAGAGCTGACGAGTCGGTGGGCGGGTTACCCTTGATGGGTACAAGGATGTTGTCATTCCCTGTCCGCGTCATGCGCCGTATCGTCCTACGTCGCTTGTTCTCGATGATCCGAGCGCTATGTCGTAATTTTCTGCGGTCGAGGACCAAGCTGCGGATGGAGCCGATAACCAGACCCAGGCTGATGATGCCGACTAGGGCGTAGGGTATAAGCAGCGACCGGCTAAGGGTTGTGGTGGGATATATATCACCAAAGCCGACAGTGAAGAGGGTTACGGCTGCCCAGTATACTGCGTCAAGGTAATTCCAGCCCTCAATTTTGCCGAATATCAGTGCGCCGAAGAGCAGGTACAGGAGCAACATAATGGTTTGCAGCATGAGGGTCCGCTGGCTAGCAGTGAGCATAAAGTCCTTAGGATAGTGGCCAGTCCGGGCACCGACGTAGGTGACCACCATAAGGGAGGCGACTAGGAAGTAGAGGCCGGCCGCGTAGACTCCGTAGAAGAAGGCCTGCGACCAGATGAACTGGTCGGCCGGTTCAATCACAAGGGGGCCAGAGGCAGTGGCGGTGAGGGCGACTAGGGCAAGGGACGAGATGTACCAGCCGACGATGGTGATGGGCTGGGCGATGGTGAAGCTAAGGCGCCGCGTCATGTTCAGGAACAGGACCGTATTGGCGAGGAGGGCGATAGCCAGCTGAACGGCATTGATAGCAGTCAGCCAGGCCGGGTTGCCGATGTACGGGGCCGAGTCCACGTTGGTCCCCGGTGGATAGCTCTGGCGCCACGGCTTCACGAGGGCGCAGAGGCTGAATGCGGATGCAACGGGACCCAGGGTGCCCGCGAGCATGGGGAACGCGGCCGATGCGAACCACCAACGACTTGGGGTCGGTCAGCGGGCGGTGTTTACCGCTACAGATTACAGACGCAGCGAAGCCGAAACTCACCTGGCATCCAGATTGGCCCAGTCATCGGTTGCATCTTGGGGATCCTGGGGCACCTGAGGCACCTGGGGCACATGTTGGTCGATCTCGTCGCCGGTCTCGTTCATCATGTCGGCTCCAAATCAATCGTGTTAGACAGCCTCCCAAGACCATCACGGGTGTTGTTGCCTTCGGCTGCTGTTGCTTGGGGAGGCTTGCATCATGGGCGTTCGGATCCATAAAAGCTGGTTCGTCTCTTCACTCCAGGATTGGGGAAAAGATGGGACGGGGATGAATCGAATCGCACGCGCATTTTGCATCTTAGGTCAAACTCGCCACACGCCGAGCTGATCGCAGAAAGGCTGTGAGCCACCCAGAAGACTCAGCACACAGAAGCCAAGATTGCTCCGCTTTACACGAGCTACACGAGCTGGGTGTCAGGGTCAACCTCGCAGTTTCGATCGAAGTTACTCAACTCGCACACCGAGCACTCTTCCATAAAGTCCGCGTGCCATGTGCGTTCTTCGGGGTGACATCACAGTGAGGTGAGTTTAGTCTGTTCGTCGCGCTGCAGCCAACTGACACCGTTGCCGTACTCAACTACAGGTGGCAGGTCGCCGTGGGAGATGAAACAACCCGATTCCCCACTGGCCCACCCCGCTCCACGACGTCAACTTTGGCCATTCTTGGATCGTGGACAACCTCGGGTCCGGCACCCATCTCAGAAGTCGGAATCAAGTCGCGTCTCGAACCCGGAGCAGGCAGTCGCTTCCGAGAAAAAAGCATCCATGGAGGTTTCATGGCGCTTTCCTCGTAGAAGCCCTGCAGAAGGAGAGTCAAACCCGACGCATGAGGCCTAAGGCTGATAGGAGCTGGCAGCGGAGGCTATCTAGAAGGGTCCCACGGTTCCGAGATGCAGCAAAGAACCCGACACGTCACCAACACCTCAGGGTACAGGAACGCCGTTATTGTGGAGGTTGGCCGGTCGATCTTTCTATTCCTGTGATTTGATTCCGTGGCTGCCCTGATGAGCGCCGTGCTAATCACGGTCTGCCCGTCGCCGGCAGAATTGCCGGCCCTCTCCGTTGGAATACGAAAGAGGTCCAGCCGAAGCTGAACAGCCATGAGTACCTGTGGTAAGCCGGTGTTCGTCTCGAGGTTGCACGTTGTATTCGATCCTGCTTCCCAACCTTTTGTCATGATACGATGCGGGCCGTGGTGTTGTGCTGTTGTTTACTGGGTTGTTGGGCACATGTGCCGGCGAACGAGATCACACCTGCTCATGGCAGTGGAGTTGCGAGTCGTGGTGGTGTTGAGCGACAGCGGCTCGGCTGACAAAGTCGAGCATGTAGAAAGACAGTGGCTGTCAATTCAAAACTACACCTGTAGGCACCTAATTAAGGGAAGCTCTCCACTCCTTAACCCAAGACAAAAAGATTCCTCGGCTTCCCTCCCCAGTGCCAACCCCCATTGCTCTCAGTTCGGCGGAGTCGACGGCCCGACAGGAGTCAGCGGCCAAGTACACAGCTTAGTTGGCGTTAAGGATTTGTAGCGAGCGGCCAGCTCCGAGAGATCCGTCTGCGGGCCAGTCGTGGGAGGCGGCGACGCCCCGATGCTAGGAGCAGCAGACGGCGGCGCCGGCCACGAAAGGAGAGACCGCGAGAATATGCCGCTGCTAGCAATGCTGATAAGAGATTCCCGACCAGATCGATCATGCACAGTCTGGAGGAACGGCGACATCAATACATCGCTGCTGGTGATGCTGACACTCTCAAGAGATTCCTGACTTCGACAAGGCACTGTCGTCGGCGGCGTCTGGGGAAACCCCATCGACAGTGGTGAGACGTAGAAGAGGCCGCCACGGCTACTGCGCTTTCTGTTTCCCAACGCAGTGATATGAAACGAGGAGAGAATCTCGATGGATTCTGGGCGGCTAGCGGCTGAATCCAGGTAGGTGACCTGGGTTGGCAGGTTGGAGCTCCATTTGTCGTTCATCAATCTGTCAGCGTGACAGCCGTTGGCGAGCAAAAGGTCTGCACCTATTGACGACCGTTTCGCTGCCCATTTGGTGGACGGAGAGATCCAAGAGGGGCCGAGTTTACCGAGGAAAGCCTGGACGTGGCGCTTGTAGCGATACTTGTACAGCAGCAGAGCCACGAGCACAAGGAGAAACGCCACCACAGCTAAGAGCAAGTTAGCGAAGAGACAGGCCCAAGAGAGTGTGCCAAGCATTACCAACGAGGCCGCCCACGAGTTTGGGCATGGAACTTGCGGGCGAGCTTCCATCCAAGTTGTCGCTTCCCCTGCTGCCGCTCCCCCCATTGCTCCCAACGGCACCACTCCCGTATGGAGCCCCCTCACCTGGCCCCAGCCCATCCCAGTTGGCCGAGGAAAATCCGTCACCAGTGAACATGCCTGAGGTCGTCGCTCCGGGCCCGGCTCCGGCGACAGGCGTGGAATTTCCAGCGGGTGCGCTACCACTCGGCCGAGTCCCGCCGTAGGAAGAAGGTATTCCCGTGCCACCCCTGTTGCTGGAACCGGATGAACTATGGGGCCTGTGATTCGAGGCCGTGTCAGAGACTCCAGATGTCGTCCCAGAGCCGTTGTGATCGCCGTTTCCGTTCCCATTATCGTCGCCATTGCCATTGCCATTGCCGTTCCCCTTGGCGTTGCCGTTGCCGTTCGCCTTCGCTTTGGGGTTGGCCATCTTGTTACCTGGAAAGACTGGTAAGCAATGCTGGTCGGGGCGTTCAAAGCGTCAAGAGACGGCGAGCCTTTACCTAGCCCATCCGGCGAGCCAAGCGAGGGATTAATGAGAGTTATGTTTTCGGGGTCGAAGGAGCGGTGCCTCTCCCGGTCATCACGGAACGGCGAGCAGAGCGACCCTTCAATCGAGGGACAGGAAGCGAGAGGACCAGGCCGCCCGCAGGGTGGCTGATAAGCCTCTGTGAGCCCTGCATGGTGCGAAGGGTTATGTGGCTTTCGCGCTATTCCTATTTTCATGTCATGAGTTTGTTTCTATGCATGTGTCTTCTGACAAGGTCATCGGGTGGCGCCAACTGTGGCGACTGGGCGTCTCTCAGCCCAAGGCAGGCCATTCAACGATTCGACGCCGATGACACGAATATGGACCCTTGCGTTTTCGTGGCTGATGTGTTCCATCACCTGCTTCTCCCGTGGCTTTGTTACTCTCCCCGCGCCCATTACCGGCCCCCCAAAACCCGCCGACACTCACCTCCCACTGTAGCTAGCATCCTTGCCGACACAGCATGGCACACTTCAGATCGGCAAGCACCCTGCCGGAGCTCTGTCGTTTTCTTCGGGGCCGCTGGTGGATTTTTGGAGCGTTTGCGCTGTGACGGAAGTCACGCTCTCGTGGCTTTCGTGGCTCTCGTAGGCCGGAGGGCTGTCGTAATCAGACGCTCCATCCTGGTTGCTGCAGTCTACACCTTTGCTGAGCAGACGACGAGGAGGAGGAAGATGCCGAAGCAATATAATCCAAGTATAATTTGTCTAGGGAAACAATCAAGGCCATGTGTGAAAATGTGATTCTATCTGCGTGATGCGGGGTTCAGCTCAGCCTTGTGCTCAGCTGAGCTGGTGCCTGCACTTGGGCGACCCGAAGTTCGTGCACGGGGTCCCAGCCACGGCCATCACGCCCACCGACAACGCACGGGGACGCCGCGTGAAGGCACTCGAGGAGGACCTCGAGCAGATCCGTCACCATCTGAAGGACACCCAGGCCCGAGTTTACAAGATGGAGGACGACGGACTCCCGGCCGAGAAAATGCGCAGGGAAATGCCGGGCGTGATCGACAAGAATACCGACCAGTTTGAGAGGGCCGTACGTACCGCCCTCAAGGAGACAAGCACGGCCGCCGAGGAGAAAATCCGCATGGTCTCGGCAAAGGCGAATAAACACGACGCGGACATTGGGATGCTGTGGGCCCGTCTCAACGCGCTGGAGGAGGCTGCAAAGGAGGCCAATGCGAAGCGCAAGGAGAACGAGGCCAACGACGTCGACACCCCACGGGTACCTCCCCCGAGCAACAAGCGCACCCCCGCAAAGACAAAGGCGCAACCACCCGCGCCCCAGCCGAAACGTAGTCATCAAGGAGTTCCAATCCAACAACGAGATCAACCTCTCATTCGGATTCCGGAGAAGCAGCTTGGCAACCTTAGCCACAATGTGGTCGTATGGTGTGAGATCACTGCCACGATGAGGCGTGCCGAGGAACACAATTCCTTTGGTGCAAGGGTATACAGCGCCCAGGTCCTCGTCTTGCTTGTTGAAGTGGTACTCGGATGACCGAATCAGAGCCTCTTTGATCACCAGGCCGCCAAGACTGTGACCGACAAACACGAGCGGTCTCTCGGCCTCGTCTTCGCTTGTTCGGGACATGCAGATGTCTTGGAGAAGACTCTCGGAGTGGCCAAAAATAGTGGCATGGCTCGCAGCTTGGGTGACGTTGGCGACACTAGAGTCATAACCCCAGGTAAAGATGCGACATTTTGGAGCGTCGTCTTTCAGCAGGTCTCGAGGCCAACAAACATTGCCTGTTGGTAAGGTTAGTGAAGCGTTATACTGGAAAACTTCACTCCCAGGTACTGACCGGATGACCACGTGTCGATCAAGTTCCCTCTCAGCCTCGCAGTAGTTACTCGATTGGCGCTGGCTGTGCCGCACTTGCTGCATAGTCAAGCCTGAACGGTCCTGCAGCACAGCCGGCTTCGCCGTTTTCTTGAAACGGACAGCACTAACACAGGAAAAGAGGCGCCCGTTTTTGGGTCCTGAAACACCCTGTTTTTTGACCCCTCTTCCCCCAAAACATAAGCTTGTGATCGCTAGATTAGTAGTTAGGTCGGTGGCTAGCGATCCCTGGTGTTGTCTGTTCTGTTTTGGAGACTAAAAGTCTCTCATTCTGACCTCTTGGCGTTCTGCGAGCCTAGCGTGTCATTCTGTGGGACCGAAGGTGCGTGTGTGTCGTGGTGATGTATTGCGTTCTCTGGCCAAGCGTTGTTGGCCAGGGAAAAGCCTGCATATGCGATGCGGGCGCA
>FTEL01003445.1_pt1 | contig 13881 bp, 13 predicted proteins | sample 1658911 | NCBI WGS metagenome assembly FTEL01 (sample SAMEA3914869, study PRJEB12502) | metagenome | biome: forest; material: soil | place: USA | collected 2012-03-12 | depth 0.1 m
GATGGGGGGAGGACGTACCACCATGGAGGTCATCGAGATGAAGCGCGAGCTCTCGAGGTTGCCCCACTCGAACATGTACTCGACGTACATGACGATAACCGTCCCCGCGCTCATGGCCGCGCCCAGGGTGACCATGTCCACAAACGCCAGGACGAGAAAGTTCCGGCGCAGCTGGGCGGTGCCGGGGCCGGTGGGAAACAAAATATCCAACGGGGCGAGGGGATTCGACGTCCGGACGGAGTGCACAAAACGGCAGATCTGCCTCCCGAAAGGAATCCTCGCCGTCACAGGGCCGGCGCACTCGGCCGCCGGCCCGAGCGCCTCTTGCTCCAGGGCGTGCTTCTCGCGCGCCACGAGCTGCTGCTTCCGCGAGAGCGACTCGGGGATGACGAAGGCCATGAAGATGACGTAGAACGCGTGGCAGCCGAGGAGGATGTAGAAGATAGACAGCAGGGATCCCGTCCACTCGACGAGGTAGCCCGCGATGAGGGGGCCAAAGGCCAGCCCCGTGAACAGGCACGAGTGCAGGTAGCCGATGGCGACGCCGCGCTTAGACGGCGGGGTGCAGTCGCTGGTGTAGGCGTGGCTGAGGACGCTGCCCGCGGTGAAGGAGCCCGTTAGCCCGTCGAAGAAGGAGCCGAGGAGCATCCACTGGTAGGGGATGGTGTCGGGGTACTTGGCGGCGAAGATGGTGATGATTTCCGAGAGGATGCCGCCGACGGAGCAGATGATCATCATGCGCTTGCGGCCGTAGCGGTCCGAGAGGGAGCCGAGCTTGGGCGCGGTGAGCGAGCTCAGGATGCCGGTGAGGACGTTGAGCACGAGGGAGAAAGTGGCCACGGACTTTTGGACCTCGGGGATGAAGCACTGCCGGTTGTTGCCGCCGGGGATGACCGGCGTGAAGGTGAAGTCCGGGTCGGTGGCCGCCCGGTCGGCAAAGTAGTGCTTGCATACGAGATCGATGATGCTGGCGGAGGTCAGTCAGACTCACACACAGTCGCTGCTCATCCAAGGCGCATACAGGTTAAGCCTCGGAACAACCGAACCTCCAAAGGCCAGCGTGAACAGGGCATACGGCGCGAGCAGAAACCAGACCTGCCCCCAGTTAGTCATGTCAAGCCATCGTCGCACAAGAGCCTCCCGAGACATACAGACGGCCTCTTCCACCACGGCAAGCCCGCAAACTCCCCGTCGCCCGCCCAGCCATCATCCGCGCTGCGATGCGCCGCCCCGTTGCCGTTCGCATAGGCGCCCGCGCCCAACAAACCCGTGCTCTCAGTCGTGCCGTCGATGCTAACCCTGCCCTCGTCAGGCTGGACATGCGCCAGTCCGGGCTCTTCGTCGTCCCACCTCCCAGTCGACGCCATGATGTCTCAAGCTGCGCGCGTGGGTGTGGATGTGGGTGTGGATGTGGGTGTGTGCGACGATGTGGCTGAGAGACTCTTCTTTGGAGGCTCTCCAATCCCAAGCAACCCCGCAAGGCGGGCCGGCGCGCGGGTTTCTAAGAGCCTCAATTCTTGGGTTGGGACGGGGGGGGGGGGGGGTACGAAAGATGGTGGGGAAACGAGGTTCAGATGGAGGCGCTCGTCAATCAGACGTTGGATTGCGAGATGCGATGGGCCTGGGCTAGCGTGTGGACTCCGTATACACGTCCACGTGTGCGTGGCACTAGGACCAAGACCGAGCGGGAGGTTTGGGGGGAAACAGGGAAAAGAGGGTGCTACCGTGTTGTACGGTATGGATAGCGTTGGGTTTGTATCAAAATCATGCCTGGTTTGGTTGAGAGAGAAGATGGGAGAGGAGAGACAGTTGCCAGATGTTGAGAGCGAGCTGCCTGAATGCGGCAAGGTATCTCGGAGACATTCCTCCTCGATAACATTGGAAACGATTCCCCGCTGTCCACCCACCGAGCGCAGCACTCGATCAGGCGCCGATAGGCCGGCCCTCTGCCTGCCAACACCCCTGTATGACAGCTCGGCAGCTGACGCGTGGCTCAGACGAACCAGCGTCAGGGGGGGCACGGCAGCGGCTTGCGGTCCGTTACTCGGGACCAGGCACACACAGAGGTACTCGGTGCTCAGCCCTGCCAGAGGGATGGATGCGCGCTGCAGTCAGGATCCAACCCTTGAACAAGTGCTGACCCAAAAGTGTCAGAAAACAAACAAACGGAAAAAAAACCTCGGCGATGAATGCTCGGGGGTACGGACTGGCCATCTGGATTGTGTAGGAGCTAAGACGGGTTGGGCTAAAGCGAGTTATGTTTTGGCGCGCTGTCGGCAGTCGGGACTCCAATGTCCGGATTACAAACCAGATCCGATCAAGATGCAACTAAGGGCGCGGTCGAACTCTTCATCCGAGGGAGTTGGAACACGGACATCGGATGCGAGCAATGAAGAGATGGAAGATGAATGTGTCCCGAATCTAGCAACCCTAACCCTGAGTAGCGCTGGCTCTCCTTTTCCCAGCACCCTGCGCCGTTGTGATCCCTTAAATCCCTGCACCGCGGTGTTGTACATTGATACATGTTTTTTGTTTTTGGATAACCAGTAGCCCCGACAACCCGTCTACAACTGCTGGCCGGCAAAGAACTTCTTCGACTCGTGGCACCGCTCGCTCTTGCAGCCGGGACACCTCAGCCCCATCTGCGTCGAGCAGGCCACCTTGCTCCCGAGGTGGCTCTTGGCCAGGTCGGCGAGGGCCTGGATGAAGACGGGACTGCCGTTGAGGCTCTCGACGCGCTTGACCGTCTCGCCGTGGCCCGACTCGCCGATGATCTCCTCGTCGAGTTCGTACAGCGTCTCGATGTGGTCCGAGGTGAAGGCGATAGGGATCAGCAGTAGGTCCTTCTGGCCCTTGGCGACGTAGTCTTCGACTGTGGTCGACGTCTGCGGGCCGAGCCACGGCTGCGGGCCGACCTGGGACTGCCAGCAGAGGCGGTACGGGTTGACGTGCTTGAGCCGGTTCATGACGGCGTGGACGGTCGCGCCGACTTCGGCGGGGTAGGGGTCGCCTGCGGATGGGTTAGTATTGGGATCAAGAGAGTGGAGATGGAAGAAATGGCAAAACACACCTCTGTTCACCACCGTCATGGGCAAGCTGTGAGCCGAAAACAGCAGCACCACCTTGTCCCGCTTCTCCTCGGGATACTCCATCAGCTTGGCCTCAATGTTCTGCGCAAACGCCTCAACCAGGCCCGTGTGCACCGGCCAGCGGTCAATGACGCTCCACTTGATAGTCCCATCACTCCCATCATCCAAGGGGCCAGCCTTGCCCTCAAGCCGCTGGCGCCACTTCCACAGCTCGTTCAGGCTGCTGCCAGTGGTCGAGCACGAGTACTGGGGGTACTGTGTGAACGCCACAGCGCGGCCGCCGCGGCCGTTGCCGAAGCCGTCGGCGAGCATCTGGCGGTAGGTCAGCTCGGTGAGCGGGTTGGCGTAGCGGAAGGCGACGTAGGGCTTGTGCGGGGCGGTGGCGGGCGAGATCTCGTCGAGGATCTTGCACATCTCGGCGCACTGGTGCTCGGACCACTTGCGGATGGGCGAGCCGCCGCCGATGGCCGCGTACTGCTTCTGGATCTTGGGGGTGCGGCGCTTGGAGATGAGCGGGCCGAGGTAGCTCTGGAGGCGGCCAAGGGGGATGAGATCGGCGTCGGCCTGGGAGGGGGGGAGGAGGGGAGTTAGCGACTGGTGATGGGCGTATGCGACGTTGGGCGAGGGGGTGTTGATCGGGAAGCACTCACAAATAGCCTGCTGAGAAAGTCGCCCACTTCATCGACGGTCGAGGGCCCGCCCATGTTGAGGAAGACCATGGCGGTCGGCCCTTGCGACGAGCCAGCTGTGACTGGGTATACCGGTGTCGCGAGCCATCGTGTTTGTTGCGCGCAGGGCTTGGCTAGCCCGAGGGACCGGAGGGGACGGAGAGGCCGTATCGCGGCCGGGAGTCGGAGGGCCATGGCAGGGGCGGGGCTGGATGTCCGAGGCAGGTCGGTTCGCAAGGAGGGGAGGATATGGGGGGATGGAGGGATGGAGGGATGGAGGGGCGACAGAACCAGGCACCGCACTCGCCAGCAAGAGAGAGGCACTGATATCGAAGCAATTGGGCAATCTGAAGAGGAATACTCAATGGGTCACCCCGCGCGGCACCCCGGACTGCTGATGGTACTTGTATGCGACGGTGGCGAGGGGTCAGGGGAAGGAAGGGCCAGAAGCCAGATGGCGCCGAGTCGGACTCAGCCGTTTGGCCCGAGCCGAGAAACGCACACTCGCACATTCGGTGCCATCGGGATGCCAAGACCGGGGTTTGCCATCTCGGCATCGACCATCGACCCATGCGCTTGTCTCGGGGTAAATGCAGCCAATCGTGAGCCGCGAATTGACATCCCCTGTCTCTCCTGGACGAACCCTGGCTTTCGCATCTTTGGCGCTGTTCGTCACATGGTTTGGCGTTAGGCAGGCGCGTCAGCCTAGAATCTGGTCGCGTACCAAGGACCATGTCTCCACTTATCCTCCTCGTTCACGTTCACTCATCTGGTCTGTGGCCCTCACCATCAACTTTTCATCGCAAAAGAGGCCTGATTGCCTGAACTTCCCTCGAAAACCTCAATTGGACCCCTGAACCCACAATTCTTCAGCAATGGCGTGGGGAGGCGACGACGACAGACGCCCCGATGCGGATGAGGGCGAGGAGGAGCTGGATGAGAATGTGAGCGCTCTCAATGCTAGATCTGACCCCCATTGTAACGGCCTTTCTCACCCATGCGCCAGGATTACAAAACCCAAAAAGATGCCGTACTGTTCGCCATCGATGTCAGCTCATCGATGCTCCAGCAGCCTCCTGCCTCCGACAAGAAGAAGTCGGACAAGGACTCGGCCATCGCCGCCGCCCTGAAATGCGCCTACCAGTTCATGCAGCAGCGGATCATCGCCCAGCCAAAGGACATGATGGGCATCCTCTTATTCGGCACCGAAAAGTCAAAGTTCCGTGACGAGCCCGGCAGCCGCAGCAGCTCTGGCTACCCCCACTGCTACCTCTTCACTGACCTGGATGTCCCGGCCGCCGAAGACGTCAAGAGCCTCAAGGCCCTGGTTGAGGAGGGCGAGGACCCCGATGAGGTGCTAGTCCCGGCAAAGGAGCCCGCCTCCATGGCCAATGTGCTCTTTTGCGCAAACCAGGTCTTCACCACCAACGCCGCCAACTTTGGCTCCCGCCGTCTGTTCATCATCACCGATAACGATAACCCGCACGGCAAGGACAAGACGGCCAAGTCATCGGCTGCCGTGCGAGCCAAGGATCTCTATGATCTCGGCGTCGTCATTGAGCTGTTCCCCATTAGCCGCGGCGGGCAGTTTGATGTCTCCAAGTTTTATGACGTAGGAAGCCCCGGACTTGGTAATTTTTGCCTGTGCTAACAAGAGAGACAGGACATCATCTACCGTGACCCGGCGGCCGAGGCTGGTTCCTCCGACGAGGTCAAGACGTCTAAATCCGGAGACGGCCTTACCCTCCTTAACTCGTTGATCTCCAACATCAATTCCAAGCAGGCGCCGAAGCGGGCATACTTCTCCAACCTGAACTTCGAGCTCGCTCCTAACCTCACCATCTCGGTCAAGGGGTACATGCCCCTTCACCGCCAGCAGCCGGCAAGAACATGCTATGTCTGGCTCGGCGGCGAACAGGCACAACTCGCGCAGTCCGAGACCATCAAGGTGGACTCGGCCACGCGGACCGTCGACAAGTCCGAGGTCAAGAAGGCCTACAAGTTTGGCGGCGAGTACATCTACTTCAAGCCGGAGGAAGCGGCATCCCTCAAGCAGCTCGGAGGCAAGATCCTCCGGGTCATCGGTTTCAAGCCGCGCTCCATGATCCCCATGTGGGCCTCAGTGAAGAAGTCCATCTTCATCTTCCCCAGCGAAGAGAACTTTGTCGGCTCTACCCGCGTCTTCTCGGCCCTGTGGCAGAAGCTGCTCGACTCGGACAAGGTGGGCATCGCCTGGTTCGTGGCCCGCGAGAACGCGAACCCGATCATGGTCGCCATCATCCCGTCCCGCGCCTCAGACGACGACGCATCCGACACGCCATACCTCCCCGCCGGCCTCTGGCTCTACCCCCTCCCCTTCGTCGACGACGTCCGAAACGTGGACCTCTCCGCCCCGCCCCGGCCCGCCGACGAACTCACCGACAAGATGCGCGAGATCGTGCAGAACCTCCAGCTCCCCAAGGCCATGTTCAACCCCCTCAAGTACCCTAATCCGTCCCTCCAATGGCACTACAAGATCCTCCAAGCCCTCGCCCTCGAAGAGGAAGTCCCCGACACCCTCGACGATGCCACCATCCCCAAATACAAGCAAATCGACAAGCGCGTGGGCGGGTACCTCGCCGAGTGGAAACAGGTCCTCGCGGAAAAGGCCGGCGGGCTCATGAAGAGCAGGGCGCTCAAGCGGGAGGCCGAGGAGGAGGATGCTGGGGGACGGCCGCTCGCGAAGCGGGCCAAGCCAGCAGCGAAGAAGGCCGCGGCGGGCCCGGGCGGGATGAGCAACGCGCAGCTCAAGGCTGCGTTCGAGCAGGACACGCTCAAGAAGATGACGGTTGCGGATTTGAAGGAGGTGTTGGCGAGTAAGGGGGTCAGTGCTGTGGGGAAGAAGGCGGAGTTGCTGGAGAAGTTGGAGCAGTGGATTGAGGAGAATGTGTGAAGGGGTCTGGTTTTGGGTGGGCGGGAGTTGAGGGGTGGGGGAGGCTTGGTTTTGTTGCTGGGTTTTGGTACAGCTTGGGGAATAAAAATTTATAATCTACTTCTCCGTACTCTTGGAAGAGTGTTGATATGTATGTTGATGGCGAGATGTTGAGAGGAGTGTTTGGCTGTAATAAACCCATGGTGACGAAATGCCGTGTAACGTTGCGTAACTTTCAATTCTTTATCTTAGATCACTGGACCACGCGCCCCCAAGGCAGGCCTGCCAACCTTGACCTTAATGGCTTGGCGCTTTCCCCAGCTCCACCTTTCGACAAAAGCGCGGTTTTGGGTGGGCGACACGACGCGATGCCAGTGCCTGCGATTCGAGAGTCAGCCCTGCGCAGCCCCATGCGATCTCGGCTCCGACCATCAATTTTGGCTGCAGCACCGGCCAACACGAACCTCCGCTTTCGATTGATCTCAGGAACCACGACCCGCGACCGGATGCGACACAAACTAGGATAGGTAGCGAGGCCGCCGTCGCCAACCATGGAGGCGCTGCTGGGCGCCAGCCAGGCGAACCCATCATGCGCTTCCGTCCCCGACCTCCAGGGCCGCCTGCGCGACCTGCTCGGCAGCCGCGCAACAGAGACACGGGTCGAGCACACCTCGGTGACCTTCGAGATCCGCGCGACCGCCTCCTTCGACATCCCCATCGTTGACAGCGAGAACGGGGAGAACGCGTCCAACATCGACCCCGTCCTCGGCGGGGCACAACCCGTCGCCGCCGTCCCTGGTGCTGCCTATGCGAACGGAGCACAGCCAACCCGCCGAGTCAACGCCATCGACGCCCTCATCAATCAGCCCGTCGACGACCCGGCATTGCAGACCACAATCGTCAGGCACATCATCGCCTCGCTGAGCGCCGTCGACGGGAGCAATTGGATCGTGCGCCAGGTCTCGCGCGGCGAACAGGGCTGGACCTTCACATACATCTGCAAGGACTCGTGGCGGGCATGGAGTCGCACCGCCTCCAAGAACCCCGCGAAGACGGCCATTGGGGAGTGGAGCGATAAGGGGGGCCAGGATCCGGTGCATTTGGGTAGGTGCCCCGCGCCCCTCACTCGCTAAGGCACTGCATGATGAGACGTTGTCGCTGACCGTCTTCCAGCCCGTCCGGCTTTCGACTGTCGCGGCTCCGTCAAGATCGCATTCGCCAAATCATCCAAGGTCATCGAAGTGAAATACGAGCACACCCCGATGCACAAGACGGTCGCCGAGCTGATCGAACTGATTGCGCCCCCGCCACTCGCCCCGATCGTTAAGACCCCGGCCAAGAAGGCGCGAGAGCCAAAGCCGAAAACACCAAGGCCGCCGAAGCGTACTCCGGGCACCGAAGGAGAATCGCAACCGAAGAGACGGCGCAAGAAGGACTCGCAGGCTGCTGACGGCGCAGCTGGGGATGGGAGCGCACAACCAAAGACGCGGCGCAAGAAGAAGGATGCTCAGCCTGCAACACCTGGCGGAACGGTGCTGCCTCCGGAGATGCCAGGTGCCCTGCCCGTGGGGAATGGTTCTGCTCGGCAGCTCTACAATGCCCAAGCTGGGGCGGCTCAGTCCAACGGCTCCAGCAGCTATCCCGAAGGCCTGGTGGGCTCTGCCAACGACGGAGACGCAGGGGCCGCTGATGACAAGGTCCACGCTCATTCGATGCTGAACCTACCGCCAGGGGAGGCGGCCAGGCGACGAGAGGTGGCCATTGGGCTGCTGCGGGAAAGCGATATCGACCCGAAATCGCTCTCGGCTGAGCAATTCAGCATCTTTGCCAATCAGTCCCCCGAGCTGCAGCAAGACTCCCTGACCATGCTGAGGAAGTACGGCGCTGAGAGATTGCGCATCGTCCATCCCAACAAGGAGGGGTCCAGCTCGGGACAGTCAACCCCCAATGCACAGGGCACCCCGACCCCGGCCGAAGCGTCTCTGCCGAAGCAGGCGCGGAAGAAGAAGTCGGATGCCGCAGGGGACGAAGAGGCCGCGTCTGGGACGAGTCACAAGGGGCGAATGTGCGACAACTGTCGCAGCAAGAAATACAAGGGAAAGGTTTGTGCATCACCCCCCAGCGTGTGTGGAGAGTAACTGACCAAGTTGGGGAATAGTGCGACAAAAAGCGTCCATCCTGCTCCATGTGCCTCGCCGAAGGAGAGGCGTGCGTTTACCCGATCCCGAAGCGGCAACGCAAGAGTGAGGGGCCAGCTTTGGAGGCGCCGGCACCAGCACCGGCTGTCGAACCCGAGGTCGCCGACGATGGCCCCGACGACCTGGGATCTCCTGGATTCCACACGGCGCAGGTCAGCCACCAAGTTCATGATGTCGTAGACCACTCCGTCAATGAGCCGGTCCAGGAGCAGTATGACCCGCACGTCCATCACGCGACAAACGAGCCCGTCTCAGACCACCACCAAGTGCCTGAGACCCCATCGGACGCGTTCAACTATGCTCAGGACATGTACCAGCACCCGTCTGGGCTAACCTTTCCTCGGGCGAGCGCGGCAAGCACCACGGAATTTACACATTCTACGAGCTCATCTGCGGCCATGGGAGGATACATGTCGAACTCGATCTCAGAGGCTCCCACTACCGCGCTCCATAACTACGACTACTCTCAACCCGCCGCTCCTCAACCCACCTCGGGATACGTGGACCACACAACGTCTTCCTCGTTTGAACATACCAGGCGTGGGAGTTCAGGAGCGCAGGCCATGTCGTCAAGGCGTAATCTCCAAACCAGTCAAGCTGCTGGGAGTGGGGTGAGCGGAAGTGGTCTGGATGCTCAGAGCGCTTGGACTGCAGTGTCCGCCAACCCTCCGCGGCCAACACCCGCAACCCGGACATCACCAAGGCAGTCCAGGAATAAGAGACCTGCGGCGGCGTCACAGCACGACGATCTGCAGCAACAGCAGCAGCAAGCGTCAAGCTCTGCGAACCAAGTTGCCTCTCGGAGCACACCCCCGGTGCGAAATTCGCCAGTCCAAGTCGCTGCCCAGCCCGCTCGCGCCAAATCACAGCAGACCAACCGGGCTCAGGGCCATACCCCCGTGGACAGCATGCCGGTTGCCCGAAAGCTGCTGCCCCAGGGACCCCAGTCTCTTGCAGACAACTCTGGCTATGCGACTGCCACCACCACGACTCAACAACAGAGCTCGGCACAAACCTACAACAACTACAACCAGTACCAGACCGAGGCATCTCAAACGGATGGGTCCAGCGACCGCACCACCGCCTACCAGCCCTATTCCCACACCCACACCACCCCCCAACCGGCCACGTACTCGTCCTTTGACGAATACAACAACGAGCGCGCCGCAGCAAACACGGCATCATCTACTCTCTCAGCGCAAGCCTCCCAAAACGTCGCCTCCTCATACCCCTCCAACTCAGCAGCGACAACACGCATGGCACAATGGGGAACCTCAACCACAACCCCCCAAACGGGCTACTCCCGCCCATACATGCCCGCCCAGTCCACCACGGACACCAACTCCTACAACACAACCTCCACCACGGCCCAACAGCCCCAGTCACTGCAAAACCTCAACCTCCGCCCCCAATCCCAGACCCAAACCCGCAGCTCCTCAAACACCTACACCCAACAACCCCAGCAACAGCAACCACAACGACAACAACAGCAACGACAGCAGGGCTACACGGGTTACATAACCCAACTGCAAGCCCCCCAACTGCAAGCCCCCCAACAGCAGCAACAACACACCGCCTCGAATAACCAACAATCCTGGGGCTACGGCTTCGGTAATTCCTCCTCGTCAGAGTACAACTCCACCAGCGGAGCCGGCGCAGCGACCTCATCGCATGGACATGACAGCAGCCACACGGGTCAGCAGCAGCAGCAGCAGCAGCACAGGTCTCTCCACCACGGTGAATTGGAGCATGACACGTCGTTGTATGACTTGCTGGGGCGGAATCCGGCTGGGTAGGGGCTGTGTCTGGGATCGCGCTGATTTTTCTGATTCATTTTGCAAGCTTCTGGGAACTTACACCCGGAGCGAGGAGGAGGAGGTGGTGGTGGTGGTGGGTAAGGGGAGGCACATGATGGTGCATGACGGGGGGCGTCGCCTCGAAACTGTCAGCACCAGGGAGAAGATGAGTTGAGGACAGGGACAGAGGACAGACCGGATCGGATGGATGGATGGATGGGAGGGGGTTCGGCCCTTCTCGTGTATGGTTTATACCCAGGATGGCAATGGAGTCGAGGGAGGGGATTCCATCGGAGTTGTGTTGGTAGTGTCGGTTTATACATTCGATGGTTTTCACAAACAGGTCAGGGGGCGGGAAATGGTTCGGGGCTGGCGGCGTCAACGGTGGATGGATTGATGAATGGGCAACACAGTACATACATAATCAAGATTTCTGGTGATCACCACACACACCACAACTCGGCGAGATATCACGGGCATATGCAGCTTGTCAAGTTTTGCAAGGCTATTATGCCCAACCCGCCCGAAAAACCAGATCCTGTCCCTTTCTAAAAAATCGCACCCCCTTAAAAAGCACCAGAACCAGCCATCAAACGCCGAAGAAGATCTCAGGTAAGTTAGTTTACAGCTCCGTCGGAATGCCCAACCATGAAAACACGTTGCTTGAGGTCAGGGGCGAGAAGGGGGGGTGACCCAAGTGTAACGCCCCCCCTCGCTTCTCCCCTTCCTCGTGTGAGATTTGCTTTTGCTTTTCCTTCGCCGTCCCGTCCGCCCGCCACCCTCGTCCCGTCCCGTCCAGCCGCCCAGACCAGAAAAACTGCCACGTCCCCTCTATTGCGCGGCAACGGCCTCAGTCTTAGTGTCGACCTTCTTGGCGGGGGGCTGGCCACCATCGTCCTCGCGGGCGCGCTTGCCGTTGGTCGACTGGATCGTGGGCATCTGGACACTACAGCGGGGGGTTAGTACTAGTTCCAGCGATCGTTGAGGATGGAGTGGGGGTGGGGGGGGTGTGCATACTCGTTGGTGGAACTCCGGGTGTCCTCGCCCTTCTTGTCGTCGCGGCTCCGGTTGTCACGACCGCCACCGCGGCCACCGCGGAAGCCACGCCCGCCGCGACCCCGGCCGCCCCTGCCCCGGCCGCCCTTGAAGCCGCCGCTCTTCTGGTCGTCGCCGCGGCGGTCCTTCCAGTCGCCCGACTTGCCGTTCTGGTCCTTGCCGCCACGGCCCCGGCCCCGGCCGCCGCGGGAGCCGCCGCGCTCCTTGCCCTCGAAGAAGGTGGGGCGGCGGGTGGTGTTGGGCTCGAGAAGTCCCTCCTTGATCTGGCGGTTCTTCTCGTCCAGGTAGGCCCGCTTGGTCATGGTAAGCAGGTCGTGGCCCTTCCAGGGGGGCTTGGGGTCGAGGTTGGCAAAGGCCTCGGCCTCCTCGACGGTCTCGAACTCGACAAAGACGGAGCCCTTGAAGAGCTCCTCGGTGGTGCGGCGCAGCTTCACGTGCTTGACGTGGCCGTAGGTGGAGAAGAAGGCCTCGATGTCGAACTGGGTCGAGGGCTCCTCATCCCCGAAGCCCTTGGCGTAGACGGAGGCGTTCAAGCGGGCCTTCTGGGCCTCGGTGGACGACACGTAGGGGCGCTTGCGGGTAAGCACCTCGGCGCCCTCCTCGCCGGCGACTTCGAGGAAGGTGCTCTCGCGCAGGGCGGCGACGACGGCGCTGTAGGGCTGGAACTGGCGCATGCGCTTGAAGTTGCAGATGGTCTTAAGCGGCATAGGCTTATTCTCCTCGCCGCCGGTGCTCTCCCACATGAACTTGTCGGTCGGCAGGTTGCTGTCGCTGAAGTAGAACTCGACCTGCGGCGCACGGTGGGTTAGGCGGGGAGGCGGGCTTCCCTATGGGATGGGGGAGCACGGCTTACCTGGGCGCGAATCTTGGCCGGGTCGTCGGAGACGGGCTGGGTGGTCGCATCGTACTTGCGATTCTTCTTGAAGTCCTTGTGGTCGGGCTGTGTGGTGGTCTTGAGCATGTTGTTGGCCGTCTCCTCTCCCTCGGCGGTGGTCTCGTCGACGGGCTGGGCGTCGGGAGCGGCGACCGCAGCCTCGGGCTGCTCGTTCTGGGCGGAGTTGCTCATGTTGACAACGGGTGGCGATGCGCCGACGAGCGAGGCAGAGAGGCGAGGCACGAGGCAGTCGGGCGCGCACGCAGCACAAGAGAAGCACTGCTGGTCAATTGGTGGATGGACAGGGTCAACTGGGAACTACGCGCGGTAAGGATGGTGCTTGGTCCGGGAGGCAAACAAGAAACCAAGAGTCAATGGTCCGGGGATGGAAGGGCAGAAGAAGAAGGTTGAGTTCGAGCAGAAGAAGAAAGTTGGGGCAGCGCCTGGGCCCTTCTTGAAGAGCTGCTCAAAATTGTTGGTGGGGTACCTTCAAGGTTCCAGCGGCGCATCGGGGGCAGAGTCACCGGGGAGCGAGCGCCTGGCGAGGGAGGGGGGGTGTTTGACGAGTCACGCTTCGCGCAGTTGGGGGGCTTTCAAGTGTCTAGTCGCCTACCTCCTAGACTTGGGATAATGAGAGCAGCATTGATTGACCTGCTGATGATTCACACAATGGCCCGGCCTAGTGTCTATTGTCTGCCCACAAGAACCTGTGATTGCGCTGCTCGGTCGTCTTCCTTGCGGGCTCCATGTCACTGTCACCCGGCGCGTGCAGCGCAGCGCGCGCAGGCTGCCACAGCCTCGAGGCGACCGCTGCAGCTTGACAGGCTCAGCCTGACTGGAACCAAGCGACCGAAAAAGAGCCTGGAAAAAAAAACACAGCGCGCCAATTGGAGATTTTCCATGCCCCGCCTCACCGCCCGCCAGCAGCTTGCAGGCCCCACGGACGGCTGCAGTCGAGGTGCTTGGCACCGCGCTGGTCCAGGCAAACCCCTGGTCCTCACGTGAGAAGCAAGCGCGTTGAGTGCGAGTGTGGGAAACTTTTTCGGTTCAGGTCCGGCGAGCAAGAGGAAGCTGTTGGACTTGTCGGACAGACTCCCGACCCTGCACGACAAGCCGCAACCCCCCCTCCCCGAGCTCACCCGCCTCACCACCACACGGGACCCCGAGTCCCCGTCGTGCCGTCTGCAATTTCGCTGCCGGGCTTGTCGCCGGCAAGGGCAGGGCGAGCTTCAAACCAATTTCAACACCACGGGAGCACCAATTGGGGCGGCAATTGCAGTGTTCACACC
>FTEL01010724.1_pt1 | contig 13878 bp, 13 predicted proteins | sample 1658911 | NCBI WGS metagenome assembly FTEL01 (sample SAMEA3914869, study PRJEB12502) | metagenome | biome: forest; material: soil | place: USA | collected 2012-03-12 | depth 0.1 m
CAGCGCGCTCTCGGGCTTCGCGGCGGGGATCGTCAGCTACGTGTGGCTGATGACCGGCATGGGCTGGTGGCTCTTCTGGCCCGGGACCGAGTGCCCAGCTGCCTGTCCGAGGCGGCCCACCAGCTCGGGGGGGTTCGTCGGCCCAGGCGAGTGGCACGGTGAGGAGGGAAGATCGGGAGAGGGAGAGGGACAGGCCGAGGGAGTCGCGAGATTCGAGAGAGTCGAGGGGAGAGCCGCGGAGGGAGAGGACCACGGGTGGTGGAGGGGCTCCCGCGAGGAGGGAGCCCGAGAGGGAGTCCGATCGCAGGCGGGAGAGGGACAGGGACATGGGAGACCGGAGAAGAGACCGTGACCGGGAGAGGGACAGGGATAGGGAGCGAGAGGACGACCGGAGGCGGCGGTATGTAGGCTGAGTCGCTGGCATGGTGTCGGCGTCGAGGGTAGCATGGTTGATCACCGCAGGCGGTTGGAGACTGTCGACTCCGCAGGCTGGGCCGATAGAAACAGAGGAACTCTTGTAGGGAGCGTCAGCATTTTGAGCCCCCCGACCTTGCATCTCTTCGTCTATGCATCTATACCACCGGTAATCCGTTCCACGGCCGCGCTGAATATTACCCCTCCCTCCTTGGATATCAAGTATCGTCCGCTCCCATCCCACACTTCCCTCCAAAAATACTGTACAAAACACACGCATACATCGCCGGCGGCCATCCACCGTTCACTCACACGCCGCCCCATCCACATCCATGTCCGTGTCCGTGCTCTCGCCCGCAGGCGCGACGACACCGTCGGGCCCCTCGCCCTGGATGACCTCGCCGCCCTCGTACGTGATCCTGCGCCACCCGCACTCCTCGGTCGGGTCCTTGATCAGCTCCATGGTGGGGAAGTAGTGGTCGTTCTTCTTCATCGTGACCACCCACGGTACGCTGTCGAAGGTCATAGCTCTGAGGCGGAAGTCTGGCGCAGGTGTTGTCAGCGAACCCGTAGGAATCACAAGTCAAAAAAAAGAGAGAGAGAACTCACAGGTATTATCAGGAATCTTAATAACGGCCTGCAAAAACGACTCGAGATCAGGCGTCGGCTGGCCGTTCACATGCGTAATAAAGTTGGTCGGCGCCAGTCCGTACTGCGACGAGGGCGACCCGCGCGTGCGCGCCGACACGTACACCTCGCTGAAGAGCTTGCTGATCTGCTGGCGCACGGCGTGGTGCGGAGCGTGGAAGATGGCGCCGCAGAACGAGACCGCCCGGTCCGTCTCGACGTCGTCGGCCGCCACCGTCGACAGCGTCAGGCTCACCTCCTGGCAGTCGCGCACGATGACGGCCTTCAGCTCCTCGTGCGAGTACATGACGTCCAGGTCCGAGATCTTGGTCATGATCTTGCCGTTGAGCGAGAGCACGATGTCGCCCTCGAGCAGCGCGGCGGCCTCCTCCGCCGCGTTGCGCTCAAAGGTGCGCTTGGTCACCATGAAGAGCTGGTGGTGCGCCGTGTTGGCCAGCGACACCTGGTGGATCCACTCCTCCGACACGCCCATGAGGCGGGCCTGTGACATCTGGATGGCGCGGAACTCGACCGACAGCATGCGCAGCTTCGGGTCGATGCCCTCCTGGATCTGCTTGACGACGGACAGTAGCGAGGGGGTGGCGAGGCCGAGGTGGTACTCCTCGTCCCGGTGGGTCGACGCGTTGCGCTCACCGAGGTACGTCAGCCAGAGGGCCTGAACGGTCCCATCCTGGGCGACGAGTACGCCGCTGCCGCACTGGCCGCTCAGGCTCGTGTCGACCGTGATGGCGTCGACGTTGAGGGCGCGGTAGCGGGGCGCGCCCGAGTTGGCGGGTATTGTGACGGCAAAGATCTCGGTGACGGTGGTGGCGGCGTGGACGATGCGGCCGATGCGGTTGTAGCCGATGAAGTAAGTGGAGGCGCCCTGGGTGATCTGTTCGGAACTGAGGCGGGCGCTCAGGACGGGGGCGTCGACGAGCTTGGGGTCGTACTGGATGATGGCGTAGTTCTGCAGCGGGTGCAAGAAGACGACCTTGCCCTCGACGACGATGGAGTCGGCGATGGTGATGCTGATGTCGCACAGGTCGTAGGGGACAATGGCCCTCGATATTACCACGAGGCCCTTGTCGGCGTCGATGACGACGCCCATGCCCCACTTACGGTTCTTGGGGAAGCCGTCGAGCTTGACGGGCATGGTGCAACTGACGTGGACGAAGCTGCGGACCAGGTCGGCGACGGCCGGGTGGGACGTGTGCTCGAGCTGGATGAAGGCGGCCTTGCGGGGCACGGGGGCGGTGGGCGGGATGGGGTCGGCGAGGTTGGAAAAGTCCCACAGGCCCGTCTTGTCGTTGCGGACGGCCAGCTTCATCTTCTTGGACCAGTGGCGGTCCATGTAGATGACGGTGGTGTTGAGGGTGTGCAGGTCGCGCAGGTGCTTGTACGTGACGACGACGCGGGCCTTGTCCGGGATGCTCTTGACCACTTCGATGAAGGTCTCGAGATCGGGTGTCTTCTTGTGGTCGAGCGTCTGGATCATCCAGCCGTTCTCGGCATTCTCGAAGCGCCATGAACCGCCGGCCTCGCACACGTAGACGCCCTTGCAGGCGACGCCGTACAGACGGGCCTGCTGGTACGAGAGGCTGTGGAAGCTGCCGCCAGCGACCGAGACGAAGCGGTCGGGGGTGATCTTGTGCAGGTCGCCGACCTCGATCTCGACCTCGACCTCCTCGCCGCCGCGGAGCAGCAGCAGCTTGACCGTCTCGCCGACGGTCGAGTCGAGTATGTCATCCAGGCGGATGAACTGGGTGAGCAACTCGCCGTTGACCTTGATCAGGACGTCACCCTCCTCGACCTTGCCGTGCGAGGGGCCCTCGGGCAAGACGATTTCGGCGACTAGCATGTTGGTCTCCTTAGGGAAAGCCTGGCGGATCTGGTCCTCCCACTTCTCGGTGAGGCCGAGCCTCTTGCACTCGTCGAAAGGCTTGAGGATGAACTGGCACTGGATGTCGCCGCGGGTGATGGGGAGGCCCTCCTGGAGGCACTTGAGAGCGCGGAGGGGGCGGTCCAGGGGGAGGAAGTAGTCGGTGGCGGCGCCATCGGCTCTGCCGCCGGCTTGCAGGGCGACGGCGTACCCGTCGATGTTGACGACGGGACTGCCCGAGCTACCGCCGCTCGCGGCGGCGCTGGCCTGGTAGTAGCACGTGTTGAAGTCGCTGTAGCCGTCGCCGTATTCGGGGGCGTTGCGGTCCAGTCTGCTGATGACGCCCGACAGAATGCTGAGCTTCTCGCCGGCATCGTTACCGACGACCCTGATCTCGATGCCGACCTTGGCCAGGTCGGGGCGCAGGGGCAGGGGGTCGACGGGCATGTACTTGATCCCCTTGGGGTCGAACTTCAGAATGCCGAAGTCATGGACGGGGTCGCGGTATACGGGGTAGGCGTCTACCTCCTCGTGGTTGTCGAAGATGCAGTAGCCCCAGAAAGGTCCCGAGCCGACGACGTGACGGTTTGTCAGGATGTATCTGGACGGAGAGAGTTAGCGGATGCCCCGTGATAGCCAGCGCGTGTGGGATGGCGGGCCTACCCTCGCTCAGCATCGACGACGAAGCCGGTGGCCTCGCTCGTCAGGGCCGGGTCTGTGTCGAAGGAGCATGTCTGACAGAAGCGGATGGAGACGACGTTGCGCACGACGCTCTGGATGGTGGCCTGCCACTCGGCCGTGTCGGCGCCGGTGGGCAAGAGGGCGGACAAGGCCGGGCCATCGTATTCCTCCTCTTCGTACTCGGCCTCAAACTCGTCGGGTTGGTCGGGGGTCATGTCGGCTGGCGACAGGTCGCCGTTGGGGCGGTGGTGCTTGGGGTGACGGCCATCGACGACATGGGGCGGGTCTTTGCGCTTGGAGCGCAAGGTCGGGCTGGCGCCGTTCATGGTGTCGGCAGGCATCGGCGAGGGGTTGGCGGGGTTGGGGTTGGCCGGGGCGGCGGCGGTCGATTCGGCGGTCAATGTCGATGATGAGGCAGATCGCGTGGCGGATGCCGGGGAAGAGGAGGGCGGGGAGAGCTTGAGGGCCGCTGAGGCACGAGACGTGGGGGGGTATTTATTAGTCGTGGCGGCTTGGGTTGGCGACACCAAGCTGAATGGGCGTGTCGCAAAGTGTGATGGCGGGGAGGTCCGTTTGTTCCAGATCTGGTTCAATCCCGAACAGGACAGGGCGGACAGGGTGGACAACGGGGAAGGGGAAAGCGGCGGCGGGACGACAGCGAGGGAGCGGCTTGTGGTGATGTGCAGTCTCCGGCACAAGGGCACTGCCAGCAGCATTCACAACGCGGCAGGGTCGCAGAACGGCCACTGCACGGGACGGGGCACGGCGCACGGGCCTGGAGGAGGAAGGAACGGCGTGTTGGGCGGGAGGGCCAACGGGAGGACGGGCGTTGGCGCGTGGTGGTGGTGGTGATGATGGGGGATGGAGGGTTGATGATGGTTGACGGTTTGTTGAAGGTGGACAGCCCTGCAAATCCTGGGCTCCATCCCAAGAAACCTCTGCCAAGACCGCCTGCCAACGAAATCTCGTGCCTGCCTTGCAACGCGGCGCGACGAACCAGAAACCCGCCGCCAGTCAGCGACGGGCGGGTCCAACACCCGATTGGCGGGGTGCAAATGGACCCCAGATATGCAGAGACCAGGGTAGGTCATGCGTTACAATGATGGATGGGCGCGCCCCCTGAATCGCATATCGCTCGATATATCCATACCATGAGCAGCCTGACGGCCTCAGCCTCCCTCTCCCCATCCTCTTCATCCCAGGCATCCACATTCTGCACCAGGCTTCAGCAAGCCAGCACGCGCATGGACATTCAAGACCTCAAAAGTCCCAGGGAGGTCGACAGGTAAACGAAGAGACAACCAGCCCGGATCTACTGCCTTCGTGTCGAGGCGCACCGAAGAATGCCAACCTCACGACACCGGCCTCCCGCGCCCTCGTTTCCCCGCCCCATCTCCCCTCCGGACGTATATGGCCAAATCCCCAAAGCACTCGTACGCCGGGAAGGGCACTTGCACGTATTCTTGCATCATCTGCATCACACGCGGCGAGGTAGGGTCGGCGCTAGAGGCGGGATTAGATGGATCCGGAGAGGTAGACAAGCTGATGGCGTAGGTAGTAGAGACTGCCGCTATTGAGGGTTACTTGCCAGAACTGGTCCGTATCCGAACTCACAACATCGACATTGTCCCACAGGATGATCGCAGGCCGGGCGAGATCGGCGATGATCTGCCTCGCCGGAATGTCCGCGGCAAGAGCAATAACGACACTGGCCTCGTCGACCTCGAGGAAGGCTCTTGGATCGTCAACGACGACAAAGCCTGCGCGACCGAGGACCTGCTCGTCGACGGGCGTGTAGATCGGGTCTTGGGCGTAGCACTTGATTTCGTAAGACCCTGGGCCGTAGCTAGTGACCAAGATATCGTGGACTATTAGGGCCAAGAGGTGCCGAGCTATGCTGGGATTCGTGGGGTCATCGTCAGCCCATGTGATGGTAGAGCATCCTAGGGCGATGATCTTGTTAATGCCGGCTGGGATTGGGACCGAGGCGAGAGCAGACCGGAGCTGTGCAGCCCAGGGCTCGCTCCCTGCGAGGGACTGCCTCGCCTGCTCGAATTTCAGACTGGCAGCGGCGTAGTCTAGGGCGGGCCAACGGGATACGACCTCGTTGGTTTGTGTGCTACGTATTTCGGTAGAATGGGCGAGCTCAACCGGGAGATACGCACGGCACACAGAGTAGTCGTCTGGGTCCTGGACAGAGAGAAGGTCGTCGGCAGTGTGGTAGACGAGTCGCGGTTTCGTCCTATTCGTCACCAGGATTAGAGGCAAGACGAGAGCCGGGCTATAGATCACATCATTCCTACATGATACAAACACGGTCCTCGTCAGGTCGGAAAAACCGGTATTCATTCCCAGTCTCGATAGGGAACTGGACAGCGAGCCCGTCGAGGCCAGGAATGGAAACCGCCTGTTCCTCGCGTTGCTGTATAGTTTCGAGCTGCCGTACTACGTCTCGAAATAGGTGCTTTGTAAAAAAACGGGACGCCAGCGTCGTACTTGGCCTGGATCAGCTGGCGGGCTGCCACCAGTTCGTCGTGTTTTTCTTGCTGGGTCATGGGAGGGTTTGGCAAGTCTGCCGTCGCCAAAATAACAAATGGATTGACGTTGCCGCCGTCGGACGGGATTTGCCAGTCCGCCATAGCTGGGGGCCGGGGGCGGGATCCGCACTGATAGAGGGTTGGCGCAGTGGGGAGCGATGTAAGAAAAGGGGAGCGGGGCAGGGGATGTAAAAGGCTGAGAGGTTCAAAGGTTAAATACTAGGTAACCTAGGTAGGTGCAGTTTGGGACTTCGGCTGAGGACGCATGCAGATAACAGGCTTCCGCTTCCTGCTTTTGCCGCTGCTGCCTGCTCCGGCGGGGTCGCGCGACCCAGGCGAGCCGGAGCCCGTTCTTATTCGCATGCCGTCACTTCGATCACGGACACTCAAAGCCAGTGTTCTCCTTCATTCTTGATCGAGGAGCGAATGTCTCAGATTTGGACCCTGCACGCTACAGTTGTCTCCATCATTTTTAGGGACAGTGGGCGGTTTCGCCTATAGTTGTCTGGAGACATGACGCGGTTTCAGCCACGTTGAGAGGGAACGGGAGGCACTTATTTGCCTTGTCGAGAGGGGGGCCGACATATGCGCCAGGGGTCTGCTGGACTAGTCATAGTGATCCTTCAAGTCTGGTCTACTAGGAGGGATCGGAGGTCCTGTCGTTTCCTCTACTGATTGATAGAGACAAGCTGGAGGGGGTTGACCAAAGTAGGGTTGATAAACGGAGCGAACTTTGGAATGGAATGACACCGGAAACGCCGCGTTGGTCCAAGGTTTGAATGGCGAAGTCCCTCTCGGTCTTCATCTCGCGAGCTGTACGGTCCTGTACCATGTGGGAGTCGGCTACGGGGCGGGGGTATCTGAATTATTATCCTCTTATAACGCTGGGTATCTCAACACGAACCCTTCTTTCTACCTTGTTCCGTGCTCGCTCGGGGTATAGCTGCTCTCAAGATCCATGTACGCGCCCTTCTCTCTCACCCCCGCCGGGCCCTGCGCCCCCGGCAGGCTCTCCATCCGAAAAGCGGCGCCCTTGGAACCGATGGTCTGCCGGCCGTCGGCGCGCGCACGGCCGGGCGTGTTCCCCGTGCCCCCCGTCACGCTCGTGTCACCCCGCTTGCGCCACGACTTGACCAGCGACTTGAGCCACGGGACGCAGCCGCAGATGATGCCGAGGTTCGCCTCAACCGCGACCCACATCCATAGGTGCGTCCCCTCCCAAGTCACATCGTACGTCTCGCGGAGCACGATGTTGAGGTAGTGGATGCGGACCGCGGCCGCGATGACCACGCACAGGCCCACGCTGAAGAGCGCGATGAGGGCGAGCCGCTGGGAGAGCGGGAGACTAGTGCCATAGATGGTCGGTAAGGGCAGCGCCCAGACGATGAAATCAAAGATGACGGTTGAGATGGCGTAGGCAAAGAGCACGGGCGTCTCGTCGAGGCAGTCGCGGGCGGTATACCGGAGGTTCCAGTAGCTGGTGAGAGGTCTAGGGAAACAGCCTGAATTAGTCTCCCCATTCTGCTACAAAATAAAAAGGCGTCCGAGACAGGTATTTGGCAAACACACCTGCATTCGGTAAATAGCACGATCCAAAACGTCCCGGTGGCCGCGGCGATGACCCAGGGGAGGCCGACTGAATCAAGTCAGCTAAACCGGAGCACATCATTCACCCCCGTTCACCAAAGCGGGGAGATACACATACGAGACAGCCGGCGAAACCACGAGTTCTGCGGCGCCAGCCGCAGATAGCTGAGCAAGATGGAGATCTTGGTCAACATGGTGGCGGGGATGAACAGGAACTGCGTGACAAACGAGGCCTTGCGTCCGGCGATCAGCTGGTCCAGCGTCAGGTCCCAGACGTGGAGCCTCCAACCGTAGGCCGAAAATCCCAGCACGATGCTCACGGTGGCAGCAGCCGAGAAGACCTGGACGAGCGGGCCGGGGGGGGACGAATCAGCCGCGAACACAACAAGAACCAAGCCAGACTGGATGGGATGGGCCATTGCACATGGTAGTGAAGGCAGCCAGTCTCCCGAGTACCTAGAAGGAGGGCAAGCGGGCGGCTCGACGTACCGTAGCGACCACCATGACCCAGTCATCCATCGCCATCTTGCGCATCACGCCCAGCCGAACGTATAGGCGCAAGCCAAGCGCGGCGAGCGCGACGACGAGGGTGAACATGCCAGCCACAATCAAATCGGGGCCCTGCTCCTCGGGATCGACATAGTTGGGCTTGGGCCAGGCGGCCACGACCTCGGGCGGAGCGGATCTCATGATGGGCGGGACGGGCGGTGGTTAGCCGGCACCGGCTGCTTCTGCTGCTTGCTGCTGCTGCTGCTGCCGCAAGACACTGGGGACGGTGGCACGGGCAGGCGGCGGGGTTGCAGGCGGGTGGGAACCTCACGATGGGGGCGACATGGGCGCAACAGACCGCACACGCATGTGGTGGAACATCTGGGGTAGACATGGGGGAGGCTCCCTATATACAGACGACTCCACGTCAGAGTCCATCCCCTCTCCTCCTTGTCAGGGGCAAGCGCAGTCTCCGCGGCGGGAAATAAGCCCAGCGTGCTGGCTTGGGCCGGTCGTGTCCATTCGCTGGGAGTCTTGGACGCGAGCGCATGGCAATCTGGCGGCGGGGGCAAGTCTCTGGCGGCGGGAAGCTTCGACAGGTGGAGGTGGCGAAGTGCGAGGGAGCGTATCCATGTTTTTTTTAGCTGCCCAGTCAGGCCCATCGCCGATGGTCTGGATGTCCACCTCGGGGGAACTAACCGCATATGGGACGACCCCAATCCCCCTGCGTCCCCCGGCCGAGTCCCTGCGCAACGGCGCTCGGCTCTCACCTCCTCCACGTGGAAAATTGTCCGCCCCTGGTCTGGGGGGGCGACGGTCAGGGGGGGGACCCGTCTCCCACCATGCATGCAGCTGCAGTCGCTTTCCCCGACAGGTCGTCAAAAGGCATCATCCCATTCCCGGAACCGAACCCAAGCGGCTGGATGAGGGGCACTGGGTGCAAAGCATGATGTGCGACACGAGGTGCCGCGGAATAACTAGCAGGCACAGCACCCGATCCCCTCACCTCATGCTCTCAGGCAGTGCTGTGTGCCGAGCCGAGGAAGCTCTGTACGGTGCCGGAGCCGAGTCTGTGCTTTTCTTTACTATGTACGTCGGACCTCATCAAACCATGCCTCTTCTGGTTTCTCAAATCAAAGTGCCACCGGCTGATTCAGCCCAGGCAAGTCTGGCGTGGACAGCAATGGTGATGGCATTGCTGGCTGATGTGTGTGGGGTGGTGGGTGGAAACCGAGGGCGACCACCCGACCAGGGAAAACCCCAGTGGGTTGGCCACTGATCTGTGCCCAGCCCCGAACCCCTCTTCCAGCCTGCCACGCCCAAAGCAGTCCGAGCGGTCCCCAGACCATCCTTGATCGCAGATTACCTCGGCCGGGTTGGAACTTTGGCAGACCAAACAGCCACGGAATGCGGTCGCCACAGGCACACGCGACACACAACTGCCTCGATTGCTTGACGATATCTTCCATGTCTGCCCCTGGCCCAGACTGTCTGCATGGCACATACGCAGATGTGCGGGTGCCACAGCCAGGCAATGCCGCATCTGCGTCACATGATGCAGGCAGATGTGGCCACACCGAGGGTTGGCTCAGCTGAGCCCCTGAACAGATATGCCTGGGCCCTGGGGCGACCCTCGATGTGCCTCAGCTCAGGCACACCCGACCTATCCATGCCCAGACTTCCAACACGGATTGTTCATCCCGGACACGAGTCTGTACTCGGTGCTCTCTCTATCGATGAGCTGTTGCAGTCCGCTCTTCCTACCTACATCTTTCCCCTCCGAGCCTAGGTAGACACAACCTCCCTAACGCACGCAGGCTTGCCGGCGAGAGTGTAAATATATACGGATACCAAAAATCATATCTAGCTGACGCCAACGGCCTGGATTTTCAACGAGGCGGGTACCTGGTCCGTAACTCTGGCTGTCTCCCGACCACCACCCCTGGGCTCGTCTCAAGCGGGACTTGAATTCCCCCTGTCTGTCATCTCGTAAGCACCCATGCTGTCCGTGTCCTCCTTTCCGTCTCCTCTCCCACCATTGTGGAACTGCACACTGAACTCGGTCGTCTGGACAATTTGGTTCCCAACTCCAACCGACCGCTCGAGAATGCTCTTATCACTGCCCGTGTCGTCGTCCTTGCCAACCTGGCTTCCCGTCTCCCGGTTCCCGGGACTTGTCACCGTCGTGATGTTGGCTCTTGTTCCTTTGAGATGTGACCCGTCGCTGGGCTCGTAGGAAGTGTGGTATTGCTTGACGGAAGAATGCATGAAGTTGAAGAGAACGCGGAGGACGGGTATGCACGAGGCCATGATGGTGGTGGCCACCTCGGCGGCACCCCAGATTGCAATGTCCGCAGCGACGTCTTTGCGTACACCCAAGTTAGTGCTTCGATGCGATACGACGATGGGAGAGGCGAGGCTAACTTACAAGTAACGTTGTCCCCAGTAAGCGGCGGGATTTTGGTGCACTTGACCACGGCCGTTGCTGCAGCACTTCAAGTCGTTAGCGGATTCTTGTCTCATGAGGTAGGTACCTAAGCCCGGTAGTTGGGTCGGGGGCATGAGGAAGAATAGGTAAGAATGAATAATCTTACAAGATGCCCATGCTCATTGCGAACGCGACACCGAGCTTTTCCCGTGTCTTCATCTGCAAGTTCCAGACAATCTTCCAGGGCAACATGGCGAGAGCAAGGTCCATTGCCGCAGAAAGGGCTGCCGAGAAAACCCGTTAGCAATCCTTTTCCCGCTTGGCTTGTACAACAAAGACATGACATGACACCTAGGGGCACACTTACCAGCAGCAAACACGGAATATACCGTCATGGCATGGGAGTCTAGGCACGTTCCTGGGACCGAGAAGTCCCAGGTCTTGCGGACCGGATTGCACTTGACCCAAACGAAAAGCGCGGCCAACCCCATGCCAAGGTTCATAATAACAATAGCGAACCAAACAAACGTCTTGGTATATCCGTTGGTAATTCGAAGGAGAGTGACGGCAAACGAGGTCTTGCTCAGGACGGCGGCGAGCATCGAGAAGGTGCTGGCGACATTGCTGAGGAGGCCGATCTTGGTGAGGTTCGCGGGGTCGACGTCAGACAGGTGCATCCCAAGGCCGAGGGGGACCATGGAACTGTCGGCACCGACGGAGATCATGAGAAAGACCTGGTGGTCAGTTGGTTAGCGACTTGGGGTGGGGGAACCATGAAGAGCTGAGGCTGAGTGCTTGCTTGCTTGAACATACCCAAGACACGATCAAGACATGATCGTCCCACCACAGACCTCGGTGTGTTTTAAACTTGCAGAACAGGCGCAAGACGAGGAACACGGCCGAGAGTGCAGCCAGCAGCCAACATACGATGTTGACTTTTGTCCCCTTAGTGTCGCGTGGTAATGTTGCTGCCGCAGACGCCATGGTTGTCGGGTGTTGGGGTTGACGATTCGAGTCTCACGGTCTCGAGCGGACGGACGGCGTGAGGACCTAACCAGGGAAGAAAAACAGAGAGAGACCTGCGACGCGGGGAACGGAGGCCATCTTGGATAAGGAGCATCTGATGGAAAATTCAACGAAGAGAGCCCGATGCGGTCCTGCCGTTGACCAACAGGGAACATGCTCGTTCAAGTTAAGATCGATTGCCCGCTGCTGAAACCCTAGGCCCTGTCGTCAGGATGAACGGCAGTTACTGGTGCCTGAGATTCGTCAATGAGGACGGGTCCCGGGCTGGCTGTGGCGGCGGATTGGGGAAACCATTACATAGCCAAAGGAGCGATGCCTCTCAGCTACGAAGACCAAGGGGCGGCTCCGTTATCTCCCTCTACATACTATCTCTAAACTCGGCGTGCTGCTCCGTGGATATTGTTCCCTCAGGGCCTCTGCGGCCTATTCTTGCAACGGCAGAGATGGATAACCGTCTTGAAATCCCATCTCGAGAGCATAAAATCCCCACAGTCCCAGGTTTCTGGTAACGCAGAAGATCTCCCGTTCTCGATTTGCCGCGAAGTGGGCCATGTTTAATGGTGTGGGGCCTGTCAGTCGAGATGGTTTCCCAAGCTTTCCCAGGGTCATCCTGTCAAAAGACTGGCAACAGCATGGCAAACCTCGGGACCGCGTAAATCATATCCCGTTCTAGTTTAGTGGTACGGGGAGCGGGGGACAGCCCGAGGGCAACCCTTGACAGGAGCCTTTGTGATCACGATGCGTGAGAGGTGCGGAATAATTAAGGGATTGGTGTCCAGTCCACCGCCCCGCCTGGGAGATACCGTTTCCTTCGACACGGTACGGAATCCATGATCCGATGGTGAACCATGACTGGCACGGCTGTTGGCCGGTGGAGCGGCGAGCCGCGGTTAAGACACAACAGAGAATCGTAGAGAGGCGTTGGTCGCGCCCGCTTCTCAAGGAGCATCGTCTCGAAAGGGCCTTGTTGGTATCCAACTCGTCTGGGCGCCCAACCCGCGGCACCGACTCAGAATCTTGTCGAAATAAAGTTTGCCAAGGCAAGGCCGGTATGCAGTAGTTGCATTGAAGACGGGGTTTCAAAGCGCCCTTGCGGGGATGGACATGAGACGAAGCCAGGTTGTAGCACCACGCTGACTATGCTGACCACTTCCAAGATCTCCACCACAAGCACCCACAAGCAGCAGTTGATAACTGCCTCTCTGGCTGAGACGCTGGGCAGACGCGGGGTGATTTCGCCATGATGAGCTAGCCCGGACGAAAACTGAGTAAACACGCAAAGGGGGGATCAAAAGAACCAAAGACGGAGCCGGGGGGGGGGAAGGGGGGTCAAAACAAGCAAAAGGGGGAACAAGGATTGTTGTTGAGCTGTTGGTTGTGTTGGCAGCCATCACCCGCCACAAATTCCAAAACTCGCTAACAACCATGAGTTGCCAACAGTGCAAATGCATCGATGCACCTCCTCGGCCTACCCCCTCGAGACCGACGCTCTATACGCAGACAAAACACCACATCACCAAAACCAGCTCCCAAGACACACACCAGCCATGCCCGCCCAGTCATCCCCTCAATTATCTTCAGGGTATCAGATACATAATCTCCATACAGCCCGCACAGCCCAGCCCATCCATCCACCGTCCCAACCCATCCTCCCAGTCCAAAACAAACAGCCAGTTATAAATGCCATGTCCAACCCAAGTCATTTGTCGTCGTCGGCAGCGGTGAGCGCCGTCATTTCAGCCAGTCCAAAAGAGGAGAGACAAAAAAAGAGGAAAAAGGTCTGCAATGCAACAGACCAGGGCAGAGAGGACGGGGAGAGAACACCGTAAAGGAAAAGGGAAAACCAACGCAAACAAACCGATACAAATACATGACCATCCACGCCCCCCATCTATCCTCCCCCGAAGCAGACGTATCATCACTTTATTAACCCCCCAAATCCCTCCGCACAAGCGCCCCTCCGTCCCCTATCCCCAAACGGAGCGGGTGATTGATCAACCCCCCAAAACCATCCTCTCCCGACACCCCAAAAACTCCCTATAATGCAACTCATGCGCCTCACACGCCGCCATCCACCGCTGCCTGACAAACTTATCCTCCTCCAGCGCCCTCAAATACTCCTGCACACCCCCCTCCCCCCTCGCGCCCAGCCACTCCAGCCCCCTCTTCTCATTCAGCTTCTGCCGCGCCGCAAAATGGTCCGTCAC
>FTEL01003877.1_pt1 | contig 13869 bp, 17 predicted proteins | sample 1658911 | NCBI WGS metagenome assembly FTEL01 (sample SAMEA3914869, study PRJEB12502) | metagenome | biome: forest; material: soil | place: USA | collected 2012-03-12 | depth 0.1 m
GAAGTTGTGCAAAGGTGGGCGAGGGCGCAGTGAGAGGGTGTGAAGCGTGGCATGCCTGCCCCTGCCATGGCTCGCAGTCGTGGCTCCTTCGGGGCCGCAGGCACCCGCAGGCACCGGCGTCAGGCAGCGTCAGGCGGCATGTGGGCCCTCTCTGGATTCCCGATTCGCTCGTCTTGGCTGTCCTTGGCTAATCCTTGGCAGGCCGCCAGGGAAGCCCCGGCCCCAGGGCGCAAGACTTGGCGCTTGCCGGGAGTGAAAACAAGCTTCGCCAGGATCCGCATCCTTGCTCAATCTCGCCACAGCTCCTTCAGCCCCCCGAGCGCCGACCCAATCTCGACAAGCGGAGACGTTCCCACCGATCTCCAGGCACGGAGTTGCACTTGCATGCTTCCCCTGGAAAGACAATTTCAATCTCGAATTCTCAATGCCGGTGAGGTCCACCCTGACTGCTCGTCGGGCCGTTTCTGTCCCGCGTGCTGGACAGCTGGTGCGGTCCAGATTCCAGAATATCCTGTGAGCCTGTGAAGAACGCAGGTGAATGCAAAGCAGATGCCCTCCTGTTGCGGTCCCGAGAACGATCCCAAAAGCACGTCCTCCGCCCGGAGCATTTTGCTGCAGCACGCATGTCCAAAATATTCCGTACGTAATGCCAACCAAGCATGCGCCACCCGCAATGCTGGTCTCCTCGCATCAAGATTCTCAATGAGGACTGGATCGCATTGGCATTGCGTTGGCGCTGGCGCTGGTCGACGCCACAGATTCGGCCTGCGCCTCGTTCCAAGCATCACAGCCGACCACCCATTGGCAGACAGCAAGTGGTATTGACCACTCCTCAAGGCCTCTCCCGCCCAACCGCCTTCTCGTCTCTAGCTCGGATTTGTGTCGCGGTTTCATAGGCCAGCCCTTTCACTTGAGCAACTGTGCGTCCTGATCTCGAACTCGGTCATCCCGAGCACCAGCCAGTCGATCAACTCAGGCGCCTCGGTATGCGCGACCACTTTCTTACCTTTCTCCCCCCGTTCACCCGCGCGTCAAGCAGTGCGCGGAACTTGGTGACGGGCCGGTGAGTGTGACGCTGTGGTGCTGCACCCACTCAACGTCCTGCACCATGGAGACGTTCAGCTTGGCCCAGTCATCCTCCCGGAAGTGGAAGTCGCGCGCGATCATCTCGTAGATGTAAAGATAACGGCTCTATGTTGTCTCGAATGTCCCTAGACACGAGGTAGGTAAGTACAAAGCGAGTCCTCGTGGTCAGCTGAGGTCAATGTAAACACCTTTATCAATCAAAAACCTGGCACGCGAAAGCGACCAATCTCGCAGCCGTGTTGGACTCGTACGGCATGATGCTGTCCGCCGCTTCGTCGACTAGCAGGTTCCGCGGGACGTATGCTGGTGGACGATGCCGTACCGCAAGTTTCAAGCTGTCGACCATCTGCATGGACTGCTTCTTCAAATTGAACTTGAAAGGGCAGGGCACGTTACCTTGGAGGGTGACGCTGGGTGTGAAGAGGGACTTGAAGCCCACCACGCCGCCCCGCACCTCGTCGAGCACGATGCTGACCAAGGGCGCAATGTTGGGGTGGCTAGCCAGCCACGCCTGGAAATTCGAGACCAGTAGTCGGTTTAAGATGCTAGTTATTGAGAAAAGATTCGGTCTTTAGAAGCCGAGGTAGATAGGTTACAGTTTAGGAAGAAGAAAGTTAGATTAGACCTAAATACTAGATTTGCTAGCATTTAGGATATCATGTGGGCTTAAAAAGAGCTTAGTAATAAGCTAGAACTGACAGACTCTAGGAATAACTTCATTTCTAAAGATATGTGTATAGAGTGGTCGATCTTTGATCCTCCTAGGGATACCTAATTTGAGGGGGCGGGTGGAGAAAATTGATCGGTTGGTTAGGCGATTGCTTAGCTGGGGCACGGACTTGTGAGCAGCGAGAATGGAGTGAAGACTGACTGATGGAACTGGTGTATTTTGTGTGATGTAGGATGGATCGTTCTCTGGTGGGGAATGCCCACGACCGACCATACTAAATACTGGATCTGGGTGGTGTTCCATAGTGCCTTCCACAGTAGTGTTACTCCATTGAGATGACTGATACCTTGATTTTGATGCATGAAGTGCACTTAAGTGTCCAAAGTTCTTATTACAACAAGGCAACAGCAAATAAACTACATCAATTGCTAACTACCTAGGTATCTAGGTATGAACAAAAACAGCCGTCACGAGATGACGGCGATGCACACGTACGTGTTGGTCTGCAGGGACTCGCAGTTGGCGCCGACGCCGGCGTTCCACAGCTTCACCCACTGGGTGCCGGCCACGCCGTTCCAGAAGGCGATGCTGTCGCACGAGTCGCCCGGGTTCACGTAGACGAACTTTTTACAATTGGCGACCATGCCCGGGTGCCTCGGCTCGGGCGTCGGGGTGGCGTTGGCCTGGCCGGACCGCAGCTCTAGCCCGATGCAGGCGTACGAGTTGGCCTGCAGCGAGCCGCACGACGTGCCGCCCGTGCCGCGGTTCCACAGGACAAAGTTCTCGGTGGAAATCGGCCCGTTGAAGAAGGCCACGCCGTTGCACGTGTCGCCCGGGTTGACCCAGACGAACTTGTTGCAGTTGGTCACCATGCCCGGGTGCACCGGTGCCGGCGTCGGGAGCGCGTTGGTCTGCCCGGGCTGCAGCGACACCCCGACGCACACGTAGGTGCCAACTTGCAGCGAGCTGCAGGCCATGCCGCCGACTCCGCGGTTCCAAACGACAAAGTGCTCGGTCGCGATGGGGCCGTTGAAGAAGGAGATGATGTTGCACGTGTCGCCCCGGTTGACGAGCGTGAACTTGTTGCAGTTGGTCGCCATGCCCCCGGGTTGCGTGGGCGTGGGCGTGGCGATGCCGGTTGCCGAGGACGAGGTTGAGGTTGAGGTTTTGATCGAGCTTGAGGTTGAGGTTGAGGTTGAGGTTGAGGTTTTGATCGAGCTTGAGGTTGAGGTTGTGGTTGAGGTTTTGATCGAGCTTGAGGTCGAGCTTGAGGTCGAGCTTGAGGTTGAGGTTTTGATCGAGCTTGAGGTTGAGGTTGAGGTTTTGATCGAGCTTGAGGTCGAGCTTGAGGCTGAGGTTGAGGTTGAGGTTTTGATCGAGCTTGTCGTGGTTGACGTCGTGGTGCCCGTGGTGCCCGTCGCCGTCACTTCGTTTGAGGCCAGCACAATCTCCGTAGTGTACGTCGACTTCGAGATCTCCTCCATGGTAGTCATGAAAGTCTCGGTTGAGCCCGGGCCCCACAACTCGGGCGTGTATAGCGTCGCGGTCTCCGTGCGCGTGCCGGTCTCCGTGCGCATGCCGGTCTGCATGTGGCTCGGGAAACTGGCCGTGTCGCTGATGAGCTGGCGCTTGCGCATCGGCAGCGATGGCGGACTCATCCCCGCGGATCGCTTCTTGAAGATCAAATCGTAACCTTCGAATTTACAGGCCAGCTTGGGACCGCCGGCGGACACGATGGCGCGCTCGACGCAGCCGGACCTCATGATGAAGGGCAGCTGGAAGTAGGCTGATGCATACCGTGCAGAGGTGCGCTCGTACCATTCCCAGCCCGTCAGGGCGCCGCAGCCCTTCTCTTCGGATTTCAGGCTCGAGCCACCGTCTGTGCCCCAGCCGTTGATGTTGTACACCTGGAATACATAAAAGAAATCGGTGATCCTGACTGCTGTCAGCTTTCACATATAGTTGCTTGCGCCAGGAGTTGGGGCTGTTAGGGGAACAGAAAGAATTTTCTCGACTTACCAGTAACCACAGTTGGCCGTCGCGGTCGGCGGCACCACCACCGTCACCGTCTTGGTCGGCGTGTTCGTCACAGTCGACGTTTTGATAACCGTGATAGTCTCCGTCAAACCGAATTGTTTAGCGGTAAAAGTCGATCCATCGTAGCCCGGCGCATTCGTCGGCGCGAATGCTAATGGGACCTGCTTCCCGCCAATAATCGTCTGGTCAGCTGCCTGCTCAGCAGAGTAGGCGGCCGCGATATCGGGGTCCAGCGAGCACTCCGGGCTGCCGGGCGTCGTTTTAATCACGGTATCCCGCCCGTTGCAACCCGTGCTCGTCGCGCAGGTGGTCTGTTTCGAGTTAGCTTCCCGCCACCTCCAACTCAGGGTCTTGATGCACTTACCTCTGTTGTCGTCGTGGACGAAGCCAGGTACCAAGCGCTGTAGCTCGTCACCAGATGCGTGCACGCTGATGCCGTGACGGTGGCTTCGCACTCATTGCTGCTATCGCCGCCGCCCTTACCCTGCGTATTTCCGCAGCCGCCCGGAATCCTACACCCGAGGCCACCGCATAATCCGAGCGGGCAGCTGGGTGTACAGCCGAGGAGGCCACATCCGCCGCCGCAGCCGAAGATCCCGCAGCCACCACCGCAACCGAACAGGCCGCAGCCGCCGCTGCCGCAGCCAAAGATGCCACAGTCGCGCTTTCCACACCCGGAAGTGCAGCGGGGAGGAGTGGGAGTGGGATTGGGTTTGATGGTGACGGGTGCCACTGGAATTGGGGGATCTGGATAGTTGATCGAGTAGGTTGGCTGGGGTTGGATGGTGACGGGGACAGGAGTCGTGTGGAATGTGACGAGGGGGATGATGACCAGCGGGGTATCCGTGGACGTGGACGTGGACGTGGACGTGGACGTCGTCATTGGTGTTGGTGAAGAGACGGGAAAGGTGGCGTGGTTCGGAGGAAGAGTCCATACAAAAGATGTCGGAGTGATGCTCTGGACAGGGTTGATTTTGTAGGTTGCCGTGTCTGTAGACTGCAGTGTCACGGGGTGAAGACTGACGTCTGAGATGACAAAGGTCGGGACGGGGATTGTCGTCGTCTTCACGAAGACGCCGCCGCCGCCTGCTGCAGAAGACAGGAGCGTCGTTGTCAAAGCTGGCCAGCTGGTCACAGTGTGAGGGGCACTGAGCGGATATGGTGGGAATACAACGACGCAGGGAGGTTTGCAGCCCGTCCACCGATCGGTAGAGTCCCAGATGCTTGGGGGAGGATACACGATATTTGCAGAGGGGTCGGAACCCGCAATGGAATCGCCGCCGAAGCCATCTAGATCAATGGCCCAATCGACAACTCCGCCCATATTGAGGAGTTTGTAAAGGGTTGTCCGAGCTGCTTTGACGTCGTTGTCCATGTAGCCGACCCACTGCGTGGACTCGTACACGGCAACATTTGAGTTGCTGTCAATGTCGAAATACGACGAGTACGATGTAATCGGCTGCAGAGCTCCAGATGGGGTTTTCCGAGATCCTGTCCCATTCAGGATGGCGTTGATCTCAGCATTCGCGATGTAACCTGCGGTTCCTGTGCATAGCCCCGGATAGGCTCCGGATTCTCCGCCGGTGTATGTGCACATGGGGCCGGTGCAACCAGGTGTTGTCATCTGGTACGAGCGACCGTAGCTCGTGACGCCGACAACGAGCTTGCTTGACGGCACGCCGGCCTTGGTGATCATAGACAGAGCGAGGAGGGTCTCGGTGATGTTGGTCTGCGAACGCAGACAGTTGCCGGCTGGGCAGCCGTCGATCGCGAACTTGTTCGCATAGTCCCACTGGCCGTGGAGATCATAAGTCATGTAGACGACGTAATCGGCCAGGGCGGCCATCTCGTCGATGTGATAGCCTCTAAGGTACCAGAACGAAGCCGGTGCGCAGAACGAAACCGACTTGCTAGAAGGCATTGCTGCCCGCAGTTTTTTGAAGAAGGTGAGGTAGTTATCCGCATCCTCGGCAGTTCCTATCTTCAAATCAGTTTGTTCCAAGAACTCATGAGAGGCAGATCACGTACCTGGTGGAATGCCGGGGATGTCTGGTGCAGCAGGATCTATGATTCAGGTCAATACCGTTCCTCGTTGGGAAGACCCTAGCCAACTTACATTCCCAGTCTATATCAATGCCATCCAGTTCATTTTCTGTCACAAACGAGACGATGTTCGCGACGAACGCATCCTGATTACCCGGCTTGAACGCGTCGCGAAAAATCCGATACGTGGCCGGTTCAGTGGAGAAGCTCCAGCCGCCGAGCGACAAGATCTTCTTGAAGCCAGACAACTGCGTGAACAGCTCCCACTGCTCTTGGATGGGACTGACGTCAACGGCGTAGGTCGAGGAGACGTGACCGAATGCCAGGTGGATGTGCGTGTAGGGCGTCAGGTCCATGGCGGTGATCTTCATGTTTAGGCAGGGACGGTTCAGGTTGTAGCCTTCGAAGTAGCCGATGCTCATGTCCTGGGCTGGGGCGGATCCGGTGATGATGTCGGTTCCGCAGTTGGAGATGCAGCCGTTCTCGCCCGGGGCCGATGTTCCGGGTGCGCCTGTTTCCGACTTGGATTCGGTGCAAAAGTCGTCGTTGATACCGCATTGGCCGTACTTGTTCTACAGACGGGTTAGCTGCTGCAAAGCACAAAGTGGGGAGCTCGCAGATGAGGTTAGAGGGACATACACAGCAAGCATTGAGCGGACAAGGATTCAAACTCGCAAGAGTCGTACCCGGCCCCGGCTGTACCGTTCCCGGCTTCTGTGGTCCACAGACGGCATTCGCAATCGGCGCCGGCATAGGCGGCGCGCCCGTGCTCAGGCAGATAAACTGGTACGCCTGCAGATTCCCGCAGCCCTGCCAGGCCCACGTATTTTTATTGAAGCTCTCGATCTCGGCATTCGTGAGGCTGTTCGCTGCGCCAAGAGCCGCGCAGTTCTCCCCGGGCTCGACGTAGTGCGCGGCGCAGGTTCCGTCAGGGTTCGGCTGCGGGCGGAAGTTGGGCATCGTGCCGGCGGAGCAGCAGACGTGCTGGCCTGGTACTAGGGTCGAGCAGAGGGTGCTAGCGGGGTTGTAGACGGTGAAGTCGTGGGGGGAGATGCCGCACTCGGCTGCTAAAGATTCACCTAAACAGAGCATTAGTGGCTCTCCTTTGGCTGTCCATCGACTGTCCATCGGAGGACTTTGCTACTAGGAGTACTCACAAGTATCACCAGAGGAAACCTGGATCGTCGAACACTGGGCTCGCCGATTAAAAATGTTTGAGCTGCGATGTGTCAACGGGGTGGTGCGGGCAGTACTGTTTCCAATACCGGCAGTGCCGTTTCCAGCAGTACTGCTGCTGACACGACTCGGCACCGACAATGTGATGTCTAGCCAATCCTCCGCGTCGTCGAAGGAAGTGATGCATTTTCCCGACGCCCATGTGGCAACAGCATCCTGGACAAGGCTCACATCGCGATCTCCGCTCGCGGCAATGCCGAAGCTGTATTTCGAGCTCCGGCCGCTTTTGGCACACAGCTGCACAACGACGCTGCTTGAGAAGCCGGTGCTCTTGATCTTCATGATGAGCTGCTGCAGCACGGTTGCCGGGATGCCGCGGACTCCGGATCCGGCGAAAAGGCCGAGGGCGACGGAGTTGCTGTAAGCGAAGGAGGTCGTTCCGTTACAGTTCGAGTCGTCTCGTTGGGACAGCGCGGCGGCGAGTTGATGCGCCGCGGCATCGAAGTCCTCTAGCGTGGCTGGGGTGCTGGTCTTGTTGAAAGCTAGCTGCAGTGACTCCTGAACCTGGGTCAAGCGGCCGCTGGGCAGACAAAATGCGTCATTAGTGGTGTTGCCGATGCTGCTTGCGTCTAACGTTACTGTGGAACTGGCAGTGCAAGCGCGAATAGTCTCATCCTTGCGCAGAGACGTGAAGAGGGAGAAGTCGAGCAGCATGGTCTGGTTGCACATTGACAGCCGGCCCAGTCGAGGATACAGAGTCCAGTTTCCTGGACTCGAGCCGGATTCATCGCATCCTGCCGGGCAGCGACTGAGCGCCAAGCTCACGAGCTCTGGAGCAAGTGCGTTGGCGCTGATGGAGGCCGGGGCGGCGGCGGCAGACTTCGTTGCGATTGGGTGTGCCGCCAGGTATGAGCTCAGCCTGTCCGAGCCGCCGTTTAATTGTAATGCCGTTGCCTGAGACAGCAAGAGGGAGGCAACCGCTCCGGCCGAGACCGATAACGGTGAGAACCACATCGTGGTCAGTCACAGGTAAGGAACGGGGGAATAGTAACTTGAAGCAAGCAAGGGAATGTGAGGAGAAGAAAAGGAGGAGGGCAGAGAGAATACTTATGGCCATCCGGCGGCAGACACCCAACTTCCTCGCGGCTAGGGACCCCCACAGCCAGTAGGTAAGTGTAAGGGGCTGAGCCTCGGCGACCCTCGACCAACCCTAACCCTCGATGATAGCCCCTGAGCATCATCCCAAGTCAACGACTCCATCAACAACTCCGACGGACCCCATCGACGACCCCACCACACTTTCCACTTTGTCTCCGTCGTGCTCTGTTCTTGCGATGTTGCGATGTGCCATCCCATTCGGGGCCACAGACCGGGTTGCCCATTGGTTCTGACAGCCCCCACCATCCCACCAGGATAAACACTCGTCCCCGGCCCCCATGTAACGGTCCCAGGAGTGTATAATTGCAACTACTATGTATCTGATGACGACTCTACGAGTATAACTGAGCTTGGAGAAGAAGAGAAAATGTGGGGAAATGGCTAACGCGTCGCGTTGGCCTTGGTCCGACCAGATGGAGATGATATGTAGAAAAGGGTAAGTCGTCGATGGCGGCGTTGGCCGGGAGACATTCGGGGCTCCTGTCGAGGGTTCGGGTTAGCCGAGGGTAGCCGAGGGTCGCCGAGGCCTCTGCAGGGCTCAGCCTGTTACACCCCACTTACGAAATAGTTACCTATCTTCATCAGGGGCTCGGTCGGACATTCATAGTTCAGCTTCTACAACACGCTATTAGTCTTGGCCGTCAAGGTTTTCGCAGTTGTCTCCATTGTGACAGGTTAAGTAGCGACCCTCGGCTAACGACTCCGCCGACGACCCCATCGTTGACCCCACTAGCGACAATTCTAGTCACATCCTTTCTGCTTGGCATCTCTATCTGGTCGGACAAAGGCTAACGGAAAGCGTTGCCCCTTTTCTCCGTTTCTCTCTTCTTCTTCAAGCTTAGTTATACTCGTTGAGTCGTCACTAGATAGTTGCAATACACTCCTGGGACTGTTATTTACAAAAGCCTACTTGTTATAATACAGAGTAGTAGTGTAGGGTTAATCACATTGTATCCTTGTTTTTGACGCGCTTCAAGTGCTCCTACGTGCTTCTAGGAATGTAATGAGGTGTAATTTAGTCTTCGGCTCAGCATTCCATATCGTCTCTAGCTTCGCTGCCACGCTCCTCGACTTCTTAGTAGTTAAAAGGGCCCGAATAAGGAAGGTACGTTTATCGTGCTTTTACACCCATTCGATTGGTCATAACCTCATCCTTTGACGACCCCAGAACGCCAGGGGCCCCTCACGGGTCCTCTCTTAGGCCCCTTTCCCGCCGCACGGGTACCTTGCAGAGTAGCTCAGGCAACCCACCCAAGCCGCACTCATCCCCTGTTCTCGTCGATCCCCTTATTCGGTCACTCATCCGACATCTGAAATGTCCTACCCCCTCCCTCCCTCTCAGTCCCACTTCCCTCCATCTACGCCGTACAAGTAGTCACCTTTTTACTCCTTCCCATCTCACCCACAGTCATTCATTTCACCACGAACGCGAACCACACCATGAAGTTCTGCGCCCTCCTGGCGCTCGCCGCCTCCGTTGCCGCCATCCCCTTCGAAGGCGATATACTACACAAACGCTCCGGCGAGAGAACCCACATCGGATATCGCATCGTCTCAAAGGTCCGTCTACTCCACCCAACCCAACCCAACCAACTAACACCGCCCCACCTTCAGGAAGAAGCCGACGCCATCCACAAGCAAGGCGGTAAAGCCGTGCAGTCCCGGGGCACTATGGGCCGGCAGCTCGGGACAGGGACCTACATCTCGCCCGCCTTCCACGACTTCCCAGACTACGACCCATCCAAGGGCCTCCCCTGGGACTGCGCCGTCACCGTCGACGCCGCCGCGTGGGCGGGCCTCAAGAAGGCCTGGGTCCCAAAGATGTTCGAGTTCCCCGAGGACAAGGAGAAGAACCCGGATAAGTGCAAGCCGCTGGCGCTGTGGACGCCGCGATGGGGTGCGTGCCGCCAACCCCTCTCCCCCCACCCTCTCTCTCCTCTCCTCAATCCAATCCGAGCCAACATATACTAACGCCCGTCATCTTAGTCGCAAACCGCAAGCGCTTCCTCCAATACCTTGACCCCACCTCAACACCCGAGAACACGGTGCTCTTCTCGGTGGTGCTCGGGCACGAGGAGAAGCGGCAGGCCCTGATCCCGCCGGCGATCATCGACACCGTCGACGTGTACCTCGCGCAGTGCGCCGAGCGGGAGCCGGGGTCGGAGTCGAACGCGCAGATTGGCAAGCTGGGGACGGTGGATTGGGGGGTGGAGAATATGAAGGGTTGGGGGTTGGGGGTGGATGCGTAGTAGGCGGTGGTGGGGGGGAAGGGAGGGCCCCGTAGGGGAGGGAGGTTGGAAGGAAGCGGTTTCGGGGTACAAAGACGGAGGCGTGCTCCATCTGGCGCGGGTGAAGCTTGGCTATGCGGCTGTCATCATGCTCATGCTCCGCTCAACTTAGCTTTGCAAGCCAGCCTCGCCCGTCCAAGAGGATCTTCGATGTTTTGTCTCACGAAGTAAGGTGGTCTTGAAGAGAAGTCGTAATGTTTCGTGGGGTATTCAAAGAAAGGAAATTCTGACAAGGTAGCCTATAGGGGTGCATCAACCAGGAGAAAGCTGTTTGGGGAACAGCTGATTGAATGAAACTGATCAGCCAATGCCATGGCCTATGTTTTAATTATAACTGAGCTTGAACAAGAAGAGAGAAAACGGGGAAAAGGGGCAACGCTTCGCGTTTGCCTTTGTCCGACCAGATGGAGATGCCAAGCAGAAAGCGTCACAGGGGAAGCCATCCAATCGATTATTATGGCGGCACTCTGTGCAAGTGTCACAGTGCCATACTTCAACCCTAACCCTGTATACACGGCACTTTTTATACGCGAAATTCCGCGTGCGTCTTGATCTCGTAATTGAGCGGAGACTCAATCATGTGATTCATAGCATGCTTCTAGTTTGCCGCCGCCCTGTGCCATCCGAATTGTATCTGATTCCAAAGCCTCTGACCATGACTTTGCAACGAAGAGGGCGTGCCTTGTTGCCGTTCGTCATGCTAAAAGCACCACAATCCAGCAAGCCCTACGCCTGACATCGCATTGGTGACCGTCATCATTGTTTACTCATCAGAGGCTTTTCGCCATGAGCGCTGAAGAATTCCTCACGGACGCCGAAAGCGGCGCGGTGGCCGTGGACTGCCATGATCAAGTGTTGCGGATAGCATTTATCTATCTGGATGGGGGGCTGTGGGAGGGCAACGGCGTGTTCGATGTCGTGGAGAAGCTGCACGCGCACGGGTGGTCGTTCGGTGAGGGGGAGCTGAGGTTTAATCGGTAAGTTTACGATTCCCCCAATGTGTAAAAACGTGCTTTGCCCGAAGAAAGACGAAGGAGAAGAAGATGAAGAAACGAACTGACAAGTGTTACAAAGCACCCTGGATATCTTCTACCTCGCCCAGCTCGCCGCAGCCATCTACCGCTCCTCCGCCCAACTCACCGGCGACTTCCCATCCCCCTCCGACTTCCCCGCCTTCTACGCCGCGCACGCCGACCTCCTCCACCCCGCAGCATGGCGCGCCTACTACACCCCCGCCTTCCTCGCGCACCCGACAACAACGCGCTTCTACCGCCTCCCCAACCTCCAAGACCTGCCCGACTCCTCCTCCCCGGTCGGGGAGCCGCGCCCGGGTCTCCCCGCCGCTGCCGGCCCGCACGCTACGAAACTCCCACGCTGGGCCTACAGTGTCGCGCGCACCCGCTGCAGACAGCCGTCGTCCCTCCCGCCCGGGACGTTCACCCGCCTTGCCCTCCGCACGCTCGAGGCGACGACCGCACGCTTGCGCGCGACCCACCCCAGCGCGCCGCCCTACTCGGAGACGCAGGCGCGCTTTTGGCTCAAGCACATGACGCTCGGCTCGCCCGGGCCGTCCGGATCAGGCTCCACCAAGGAGGCGTGGGGGCCGAACCGGTTCGGTGTGCTGGTCGCGCAGGGCGGGATCGATGTGTTTGCATGGGAGGAGCGGTACTCGGCACGGCTGTGGGAGGCGAGTGCGGCAGCGGGTAGGGAGGTCGCAGAGCCGGATTTGGAGTTGGGTGGTACGTGGAAGAGTAGTGTGCAGTGGTGTGGGATGCCGGATGGCGGGATAGGGGTGCAGGCGTGGTGCAGGGGGTGGGAGGAGGAGGTGGGGAGTGAGGAGGAGGTGGAGTTTTTGGCTGCTGTTGCGGTGGAGGAGACGGCTGGGGTGGGGGTGGGGGAGTTGGATTTTGCGATGCGGTCGCATATGGTTTTGGGGGTGATGCGGGCTGCGATTATGGAGGGGGAGGAGAGGGAGGTTTTGCTGGAGGAGACGGAGAGGGGGATGGCGGGCAAGGGGAGGATTGGGGAGGATAGGGCAGGGAGGTGGCTGAGGGAGGTTTTGGCGGTCGTGGAGCCGTATGTGAGGATGTGGGAGGGTGTGTGGCCTGGTACGGAGGAGAGGGGGGAGGTGCTGCGGCGGATCCTGGCAGAGAATGGGCAGCTCTTTGCGAGATGGCAGGTTTCGCCGCGGCTGAAGGAGAAGGAGTTTAGTTTTGAGCTGGGTGCGAGGGAGTAGCATGCATGCGTCTATTCGGATATTCAGGTCAATGGCGAGGCAACGGTATGACTTATTACCACCTGCCACTGGCCCGTGCGGACAATCTTTCAACATTGAAAATCTACCTTAAACACTGAATTCGGTCTCTACTGTATGGCATCTCAGTGTGGCCAGGAACCCGGAACCGGGATGGACAGACAAGCACTGGGCAATGAGACTCGTTTTCTACCAGAAGCTCGACCAGCCCTTTGAGAGCATCGGCGAACTCTCCGAGCAGTTCACGCGCTTCAAACCTTCTGCGATAACCGCCTGTTACAGCCCCTCGGGAAGCGCAAGAGGTCCGATTTGTCGGATGAGAGCGAGTAGGAAGACAGCACTGATTACGTATGGCATTATTTTCCGTGGGATTTGACGGACTTGTTAGGGATTTTGAGGTCTTTTTGTACATTTCTTTGTCCGTTGAAAGATTTACAGTACTCGCCGCTCACTGAGCTTCATTGAGTTTGAACCAACGACTTAGTTTGTCCTTCAAACAGGTGCCAATTCAGGTTGTCGAACTTGGCTTTCTTCTTGGCTTTCTTTTCTTGATAACCACCGACTATCTCGCGCCAACCAAGCAGCCCGCCCTCCAAGGCTGCACCCCGAATACCGCAATTCTCAATAGCACCCGCCAGATGACGCCAGCTCTCCAAGATCATGGAGGGCAGCAACGCACTGGCGGTCAAGAGCGGGAGGGGGTGACAAGGCTCGAATGGCGGCAGCCAAGCCCGAGCCCCTTGTCGTAGCGTTGTGGAAGAGCTAACTAGGCATTGTGCCACCCCGGGATTGGGATGACGGAATGGTGGGGACGCGGGGGCGAGATGAGATCATGACGGGGCGGGTGCCGCATTGGAGATTGCTTTTATGTTGCTGCGGCGTGGTGTCTAGTTGGTTTTGCGTGGATGTTGTGTTGATACCGCGCCGTTTTACTCATTCCTCTGCTGGTTGAGTGGCCGGTGCGGTTGCGAGACGACAACATCGACATCAACGTCAACGTGCTGTCTTCATCTTCGTCCAACCGACTAACTGCTTGGGGGCCAGCATACAGGGGGGAAGTGTGTTGGGTGTGTCTTCGTGTCACGCGTCATACTAACATGACGAGGCGGCAACGCCACCAGCTACCGTACTCAGATCTCAAATCAAGGATCCATCCC
>FTEL01008393.1_pt1 | contig 13867 bp, 10 predicted proteins | sample 1658911 | NCBI WGS metagenome assembly FTEL01 (sample SAMEA3914869, study PRJEB12502) | metagenome | biome: forest; material: soil | place: USA | collected 2012-03-12 | depth 0.1 m
CTTCGAGAGCAGTGAAGGAGACGGAGAAGAAGGAAATAGTACGCACGCCCTGTATCCCCCCTACAAACAGCCTTATACGACGGGTTCGCCGTGTCGCCGCCAATGTACCCAACGCGCGCGTCGTACAGACCCTTGTCGGCAAAGTGCTTGCGGAACATGTGCTCGACGCCCCAGAAGCAGCCCGCGGCGAAGGTCGCCACCTCGGCGCCCTCGGGGATCGTCATGGGCGTGCTCATCTTGGTCGTGGTGCTGGCGTGGTGGCTGCTGAGGGGGCGGAAGAGGCGGGCGAGGAAGGCCATGCGCTGGTGTTGTCGCAAAAAGAGGTTCGGGGTTGAGGGATGACGCGACTGGACGGGGGCGCAACTTGGTAAGCAAGACCGAGCTGTCGGGACGTGAGGTGGGGTCGGCAGTGGGCTTGGATGAGCTGCTGGGTGGGTTGCGATAGGTTGGTGGTCGATTGCGTGCGATGGGGGAGATTGTGGGTGTTTGTCGATGAGTCGGAAACTGGGAAACAATGTCGGGGTCTGGCTGTTTATGTAGGAAAATCCCCGGCTGAAGCGGGAAGCTCTGATTCCAAACGGAGGCGAAGCTCGGGATGTGAGATCTTCAATTCCAGTTGTAGGGGTGTGAGGTTGGCGGATGACGAACGCCCGGTGCGAGGCACAGCAGCATGATTCCAAATGGCGGGGGCGGGGCAATAGCGGGGTTAGGGTTGGGTGAGCCAGTGTTAGAGAAAACAACAACACCCCGACTACGATTATCAACACAAAAGCCAGACATCTGGAGTGCAACATCCTGGACAATCCAGGAATGAATCAGGTTTGGTAATTATCATATCCAAGCCAGAGGTGTGTCAATCTAAGCCTACTGCCAGTCACAGCAAAGATTTCTGCTAAAATGTTGAAAATAAGAAATAACTAACGTATTTTATATGCGAGTGGCCCACTCGCTTTTATGGCCCACTCGCATATAAAATACGTTAAGTTCAAGTTTGAAGTTGAAGATGTGGTATTGAAATATCTACTTGAAATCCCAACGTTGCCCAAATCTAACCCAAACGCCGTCATCTCTCATCCCTAAATCGCTAGCCAGGTGCGAAAGCAGAGAAGGAAAAACCTGAAACCGAAAAAGAAGCGCAAGAACAGAAAAGAAAATCACAGGAACATGTTCCTGCTCTCAACATCCTTCTTGGAATCCCCCGGCGCCGTATAGTCAATCCCGCTGAGACTCGTCAGATCGCTCTCAAACATCGCCTGAATCTTCGTAATCTGCAGCAGCTGCTTCAGATCCAGCTTGACCCCGTCAAATGCGGCCAAACTCTCAGCCGCCTTGACCGCATTCTTGATCTGCCGTCCATTGAGATCCGTCTCAGCCAGCTTGGTAAGCCCCTTATCGTCAATCTCCACGCCGCCCGGCACGAGCCCGCAGAAGTGCCGCCAGATCTGCCGGCGCGAGTCCACCGTCAGGTCCGTGTAGCGGATGGGGATGTGGATGCGCGACTTGAAGGCGTCGTCGAAGGTGGTGACGCGGTTGGTCGTCAGGAAGAGGATGCCGCTGTAGTACTCGAGCACGCGCAGGAAGACGCTGACCATGGCGTTGCGGTGCAGGTCGTGCAGCGAGCGCCGCTCGAGGAAGACGTCGGCTTCGTCGATCAGGAGGACGGTGCGCCAGGTGGCGGCCAGGTCCATGATGCGGGTGAGGCTGCGGTCGAGCTCTGAGCTGCAGGTGCCGACTGGGGAGGAAGTTAGTAACTGGTTGACTGAAAGTTGAAAAAGGAGGAGGAGACTTACGATCACCAGATGAAACCATGTACAGCGGGCGCTTGACCAACTCAGCCACACACTCGGCCGTCAGCGTCTTGCCGACGCCCGGCGGGCCGTGCAACACGCACACCAGCCCCCGGCCCTTGCCCTTGATGATGTCGTCAAAAGTCTCGCGCTTCTGCGAGTGCGTCGTCACGAGCGCCTGCACCGTCTTCTTGACTGCCGGGTCGAGCACGAGCTCGTCGAAGCAGCTCGTGTTCCACTCGATGTCGGTGAGGTTGTCGATGAAGAACTCGAGGAACTTCTTCTCGGCGAAGGAATACCCGCGCACCGTGGCCGTCGCCAGCATGGCATCCTCGTCCGACAGCGCGGGGAACTGCGGGGCGCCGTCGGCGGAGACAAAGACGAGGTTGCCCGCGGCGCGCTTGCGGCTGCGCTCCAGCTTGGCCGACTCGCCCATGCTGACCGGGGTGAAGCCCTCGGGGGTCTCGAGGCGGAGGTAGGTCTTGCAGTCGATCATGACGCGGCCGGCGATGGTGAAGCGGGCGTAGCCCTGGGGCGTCTTCTTGATGGCGATGCCGTCGTAGCGCAGGTAGTGCTGGCCAAAGTAGCTCTCGAAGCGGCGGCCGCGCGCGAGCAGCTCCTCCTTGACCTCGGCCGCGTCGTCGAGCATGTCAATGGGCAGCAAGTCCAGCTCGCTCAGCCCGCGGTTGCCAGGGTACTTGGACACGTGCAGGTCGATACGGCGGGTGCCGAGGGCGTCGCCGTTGAAGTCGATGTAATCGGTCTGCATGCACAGGGCCGGGTTGAGCTCGGTCGTGTCGTAGTAGTTGCCGGCCACGCGGAACGCGCGGTTCTGGCCCAGCAGCTTGGAGTAGACGATGGTGCCGGGCGGGAAGAGGGTCCACAGCTTGTCGTAGGTGATGGCGTGCTGCGGCTGGTTGACGCAGCGGTCGTAGGCGGCGATCTCGAGCTCGAAGTGCGACTTGATCCAGTTGGTGAGCAGGGAGAGGTAGCTGAGGGCCTCCTCGTCCTCGGCGAAGCGCTTGATCCCCTCGGCCTCGATCTCGCGGCGGTAGTAGAAGAGCGAGTGGTACGGGGCCTCGATCTCGACCTCCTCGACGTCGTCGACGGGGTCGCCGGGGAACTTGGCGAGGAGGTCGGCGAGCAGCTGGCGCAGCGGCTCCGGGTGGACGTGCAGGCTGGTGCCCTCCTGGTCGCCATCCGAGTCGTAGTTGCGGACGATGCAGATGGCCGAGTACTTCCACCAGTCCTTGGCCTCGGTCTTTTCGATCTCAGACTTGCGCTCGCCGTAGTAGATCTCGTCGTCGTCGTCGTAGCGGCGGTCGAGGTGTTTGATTTCGCACTTCATGGTCTGGTCCACGGGCTCGGCCTCGTCCTCGTCCTTGTCCTCGGCCTTGTCCTCGGCGTCGTCCTCGCCTTCTGCGACCTTGTCCTTGTCGGTCTCAGTCTCGCCATCCTTCTTGACCTCCTCGTCTTTCTTGGACTCCACGGCAGGCTCGGCAGAAGTTGTGCCGTTTGGTTGGGCGTCTTTCGACTTGTGCGAGTCACCGTTTGTTACCGGCTCTCCGTTTGCTTCCGGCTTCAGCACCATCTGCCCGTTGATCACCGCAAGCTCGACTTTCTCGCGCGAGACCTCCACAACGGGAGTCTCGCTCAGGATGCCAGGCGCCATGATTGCGGTCTGGGATGTGCTGACCCGGGGTGCGGGTCAGAAGGGTCTCGAGCTGGCTCGAGAAGTGAAGACTGGAAGATGTAGGTGTGGGGTTGTGAGTGGTGGAGATTATGTGTGTTGTTCAAGCTTGAGAGTTGAGAAGAGCGGGAAAGCGCGCAAGAGAAATGCGTCTTAATTGGAATAGTTAAAGGATCTCGATGCTGTGCAATGGAATGGGAAGACAATGGAATGAGAAAGAAAACGAAAGAAGCCAAAGGAACCGATGGCCAGGCTGCACTTATATCCCAATCCGTATCTGAGAAGTCAGCACCTTGATTCCCATCATGAAGGCCACGCCAACCAGGCCAGGGAGCCTGCTACAGGCCCCCCCCCTTTCCCCTCCCTGACTGCATACAGCCTGCGCCAATGCCTTTGCCTGGTCAGCAATAGTCGCGGGGAAAGCACATGACTGCGCCAGGCACCAGGCGCCTTGACTTCCCCTCCTCAGCAAGCCATCCAGGCATGAAAGCCTCGTCTTGAGGGCATGCTGGGGCGGGCGACTGTGTGCTGTGGGCTGTGTGTGACTCGACGCCGACCAAGCCTTGCGCTTCCTGGCTGATGGTTGTCGGGGTGTGTGTGGGGGAGTGTCGCAGGCAGAGGCGGAGGCGCACACCCCCTGCAGCCCAGGCGGGAGGCAGCGATCCTCACAGGTCGCGGCCCGCTGTCATTCGCAGGCCGCGCTCCGCTTTTGGCGTCGACGTGGTCCTGGTTGCCGCATTCCATCCACCAAGGCGGACGGGCTGGGACAGGGGGCGCTGTTGCCTTGATTCAGGGCTGCTAACCGCATCGGATTTTTGATCCTGATTCGCACTTCCCAGGAAAGGATGACATCCGGCACCACTGATGTCAACAATCAACAATCAACAATCGTGGAGCGCGAGGTTTTCCATTCAATGCGAATTCAAGAGTTCCCGCAGCCGCAGGGGACTCGCACACCAAATCCGCCCGTCTTACTTCCCTAAGGCATCCAGGCAGCCGCCCTCTCCGGCCAAGCCAGCACCAAAAAAACACAGCCCCCTTTCCCCGATCCAGCCCCTCCAGCCAGGCCACAAAACCCGTCCTTCCCCCGGATATCGACCCACCCTGCAGCCCAACACCTTCCTCCTCCTCAAATCCCCAACTCACAACTTCGCCTCCCCCCCCTCCCTCTCCTCCTCCAGCACCTCCCCCCGCCCCCTAACCTCCACCTCCCTAGGCCCGTCCTTCCCAAACCGCACCAGCACGACCCTCTCCCAGTCGCCGCCCCGCCCGGACCCCTTCAGCTCCGGCCCCGGCTTGTCCAGCCCGAGCACGATCCGCCCGTCGGCCTTGCGCGTCAGCAGCGCTGCGGGTGACATTACCTTATCTGCCCATGTGATGGCGTGCGTGCCGGCCTTTTCGGCGGCGGCGGAGGTCGGCGGGGATTGAGGGGTGCTGAGGAAGGTGAGGAGGGCGGCGCGCTGGGCTTGGCAGGCCTCGGGGGTTGGGGGGTTGGTGGTGGTCGTGGCCGGAAGTGGCAGGAACTGGGAGACCAAGGTGAGGAGGTAGTACTGCGGGGGGAACAGTATGATGGCACCGCTGCGGGCTTGGGCGAGCCAGGCGTGCGGGTTGTCAAAGGTTGCGGCGGTGTGCTCGAGGCCGCCGTCGTGGGTGGGCGTGGGGATGAGGGCGGTTTGTGCTGAGGAAGTAGAGGAGGAGGGGGCGGTGGAGATGGGGAGCATGTAGAGGTACATTTGGGTAGTGAAGCGCTTGGGCGGGCCGTAGGGCGTGATCCAGCGCGTGAAGGGGACGAGGTTGTCTTCGTCAAGTTAGTTTGGAGAGTGTTGGGGATTGTTTGAAAAGGGGGAGAGACATACCGACGTCGGGCTCGCCCCCGACGCTCGTCAGCCACTCGGTGAACTTGATCTTGTTCCCGTGGATCGCCTTGCGGCCCGCCTCCCGGACCTCGTCGGGGACATGCAGAAGGCCTTGGTCCCCGCTCTGGCCGGCCTTCTTCGCCAGCAGGATGCCGCTCTCCTCGAACGTCTCACGAATCGCTGCGAGCCGGTACGCTGGCCCGTCCTGGTGGTAGGCCGGGGTACCCAGCGCCGGCAGGTCTCCGTCATGAAACGCCGACAGGTTGCCGCCCGGGAAGACGTGCGCCGATGCAAACGACGTCGAGGTGTGCACCCTGTGGAGGAGCAGCGCCTGGTTGGTGGGGGAGAGTAGAAGGATACTGCATGTCTGTCAGGGGCGCTGGCCTCCAAGACCTTGGTGGGAAACTCGCCTCGAACTGGGCCGCAGTGCCGGAGGCGGCTTCTTGGCCTTCTTCTCCCCTGCCGCACCGGCAGCCTGTCCCTTTTCCTGAGCCGGCATGGTCAAGAAATTGTGGCTCTGTAATGCTGGTCCCAACCTTCCAACAACTTCACGTGTCTGCGGTCGTGTCGCAACGGGTGAACCTGAGCGGGTAGACGCGGCTCTTGATGACAAGAAGCGAGATGGGATTGTTGCCTGGGGCCTGCAACCTGTGGTGAGAGCAATGAGGACGGGACGTGAGACGACGGTCGTAAACCCAGACAAAACTCTCGAGGTGGTCATTCTTTTGGACGAAGCCCCCAGTGGAAGCTCAACACGGGAATGGCCAGGGTTTTGTGCAGGAGCATCGGCAAGCTGGCGGATTGGGGAAAGCTGCGAACCACAGGCTGAGCCGAGGCTGATGCTGCGTTCAGGCGTCGTCTCCCCGCTCCGCCCCACTAAGCGCCGACCCCAGATCCGGGGAAATGGGGACGACGGTGACAGCACGATGGGGATGGGGAAGCCGACGGGGATGGACGGGGATGGCCATGTCGTTGCCACGGTGGATGTGTACAAAGTTGTATAAACAAAAGATTCCGGCTAGCATAAAGAACGTCATTCAGCCATGCATGCGCAGTGCACGAGAAACCAGCGCACCACCCCTTGGACAAACCCCCCATTCCCTCCCTGTCCAGTGAATTCCCCACCTCCAACCCCAACTCGCAACTCCAACTCCCCGCCAACTCCTGCCTCTCCCCATCCCAACCACCAGCACAGCCCCGACCCAAACCCTCAAAACCTCTTCCTCTCCTTCCCCCTCAAATTCACCTTCCACAAACAACAAACACTCTTACTCTCACACCACCTCTTGACATCCCCCGCCCCAACCTCCCCCTCATACCCCACCTTATCCAACTGCCCCGCATTCAACCACGCCGTCAACTCCTCGAGTATCACAGGGTCATACATCAGCATCCTCTCATGCCACGACGGCTCCGCACCGTCGGCCGACCGCTCCGCGCCCACCACCGCGCGCGTGATGTACCCGAAGAGGGAGACCTGCTGGGTGGTGGGGCTGGCGAGGAGGGAGGTTTCCGTGTCTTCTGTGACTGAGAGGTCCGGCGCGCCGGTGGTGGGTGAGCCACCGGGGGAGAAGATCTCGCCCGGGGAGGAGGGGGGTGTGGAGGCGAAGGGGTCCGAGTCGGAGTCGGGGATTTCGATGATGGAGGTGGGTTTGCGGGGGGAGGGTTTGCGCCGGCGGGGAGTGGTGGGTAGTGGTTTGGAGGGGGATTTGGGGGGTTTTGTTGTTGTGGCTCGGAAGCGTTTGGTGGGTGGTGGCGAGGCGTCTTTTTTGGGACGTCCGCGAGGGCGTTTCGTGGCTTGTGGTGATGATTCGCGCTCGGCGTCGCTGGGCGAAGGCGATTTCTTGCGTCCGCGCTTGGGCGCTACGGCTGGCGCTACGGCGTCCTTTCTGGGTCGCCCGCGCGGCCGTTTTTCGGGTTGCGGTGATGGTTCGCACTCTGCATCGCTGACCGAAGGGGACTTTTTGCGACCACGCTTCGGAGTTGCGGCTGGCTCCACAGCATCGGGCAGCGTTGATGCCACAGAATTCTTCCTGGGTCTTCCTCGAGGCCGCTTCTCGACCGCTGGTGCCTCACTCTCCGCGTCGCTAACTGATGCAGCCTTCCTGCCGCGGCGCTTGGCTGGCGCCGCCTCCGTAGCGGTAGCTGCAGAATTCTTCCTCGGACGTCCCTTTGCCGGGGAACGAGCAGCCGCTTGCGGCGCCGATGTCGTCGACATTGTAGCCTGTGCAGTCCTGGCGCCCAACCCGGTTTTATGTTGACTTTCCCAGCACTGCCCAAGCAAGGCGATCATTGCCGTCCGTTTCTTAACCGCCTTGAACCCGTATGATGCCACCTCTTTGGCGAGCCGGGCATCGGTGTAGAGCTCAAAGTTCGGTTGCGGCGGCAGTTCCTGCCTCTGGCTCTGGGGGCTGGGACTGCTGGACTCGGAGAGTAGCAGAAGTTGGTGCTGTTCCTGGTTGCTTGGCGGGGGCAGGATATCAGCCTCTGGCGCCGCGTTCCGTGGTAACACAGGGCTAGAAAAGCCAAAACCCCGCGGTGTTGTTTTCGGGCTGGAAAGCCGTGCTGCAGGCGCAGGAAGTTGCCTGGATTGACCAACCGGTGGTGAATTGTTGAGCTCCAAACTGTCATCAGACAACTCGATCTCAATAAATGCCCGAGTGGGTGGCTTGCCAGCCGTCGCTGGTTGACTGCCAGCTGGCACCGTTGACACAACTTGAGCTCGCGGCAAGGGCGATGAGCGCGTCAAGTCCAGCACTTCAAGAAGTTCCCCTTCCTCGCCTCTCGCGGCGGCAGCCCAAAGCCCTGTTCCTGGCCGTCTACGGATCGCAAGAGTGCTGTTTGGGGCTGGACTCGAGCTGGCAAAGGGGTCGGTGTCTGGTTGGTTCGACACCTTCATTGCCTCGTGCAACGCCCGGAGCAGCTCGGGGTCGTCTTCAATTGCCAACTGGCTCGCCGTCCCAAACACAAACTCTTGCCTGGCCACTTGCCTCATGGCACTCGTTGGCGAGAGCAGGACTGGCTTGCGCGGCTCTTCCCTCTTCTTGGCCGGTTTCGGCTTCGCTCTCGATGGTCTCTTCGCGGCCTTCGCCTTGGCTGCCGGGCCCTTGTCCGCCGTTGCTGACTCCCCGCCGGTGGTTTCAAGACCCCCCAACAAAGGCCCTTGCTGTGGGTTATCGGCTGGGGATTCTTGAGGTTCCGACTGACGATATGCTGCTGTTGCAAGCTCGGTGATGGTCCGCGGCTTTTTCTTGGCCGCTTTCGGTTTCATCGGGGAGGCCTCGGGCGTGTGCTGCTTGTTCCCGGCCGGAGCCACCATCTCGATGAGCTTTCGTTTCCCGAGAATGTCGGTTGTCGAGGAAGTCGAGGCAGCACCACCGTCGACAAGACATGCATCGTCCGTGTTTCGCCCATACACATCCCTAAGAGTTCTAAAGACATCATCCCCAGCAGGCATGACAGAGGATGAGAGCTCCTTCATGGCCGATGAATCTAGTGGACGGGGCGGGGGCGCGTTCTCGGGAGGTGGCGTCCAGTCTATCCTCCTCCTCATCGCTGGCTCGAGACTCACGGGCTCGTTGTCAGCCGGCTCTGGAGGCAGCTCGGGAGCCTTGTCCGTGGCAGGAACTGGCTGGGCAAAGTGCCTGCTGGTAGTCTCCGCCTTCTTCTTCGCCCGCGGCCCCTTCGCTGCCGGCTTCGTGACCTTGCCCTTCGGAAGTGTTGTTTGCGCCGCCGCCGTGTCATTGGTTGCCCTGGGTTTCCTTGCTGCTTTCTTGGGCGCCACTTGTGCCGGCGGAACTTCCATCACGGAGTCCTCGGCAGCGCAATCTTGCGACTTGCGTGGTTCCACCATTTCCATCCCCCCTGTGCCAATCGCCCTTGAATTGCCGGTGGTCGTGAGGGCGGTCGGCACACTGGCGGGAGCGAGTGGGGCATTGGTGCGACGACGCGTGGGAGAATCCTTTGGCGCGGTCGGGACAAGGTCGCAGATTGAGGGAAACTCGGGGGACGAAGATATGACAACGACGGAGTCCTGGTGTGCCATGCGCGGCGCTGGCGATGAAGTAAAGAATCCCAGGGAGGCCATCTTGGCGGGCTTGCTGGAGGCGGTGCTCGATCTGGCCAGCAGAGAGAAGAACCCAATGCGCCCAGCGCGCCCAGCCCTTGCGCACGCGGCGTTGAGGACCGTCAGCTTGGGATTCTGGCAAGGGGATGGGGAACCGCTGTCGCAAGTCCGCGTTGGCGATTCTCGATGCCCCCTCGGCGAGTCGCGTGCTCGTTGTTGTTGATCTCGAACAACAAAAGGCTGCCCTGTGTTTGGCTCGAAAAGTGGGGCTTGCACTTTGCGCCCTTCCACGCGAACACTGCGCGCCGTCAGCTGACTGCCGGGCCGGTGCAGCAGGACCCACATTCTCAGATTCTCAGGTTGGTGGGGCAGTCCTGGCCCGTGCGCAGGCCCAGCCCACAGCGCCCACCAAATCAGCAAATCTGATGGAAATTCGACGACTCCCTTGAAATTTCGCAGTCCTGCTCTCCGGCACCCCAACGCACTCCCGTACCCGTCATTTCGCAGCACTCATCAACCAGCCGCCAAAATGGAGAACGACCGTGGTGAAATCGTCGACCTGTAAGACCGCCCTGCTGCCCGACGACGCCAATTCGCCGATCGCCGCCCCAGAGTCTGTACTGACAGCGTCCCCCCTCCAGTTACGTCCCCCGCAAGTGCTCTGCGACGGGCCGCATCATCAAGGCCAAGGACCACGGTTCGTGCCAGATCACCATCGCCAAGGTCGACGAGAACGGCCGTGCCATCCAGGGCGAGAACATCATCTACGCCCTGTCCGGCTTCGTCCGCGCCATGGGTGAGAGCGACGATGCCCTGAACCGCCTCGCCCAGCGCGACGGCCTCCTCAAGAACGTCTGGAGCGCCCAGCGGTAGATTGCGACAGCTGGAGAGTTGGGAGGGAGGATGGTGCGTCCGAATCGCCCAGGGACCGTTTTCCCCCATACAAGCGGCTGACCGGGAAGCAGATGTGCGTTTTCAACGACCGGCGCCTTGACATGATTTAGACGGATGGAGGGCAGCGGGACGACGGCTGGGGCATGGATTCTTTTTCGGAAATGCATCTTTGCCGATAACTCTCGATGGCGTCAACGGGCATTGTCTCTCGGAACCAATACACTGGCATCGTGATCACGCTGTGTCCCGACCTCGCTCGATCTCGCCGCTCCCGATCCCCGCTCGAGTGACTGCCACCGGCAAGCAACGTCTCCTCCGACCTACACTCGGTATTTGGGGGGACTGGGGCTACCTCGATAGCCCCCGCGCCGTAGATCAAGTCCAGGCCACGAAAAAGCCGTGACGAAGAAGTCGCTCGTCATGGTACAGATACGGGTCTGACAGATGGACCTTCGTCGTCCAATTATTTCTTGATGGTTGCGACAGCACAGCGGAGTCCTGATGATTTTGCCCACCGTGTAGTTTCTCGCTTGATCTGGGGTTCCCCAACCTGACGGGCAGCACCCGTTCTGTCCTGAAATTTGAAGCCATTTCCACCTCCAAATATCCGTCTCCACTTTTCATTGCAACCCACGAGGCCAACGCCGCCTCGACCCCCAACCATGCCGGCAGTTTGAGATAAAACGGCTTGGAGTCCCATGCCAACACCTTTAAGCATGGAACAGGCATGCAATGTGTCAATGCACGTCCTGGCAGTGCTACAGGGTCAACGTCCGCCAGATCCCACCGGCCACCAGAACTAAACAGTCTAGGTTCTTGGGGGCGTCATTTACGCATCTTCTTGATGTAAACACAAAAGTTAGAGGAGTTGATCTCGCGGTGACATACATTCCCGTCCGCTAATTCTGACCACCAGGCGAACGAGCGGCCTGAGGAACTATCGGAGAGTGAGACGGGGAATGAAAATGTTGACGGATCCAGTTAGGGAGAACACATCAAACCTCCCTCAGGCTTCATTGGATTGTGTCCATTGGGTCCATACGTTTGAGGAACCTGGAAATTGGGTACCTCATGGTAGCAACAACTCTTGACCTTGACTGAGAATCTTCACCAAAACGTACAGCACTCCTCCCAAGACTATGCCTCAAGATCAAAACCATGACCTCGCTCCACCATCAGGGATACGTCCCTAAGAGTCTATCCTGGCTTGAAGTGCTCTCTGCCCCTCATCGATGAGATGTGACATGTGTGCGATCTCGAGTCACTCAGTGGCTCGGAGGGGTGGTCGAGCCTTCCACGTCCGTCGCTCCTGCCTTGTGTCCGCGGGCCCCTCTCCTTTCCCACACCAGGAAAGACCCTCCATCCCCCGCGACACTTGTGGTGAATTCCCACACCCTTTTCTCATCTTTCCTCTGTTTTGCGACTCGCAACTCGTCACATTGCGAAACTAAAACGCCCCAACCTCCTCTCTCCCTTGACACGGTACGCAACAGGGTTGATGATTCCAAACCCTAACATCCGTTCCACCCTGACCTTCGAACTCTTCCCGGCCAGACAATCCTGTTTTAGGAAACATGAATACGACCGACCGCGGAATGCGCGTTAAGTCGGAGCCCCGCGCCGTCAAGCGGGAGCCCGGAGCTTTTATCAAGAGCGAGTTCGGCCCCAGCCTGGCATCGCTGCCCATGGCGCCGCCCAAGAAGGAACATGGTGACAACAAGAAATCGGTATGATTCGAATCGACGTTCTCACAGCAGTGGCTGCTTTGTCGTATTTTCAACTGATCAGTTTCGCACGCAGTTCCTCAGCAGCATCCCCGAGCATCGCCCCTCGCGTCGTCGGCGTCGCGGCACCCATATGGCCCACCGCATCGACGGATACTACATCCGCGCGCACTACGGCAACGGCAAAGTCGAATTCGTCGTGAACAAGGACAACCCCAAGTGCCGCGACCTGGACTGGAAAGAAGTGGAACGCGAGATGTTCCGCAAATTCCACGCCGCCCGCTTCTTCATCGAGCCCGTGGAGCGGCCATACATCGCGATCCAGAAGTTCTCTCTCGGCGCTGTCGCCAGAACCCTCCAGTTCTCGGTGCGTGTCCGACGCGTCGAGCCTACGGCGGCTCCGACGTCATCTTCCTCCAGGAACGCCAATCCATCTGAGGCTAAGGCGGAGAGCAAGCCATTCACCTTCCTCTCATCCGGCCTTTTTGATGACACGAAGGCCGAGGAAAAGAAACCCGCACCAGGCCCGATCGCGGGCAAGACAAGCCAGTCCGAGCTGGTGTACCCAGCGGCCAGCCTCCCGGCGAATCTGCCCGAGATCCTGTCGTACTCGATCATCGACAGCGACAAGGCGAAGGCTGCCCGCACATTTTAGGAGGTTCGCTCTCTCCCAGTTTTCCCACTCTGATTACCCAACGTTTCTGCGCCGGATGCTAACAACCTCAGACTGTTTGCCAAGCTCTGTCTGTGTATTATCCAGACTTCTACCCGGCACCGTTCGAGTATCCGGGCCTCTACCCGGACCTCTACCCCCCCGCGTTTACGTACCCAGATCTCTTCCCACCTGTGATTTCACATGCGATTTACCCGGATTTCTTCCCTTAGCTGCAGACACGACATGGCATTGACCGGTTCATGCCCCGACTTCCTCGGACTGGGAGGTGCATGGAGGGCGGTGGTGGATTGCGGGCCTCTGTTGCGCGGCGATTGTACGATGTTGCTTTGCTTGTTGGTTTAACCTGGAGTCACCTCTGTGACGTGAAACTTGGGGCTCGGGGATTTGCTTGTTGGAGAAAAGGGGTCGACGGATGAGTGTGGACAGGTACGAGAGAGGGGAGCGAGGGGAGCTAGGGGCGTGCGGCTGGGATGGTGATGATCATGACGGGGTCTGGTTGCTTATGTCCTGGGGATAATATGTCTGCTCTGCATGGGTAGATGATAGTCAAAATGGACATCATTCTTGACGTCGGCTAAGACGTCCAGGACGATGGGGGTACACTGGTGACAGACATTGCTCTCCACGTGTCAAGCTTGTTGACATTGATGTCGTGAGAGAAACGCCCAGCAAAGAGCCCTGGTGGCGACCAGGGCCTCTTTCGGCAAGCCGTCAGTGGGGGCAGTCTGGTGATTCGCCATCCGCTCTGCGCGACATGCAGCGAGCCGCTAGTGAGATCAGTCTTGCTCGGAAGCGGCAGGTCGCGGGCGGGTAGCGGGCTGCAATGGGGACTGGATGAGCCCCCTCGGTGGCCATTGAAGCCCCCCTTTCAGCTGCCTGTGGTGGCACACAAAGGGCCGCAGACCGCCAACAAGAGTGCGCCTGGCAGTGTGCCTGCAGCGCGGGGCCAACTCCGCATCCTGGTTGCGACTTTTTTTTTCTTCTCTCGTGGTGAGCTTGTTGCAACACACCAACTGCATTTTTGGGGGGTCTTGCAAGCGGTGAAGAGAGAAAGAAGGAGGAGACATAAATATCACCCCGCCTTTGTCCTCCCGCCACGAGTTCATTTTCCACACCATCGCCAACTCCCAACTCGACTCACTTCCCCGCCTCCTGGGCTCCCTCTGCCGAACCC
>FTEL01009167.1_pt1 | contig 13866 bp, 18 predicted proteins | sample 1658911 | NCBI WGS metagenome assembly FTEL01 (sample SAMEA3914869, study PRJEB12502) | metagenome | biome: forest; material: soil | place: USA | collected 2012-03-12 | depth 0.1 m
GCCCTCACCACCCCCCAACCCGCCACCCTCCCAGGCCGCTTCCACTCCATCGCCGACTACCACGCCCTTTACGCCTCCGGCACCATTACCCCCCTAGACGTCGCAACCGCTCTCCTCCCGCTCATCCAGCGCACCCCCTCCTCCCCTTCCACCCAGTCCAAATACGCCGTCGCCTTCACCCAAACCAACCCCGACTCCGTCCTGGCGGCGGCCCGCGCGTCGACAGAGAGGTGGAAGAAGGGCGAGCAGCTGGGCGTGATGGATGGCGTGCCGTTTGGGGTCAAGGATGATGTGGCTGTGGAGGGGTTCGTGTCGACCATGGGGATGAGGGTGGATGAGAAGGAGGAGTATTTTAGGAAGGGGTGTGGCGAGACGGCGTGGCCTGCGCGGGTGTTGGTGGAGGCGGGGGGAGTGTTGATGGGGAAGATGAATCAGCATGAGGTTGGGATGGGTAAGTCTTTTTCTTCTGGGGGGGTGGGGTGAAAGGGAGTGTTGAAGGGTTCATGCTGACGGATTGGGGCAGATACTACGGGTTGTAATGTAAGTTTGATGAGGGTATGAGATGGTGGCCGGGACTGACATTGTCTAGCCGACGACTGGGATCTCGACGAACTGGTACAACAAGTCCTACTTCCCCGGCGGCTCGTCCGCGGGAGCTGGCTCGGCCCTCAGCGGCGGCATCGTGCCCCTCGCTGTCGGGACCGATGCGGGTGAGTTTACGATGGGTACCTCCATGAAATGGCAGACGATCCCGCTGACACCCCCCAGGCGGCAGCATGCGCATCCCGCCCGCCTTCTGCGGCGTCTACGGCCTCAAGCCGACCCACAACCGCACCATGACCATGAACTCCTCCGTCTGTGTGACCGGCCCCATGACCGCCACCGCGGCAGACCTCACCATCGCCTACCGCCTCATGGCCCAGCCCAACCCCTCCGACCCAGGCCAGAACCTCTTCGCCGTGTCCACGCCCCCCTCCCCCTCCGCCAAAAAGACCCTCGGCATCTGCCGCGAATGGCTCGCCATCGCCGACCCCGACGTCCTGGCCATCCTCGACCAAACCCTCGCCCACCTCACCTCCCCGGCGGGGGGCAACTACACCGTAGTCGACATCCGCCTGCCCTACCTCCGCGAAGCGCAAATCGCCCACTCGGCAACCTGCCTCACCGAATCCGCCACCGATGCGCGCGGGCGCGCCCCGAAGAACCCCCTCGCCCCGCTCAACTACCCCAACCGCCTGCTCGTCGGCACCGGCGCCCAGACCCCCGCCGTCGACTACCTCAAGTACGGCCAGCTGCGCCAGGTGGTGATGCAGCACCTCGCCTGGCTGTGGGAGCAGCACCCCGGGATGCTGGTGCTCTCGCCCACGGCGCCGTATGCCGGGTGGCCCATCACGCCTGGGGATGAGAAGTACGGGTGTCTGGATGGGAACCGGTCGATGCGGAATATGACGTTTGCTTGGCTGGCGAATGTGGCTGGGTGCCCGGCTGTGTCGTTCCCCGCGGGGTATGTCGAGCCGAAGCAGGGGGTGGGGATGTTGCCTGTCGGGATGATGGTGATGGGCGAGTGGGGGGAGGAGGAGCAGCTGTTGGAGTTTGCGGGGGAGCGGGAGAGGTATCTGAATGAGGTGTATCCTGGGGGACGGAAGAGGCCGGAGGAGTGGGCGGATGTGATTGCGCTCGCGAAGGAGAAGGCCGGGCAGGGGGAGGGGGAGGGTGGTGTCAAGGATAATGAGCCTTGAGAGGAACTCTATCTCAGTTGTGAAATATTACTGCGTATTGTCCGGACTTACACATCATTCCATAACTCAGCTCCTGGTCCCGTCCGGGGTGCCAGCTTGCGGTTTCCCGCGATACTGCTCCTTCGGCCTGTCCCGGCCTGTCTAGCATGTCCGCTCTGAGCTACCCAAGCATCAGGAGTGTAAAGGGGGCGAGTGCAAAGGCTCGTGGTTGGCTTTGCTGTGGGAAATTGCCAGCCTAGTTGCCCCAGGCCCCTCAACAACAACCAGATCGAGGTCCCGGCTGGCCACAACACTTTTGATACTCCAAAGTAAAAGTTTCGTTCAGAGCTCCATGTTCAACATGAGACCAAGCACTCCGAGGAGACTGAAGAGGGCAGCAGCCATCCGTTCATTCCCTTCCGCTGGAGAACACAAAATGAGTACTTGGATACCACGACATTTCTGCATTATCCCCAACCCACAGTAGAACGGAGGACAACTGAGCGGTAGTTGCGTGAAGTGGCAAAATCACTCCCCAGCAGCCCTTGAACAGCCAGACCAGTCATCTGGACAAGGCATTCAATGTATTCCTTCGGAGGCAACGGACTTGTCATCCCCGTCCACCCATTTTGACAGACTCCGTGTTCTAACCATCGCCTGCGAGACTAGTAAGGGACGGCATGCGAGCAGGCAATAGTTGCCGTTTCCAAGAAGGCCGCACCCCTCCACCCCTCGTCAACGCAAGAACCCTTATCATCGAGATTACGGCCGGTCGGGAGCAACTGGAGGCATCCCGTCTACGTAATCCCCAAAGGCTCCACGAAAAGACGTCCCAGGATGCCAACCCACTTCCACCACGCCCTCCTCGAGACCACCGCTCCGCCCACCCCACTCTCCCCACGACATGCTGTAGACACCCAAGCCCCAACGTTAGCTTCCGCAACTATTTCCTATCCCCGGCCGGGAATTTCTGCGCCACACGGACTGGTTGGTAACGGCCGGGGGTGATGACGAAGGTCTGGACGATCACCGGCGGGACGGAGCGTCGTGATAGGACAGTAAGCTAGCAATAGTTGCGCACAACGCTTCCCGAATCCGGCATAAAGTCCCGAGTGGCCTTGGTGCTCCTGATGGGAAGCCGGCCTGTCACTGTATGAGATAGCGTGTCTTGGAGGAGAGGCGTGGCCTTCAAAATCCCCAGTGACCCTTCAGCTCCAGATGCCATCCCGGGGTCGAAGTGTCGAGAGGCACTCCAGCCGGTTTTGCAACGCCCCCAACTCCGTCACGCGAGCGAGGACTAGCCAATCCTTCTGTCACTGACCATGAATGGGGGGGTCTAGACCCCATGAGAGGCATGGACGAGCCGGGCCTGATAGCTGAGTCTGAAAGGATGCGACGGTGGCGACGTTCATCACATAAGGCTCTTCTTGGGTTGGTGACAAGAGGCATGCGTGCCGGATATGCGGAAGGGTCCAGCTGGCCAGAACGGTGGAACGAAGAGCGAGGCGCGTGGCCTCCGAATTCCTCCGTCTCCAGCCGGCAAGCAGTCACAAGACAGGCTCTTTGTTACCCCCAGTATGGCAACGCTTCCTCAATAACTTTCTCTAGATGAAGGCCTCGCCCAGCTAAGGGAGGGCGTCGTCCCATGAGGGCAACGATCTCCCACCGTCTGATCCCTCGAGGGTCGGCCAATCCCGACACGCAACCATGCAGCGGAAGTGTTGTTTGTTTGCCACGGGAAAGGGGCTCTGTCCTATCATTCCCGTGCTTGAGTCAAGCTGCCGAGCGGCAAGCCAGCGGCCCGTGACCACTCGGCAACGGATGGCTGTCGCCACATGAGGTGACATATCACCGGGCCAAACAAAGCTTGCAGCCGCTGCTATTGTGAGGACTGGCCGTCTGCGAGCCACTTGATGGAGCGTCGTCTTCGCTTCTGACTGGAAGGTGAGCAGCGCTCGGGCGCCCTCAAATCCGATAGACGGAAACGAGGAGGTTGCAGCGGCGAAGGGTATCAAGGCCACCCGCCGGTTGTCGTACCCTGTTACTTCGTCGAGGCCTTTAGCAGTCTGTGCTCGGTCTGACCGCCAAATCGTCGTCAGCTCAAGGCACCCGCTCGACTGTTTGTGCCAGCCACGTCGCTCGTCCGATCACTGCCAGACCTGTCTGCTTGGACGCCAGGTGCCTGGCCGTCCGCCCCCCTAGTCCCAGTAACGCGGCAGGAAGAGAGAATTTTCTGGGCGGTTTGGGTGCCGAGCCGTGGCTCTGCCGTGTACTGGACGACGGGATTCGCTGGCTTGAACCCTGTATGCGTCTGGAGGGACGGAGTACATACATACACTTGCATCAGGGCAGGCGGACAAGGCACGATGTGGTATCAGGATGCAGCCAGGGCCCCAAGGTAACTCTACGCGGGATGCAGGAGGAGGGCGGCATGGGGAAATATTGCTTGAGATTTTTTGTGCCCCCTTGCCCGTCTGTCGGTCTCCAAGCAACGTGCCCTGGCGATGCCCTGACCGCTGCCGTGTCAGCGAAGTCGATTTCGTTGGGGGAGAGGGGGGGGGTGTTCAGAAACAGTTTATCCAGAAAACATGGCACTTTCGCGGCATGACGAACCCACATGGAGAAAGCCCTGTATCGCATCATCCCGATCGTCCGCATCTCCCGGAAGTTGCTTCCTGCTTCCCCGTGGCCTGCTCTCCCGCTCAACCCGCCCCCAGGGCCGGGGGCCGTTACAACGGTGGTGGGCCGTCTGGGCGAACCCCGACCTGCGGGACAAAACACGTCCCAGCAACCAGTGCGGAGCGTGTCGCGAGAGGGATGATGCGTGTGATGGGCGTCGTGCATGAGGATGGGCGGGATTGCCTCTGTTTCCACTCGTGCTGACAGTTTGGCTTGGCCGGCGATCTGAGCGGCTTCTCGAAAGTTGCAGGTCGCGTCAGAGCCGGGCGTCGGGGTTGCTGTGCGGCCCTGAGGGAGGCTTCGATGGGCTGAGAGGCTGAGACTGCGACAGCGCAGCGAAGCGTCCGTGGCTTCGATGCAACGCTCCAGGGCAGGACCTGCGGATGGGTGCAGTAGCACGTCCTCCGTACCAAGTCTTGTCTGTGAGCCGGACCGAGTAACAACGAGGGCGGGACACGCTGTGGTACCCAAGAAAACATGGAACCGCCACAAACAAGCAGTTTCAACCCGCGAACTGCGGGAGCCAAATGCCAAACAAGCGGGAGATCAGGACTCTCGGCAGCACGCCATGTTCCAGGGCCAAGGGGAGGTCTGGGGAGAGACCTGTGATGGCCTGTTCAAATTTAGATCTCGGTATGATTTGCGGGGCGGATTGCCGAACTGCTTGGCAGTTTGAGTGGTGAACAAGAGGCAGGACATCGTCCATGGCTCCCAGAGAAAAACTGTTGGAGGTTCGAACGGGCAGGCAGCAAAGTTGGAGTCTCGGTCGAGAGCGAGAGCACCCATCGTGCTTGCCTGCCTCCCCTGGAGAGCAACAGAAAATCTCTGCAAGCCCTTGCCCTGGCTCCTTTCATGGGCACCGAGCAGCGACTTGACTTGAACCGAGCAACAGCCCTGCCCGTGACTCAAATCATTGCACCACCAAAATTGCATCACGTCAACGCTACCACACAAACATGGACATCGGACACGGCGCAAGCACCCACGAACACCCCCAGCACCACCGAATCCTTCTCACACACTCGGCTCGGCACCCCCACTGACACAGCCGCCTTGGCTCGCGCGGGATGGCCCTTGGCAGGTGGTTCCCTCTGCCCTGGCAGCCCTGCGCTGCACTAAATTTACCACGGAAGGACAACAAAGCGTCCCGTTGAAGCTTTGCTCGCCAGCCAGCTTCCTGTGAAAAGCTTCGGGAGATCTTCATGCCCACCGTCGGCTAGCGGTTTGCATGAGTACAGACGCGTACGATGTACCTGTAGGTGCTATCCCCAGCGCATTTCACATGTTGGCCTGCCCTCAGAGAGCACCAGGAGTTCGCCAGGTACGGATATGCCAGGCATGTCGGGGATGTCGGGCATGCGCCTGAGCGTCCAGGCCCCAGGTTGCTGCCGCCGTGGCGCCTGTGGGCCGCAGATGGGGATGCCAGGGACGCCGGAGACGCCAGGAACGTGGGTTTCAGCACGTCGCCCTCGTCCGGTTCAATGCAGCAAACAGCCGGCCAGACGTGCTGGGGCAAAGTCCTGTGTAAAATCATCACCCAGTCAGTGCCTACCTGGCAAGCACCAAGCACGTCCAGCCGGACAGACAGTTCAGTTGCTGACAGCGAGAAGTGGACAGCGTCAGGGATGGCCAGCAACCAGAGCGGCCCTCAGGACCGTGCTCCCATTTTCCGTCCCCCCCACAACCCTGCTGGGCGCTGGGGTTCGTGAGACCGGCGTGGCCGGAATTTGAGCTCGTCAAAACCGTTTGTGGGCCAGACACAGCCGCCAGGCGCCAACCGAGAACCCGATATCGACAACGCGGCTGGCGAGCAACAGGGGAGGGCAGCGCTGAAGACCTGAGGTACAAGCGGATACACCTTATCATGTCAGTGCATGCAGCCTGAACTCTAACGTTTTGCACCCTGGGCACTGCAGGCAACAGGGCACCTGCACGCTCCCTCGATGCTACCACGCATACCTATCGCAACTCCACGCATATCACAAAACTCCAGACGATGTCCGAACTCGCCGCTGATCTGCGGCTGCGGTGCGTTGCGGGCCGGCCGACAGAGTGGAGTCGAGGGGGGGAGGACCCTCAGACTCCATCGGGGCCGGGCCTCCTCACCAAACGCACACGCCCAAGTCCACTCGTTGTGTCCTCGTCGGCCTCGGGTGATATTATTGGGCCAGGTTGCCGCGGAGCACAAGGTATGCACCGTTGCTGTCCATGTAACTCCCTCGGGCTCGTGTGGGTCGAGCTCGTCGTCGACATGGGACTGCTCGTTCACGACCGACCAGATCCGTCAATATCCCCGGAGGCACCTCGCCGACCGATCATGGATGTTTCAGCGCACGGATCACGGGCTCGCGGGGCACTAGCGGCCATCGACGCAGGACTTTGCGAGGTTTCGGGAAGCCAACCCGAGCCGGGCCCTTCACCCAGCAGCCACCACAACCCGCCCGCCGGCCAGCCATTGTCACGGGACCACGCAGTCTCAACGTCAACAAGGGGGACAGGCCAGGCGCGGACTCTGACGGGCCGCCCAAAAGCCCACCCGACACCACCGGGCACAATCGGCTCCGGCACGGGAAGACGCAGCTTGCACCGGCGGAGATTCACACGGATGGCTTCGACCAACCTTGAAGCCGTAACTGGTTTAGCCGAGCTCACGGATTGGTGGGGTCTGGCCCTGCTCGCTCAGGGATGAGCCGAAGCCACGACTCCAGTTTCTCCAAATCCGCACCCGCTTCCCCACCCCATCAAGATCGCCCCAGGAGCATGCTCCGAACCAGGCACTTTCAGGCACTCTGGCAGCAGAGGGGGCAGGCCAGGCAACCGTCAGGGCTCGACACACCCAACTGTCCGCTCATTACCATTGCGCTCCCATCACGTCTAGACCCAGGTTTCCAGCACGCAGACAAGCATAACATGACCCTCCCCCATGATAGCAGGCAGTACTGGCTGAGGGTCAAGCCTCAGCAGCAATTCCCATCACCAGAACGACCAATGTTTGCGAGTCGTCCAAGCATCAGCAGGCCCGCCAGATCTCCGCTCCTGAGCCACCATCCCCGCCCCTGCAAAGCGGTTTCGCGTCACAATACTCCATTCCCCACCCACCACAGCGAGCCGCGCGCCTTGGAGGGATTTCATTTGTGGTCAACGAGAGAGCGCGATTTTGCGAGATTGCCGAAGACTGCCATCGCACAAAAGTACGAGCATGGTCATCCCGGCCGACAAGACCGGACGATTGATCGCTGGCAAGCTTGGTCTGTGAAGGGATCCCTGGCCTCTGTGGACCGTTGAGCTCAGAGCTCTAATTGACTGAGGGCGAGCCCGTCTTCGCCAATGGCCGTACCCGCCGGCCTCCCCATGTGATTAGCATCGACTGGGGAACCACCACAGGCAGTCGGCGCCTCCATCAGTTGAAGCCCATTCATTGCCAGAGATAGCCGTGCACAAAGGCGTCAGCTGTCCTTGCGGCGGCGGCAGTCTAGCCCCCCGTCGACTCGCCAGGCCATGAGGGGCAATGGACGGGCCAGAAAGGCGCGCGGGAAGGGGGGGAAGGCTCTCACGTGGATTCGACAAAAGCCAGGTTGCTCCGCAGGCCCTGCCATCGCCTCTCGCTGGTGTGGTGGATCATGGGCGCGACTCCGCATTGCCAGTTTCAAGCCTCCTCGGCGGTTTGGCGGGGCGCCGTGGGTCCAGCAGAGAGAGGCTCGATCTTCGTTCCCCAACAACGCACGCCAGAAAAGAAGACCCGGATGAGGTACCAGAGAACGACGAGCAGAAAGTTCAATGGGGTTGCAACGAACAATTCTCTCGGAACGTCTGATTCGCTTGCACGTCGAGGGCAGGGGGGAGAAATTGAAGCGGGCGGCGCATCTGGGGGTAAAAGGCCGTGGGGTCTGCGTCGCTCGTCGTGGATTCCCGCACGCCCCCTCCTCCGAGGAGCAGCAATACCCTAATGGGGAACCATGCCTAGCCCCAACGGCCTTGGCAAGCCATGGGGTTGCATTGCGTAGGGGCACCCCCCTGGTATCCGATTCACATCGCTTGGCTTTGCTACACTGACCCGAGTGCGGTTCGTCAACCAATCTGCGCCGCGCACCTCGTGTGTGGACATGGGCCTGCCCTACATTACCTTACCTACCCGCGTCTCGCCTGTCATCTGGCGTTTCCACAGCACCAGGAAGCCGCGCATCAAAAGAGGTACTAGAGCGGCCAAAGCAAGGGCGACGTACGGGGGTACGGGGGGTTACGGGCTGCACCCTTAAGATTGCGTCTTCCTCTGGCCGGACTTGTCTGGAGCACAGTCCATCCATGCACGAGGCCAGCCTGCCGGCCCGCGGCCGGCGTCCTGTACTTTCAAGGTACCGTCTTTCCCTTCCCTCTCGAACTGGCAGCTGTCTGCCCTCGAGGGGGGTCCCGGTCTTGCGACGCCATTCGTTGCTTGGTCAGTCTCGTTTTCCACTGGCACATCCGCCCTGCCTACTGTTAAGTAACAGTCAGTCTCAAAATGCGTGGCCCGTCTCCGTCGCCGTCTCCTCCCCTCGCTTGCCCGCCCTCCACCTGCCCTTGCCTATATATCCCGGCTTCCCTCCCGAGTCTAGACCCCTAAAGAGTCAGCTCTGCCGCCGCCGCCCTCTTCTTCCATTTTTGTTATTGTTTCCTTTTTGTCATTGTTGAACAGGGAAGAGGCCAATCGGTCTTTGCAATGGCTTTGTTTCCTTGACCTCCTTGTCGTCTGGTCGTGTACATCATCCCTTGGCATCCTCCGTCCGCCCCCCTCGACGACACATCCTCTCTCCCACCACCCGTGTCAACAGGAGGAGCCTAGCCGGTCGTTTTCCCTCCACATTTCCGCCGTCCTCTCCAACACGGCAGGGCCTTCACTCCTCCGGGGTTACGGGCTCACCTCGCGACTCCTGCTGCCTGGCTCCGTGTCCGATGCGGAAGAGCTCTCGTGCCCGATTCCATCGGCCAAGCAGGCGTGCCCCTCACTCCCGACCTCCTGACGGCCCGACTCAGTCTCGATTCCCATGCTACGGCCGTGCCGTCTCTCGCTTTCCATCCGACCCGGCCTGGCCCGAACAAACGCCATATCCGGCACATCGAACCCTCTACCCGATTACTCACCTCTTCGCCTCCTCTTATCCACCTGGAAATTCCACCTCGAGTCCTCGCTGAGACGACGCGGGAGTCGAAGCGGGGGGTCTCCACGAACTGTCACCCATCCTTGGGACTATCACCACCCCTCAGCATCCTCACTTTTGCCTGTTGTTCAACTTCAGCATGCCTGCATTAATGGATATTGTAATTCCGAGACTGGACTTTCTCTGGTCCACGAGGTTCTGGATCGTTTGCCATGTCGTTCTCTGGTATGGTTATTTTGCCCGGCCTTGGCATGCGCGTCGACGCACTCGCACTTGTGCCGCCCGCTCCTGTTCTCCAGCTTCGAGATGGCTAACCGGCTACTCTAGGGTGCATCGCTACCTGCGACTGATCGTCCACTGCATTAGCCATTGGAGGTACAAGTCCAAGGTGCCCAACTGGGAAAAGCCGAGGTACACTCCGGACGATGTGACGGTGGTCATCCCCACCATCCACAACCGCCCAGAGGAGCTACGGCCGTCGCTCGAGAGCATTCTGGCCTGCAAACCATCCAAGCTGGTGCTCGTGACCACGTGGAACAAGCACGAGGCGCTGAGCCGGGTGGCGGCGACCTTGCGGATGCCGAACTCGGCCAACCCCGTCGAGATCGAGGTCCTCCATGTAGACAAGGCGAACAAGCGCCTGCAGGTCTGCAAGGCCCTGGAAGATGACCACGTCAAGACGGCCATCACGGTCATGGCCGACGACGATGTGGAGTGGCCATCCACCCTGATGCCGTGGCTGCTCGCCCCGTTTGAGGACGATCGGATGGGCGGTGTTGGAACTTGCCAGAGGGTGAAGCGTGTCTTTGACGGAGACGTCATGACGCGCGTTTTCAACTGGCTTGGGGCTGCCTACATTGAGCGGCGCAACTTTGAGATCTCGGCGACGCACAACATCGACGGCGGGACATCGTGCATGTCTGGGCGCACGGGCGCCTACCGGACCGAGATCCTGAAGAGTTACAGCTTCATGGCGAACTTTAAGAACGAGAAATGGGGGCGGTACATCCTCAACGCCGACGACGACAACTGCGTGACCCGGTGGCTGGTGGCTCACCGGTGGAAGACGTGGATTCAGTACGAGCGCGCGTGCGAGATCGAGACGACGCTCGAGAACAGCACAAAGTTCCTTTACCAGTGCTCCCGCTGGGCAAGGAGCAACTGGAGGAGCAACTGGACCAGTCTGGTCCACGAGCGGCATGTGTTCAGGTAAGTCGATCGGGCGGGGACTTGTTCCCTCGTTCGTTGTGCGCCTAGGACTGACAATCGTTTGCAGACAGCAGCCTTGGTGCACCTACGCTTTGCACATTGCAACATTCACCTCGCTGGCCTTCTTGTTCGACCCTCTCTTGCTCTTCTCGTGCTGGTGGGGTACGGAGAACTGGGAGCTCAAGAACCGGTACATCCTGCTGGGCGCAGAGGTGGTGTTCATGTTTTGCTTTACCAAAGTAGTCAAACTGGTTGGGCTGTTTCGCAGAAACCCGAGTGACATCATGTTCCTGCCGGTGTCCATCCTTTTTGGCTACTTCCATGGCTTGATCAAGCTGTGGGCGCTTTTTACGCTCAAAGAGGTATTTTTTTACGAGTCTCCCCTCATCTTCGGAACTTCGGATGCTGACAATTGACAGACGTCCTGGGGAAGCCGTGAGGACGGTGACGAGCACAACACCTTCCGTCTGCAGGAGAAGCCGCGCCAAAGCCAGAGCATGGCGACGCCCCTCGGACCGGACCTGCCAAAGTCGATGCGGCATCATGGATTGTCGCAGGTCCGCCGCGTGGTTCTGTCATCGGAGAAGCACGAATTCCTGGGGTGCGGGATTGCAGCGGGGGTCCCCTATCCGAATCCGGCCAAGCCTCCAATACAATATCCAGACTCTTGAAAGAGCAACAACTACAGCAGGCGATGCAAGCACCAGCAGCACGCCAGCAACACAACAACAAAAACAGCACACCGACAGGTGACAAAATACGGGCCAATGACGGCATCCGACAGGAATCCGTCCAAACCGGCCCGTCTCAACGAAAATGACGACTCACGGCTGAATGACACGGATCTCTTTGGGCCTTCTCAACACGGCGGCGGCGCATAGGGCCGAGGTTTAACAGGACTCGGCCCGTGGGATTGATATGGGGAAATCGGGTCACCCATTGGGGGAAAACAAAAGTTTTTGTCTTTGGTTCTCTTGGCTTGAAACCCTCGGGATGAGGGGGTTCGTCGGTCTGACCGGACTGGACCCCCGAGATCCAAACCTTAATGGTATTGGCAATCACTGGGCGGAGGAATGAAAGGGGGCGGAAACACCGGAACGGCATGGGTCACGGGCACACGGGTCTGGCTGGGGGGGGGAACGGAGCACCAAAGGGCGGCTTTCTTCTCCTCTCTGGGTGGGTGGACGGAAACTCAAAATGGGCATGGGGGAGGACAGGACAGGACAGGGAGGATCAAAGCATCAACTACCTAGGGTAATACTTGGGCGGCCGAGTCGAGTGCGAGGAAGCGGGAAAAACACACACAAAGACGCATTAGAGCAGGTCCCGTAGAGGTAGACTAGACTGACGGAGATGCCCTCACCAAAGCAAGCAACAACGACGCAGACAAACGTTTTTTTCAAGCTGACCACCAACCTTGCCTCATTTTCCTGCTGCAGATGACCAACCCAACCAACTCAACCAAAAATGAAGAGGCCCCCTCCCCATCCTCCTCCTCCTCCTCCGGAATTGACACACAGGGTAAGCCGACGCCAAACAACAAAAGTGACAGACGGACCAATCACGCGCCGCGAGTCATCCAAATCGGGCGACTCGCCAGGCTGATCCCTTCCGTTGCCAGCCAGCCAGGGGAGGGGGAGGGGGGGGGCCGCCGCAAAGACGCACGATGGCGTGCATTGGTCTGCTGTGCTACGCTTCCCCCCCCCCCTGCCCTCAGCCTGCGACTGCGATCGCCCGCCAGATTTGTGTGGAGGAGGGAGATGGGCTGGGTGTTAGAGGGTGATTGATGGGTTGGGGCTTGGCTTGGGGAGGCGGCTTTGGCTGGGGTCTGGATGGGTGACACGACAGAGTGTGTGTTGTTTGGTCCATGGGGAAGGGGGGGGATGGGTGCCAGGGTCTGTGATAGATCCGGGGAGGGTCGGTCATCAAGGGACACACACGCACGCACGGCCGGCCAGCCGTTTGGTCCTGGTGCTTGTTTGTTCATGTTCAGGGTCCGGGGGTAAGTTAGGTTAGGGGGGCAGGGTGAAGCTCCCGTCTCTGGGCTTGGCTTGCTGAGCGAGACATGCCTCGTCCTTGTGCTCCGTAGGAGCCGGGGAGGGACGACGGTTGGAGGGCTGAGGGCTGTTGACACCCCCCCCTTTGTTAGGCTTCGCCCCCATCCTCTTTCGTCTCCTCCCCTCCCTCCTTCATCGCGATCCAAACCGGGATTTGAGGAGCCTTGGCGGCGTGGTGAGAACCGGCTGCGGCTGCAACGCCCTGGAGTTGACAGCAGACATGGCATTCAGCACAGTGGCACGAAGGAGAGTCACACGAGGCTGCTGCTGGTACTTCTCAGCTTCTCGAAGCACACTCCCCCTCCCCCCCTCCTCGTCAGTTCTCCCCCTGCCCTCCACGTTTTCCAAACCCCGGTCGATTCCTGCAGATGTGTCAAGCACAGAGTATCCGTGACGGGCCTCGCACATGAACTATATCTGGCAGTGTAGGCAACGCGATTGGCTGCCCCACGCCTTGAAGGAGGGGCAGAGAGCGGAGGGGGAGGGGACCCCCTGATGTGTGGATAGCGCCGGTACGGTACGAGGGAGGGAGGGGGACGGACAGGAATTGCTCGATGCGGTCATGTCAGCACAAGGTTGGTTGTGCGAAACGAGGCTTGCTAGCTGGCTGGCCAGTCGTGGAACTGAGCTGGGCTTGGCCAAGTTCAGATGGAGCTTCCACCATCCAGGGAGGACGCCCGTTGAGGGAAGGGGAGGTGGATGTGTACGTCACTCTCCCAACGGTCTCGGTTCTCGTAGATTCGGCCCCGCGAGCGATTGGCCCGAAGACCGAGCAAGAAATGGACACATCCTGGCCAAATGGTACGCACATGTCAGAGAAACAGATCGAACCGCTTTGCCCATTGGCATTTCAGTTGCAAATAGCAGCAAGTCCGTCGTCAGCAAATGCACAACCGCCAACATGGAAACCCTGCCATCGTCAATCATCCATCCAGGGGTTTCCACCCCTCCCTCTCCACTCCACATGCACGGCATGCTCCTGCAGGCCAAGTCGGGCTTGCTGCGTTTTTGCTCTCGTCATTGCCAGCCAACCCCCCGCGCGCGGGGTGTGGGTTGGCGGCTGGTGCC
>FTEL01000087.1_pt1 | contig 13865 bp, 12 predicted proteins | sample 1658911 | NCBI WGS metagenome assembly FTEL01 (sample SAMEA3914869, study PRJEB12502) | metagenome | biome: forest; material: soil | place: USA | collected 2012-03-12 | depth 0.1 m
CCCCCGACCCCTACTGGGGCACCCTCGTGACGCCCTCCAACGCGCCCTCCCCCATGTTCTCCCGCCTCATCACCGCCATCTTCACCCGCTTCGCCGCGCACTCGGCCGACGTGCTCCGGCCCGGCGAGTTCTGCCGCCTCATGTCCATCGCAGGCTACACGTCCGCCGAGTTCCCCGCCCTGCGCCACCTCCCCCCGGGCATCAACCCGGCGACCCTCTCGCCGACCGACCTCGCCTCCCTCGACGCCCTGCTCATCAGCTGGTACCGCGTGGTCCCGCTCGACCACCGCACCGCGACGCGCACCTTCCGGCCGTCTGCCGCTCCCCAACGGCCGCCCGCAGCCGGCGGCGGCCTGTTCGGCATGCGCGACCAGTTCATGCACGCCCTCTCCAACATCACCCCGCCATCCATCCCCGGCGGCATGCCCCTGCTCACGCGCCGCGGGCTGGAGCAGTACTTCCTCGCCGAGGCGCGGCGCAACCCCAACGACCTGGTCGGGCGCGTCAACACGTTGCTCGCCACCCCGCACCTGGTGGACGGCGCGACCGGCCGGCCGTTTGAGCGCCCGCTGCCGCGCGCGAGTCTGCCGCCGCAGCCGGGCGCGGCCGCGCAGAGGGCGCAGCAGGAGGCGGATCTGGCCAGGGCGGAGGAGCTGCTGCAGAGCGCGAGGATCTCGGCGGCGATTCAGGCGAGGGTGAGTCATGACATTTTGGGCGGGTGGACGGTGGATTCGTATGGGAATCGGAGGTATGATCCGGGGCTGATTTAGGGGGGGAGGGGTCGGGGAGTTGGTGTTGGGTGGACAGTTGGAGGGGGAGCAGGGACAGAACCAATCCCGCAAATGTCACAGAATTAACCTCCGAATCCCCTCGGTGCCCCGCCCCTCTCACCGCCGTTGTTATCGTGAGAAGTCGTGTTGTGCTTGGAGGTCCTCTGGGAAACTATGGCGATGTCGCCCTGCCTTTGTCATCCAAACCCATCAACATGTAACCCCCTCCACATCGCGTGCTCACACTGTTCGTATCCCGCCCGACCGCTACCGCCGTATGGACCCGCGTCTCGCTGTGAGGAGCTCGGAGTGCTGCCAAGGCCGGCGGGCTTATTCATGTTGGTGGGAACAGGCTGCGGGTGATTACACAGCAGCCGGGACGCAATGGAACCGTGGCCAGGGTGTCGCAGCCACAGGATGTGGCCGATAGTGGCTGCTAAGCTCCTGGGAGCTTGGCAACGCTGATCACTGCTTAGACAAGCACTGGGGGGTCTCCTTTGTATATATATACCCACACTCGCTCGCTCTCTTTTGTCAGGGGAGCTCTGCAATGCACTTTGTCACCTCCCACTCCACACGCTACCAAGATCTCTTCTGCAGTCCCACACAGGGACAGCAGCAGCAGGTTACGACAGCCAATTACCATTCGCCGGCACGGCACGTACGCGGATATGAGCCGGCCACGGGGCGGTTGCGTGCCGGCGGGGGTGTGATTCGCCGAGCGCCAGGGGGGGGACTCGGGACCCGGCCGTGTCAATGGCCCGCTTGGCATGCGGATATATAAGACGGCTTGGGACGCGTCGCCCAGAGTCCATATTCCGGATCCAGAGCAATCCGAGTCTTCACTCCTCTCCAGCTCCTTGAAGCATCGTCAACATGCGCGCCCCTTCGTTCTCACCCTAACTCCTTTCCACCACCGCCGTGCCCTCGGCCCCGTGACAATCCTGCGCTCCACCCTCCTCTCATCCTCAACCCCAACGTCCAAAACCACACCCCCGCGTCGCGCAACACGATGGCCGACCGCCTCCACCCCGTGCTAAACGGCGCCGACACGTCATTGAAATCAACCAACCGGCCCCCGCGCCAGTTGTCCGGCTTGTTTATCCGACGAGCACCTCACGGCCGCGGTGGCACTCCTCAAAGACGAGGTCGGGGACGTCAGAATGGCCGCCTTGGCGGTCTTGAAAGTACAGCCCAGCTTATCCGACGAGCTCCTCACGGCCTTGTCACTGTTACTTGACTCTAAAAGCGCAGGCGGCCCGGCAGAGGTTGTGTTGAGAGGCTATAAAGAATTCTACTCTACCTTCTTAGTGGTCCATCTGCAGGATCACTACTGAAGATCTTCTTGTCGCGGAGCTTTGAGGAACAATGGAGTTGGTATGCAGAGGATGGGTGGTCCCATGTAAATGCGCCGGATGGAGTCAGGAATGCTGGCATTAATGACATGAAGGTGTTCAGAAACATGGTAATGGAGTCGTGGCCAGAGGGGATTCCATCAGAGGGGGAGAAAATATGGTAAAAGCGAACGAAATTTTGGGCTGGTTGTGTTGATCCGGTATCTCCTTTCCCTATTTTCTTTTCGTGTCATACGGAGGGCCTGGGAGGATAGATAGTTATTCAACTATGTTGCCTCCTTTTCTTCTATCTTTGCCCCTTCCAGGGGTCCTAGGGGCCATGCTCAATTTATACACGGCGCTACGCCCGAGGAATGCTTCTAGTACCTTCTTGATGGATCATTGTCTTGATCAGCGCTTGACTTGCTTTTGTCTCTGCCGTGTCAGCTTGAGAGTTCGGTCAATCACGTTTGTATACGCACCACGTCACGCCGCCAACCGCGCCGGGGGGGCGGCCCGAGTACCACATGTCTCAGATCAAGGCATTTGCTTTGACCAGCGATCGCGACACCTTTGTTCAAGGAGCAACGGCATTCAGGAACGCTCGGGGCTTGGCCCAAAGGCACCGCGACAGCTTCATCCAGACGGCGAATGGGAGGGCGCGCCAGTCCGACGTGGAGGCGCCACCTGAAGCGGAAATCACAGTTGCCGTGGGGGACGAGGGGTCGACTGACGAATTCGTGGATTGCGAGGACTATCCATCACAACCTGTCGGCACCGAGGACTACGCTGCACCCGTCCTCGTCGACGACGTCGACGAGGAGCCGGCTCTTCCACAGTACATGTATGCGGAGGACAAAGGCCAGGAGTCCACATCGCTTGGTGCCGAACCGGCCATGAGCTTCGCTACGAGCTTCACGTCGAGCTTCAGCCAGAGCAAGATCAGTTCGAAGCGAGTTTATCAAGCGAACCGACCTGGCGCTAGGCCAAATCAAGTCAAACCGAAGCCCTGGCTTGATTGGCTTGGCTTATTCGGAGCCTTGAACCAAACCGACCCAGCGTTAGGCCAAATCAAGTCAAACCGAGGCCCTGGTTTGATTGGCTTGACTTATTAGGGGCCCTGCAATGCAGAGTCCCTTGACGCCCCTCTTTTGTCGGACTCTCGGGACTCTCAGAAAGCACGGTCGCGGCCAAGCCGGGGGGCGGCACTGCCGAGTTCCAAACGAAAGCCGCCAAGCACGTCCGACGGCCGGATGTCGGGGCTCACTGGCGCCGACCACAAGCCACTAAGCCCGATTCTCGTGCAACAACCGCTACCCTAGATGCAACTTCATACAACTGTCCGCCGTTCATCGTGATGCCACCGGAGTCACTATGTCTCCGGAGTGTAGCGTCATGTGCACCAGCCAGCGCTGACGGGTAAGCCATCCAAGAACGAAGAACTTGAAGTCCGAGCCGTCCGAACAACTCCTTGCTCAGCAGTTGGGAAGAGGTCATTCCTGGAGCATAAAGATGCCCCTTCGCGCAGCTCCTTGACGATGGAGACACGCATCAAGCAACACTTTCACAATCCAGCAGACCATACAAGTCAAGCGGCAGCTTCGACTCGACCAACCACAAAACCTTGAATTATACCACGTCCCCAACGACACCTCCCGTCCTAGACAACCACCGCTTCCCTCGATCACCATGGCCTCCAACAACGACACCAAAGTCCTTGTCTTCGGCCCCACCGGCAAAGTCGGCTCGAGCGCCGCCGTCGCCGCCCAGCAGCTCGGTGCCAAAGTGTACCTCGCCATGCGCGACACCAGCAAGCCGCTCCCGGACCTGACCGCGGCGCAGGAGCGCGAGCTGGGCTTTGAGCGCGTGCACGCCGACCTCACGCAGCCCGAGACCGTGACCGCGGCGGTCGCACAGGCCGGCGGCGACGTCACGGCCGCCTTCCTGTACCTGGCGTTCGGCTCGCCGGACCACATGCGCGCGACGGCCGAGGCGCTCAAGGCGGCTGGCGTCACCTACGTCGTCTTCCTCAGCAGCGGCACCGTGCAAGGGTCCGACCTGCGCGCCCTCCAGCCGACCAACTGGGGCGCATGGCTGCACGCGCAAGCCGAGCTGGTGCTGGGCGACGTGTTTGGCGGGCCCCGCGGGTTTGCCGCCGTGCGGCCCTGCCCCTTCGCGAGCAACATCCTCGGGTATGTGCAAACGATCGCTGACGGGAAGACCGCCCGCGTGGTGCACCCCGAGGCCAAGTTTGACTTTCTTGTGCCCGAGGATATCGGCCGCGTGTGCGGCAACCTGCTGGTGCTCGGACCGGACGCGCTCGCGGAAGATGGGTCGAATGTTGTGTTCTTGGCTGGGCCGCAGCTGATTTCGCAGGAGGCGGTGCTGCGGCTGTTTGGGAAGTCGCTGGGCAAGGAGGTCAAGGTCGAGGGCTTTCCGACCGAGGAGGAGGCGGTCAAGTTTGTGGCGGAGAACCACCGCCTGCCCGAGGCTGGCGCCAGGCAGCTGGTCAATCACTTCCGCGCCACGAAGGAGGGCAAGCCCGTCTTTGAGGAGGAGGGCGCCTATGAGAAGGCGGTGACCAACATTGAGAAGTACGGTGGGAAGCCGGCGACCACGGTGCAGCAGTGGGTGGACGCCACCAGCGCCAAGTTTGCTGCTTAAGCTGGGCAGGGATGGCTTGGAAGGAGGACTGCACTTGTGTTCCCGTCATCTGGAAGTGAAGGACAATGTTAATAGAACGAGCGTCCTCCTTGGGCAACCACTTAATGCTACGCTTCCCGCCGCCGCTTCTAGGGCGCGACTCTGCTCCTGAAACGCTCGTCATCCCGGCTCCGGATCCGTAGGTGATCATGATAGACTCTGACAGCGTCTGGGCGATGATGTTGCCGATGTGGTCGGTCAGGGTGAAGATGATCTGGAAACCCTGCTGTTCGGCATGATGCCCACAGCAACAGGCAATCCGCATGGGCGCCTCTCTGGTGCCGGCGCCACCATTCTAGAGGATCCTCCACAGGCAATAACGACATAGAAAAGTATTCAGAAAGCTCATCCTTCAGGAGGAGATCCTCAGGCTTGTCGTAGAAGTCTTCGTCAATGAGGTAATTCGGCCGAGTCTGAACAGTCTGCTGAGGGGCTGGAGAGCCCTGCTTGTTGTAATCTTCGTCAAAGAACTTCTTGAAAGCGTGAATTACACGACGAGCGTGCTCTTCGGAGAGGTGCTTCTCAATCCATCGCTTCTTGAGGCCAGGGTGCAGGATCATCGCTGCCCAGTAAGCAGGCGAGTCCTCTAGAGTAGCGATGTATTTGTCGATCTTGTAGATGGCGACAGTAAGACTGGCCCTTAATGCACGAAGGTTTTTCTGGTCGGAAAAGTCGGCTGAATTGTCGGTTTTCGCGATTTCCATGTCGTTTGCACTGTCTTGGTACCTCGTAGGCTGGCGCCGCTGCCGTTGTGGTCGGTCAGAGAAAATCTCTGACTGGGTATTCGGCGGCGCGATCGGCTGCAACGCTGGTGGTTGATGCCCAACAAAGACTGAGGTGCCAACGAAGTTAGGGCCGTCCATCGTAGGATTCGCGATATTGTCGATGTAAACACTTCGCTGCTGGCGAAAGTGATCGAGCAGGTAGTGTAAAGATGCTGCTACCTCGGCGATTCGAGGGGCCCTGTCCTCAAATCTTTTTGTGAGGCGAAAGACAGGCTCAAGGATATCAAGAGCAATACCGAGAAAAGGCCAGTCGTCGTCTCCAAGGAGGTATTCTTCGGGAAGGCGCTTCTTGAGATCCCTCTCGTTGACCATCCTCCTCTGGAAAATCTCAATCGGATCTTTTAGTTGTAACGCCCTCTTTGCAGACTCGAAAAACGAATTCCATCTGGTGGCATTATCCTGCTTCACCATCAAGCCGCCAAGCTCACGAGTATCCCACAAGACCTGGCCGAATTCGAGAAACTCTTCTTCTGTGAGCTCACCACGCGTAAGCTGAAGAAACTGCTCTCTTCGTTGTGCGCCTCTTCTGATCCAGCCCATCAGGTTGTGGAGCTTCTGAATTGGGCCTGATTGACGCCAGTTTTCGAGGAAGTCGTTCTCTTCTCGAAGGAACTCGCGCTCTTCTGATCCAGGAGGGAGTTTCTTGATTGCCTCCATAAACGTGCCATCGAGGAAGCCAATCGCACTGAGGTTCAGTTCGTGATTGACGCAGCGAATTCGACGTTGGCGTACAAGGTCGGAGATCGAGTCGTCTTCAGGAAGAAGGGCCTGAAATAGCTCTCTCACAGCCGAGTCACCCGAATCCGCGTTGTCAGCGGTTAGGTAACCGATAGTCTCAGAGAGAGCGAAATCCTCAATTACGCCCTGTAAGACTGGACCGAGATTTTCACCGCCGTGGCTGCCGAAGATGCGTTTCAATGCTAGGAGGCGAAACTGAAGCTGTTGTGATTGATCGACGAAGTGGACGGTGATACCGAGGAGAGCGTACTGATTTGGAGAGGTCCAAAGATCGAACGTTAGGTGCTTCTTGTATGGGGACCTCGCAAGCTCATTTTTCAGGAGCCCTTTCTCAGTCTCGAACTCGGCCTTCATCCACGTCCTGACGGTATCACCGCTGTGAGGTAGGAGCTCCTGGACAAGATCCTTGTTCAACAGGCAGAGGAGCTGGCGAAACAGAGGATGTTCGATTCCGGACAACGGAATATTTGCACCGGCTAGCCAGCCAAGTAACGCATTCCTGAAGAGCTGCCCTGTTGTTTTGGTCACGAGCGCTTTCCTTAGACTCTCTTGTAGAGTCTTCTGACGGCGAGGATTAGGCTCTGAATCGGCAGCTTCGCTACCTCCGTCCGAGCTCTCGACACTGATCAGCGAGCGGTGGTCCTTCTGAAGGTGTTGTTTGGCAGTCGTTGTAGCGCCGTTGGTGGTGGCATATAGCGAGGTCCTGCCCTGCTGCATATAGAGGCTGCAAAGCCAGTACTCCCCTAGGCTGCTGTCGTCCCTGCCGAGCTTAATGTATCTTTCACCATGCCCGTCCACCTTTGACCACCTCTTTCGCTTCTTGTGTAGCCACGTTGTCTTGATGTATGGCTTGCCGTGTATCCAAATCTTTGGCAACTGGCTGACCTCAGTCGGAAGGTTGGCCTCGTCAACAGCCTCGAGTTGGTCCTTTACGCTTCGGGCTCGTCGCAGAGTAGAAAAAGCGTCGCCCCCAGCGTGCGGTGAGATTGTAAATGAGCCAGACGACTGGCTAGCCAGCTGGCTAGCCGACTGACTAGGCGTCAGACTCGACGTCGACGACGATCGTCAGGAAAGCCGTCATCAAGGTTGGCCATGTTAATCTTGGTGCTGGGCCAGGTGCAAAGTTTTTGGCTGACACTCAGCCTGGCACCTGGGAATCTGGACAGGAGTTCTATAACGCTATACCTAACGTTAATGTGGACGAATGGGTCAGCTTACTAATATTCAAATCTAATCAAATCAAATCAAATCGGCCCACTAGTTAGCCGATTTGATTTGAGGAGACCTTGATTTGACTTGACTTGACTTGATTTGATTTGAATTTGACTTGAAAAATTTGATTTGTTAGGAACGCTGCCCTGAGTGAGCAGCAGCTCGAACCACAGATCCTGGTTGCCGAAGTAGGCCCAGAGTCGCAGTAGCCTCGCCGATGCCGTGTTCTGCTGTTCTACCTGCGTGTACGAGATGTCCCATGTGGAGTATAGGGCCCGGTCTTCATACGAGATGAGCCCCGGGGTATTCTTCTGCATGCGGAGCCACGACTCTTGGTACATCTCGAGGTATTCAGCGAAAGTCGTCGCCACGTTATCGAGATAGGCGCCGGCGGTCGAGAGGGCGAGCGGGAGTCCGTCGAGTTCCCGCGCAAGTTGAACTGCAGCGGCATCTAGAGAACACGTTTAGTCCAGCTTCTCATTTCATTCACCTTCCGTCCGAGGTTGTTACATACCATTGCGTGAAATACCCATCTACCAGGTTCGACTCCATTGGAGTGCTCAGGGTCATGGGCGTGGTGCCGGAGCTTTGAGCTTGCGTGATGGGACCTTGGAGCAGAGAAGGGGCCGTGACCAGCACCATAGGGTGATATTCCCAAGCTTGACGGGCCAAGCCCCCGCCGACGATGATCCGACCAACGTGATTCTCAAGCAGCCTGAGACTCGGGCTATTTCTCAGGAGCAGCTCGTCGCCGAAGTGAAGGGCATCTACGCCGGCTTGGTCATGGTTGAGAGCAAGTGTATCGAGGTGGACAACAATCAGAGCTCGCCCAACGACCCAGACAAGCGCCTTAACAACCAGGAGTAGCAGGCCATGATCGCTCTTTACCGTACGCTGCTCTAGGAATACTACAACTTCTTCCTGGCTTCGCAGCACCCGTCTGCGAGCGCAGCGTTAAGGAGGCTGGCGGCCAAGTACGCCTTGAGATTAACGCGTCTAAAGATGTGGTCTTCAGCTATCGAGTTGCCGCTCTCTTCGGCAGATTCCGAGTTTTCGTCATCATCGTAGATAGCGCTGTCGTCGTAGGAACTCTGCGTGTCAGCCTGGGTGTTGAACGGAGCAGTCTTCTTTTGCTCGTTGCTGGTTGGGACTGGCCTCTAGAGTTGCTGGCTGCCCTGCATGGTAGTGTCTCCCAAACCGGAGAAGCTACCCAAAGCGAATTTCTTGGGTGCTGGCGCATCGGTGGGCCCAGGAATCGCGCACTCCATGGAAGTTGGGGAGGTGATACGGCCAGTAGGTTCTTGAGAGGGCGAGCAGCCTCGGGTAGCAATGGTTCGGGACTGCGTCTCTGCCGCTGGAGTATACCGGGACGGCACTGACTCTGGCGACGCGTCTCCCGAGACGTGGTACGGCGACTCGGTAGAACTTGGGCCTGTCCACCGGGGCATGACAGTGGAGCGGAAAACGCTGGGAAGCGGAGCATTGAGTGGCACATGAGCCTCTACGATGGAGACGATCATCTTCTCTAGCTCGTCCGAGGTGATATGATGCTTTCGTCCGCGGAGCTCTGCAAGGTCCTTAGAGCCAGGATCGAGAGAGTGTTGATTGTTCTGTGGCTGGCTGGCAGCGCAGGCCGAGAGGAGCACCGCTTCGCCCCTGCAGCAAAACCACGTTAAAAAATTGGCAAGATCAACTAGTTAAGTTTTTTAACAGTCCTTCGCACTACAGCCCTACTAAAATTTGTTAGAGTGGTGCACTCGGTGATATAGCGCACTCGCTGATAACTACACGTTAGCCACAATCGAAAAAAAAGACGTGGGTATAGAGTAGTTATAACTAGTTATACAAAACCACAAAAAAAATGACCAAGAATGGAAAAGAGTAATAATTCCCTGGCCCGCCTCTCTCTTGCCCAAGGGATGAGTCAATGCAAAAAGAGAGTCTAGTGTCTGTCTAGACCTCTGCGCATTCCGAACATGAAAGAAAAATAATAGCAGGGTCGCAGGTCAGGGTCCTGCTGTGAGAAGGGAAACGACTTCGGTTGGCATTGCTTGCTTCGGTCAGTCGGCCCGGTGGGGGATGACGGAGCGACCGTGGGAATCTCGAGATTCCTAGGCTTAATTTCGCTCATCAGTGGGTTTTGGCTTGAGCGATCTCTGGTCGAGCTGTCGTTTGCGCTCCAGTTTCGCGTAGTGGAGGCCACATGCGTTGCAGAGCGTTCTTGCGCCGTCGGGACCACGCCTCCATTCCGGGGTGTCTACCCTGTTACAGCTGTAGCACCGCCCGGGAGGAGCCGCGCGCTAGGCGGGATGTTAGCGTCTTGTGTATTGGGAGTCGAGGGCGCACATCGGAGGACAAGCAACTTACACCACGCCGCTTCTTGATCTCGTGCATCGCATAAGCGGGCTTGATACTATCGCCGTACATCGATACGTCCTTATCCTCGGGGTTGCGACCGCCGCTTTCGCGCGTACGCTCGTTCTGTATCTGATTTTGCCGAACCATGTCCCGGACGTCCTCGAGCTTCTTCAGCGCGAAAATGAGGCTGTTCAGTATCACGCTCACTTCGTTTTCGGTTGGCATCCTCGACGGAATTGGCGGCGAGCCCCGCTGTTCTCGCGCGGCAGCCACGTACGTCTCGGCGAAGTTGTAGCCTGTACGACAGGAGCTCACGATCTGCATTCGCTCATGTTAGTCACCCACCTTTTGCGTATCGCGTGCGCAGGTCGGATGCAAAACCTACAGCTTGCAGGGCATCCTGGTACCCGTTTGTTTGAAAGTGCTTGTCGAAACCAGCCTTGTAGTCGGAGGGGCGATGAGATGAGTAGTCGCCTTCCTCTCCGTAGCCAGGTGGTCCCGGCGACTCAAACGGCGAGGGGAGTCCAGGTCCGGCGCTCTGTCTCGGGGAGATGGGATACGACGACAATGGCAATTGCCCAGGGGGAAGCCTTCCCGTTTCCCCATACAAGCTGGGGAGCGGCTGCGGCGGCTTCGGCGGCTGCGGTCGGTGACCGGCGCTGAGAGATTGCGCCTCGGCATGCCTCTGCTCCGCCTCAAGCTGCTCGGGCTTGACGGGAGGCGATGAGTGATGTCGTGGGAATGTGTTTAACGGAGGGGGTACAGGCCGGCTCGCCAGGGCAGGCAGGCCGGAATCCGCAAAGGCTGGGAGCGTGTCGGGCCGGGGAAAGGCGGAAGACGAAGGGTGCAACGTCCTCGGCGACGGATTCTTGTCTGGGCTCCCCACGTCTGCAAACGGACGCGGTGGCGGAACCGAAGTGAATGGCGATGGCAAACCCCGAGGTGGAGGAATCGGCGCCGAAGCGGGCGGAGGTGCGTAACCCAGTACCTTTTTCTCGGAAAACACTTCTGAGATGGATGGTAAGGAGCGGAGAGACTGTCGGTGAGCATGGGTGGGTTCGCAATCGTCGGAGAGCCTCCGGGGTTCGACTGGCGAGATCATGCCCGGTATTCTTGTGGCGGGCGCCGAGTGAGGATATCCCGAGCTGAACGAGTTGTGGTGCTGGTGCTGGTGCTGGTGGTGGTGATCATCGTGGTAGGGAGCGCTCGGGCTGATTAATGTGGTAACGCTCGCCATGGTCGGCCGTTCTCTGTACGACGTCTCGGTGCGTTCTTGGGGCCGTTTATGGCCGTGTTCAGCGCTGTTGGCAGATAGAATCCCACTGCACTCGTGTCGACAAGGTTAGGGATCCGCACTCGCGCCTACGAGGGTTTCGTTCTTGCGGGGGAAACAAACCAACCTTTGCCTATGTCCCGATTCGCCCGCTTCCATAGCGGGTTTCGTTCGCAACAGCGTCTACGTCCTCCTGCAGCTTGACCACGAGTGACCACTTAACCATCCAGGGACCATACGGGGCGCAAAAAGAGGCGGGAGGCGGTAGGCGAGGACAACGCTCCTCGGTCGTGGGTGCGAATGGGAGGGGGAATGGGCGATTTCTAGCTCCGATCCTGACTGTATTGTATTGTATTGTATAGCTGGGTTCCAGAGGGTGACCAGACGAGGTTCGGGTGTTGGGAGAGCGCTGGGAGGTCAGGAAGGCGGCAGACGGCAAGTGTGCAGACCAGGAAGGAACCGGCAGGCGGCCGCGATTTTGTGTGTTTCCTGTTTCTGTCAAGGCGCTCATTGCCCTGCCTGATGGCGCAAGGGGGCTTGCAGCCGCTCGGGGTCCACTCTGGTCAGCGGGCACTGTGTGGATTAAGGCGAGGGGCGATCGAGATCAAGTGGGTCTGCCCAGGCCCCCCGTGGAAATGGATGGAGGGAGCGTGCCATTCCCACCCCCATTCACACTCTTTCCATGTCCAGTGGAGTCTGGCCAGGCTACCTCGGCCAGGCCACCCCTGCAGCCCTCAGCCCCCGACCTATTTCCTGTCCGAGCTCCACGATGCGCTGCCAGGTGGAGGAGCCAAACACGCCAAGCTTGAATTCCGTGCCAGCTCCTTCCGCTTCTTTTCTGTTGTGTTGATGTCACTAACTTGTTGAAGGTCTCTCAAGCGGAGAACCGTGGCATTACTGATGCTTTGTAACACTTCGTTAAGTCATGTCCGTCGGTGAGGGGTCAGAGAGTAGACTGCTCGCTTTATCTGTTAACACGCACGTTGCCACAGTGCATTGCCGGTTCGCCGAAGGCTCAGTCATGATTCCAAACTGTCCGCCTGGCTGTCTCGTCTCCGGCACAGCACAGCACAGCACAGCATAGCACATCCTCTCTCGGCTGGTCCCCTGATTTGATCGCAACAAATCATCGAAGGTTGCCTCAGCCGGCGCCAATAGCGCAGCGTGAGCGCAGGGTCACACGGATCTTAGCGAGCGCGATTTCAAAGGCCCCGCTGACGTCACTTCCATGAGCTCAGCACGCAACGGCGACGGTGGCGCGCGCCCAAAACCCGCGACCTGATCGGCCGCAACCCGCCCCTGCCAATGGGAGCGCCGAACAGCGAGGAACGTGACAACCACACTTTTTTGGCCAACGCCCGTCTCGCCGCCTGCAAATCCTGGTGTGTGCACCGGCGGCCAGCAGAGAAACCACCACAGCGCCCCAAATCGGTCACCATGCAAGATCGGCCGACGTGTTGTCAGATCAGGAATAGTTAGCCCCAAAAGTTGTTCTCATCGGTGGGAAAGGGACTGCGCCCAAGCATCGTGTGTCTCAGCCGCGCCCAACAGCGCCGGCGTGCATCGCCAACCCCGACGGCAAGATGGCAATTGACCAATGACGCCTCCCGGGTTCAACTCCGAGGGCTGTACATACATAGCTGCAGCAAGCAATAGCTGGCGCCACCAACTCTCCACCCCGCAGACAACGTAGTCGATGGCGGCGCGCGTTGCCGGGTTTTTTTTCGATAGTTAATTGAGCGACAAGTTCTGGAAGAAAGCCATTTTCATGAGCTCGTATCCCAAACATTTCTCGTCACCTGTACTGTGTCCCTGATATTGTCGCCTCGCTTCCTGTCACCACCATCATATATCTGGCGCCATGCTTGGTTGGCGCCGACGCGAATGTGGGGCCCAGCGGACCCACAGCCAATCACAGCGTAGGGGAGACTCCATTCATCCCCCTTAGAGACGACCCACCGTAGCCGCTGTTACATAACTACACTGCCGTTCGAGTTTATGCGTGCTGCGGCGGACTTCGAGCCTGCGTAGGCCAGTAGTTACCACGTGCCGAGGGCGACAGTGCAGCCAGAGCCGTGGTTACGCTCGCAGGTATGGCCCCAGCTGGACGGCTGGGGTAGTTTCGAGGCCGATGATAAGGCTACTGGTGCCTTCATCGAGCTGTTGCACTGGCTGCGAGATGTCCTGCTGCAGGACGCTGTGTTCTTGATCGCAAAGTACCCAGGGCACCCTGTCTTTCGAGATCCAGTGTTTCAGTCACTCCAGTTCAACGCCTTTGCAGTCAAGGTCAGGGAGGCTGCGCAAGAGGCCTTTGAAGATGACCGCGCTACAGCCATCGAGAAGGTGATCCCTGAGGTTTCTGAGAAGCTCAGAGGCCTGACGGCTCATCAGCTTGCCATCGAGAGGGCGGTGGAAAGAAGGCATTTCGAGATGCTGCAGGGGATCCAGCTGTTGAAGGCCCAGATCGCTGCCATAAGTCGGATGGAATACCAAATTGTTACCCCATTCACCCCCGGCGGTCAGCTACACCGCACTGACCAGTTCGCACGCCGGCAGGGCCGCGAGGCCTCCCCGTTGGCCGGGTCCCCCCTTACGGTCTCGAGCCCTGCAGGACTCGGGGCGCCAGCGATGACCATTGCGCAACAAGGCCCGCCGCAGATCCGGTTCCCCCGCACCCTCTGTTCTGTCAGGG
>FTEL01009492.1_pt1 | contig 13819 bp, 4 predicted proteins | sample 1658911 | NCBI WGS metagenome assembly FTEL01 (sample SAMEA3914869, study PRJEB12502) | metagenome | biome: forest; material: soil | place: USA | collected 2012-03-12 | depth 0.1 m
CCCCCCCCCCTTCTCGCTAGTCGATTGGGTCTCCGGGGCCACGAAGCGACGCCGTTTCGTGCGCCCCATCCAGACCGTTCGACCAGCGCCCGCCATATCTCAACGCCGGGCGCGGCATGCGGCGCAATTTCCATCATGCCCCGTGGGATGGATGGCTCGCACGTCCGTCCATGTGTCCGTGTCCCGTCTCAAGTGGCCAGCGCCAGGCCGGCACCAGCACGCAACAGGGACGCAGCGGCCACTGCCATTGGGCACCGTCGACCAGGCCAGCCACGCAACCGCAATCACAAGCTCTGACCGGGCCGGACGTCAACCGGCAGCCTGGGGCGCGGGGTCGGGTGGTGGCCCTAGGGCCGGACGACCGCTGCCCCGATGCAGAGTCGGCGGTTGCGGAGCTAACTAGGTAGTAATCCAGGTTCCAGGGTGCCAACTGGGGAACGAGAAGACCGGAACAAGCCTGGAATGGCATCCGAGATGATGGCTCTGCAACCTTGGCTGTCGAGAACCAGGCGCGAGCCTTGGTACATGGGGCACATGCGTACCGCGTACCTGGTCTGTACCCGTGGGGGACGAGGAGGTGCTTGTTGGTGGGAAGACACGGCCGATATGTCCGTAGTGCGTCGGTTGCTGCTCCGGCCGGGGTGTTTGAAGGTGGACACGGTCGAGAGGCCCTCGCCCGGTACGAGCAGGATGGCCACCTACTACTTCCCTGGCCAACAAGTAGAGACCTGTTGGCGCGGTTGTTCCCTGAAGCCTGAGGGTCCTTGGAGAGACTCTCGACTCTGCCAGATGCATGCTCGCTCTCATCACGTCATGGCATAAACCGGGAGCATGCCCGTTGCTTCAACCTCGGCTGCAGTGATCACGGTGCGTGTAGCAGCAGCAGCAGCAGCAGCAGCAGTGGAGTGGGTGTGTGTGATTCTGCGAGAGCACAAGAAGGAGATGCAGGAACAGGAACAGCCCTGGTGGGTTTGGCCCTTCCCGAGAGGGAACAGGCAGGAACCCCAGATTGTGTTCCAGCTCCCAGGCCTGCCCCGTTCTGGAAGAGGCCGCGGCACTGGCTAGACCCCTTTGGGCTTGGGGAGACTGGGCGCCCCTGCCTCGAGAGGACTGCCGCGTGGAGACGCCACTCGCGGGCGTCAAGATTGCGGGATGGCCTGACTCCACCTCCTCCGATAAGATCGACCACCACGAACCACACGAACCACGAACCATGAACCAGAAACCACCAACTCAGACCATCCGAACAAGATCAAAATCTGAAAAAAATTGGATGGAACCAAGTACGAGTCACACCCTCCCCCGATCCACCTTTGACACAGGCAGACAGACAGCCACGCGCGGTGGCCAGGGGCTGCAGGGTGATTGCTGCCATCAATCATCTTCAAATCCTCCAGATGGTCCTTGGGTAAGACCCACGACACAGCACAGCACAGCACAGCACACCGCAGCGTCCGCGTCCGTCCTCGTCCGCCGCGCTTGGAAACAACCTGAGGGAAGCCATCTCGGTTAGGCGGTTCCCTCTTCGGCCGCGATGTCTCCGGTTGGAGCCTGCCACAGCAGCGGCCAGGCACATAGCCGTCGTCGCGGCAAGCGCACAAACCGCGGGTTCGGTATGTCCCCAGACTGCACCTGTTACAGGAGTCATTTCCCTCTCTGCGTGCCGCAGCCAAAGCTGCGCGGCTGTTGATTGGCCTGATTGCCCCAATTCTCGGCCGGAGACTTTCCCGCTTCTCATTCGTCGCAAAATCAGACGCAGCAGAGCTGCAGATAGACGTTTTCCGTTGTGGTAGCGCACCCCGCCATCACCTCATGGCTGCACAAGCCAGGGGTTCGAGGATGCCATGCTGCTGTGTATGCACAGGTCTGGCGCAGCCCAGCTGCACGCCAACAACAAGACGACACACTCAGACCTCTGTCCCGCATCAACCATGCCTCTGCCGCCGCCTCTGCCTCTCTCGCTCGAGCCCACGTGCCGATTCAACTTGCGTACTGCCCATGGCACAGACTACGCAACTTCTCTTCAATGAGTAAAAAAGGGGGGCGGCAAGCCGGAGGCGACCCGTGACGGCTGCGTGATCGACCACATGCTTGAACGGGCCGCAAGAGTCTCCGTTTTGGTCCTCGACTTCACCAAACCGCTTCTTATTGGACGCCGTCCCAGGTGATTCCCCCTCATCTCCCCTTCCCACCGCCTCGCGCTCGGCCGTTGCGGTTGCGGTAGGCAGCGTCACGAATCACGAACCCCCTGGCACACAGCAGCGTACCCAGGAGAGGGGAAGCATGACCGGCAAATGCCAGTGGGATCACCCGGGAGTGCAGCTCATCGTCGTCGTCAATATCGTCGCAGTCGTCGTCGAAAGGGGGCCATGGGATGCCCTCAGGTACGGGTCACCTCGACGCCTGCTTGCGAGGTAAATTCAAGGTTCAGCAACAGATCTGGCTTGTCGTTGTATCGGGATCTAGCCCCACCATCCTCAGATCTTGAGTAGCCCTACAGTTCCTGATCCCAGATGATATCGATGCTGCTATACCCCCCCTCCATTAGGTGCCCATCCCCCAGATTTCGGGCCAGCTCGTTGCATTCCCTTAATACCTTCCTCGAAGAGCACCGCGTCATCTCCCTCAAACTGCACGAGGCATAATCCGGTTGAGGCTCTTTGATGGGGGGCCAACCTTTCGACTAATGGTGGGGCACTCGGAAACGACGTCCGTTGCATGCCCTCACTCTCTCCAGAGTCCAACGGGATACGGCCAGCCGTTGCGGTTGCGAATGCCGCGTCGATCTCATCCAGCCCGACTTGGTCGTCGACCCTTTTATTTTACAGGTTTTATGCATTCTCCGCTTGCCTGTGTGGACCAAACTGGCACAGGAAACAGCGAGTGAGAACTTGCTCATACTTTTAGCCGCCGTTGACGTTGCAAAGGACTCATGCTGAGATGCGGAGTGCATGCTGATCGCCGGCTAACGGGGCAGTCCTCCGCCTTCCGCCGAGGGTCGAAGAATCCGGGCAGGAGAGACTAAAATTCGGGGAGCAAGTGCCAAACACACGCGTACGAAGATTTACTGACTGAGTAAACCGGCCGAATTGCCACCATGTTGGACACGATGCTGATAACAGCCCGCTAAGTCCATACCGCGGGGACCTAAACGAGAGTTGCTTTTGCCCATTGACTTCTGCTCATTGCGCCTGGGTATCCAATTACTGTCCATGAGACAATCTTGATCTTCAAGGGCCAGGACCGATCTGCACACGACTTCCATGGTGTGTGAGTGCCGCATGGGTTGCTTCAAGATCACTGCCTACCTACCTGCCAATCCCGTATTGGTCTAACTGAAGACAGGTACATCACTATCCAGATTCGTTAGGCAGTTTACATGCATCCTGGCCAGAGGCATCAGTCATGACTGTCTTCTGCAGAAGCAGCCCCCATCCCGGGACGACCGAGAATGTGGCGTGGTGGGATGAGCCCGACTGGGTCTTGGTGTTGCTTGTTCCACGCGGATTCGTGATGGGACAGGGAGGTGCGGTGCGGCTGCCATCACGCACATGAGGGCGGCGGCAAGGCTTGGTTGGGGGTTCGTCCCATGTCATGACATGGTGGCCTGGCTCATTTTGAGAGGCACACGAAGATCGTCCCAGCATGCGCACAAATTAGCGATCGGCTTTGGGAATGTCTTGCCTGGGGAAGGCAGCCAGCCAGGGGAGAGAGGGGGGGGAGGCAGGGGGGGAAACACGTGTGCAAGCACCGAGGGGGTGGGGACGGGCCATGAATCCATGATGAGGTTGGATTTTCCCGAGGGGGAGGCCGTGTCTTGGGAATCTTGGCGACGGGCCATGCCCTGCAAGCGGGCTGGCAGCGCGCCTGGTTTTTCGCCTTAATCCTCGTTGGGTCTCGTGAGACAAGTTCTTCAAAAAGGCGGCCGCAACGGTGACATCGGGCGGCGGCCTGGCAGATGATGGCGGAGCGGCAAGGAGATTTGTTGATCGGATCCCATGCCAGATGCTTGGCAGGGACCCGGGCGAAGAAAGATCAGCCGTTAGCTCTTAAATTTGCGCCAATATAGGCCGGGGCACGCATCCTCCCACCCCTCTGGACCCTGGGACCCTTGCACGCCTTCACGTCATCTCACGAGTCGGCCTGCGCGACACCGCCAAGAGAGGGCCCGCAGGCCGTGACAAGCAGATTGGGAGGGAGAATGCCCAGGTCGGGAGAGGCTGTCGGCGGGCAGTTGGGTTGGCCCCGGAACAGGGTGGCCCGGTTGAGGCCGGCGTTAGCAAGGCCCTGTGGTGCCAGCGTTGTTGTTCATGTACGATACGCATAGTTACCCGGTTGGGGACGGAGCACCACCCCTCGGAGATATTACAGATTGCGGATGGAGAGAGACGTCTCCGCAACTCTGGGCTACTGCCGAACCGGGTCCGCCAGGCGGAGTGGAAGCGTTCATGACGGCCGAGCTAGGAGGATTGGCGGGTACCATGTAACTACCGTGTACCATGCTCGGGCGGCCCATCACGGAAGCGCTTCCGTCTCGACGCGGCCTGGAGTAGGTAACCATCTCGCGGTCTGTTGTGGAGGATCGTCCCACTCTCAGTGAATCAGAGGCACTTCTCAATTCAGCAGCGGCGGCGGCGGCCCACGAGGGCTGAGAGACGGGCGGCATCTTGGCGCAAATCGTAGCCATTGAGGTTCCGGGTTGATCAAACCGCAGGCTTGCGTCAATCGACATGCGATGCCCTGGACCTACACAGAACTGTGTACTCCCGCGCGCAGCGTAAGGCGGGGAGGTACCTTCGTGGGCTGCCGATGATGTCTGGGCCCAAGGTACGGACGGGATATGAGCGTTTGCCCCATTGCCTCTCCATGCCATGTCCTGACCTGACCTGAACAACCACGGGGGATCGGCTCGATGCTATTCGTACGGACTTCTCTCCTGCCTGCCCCTCGGCCTGGCCCCAGCCCTCATTGCCTTCCATCCTTGCCTTCCTTGCCTTGCTAGCAAGCCGTAGATCGGCGGCGCCCTCGCTTCGAGCCACTAAACCGGCCATTCGGAAAAGTACCGCACCAACCACCTAACCAGTCCGTGATGCCTGATGCCGGCGGGAGCGAGTACTATGTACCATCAGGGTAGCCGGCGGATGGACATCCTTGCAATGAGCGACTGTGCATCCCCACCCGCGATGCTTCTTCGGCTCCACCCCCATCTTTCTGTCAGGGAACGGGTGGCCCAGCTCGGCAGGCCAATCAGCGGGCTTCCCGCGCGCCGAAGCCGCCTAGAAGCACAGGAGGTTCCAGGTTGGTTTGGGGCCAGCCTTTTGGGCGAGAGCTGCAGGGGTGGCGGGATCCCAGCTTCTCATTTTGAGCTTGCTGGCCCTGCAACGTGCCCCTCACTGAGTGGGGACCCTTTTTCTCGGGCAATTAGCAGCAGGTTCGAGTGGCCGCCACTCTCAGTTGAACCCCAGTTTTCCTTCCAGGCGGCCTCCGAGCAGGTTCACGCACGATGCACCCCACCATGCACATGCACTGCTGCCGCAGCTCCCGCAAATGATTAAATTGGACTCCATCGCTTCGGACGCCTCCTTCTCTGGCCTTCTCGCGCCGCCTGGCGGCCCTGGAGGACCCAGTTCGGACGGGGGGAGGTCCCCAACGAGCGGCTAGCGTGGTCTTGGGCCGCCGTCAGATGCAGGTGGGGGACGCACGCTGTCAACCGTTGTGCGTCCTGCGCCTGCACCTGCATCGGCGTTGCCAGAGCCCATGTCTGGGCTTCCTCTTGTTGATTGCAAGGACCAGGCTGGGGGTCGGTCCTCGACACTCGACAAGGAGCGGGGAGGGTCGAGGCCGCGTCTTGCTTGCATTGTATGCAGGTAGCTACATGCAGAGCATGTAGGTACTTACACACAGAGCTCCATCCTCGTACGTCCCGGATGTCATTTTCCCTTGCTCCCGGCCTCGTGGCCGGGAAATTTTCTCCTCGCGGATCCGTGGGCCTCCTCGGCCCTGTCCCGTTGCCTCTTGTTGACAGCGGCCCGTCATACCCTGCACCATGACTGGGGGAGGGGTGAGAGGAGGGGGTGGGGTGGCTTGTGGGCAGGGAGCGGAAGGGTGGTGTTCATGCCGATGGAAAAAAAGTCGCCGACCACCGACCAGTATCATGGTTGCCAAGTCCGTCTGTTCCCAGCGCCATGAACGGAGCAAGGAAGAGTCAAAACCTCCCCTGGGATGGCATTGTGACTGCCACCAAGCAAGACAACACAACCTCAGAGTGCGGCATGTGCCGAGCACCTCGTACAGACCAGGGCCGCCGCACTCATCAGCGTCCAAGGATTCCAACCTGCGTGTGTTGTTGGTGTGTCAGGACAAGGAGGCTGACAACATCGACGGTGGTGGCCCACCACTGCAATGCTGCGCCGACTGGAGAACCAATTCCGGATATTATTGTAGATGCTGTCCACTTGCTGCCCGATGTCACAACGCAATCGGGACAGTGGACATATCGGCCTAGCCCGCGCGCCATGTCAAAACTCGGACTTTGACAAGCAGGTAGCAACCTAGATGGATGGGTCTGCACACCCACCCACCTGCACACATAGGAACCCGTCACACATCTGCGCCTGGTTGCTTTGGTTTACCTGATACCAAACGGGATGGATGTTAATAAGTGCGGCCGGATTAGTGGCGGGCAGAAGCCCTCCGGGCGTCATGGTAATGGTCAATGCTGCTGCAGCGGCGTGGGAGGGGCAGGGGGGGAAACAAGAAAACCAGAAAAGATGAAAAAAAAAAAAGAATAAAAACATAAAAAAGGCCGCAGTGTGTGGCCAAGGGGAAGGGCGGGCGGTTCAGATGAAATTGGCGACCCCGGCACCAAGCTTCAGCAAGCGACAGACGGCACGGATCACAAAACGCAAATGATGCACACCCGCCTGGTGGAAGACGGGACGGGAGACGAGATGGGACGGAAATCTCGTGGTAGCGACGGCAGCCCTCGGCCAAAAGTGTCACCCAACCCAATGGGGCCCCGCAATGCGCCATGCACCACAATCTCGATCCCCAAACAGGCACCGCGGCCGCCTGCGGGCGGGTGCTGCTGTTGCTGTTGCTGTTGCTGTTGCTGTGGTGGGTTAGAAACCGGCGGTTGCCTGTAACTGCTCCTGCAAAATCCGGGTTCGCAGCTTCCCACAGGTTTCAACCGCTCCAAGTTTTCCTTTCCCATTGGCCTCCGCGCACCCCAGATCGGGCAGGCAGCTGCCCCCAGGAGAGCAGGCAGAAAAGGAGGCAGAAAGCGACACCACCACCATGTGATGTGCCTGCGTGCCTGCCCGCCGCCCTGTTCGTCGTTGGATCATGATATCAGATCGCATTCCCTGTCCAGTGCGATCCGAGGGTGATTCGCGGCGCTTGGCACATGTGTGAATGCACTGATCTGACATACATGTGCTTCCCTGGGCTGATCACACTTGTTCGGGCCTGGGGAGGAGGAGGGGTAGCTCACTAACCAGAGACGAGAGGGGGGGGCGTGTTGGGTGTGTTGGGGGGGTGTTCGATCGAAGGAAAGAAAAAAGGGAGCGGTCTTCGCCGGGAGAGCCGAGATTAAAGGACGTTGAGATAACCACCTGCTGCATCTGCCACACAGACCTCGATCGCGTCTTCGCGTATCGCGCATCGCGTATCCGAACGAAAAGGGGGGGTAGGGAACGGGCGCTGTTGGCGGCCACCACGACGCCATGAAGCCATGAAGCCATTCCATTCGCTATTAGCTAACCGCTGGTAGTCAACAATTGTCGCATTTCTGCGGGCTGCCTTGCCCTCTCCGCGGCGCCGACCGGAACAGCATCACCGGCAACCGACGGCGGTTATGCTGTCTCTCCGCACGCCGCATTGGTCCAAGGGGGGCATTGAGCCTCGTGCTTCAAACAGCAACCCCCAGCTTGTGTGTACGTACTGTACTATGTACATACCACTTCACCCCCTGGTGCAAGTCTGACGCCGGGCCCAGGATTCCGGATCATCTTCATTTGGCTGCTCTCTGCTTGCTTTCCCCCCCGAATCAGGCACTTTGAGCAGCGAGACAGGACAAGCAGGGCATGAGATGAGGATTGGTTGGGTCTGCAAACATGCCCGCTAACCTCCAGGTAATAGTTAGCACGGCCTGGCATGCACACCCGACACCGCAGGCGGGACATGTGTCAGCTCAAAACCCCTGACAGACCTTGACCTTCCTCCTGGTGCACGAGACATTGCCTCTCACCATGTGGTACCTGCCGTCAGTTTCGCAGATCTTGATCTATTGTTGTTCAGCCCGCCCCCCCGTCCCCGGCGCGGACGGCGCCGACGGCCCATGGTGGTGCAACACGCCTGCTAATATGCATCGCCCTGTTCCAGATCCGCCCTCTCGCCAGAGGGGACGACTCCGGGTATCACCAGCCGCGGATGGATGGCGGGAGGGGGGACAATTTCGGGATTCGGCGGGAGTATTATCTTGCCCGAGCCTGGTTCTACACGGGAGCAGGTGAATAACCCGGATCTTGAAAAAACAAGCTCTCGGATTTTAGTTTTATTTTACTTTGCTCGCCGCTGCGCTGTCGTCGGCAAAAGCAGCCGCCGTGGGACAGATGATCCGCAGGAAACACGGGCAGCAGTGAGACACCCGGGAGCACACCCCCGGACCGGGGCTGTGAAGAGAAAGGGAAGAGGAACACGAGGAACACGAGTGAGAGAGGCCGAGGAGGTCGTCTGCGGTACCTGGCCCTGGATTGCTCCATCATCTGGCAGGACGGCCGCCCAGAGGAGCCAAGTTGACGATTCCGTGCGACCCTTTGTGCCATGTTATTGCGGGGAGACGGCTGTGTCACGGGCAGACGCCTTCCTGTCTGTCTGTCTGTCTGTCTGTCTGTCTGTCTGTCTGTCTGTCTGTCTGTCTGTCTGTCTGTCTGTCTGCCCGCCTGCTTGCGGTTTGGGCTGCTCTACGCCCTATGGCAAGACTGGTTGCCATGGCGCCTCGTTTGAGGAATTCAGGGGCGACTCAGCAAGACCTGCCATCCAGCTCCGCTGCCGGTTGACCGTAAAGCGATCTGTTCCCGGCAGGCGGGAAAGCACCAAGAGCGGAGAGATAGAGCGGACTATAACGACATGGTATTTATCTATTTATTACAACAGAAGGCTGCTTGTTTGTCTTGCTCCAGGAATCCTCCGCATTATTCACCACCATTGCTGCCCCCCGAACCCTCTTCCCTCAACTGCCCACTCAACCAACCGAGTCAAACTCGAGACTGCGAACCAGCATACACGCCCACAGACACAAACATACACCCATATACACCTATACACATACACATACACATACACACATACAAACACACACACACACACACACACACACACACGAACACACACACAAACAACCGCTGCCTAGGCCTCGGCTACCGGAAGGAAGGAAGGGAGAAGGAGGCCTGAGAGAGCCGCAAGCGCTCGCCTCGCTGCTGCTGCTCGCGGCACCAGGGCCGAACACAAGATCTGGTGCGACCTACGTCGGGGTCTGCGACAAGACGTTATCCGAGACACAGTGACGGGGACCCACGGGAGAGGACGGAGGGGATTCGCTGAGTTGAGCCCTCGACTCACTCTTTAATTCTCTGCCTGGGCAGCAGGCCGCCTGGCCACATTATTATTCCGCCGCGCGACTGAACGGCTAACAAGCAAGGGAGGACAACATCACGGAGGGGGGCCGGAGGCCTTTGACAATAGAATACTAACGCAATGATGGAGAGGGGAATAATTGGGAGGCCGCAGGGACCTAGATGGATGTATCAAGGACAATAACACAACACTGTCTCGTCTAATTATGTATAGGGGGAGGGAGGGGGTCCGGGGAAGTAAACAAAAACCTGCTATGCACCCCTTCCACGCCAAAAACAAAAATAAACGACCAGAAATGCAAACAGAAATCATGACCTTCAAAAATACGACCAGCAACCCAAGCGCAGCAGCGACGCTTTAACCGCGGAGTGGCGGGACCAAACCGAACCAACCAGCAGCCCGCACACACATGTACTCCGTGCCTCACCGCGACACCGAGACAGACCGTCGGGTGGGTTTACAGCGCGGGCGCGGCGGCAATAACACCACACTCACACAAGCGCGACACCTCACTCGGCGATGACGCCACCCCCCGACCACAAGGTGGAAAGATGGGGTAGGAGGAGGAGAGGGAGGAGCCAGGCGCCGAGAGAGCGCGCGCAAAAACAGAGCCACCTACAGGGCGAACCTGCGGTGCAACCCGGCCAGCCGCCACCCGCCATGCACCACAGCAGGCAGGTTCCGTGTCCACCCGCGGCTGGACCAAAAAGGGAAACAGGAGAGCGAGAGGAATGTCCGCGCTCTCCCTCCCTGTACCCCCTCCCCAGGGCTTGCGGACTGTTGCCCTTTACAGCCGGCTCTGGACGTTGGGGAGCTGTTCATGCTCGACGGGCCACTGGGCATCTGGCCAGACGAGGCGGATGGCTTCCCAAATGTCGCTATATCATTCAATGCGTTAGCAGGCAGCCCCAGCTCTCAGGTTGGTGGCGTGGGAAGAAGGGGCAGGGGGGGAGGACGGAGAGGGAGAGGGAGGGATGGAGGAAGGACCGGAGGGGAAGGGTCTCTCCCCCCCATTGTCCGTTTTGGGTGAGACATACCTGACAGGGATAATCTCCAGGCCGTCCTTGACCTCTTGCGGCAGATCCTTGATATCTTTGCGGTTTTGGGCAGGCAGGAGGATCGTCTTGACACCCGCCCGGAGGGCTCCGATGAGTTTCTCCTTGATTCCTCCGACGGCCGTGATGCGCCCACGGAGAGAAATTTCGCCCTGTGTGTTGTGAAACGAGAGAGACGTGGTGTCAGCCGCGCGGTTCCAGCATAGGGAACCGTTGAAACGGACGTAAGATTTGGGGTGACAAGGGCGAGATGGGCGACGAGGGATACGGAAGCAAACAGGAGCGTTAAGCGGGAATGGGGTGGAAGAAAGGAAGGGAGAAAACCGACAAAAAAGAAAGGGGCGGGGGAGGAGGCAAGAAGGAGGGAGGGGAAAGACGGGGATGAGGGGGAAAGGAAGGGTGGTAAACAGCTCGACGTACGGTCATGGCCATGGTTGGCGGCACAGCCCTCCCCGAAAACAGCGAAATCAGCGCGATGGCTTGGGCAATCCCGCTGCTGGGCCCATCCTTGGGGATCGACCCGGACGGGCAGTGGACATGGATGCTCCGGTTCTTCATGATGTTCTCGGACGGGCTCTTGGACAATCCCAGCTCGAAGGCGTGGGCCTTGACCCACGTCAGCGCCACCTCGACGCTCTCCTTAAGCACGTCGCCCAGCTTGCCCGTCAGCTGCACGGTGCCGACGCCGGGCATGTCAGCCACCTCGATGAAGAGGATGCTGCCGTTGCCGCCGGAGCTGTAGGCGACGAGGCCCGTGACGATGCCCGGCCGGCTTGTTTTCTCGGCGATCTCTTCCTCGAATTTCTCGATGCCCAGGAAGCGCTCGAGGTCGTCGACGCTGAGACGCGGGCTGTACCTCTCGGGGTGGCCGGCGTCCTTGGCATCGGCGAGCTCGACCGCCTTGCCGCGCAGGACCGACGAGATCTCGCGCTCAAGATTGCGGACACCCGCCTCGCGGGTGTAGGACTCGATGATCTTGGACACGACCTCGTCGGTAAAAACGACCTGGTCATCGGCAAGCCCGTTGACGCGGGTCTGCTTGGGCACCAGATGCTGCATCGCAATGTGGCGTTTCTCCAGCGTGGTATAGCCAGGGAGGTAGATGGTCTCCATGCGGTCAAGCAGCGGCGCCGGGATGGTGTCGAGGCTGTTGGCGGTGGCGATGAAGACGACCTTGCTCAGATCGATGGGGATGTTGACGTAGTGGTCAGTGAAGGTGTGGTTCTGCTCGGGGTCCAGGACCTCAAGCATAGCAGCCGACGGGTCGCCGTGGGCGCTTGTGGTGCCGACCTTGTCGATCTCGTCCAGCAGGAAGACGGGGTTGGCGACGCCCGCCTTCTTGAGCCCCTGAACAATGAGGCCGGGCAGGGCGGCGACGTAGGTGCGGCGATGGCCGCGGATTTCGGCCTCGTCCCTGACGCCGCCGAGTGAGATGCGGTGGAACTTCCTGCCCAGGGCAATAGCCACGGAGCGGGCAAGGCTGGTCTTGCCGACACCCGGGGGCCCAACCAGCAACAGGATCGGGGACTTGTCCACCATCCGCCTGCTCCTCAGGACCTCGAGCTTGGCAGTACCGGCCTTGACCTTTTCCTCCAGGCTGAGGTCCGAGGCCGAAGGGTCGGTGGGAGGGCTGCCAGCCTTGGCAGTCTCGTTGGTCTTTGCCGTCGTCTCGACCGCGGTCCCCAGCTCTTCCTCGACCTTCTTGATGTCGGCGTCGACGTCGTCGTTAATCGACTGCTTCAGCCGCAGGACGGCCAGGTATTCTAGCAACCTCTTCTTCACCTTCTCGAGCCCGTAGTGGTCGTCATCCAGCTGCTTCCGCGCCCGAGCGAGGGTCTGGGGGCCTAGGCGGTCATCCGTGACGGCGGTCCAGGGGATCTCGGCCAGGGTCTCGAGGTATGTGCGGGTAACGGCGTACTCGGCCTGGGCGGGGTGGATCTTCTTGAGGCGCTTGATCTCCCTGTCGGCGACCTTGGCGGCCTCGGGGGTCAGGCCAGCGGCGTCGAGCTTCTTCTGCAGCTCATCAATCTCGTTGTGCTCCTCGTCCTCCTCGGGGTTCCCGTCCGGGCGGCCGCCCTTGGCTCCAGGGAGTGAGAAGACGCCGGGGCCGGTAGACGAGCCGAGCTTGCGGGGCGGGATTTGCTTGTTCTGCCTAATGATCTTGTCGATCTGCTTCCTGGCGGCGTCGGGGTCGGCAAAGGGAAGGGCGGCTGTGGTGGTGGTGACGGCGGTGATCTTGATGTTGTTCTTGATGTCGCCAACCTGGCGGTCGAGCAGCTCAATGACCTTGGTGACGCGCTCCTTGACGTCGAGCAGGGCGAGCACCTGCAGCTTCTCCTCGTACGAGCTCTGCACAATGTTGGCCATGAAGTCAGCGAGCGAACCCGGCTGCTTCTGCTTTGTAATGAAGAGGTCGAGGCGGCGGGCGAGCAGGGGGGACAGGCCCGGTGTGCCGTTGGACCGCGGCAGGATGGAGGAGAGGCGGAGGATGGCGACGAGCTCCCGGGAGAGCAACTTCAGGTGCTGGAAGAGCTCCTCCAGGGCCGGGTCGGCGCGGTTGCTGCCATCATCCTGGAAGTAGACAACCTTGCCCTCGAGGTATGCCTTGTCGTGGTATAACTTGTCCAGCCGCACGCGCGTGACTCCCTCGACGAGGAGGGTGAACTCCCCCGTGCCGCGCCCCTCGACACCCGTGATCTTGGAAGCGACGGCCCAGCCGTAGAGGTCGGCCTTGGAGGCCTTGGCCAGGTCGACATCAGGGAGGGTTGTGTTGTTGGTGCTGGTGCCGGTGCTGTCGGCATCTTGGATCAGGAGCTGGCCGTTGGGACCGAGCAGGGGGGATGCGAGCGGGACGCAGGCGATGGGGACCGTGTCGATGCGTCCGTTGGGTGTCTTGGAGGCAGCGCGCGTGTAGACGGCCGCCAGCAGCGATGCGATGTCGGGTCGGGTCGACGAGACCGAGATGCGCTGCACCACGCCCGGCAGCAGCACACTGCCGCGAGGCAGGGCGATGACCGGAAGTGTCACCGTCTGTGTCCGCGCCATTGGGGGCTTCGTCGTGCGCCGTCACGGTGCGGCGCGGTGTGTTGTCGGGTTGTCGTGTGTGTGGTGGAGCTGCAGGCTGCGGG
>FTEL01002670.1_pt1 | contig 13817 bp, 17 predicted proteins | sample 1658911 | NCBI WGS metagenome assembly FTEL01 (sample SAMEA3914869, study PRJEB12502) | metagenome | biome: forest; material: soil | place: USA | collected 2012-03-12 | depth 0.1 m
CCCTCCCCCTCCCCCTACCCTCCTCCTGGACCCGCCGAGCGGTTGCCATCTAATTATTCTCCGTTCTAACTTTCCCCACGGCTTCCAAATCCCGAGTCCTGTCTCGACAACGGGTTGGGTTGCCAGACATGTGGTTCGATGTCGTCCAGGGCAGGCACGCAACAGCAACGGCCACAGGCACAAACCCAATAACCGCCGCCATGGAGAAAGATTGGCATGGTCCAGCCGAGGCCCCGGCCGCGCGTGTCGTCGAGCGGACAAAGATGGCCAACTACGGGATACTGAACCAACAATGGACAGAGCTCGTGAGGGACTCGGATCCGGCTGTCACCCGTCCGCCACCCACGTTCCACGACACACAGCCACCCTCCCTCCACTGTCTCCTCCCCCTCCTCCACCCTCGTCCCTCTCGTCCTCCCCAGTGGTGCGCCTCCCCCGTCGTCGTCCCCCAGGCCCCGGCTCACGGCGTGTCGGCGCCCCGGCCCCCATCCAGCAGCCCCATCCTGGGCCCTGGACTCTCTCCTCCGGCCGCCGTCCCCACCTCGACGGTGCAGGGCAGCAGGCGTGGGTGCAGTATCGCCAGCTTGACAGGTGCGCACTACGTCCGTATTTGCCACACGGCAATATTTCTGTTCAACCACACTCACGCAGTGAATAGGGAACATGCCCATGCCTCCTCGGCAGCCCATGCTCCCCCCTTCCCCCCATGCCTGATCCCTGGACAGACAGACAGACAGACAGATACACACGCACTCATCCACCACCGCCCCTCGCGGGGACCTCGCCCGGAGGCTGGCTGCACAATCACTCATGCCACGGCCTCCGACAACCGCCCATGCCCGCCGGGATGCTCGCTGTTGCTGCAGTCTATCTGCGGCCCATGGCTGCTGTCGTGATCAGCAGCGATACGGCGAGCCCAACGGAGCTTGCAGCCGCCTGCGGGCCAGCCCGCCGAGTCGACGGCGGTTGTCGTGTGATCAATATGGATCGGCACCACCACTGCTCGCCTGTTGCCTTATATGCGCGGATCACCTCCGACATTACCAACCGTCTCCCTTCGCTCTCTCTCGGCCCTCGTTATCTGGCTTGACGTCCCTTTACTCTCCCACGTGGCAGGCACCTTGCTCACGGCCGGCCGCCCCCAGGACGAGACGACTCCTCGCTCCCACCCACACCCGACTGTCTGGCTCAGTTCCGTGTTCCTCCCTCACCTCACCCACTTCTCGCCGCCAGAACCCCACATCCGGGCGACCCCTTCTCCGCGACTGGATCGATCGGCCAGCCACCCAGCACACCGTCCCTGACCCCGTGCCGCCGTCACCGCACTGGCCACGACTCCTGCAACTCAGATCGCATAGCAGTACCACCTCCGCGTCTTGGCTTGGACGCACCGCTGTGGTAACAAGTTCGACAAGCCATCGTGCCGCGCGAGCAACCGGCGGGCCTTCGAGTGTTGAAGAGAAAGCTGCTGCACACTGGCGTTCTGGGGTGGTGGCAACCGTCGTCAGGAAAAGGAAATTAGCCTCTCGGCTTCGCTTCCTGGTAAGTCGTGCCAAGCGATTCGCTACAACCCTATTTCAGCTTCCCTTGTCGCTCTGAGCGCTGCCGTTCAGCTGGCTGCTCAGGCCCAAGCTTCCGTTTCGCACCCCACAGCGCCCACACCCGCCTCACACTGGAGCTATTGGCTGCGGGATGCGCCACCCAGCGCGGGAACGGCGCCCCCGAGAGAGCCCACCGCAAGTTCTGTCCTTTGGCTCCAGGTCTGGTCGGTCTGATCGGTTGGCGCTGTGGGTCGCGCTCTGCATCAGGGCCAGCGCCTGTCTCGCCCCAGTGGGCATCATGTCATCATGTACGGGCCTCACAGCTCGACGCGACGATGGAGCCCCGTGAGGAAGAGTGAGAGGCAACGTTGGAGAAGGGGAGCCAGGTGAAGAGACGATGGTGAGGTGGAAGGAGGGGATGGGTGTTTGCCTCCCCCCCGTCGGACCACCCATCGCCTTCCCAAAAACGCTCCAAGCGACAGCCGCCTGACCAATCGGCGTTCTAGGCATTCCCAAGCTGCCTGCAATCTCGTCCGGGGCTGCACCGCCGATCTGCGCCCTGGGGTTCCGTCCGCGCCTCTCCCTGGCTCCCATCCGGGCAGGTCGCAGAGCGCGCGCGGTGGGGTGTTGGGAAGGTCCAGCGGCGGTCATCAACATCCCTATCTCGTTTCAGACTGATCGCCGCCAGCACGTCAACTGGTGGCCGTGGAAGTGCCGGACGACGGCCGAGCGTCGTATTTTAGATCACAGGGATCAACTGGGCTACCGCAGCTGATCTGGGGGTCCCAGATCCGCGAAAGGCGATCTCTTCCCCCTGTGCTTGCAGGTTACCAGGTCCTGCTCCACCCCCCATCCAATAGTATCCCACTGCTGACCAGCCTTGCAGGTGGGCCTAGCCATTTCCTGTGCCATCCCCAGCCCCAATTCGGCCACTCGTCCCCCTGTCACCACCTCGCCGAGCGTATCACAACTCACCCCACTGGCGTTGATATATCCTGGCTCTCCTCTGAGGAGGAGAGAGACGAGGGAGGGACGGCGAGCGGGTACAGGTACCTCTCGCCCACCGGCCACCCCCCCTTGCGCATGCCATTCCGCCAGGCTTTGCTTTTCCATCTTGCTCTGCGCTTCGTTCCGAGATTTTCGGCTCCCACTGATGTCGCGTCTTGCCCATATTTTGGCTGGATCTGCCTTGGTGTGCCGGCCGCGAGTGCTTTCGGCATGCCCTCGCAAATCCGTGGGTCACCTCCAGGCCGTGTTGGCCAACGCTGTGTCCCCCCCCCCTTTTCAGTCCTCTCTCGACGGCATCTTGGAGGCATTCCACCCCGTCGCCTGCCTCTCGATATCCTTCCCATCCTTGCAATACACACATTCGTACACCCTTGCATGATCCACATCTCTCCCCGAGAGACCATGGAATCTTGCATTCAACGGCTGGGCCAGTTCCTATCCCTGCCCACCCGCACGCCATCCCTCCGGCTCGTTCGTCGTCGTCACCTGCCGCTCTGCTGAGCACCCTCAGGGCGCGCGGCATCGGCGACCCACGTCCTGGGTACGGGGTTGAGTAGCACTCTCCACCCTTGGCGCGCGCTCTCTCCCGCGGGGCATTAGAGTGGACCGGAGGGCTGGTTGTCCTCCCCCGGGGCAGCACCAAGGGCGAGGCGGGCATGATTGCCGATTGACGCGCTTTTCCAGATCTCAAGACCCCAGTCACCCTCCCTTCCTCCCTCACTCACTCCCCCCCCCCCCAGGCCAGCTTGCATTCCGGATCCCGCTTGACACCCGCCGTGCCGACATCCCAACCCTCCCCAGATATGCAAGCCGCTCCTGGTCCGTGTGTTTTCCTTGCGTTCCTTCACTGGCGGGACCCATCTTCATCTTTCCCGATCTACCACCCCTTTCCCCCCCCGGGCGTTGCGGGCGAGTGTCTTGACTTTGTCTTGGACACACCTCGCATGCGCTCTCCCCAGGCTCTTCGTGCTCTTCATGCCCTCCCGCGCCTCCCATTTCGCTTCAAGGACACCGGACGAACTGTCCACGGATACCTGCCGCCGTCGCTTTGCAAACCTTCTGACACTTCATCATGCGAACAGGTTCAGGATAGCTGCATACAATCAAACCTAATCCCAAACACCCCGGTTCCGAGAATCAGTCTGGAGACTTGAGACGGAAACAGGCCTTTTGTGCCAATCAGCATCCGAGTAAGTGCCACCTTGTGCCCTGGTCCCAGTGCGTCCCAAGGCATCGCATCGCGGAAGTGTCAACCAGCCCCAGCAGTCGATGAGCTTCAACCTTGGTCGCCCCTCCATTGGCCCTGCCGTCATGTCCCTGTTGGCTATTTGATGTATGATGCTGACCGACTCTTGGGGTAGCCTGCGGCCATTTTTCATCTCTTTGACCAACCCGCAGCCTGCAGAAGCTGGGATGTCGGCGCCCGACCCTCGTCCCAAGAAGTAGTCACATCGAACCCCGCCCGCACTCATCAGGCTGGCAAGCAATCTCCTCCCCAGCACTTCGCATCACCATCTTGAGGAAACCCGAACGGCGGTGGGCATTGCATTTGTCTAGGTGAGATTCCTTGGCCCCTTTGCAAGCGTGTCCCGTTCACTCGTGGGTGAGCTACAGGACTTGGAGTTGTGCTGACAGATGCGGGACTTTAGAGGAACTGCCTGTTGGAAACGCGGTTCAGATATCATCACTGCTGCGGGCCCGTTGGGCTTGACAAGGATCGTTTTGATACCCGGAGGTTCTCGAGGAAATCAGATTGAATGTCTGCGACCAAGATTCAGCAGCCTGTCTATAAGGTGTACGAGGTGAGTGAGAACTCGGTTTTCCAACTCCCGCTTCCTCCACCACTCCCCATGCCGCTTCCTCTAGGTGTGTTCTTGCGACGTGCAACAGCCTGACTGACCATGCGGATCAACAGCCCGGCTACCACCCCCACCGGACTATCATACTCGACGAGCAGATCGAGTCGCCCGAGACGTTGACAATCCGGCTTGAAGAGGAAGCAGCGCGAAACGGAGAGGACGTCAGCGGGGGCTGCCCCCCTGGTCTCCTGCCGATGCCCATGTCCGCATACAAACCCCAGCCGCCTCAGCTGCACGGTACGCGAAGCACTTGACCCCTTTCGTGTTTTGCGAGGCATTCATCATCGATACTGACGCTCGCCGCGTGGCCCCTTTTTCCAGGGTATGCAGACTCGTCATACTCGCAATATTCATTGCAGTCCTTCCCAGGCCAGCAAACGGAGAATGTAGCCTCGCAACTCAACCAAATGGCATTTGCTGCCAACAACGCCGCTGCAGGGCAATATCTTGCCGCACAAGTAACAGCAGGCATCAACATCAACGTCTTGTCATGTCATCCGAACGGCGGCGCTCCCGGCACCAAGGTGTCTCTAAAAGCAACATGCCAGTATGACCTCCTCGGAAGCAATCCGACAGCACCGGCACCCTTTGTCTCGCTCGTTTTCGGCTCTCACCGGTGCACTGCGCAGGTTTCGAAGGACTCGCAGGATGCCAACGGTGTGTGCACTTACACGTTGACGGCGGACGCGCCGCAGTTTCTCAGCACCGGCTGCCCGTCTCTGAGTAATGTGCCGTTGACGCTGCTGCTCGAAAACACAAGCGGGGAGGAAATTGCACGAGCCAGCAACATCGGCGTGTTCTCGTACCATGACGTCCAAGGCGGCGCAGGTGGAGGTACCGTGGGCGTGCCGGATGACAGCAGTCCGCCCGACTTGGGCTCCCCCAAGACCAGATCACCTGTTCAACGGGCCAGCCCACCACACCAGACCTCACACGGGCGGGCAAAGGCCGACAGCCCCGTTGCTCACCACAACCTGTCTGACGCTCACCACAACCTGTCTGACGAAACCTCTACAAATACCTACAGCTTCTCTCCCAGTGTCTCAACCGCCAATGCCGCCGCACAAATACACGCTCAAACTCAAGTTCACACCGACTTCGCCACCACTCCCACGGGCCCCTACAGCCAGGGAAGCAGCAGCATGCTGTCTTCCTATCGAGGGGCGTCCTTTACGGACCACTACTCACGAGCACCGCCCATGTTGCGGTCACCCCACGGGGCTGGTTGGATGTTTGGCAGCCAGCTGGACCCCCTCAGAGCCTCGACATCAACCCTCACTCATTCTTCGGTCCCCCGCCAAACCCTCACTCCTCTCCAGCACGCGACATCTGCCACGCCACAACTCATGAGGACAAGTACGCTTCCCCAACCATCAGGGGGATTTCCCGGCTACGGCGTGTACCAAGAAAAGGTGACGCTCAAGATCGTCGGCGACCTCGGCGCCATGGGCGAGGGATGGACTCAGGAGGAGTGGGAAAACAAGCGCAGGCTTGTGCTCTTCAGGAAACAGCAGACAGGGAGCGTCTTGACCGTCAGCTTCAAGCCCGTGAGCGCGGCAGAACGACCGCCGCACAGCATCTGCATCAGTTGCATCTGGTGGGAGGAGAAGCAGGCGTGCTACGTGACGTCAGTCGACACAATCCACCTGCTGGAGCAGCTCCTGGCCGCGCCGAACCGGTTTGGCGTCGACGAGAAGAACCGAATCCGCAGAAACCTCGAGGGATTCCGCCCAGCCACCGTCAGCAAAGCCCGGGCTGAGAGCGAGGAGTTCTTCAAGGTCATCATGGGCTTCGGCAACCCGAAACCGCGCAACATCGAGAAGGATGTCAAGGTGTTCCACTGGAAGGACCTGGCGGGAGCGCTGTACAAGATCATCTCCAAGTACAGCGCCTCGACGACAACGCTCATGACGCCCAGCACCTCGCCCCACGTGGCAAGCACGATCGGTCTCAGCGGAGCGTATCCGGCATTACCACCCACCCCTGTTTCGACGACATCGAGTGCTGCCACAGATGCAGCGGCTGCAAGCTACCCCGGTTCGAGCGGCCACCATGCAGATTCACTCGCAAGTCCGCGGACACTCGGCGGGGGCCCATCCTGGCCGACACCCTACGGAGCGGCCGGAAAGACTCTGTCACCGGCACTCAAGACCAGCTCGCCAGTTCCTGGGTCAAATCTGCGGCTCTCTGCCGTCCCAGTTGTCTACGACCACCGCGGCGGAACCCACAGCTTGACATCGACTTACGGACTGCCTGGGCCTTCTTCGCACCACACCCACAGCAGTCAACAGGGGCACGGTCATGGCGCTTACAGCCACCACTCCGGTGTTCCCGTCTCGCAGGGCCAGTCGAGGAGTTGGGAGGGCTACCCAGTCGGGGAGGGATACCATCCCGGTCAAGCGAGCAGCAGCCACGGTCACGGCCAGGTGTACGGTGGCGGAGCCTACGGTGAGGGTGCGCCTCGTGCCTGAGCGCGTGACCCTGTTCGCCATGCAATATTTGAGTTGTGGGGGAGACGGCTTGCCGCCTTCTGGGCGATCGCTAGCCCCTAGCGCCCATTAGGCGCAGCCGGTTGTGCCTGTGGAGGTGGCCACGCGTTACTGAGAGTCGGCTGCGGAAGGGGTGTGCGCGGGCGACGCGGCCACGCGATGCGGCCATGTCCCTTTCCGGGGGGTGGCAGGCGGCTGGGCCCATGAGTCATGGCAGAGGCGCCCGGGGCGGGGTGGGCAAGCGCAGCTGAGAGCCTCACCACCTGGCCAGCTTTGGGCGCCTGGCCCTTCCTCTGTTAGGCAGCCATGGCCATGGACGAGATGTCGCCGGACTGAGGCAGGCGGAAACAAGATATCAGATGGCCATGTCAGCGGGTCGTCGACCAAAGCGAGCGGATCGGCGGTGGTTGATCTTGGACTCTCTCGAGAGATGTTTCGACACAAACGCGGGAAAAAACACGAACCTTGGCCTTGCGACGACAAAACGACACTCTTGAGGGTGCGAGCTGCTCCTCCGCAGGGCGGCCCGTTGGTGGTGTGGCGGGTGTGTGGGGACCGTTGGAGGGAGTGATCAGCTGGTTGTTGCGCCAACCAATCAGGGGCAAAACGGCTCCTCCATCTCGTCCGCTAGGCACGTCCCGAGGCCCCCCCAACACCCTCCTCGATGCAACATGTCAAAGTCTCCGGTCCCCGGCCCGCATTCCTTCAACAGATCCCCCCTGCGCTTGCGCACTTCCTTCGCCTCTTCCAGCCCGGGGTGGTTCATGCGGAGCAATCTCGGATTCGCGTCGCCCTTCCTCACAAATGCCGCCCTTGCGTTGCATCGCCTCGTCGAGCCTTTATCATACGAGGGAGGGGGAGTGGACGCATCGACCCAGCCCGGTTTGCCAACCTGGTCTCTGTCTCATGGCCTTGCCGTCGTTGAGGAGACTGCCGGGGAGAATCCTACCTTACCTGCCGGACGCCACAGCCCATGACCACACCGTGGGATTGGCCCGATGGACGGTTGACCGCGGAGTTAAGGTGATCGCCCTGGCTGCATGACCGCATCGACCACGCCCCGGACACGCCGGAAGGGACCTCTCTGCATGCCGCACGACATTGACACCTGCGGCGGGACCCCCCCTCATGGACCCCACGGGGCTGCGCGACCCTCCCCGTGCCCCAGGCCCTCACGCTAGTGGTCATGACCTCGCCGCTCCCTCCCTCACGTCCCGAGACCTGCTCTACCGGCAAGGCAGGTTCTCGCCCACACATCACACCCTCGCCTGCCGCCCACCGGAAGGCCCTTGGGCTTGGCCATGCAGCTCACCGCCGTTGATCACACCTTCCAGTCACAGGGCGGCCGAGCCCCTTGGAGTGCCGGCTTGTTTGTTGGGGGTGTGCACGGCATCGAGGGTGGCCACGACTTTTCAGGGAATGGCATCGCCGGGTCATGGACTGCACGGCGGTCCGTGGGGTTACTTGGGGCCGTTGATGATGACGGCCTTGTGGTATCTCTTGGGGACTGTTTGCCGTGTTGTGTCGGATGGGAGGGGTGGCAGCGGAGGATGAGCGTTTCTTGGCCGTGGTGGACGTTTCGACTTTGCCGGACTCGCCGGGCTCTGCGTCATCAACACCTTCCCAACCTCGATTTCTCCCACAACACTGGTTTGCAATTACCGACTTTCGACATTCCTTTTCGTCATCTCTACAACCCACAACATCTCTGACCGACAAACATCGTTGCAGGGAGGTGGTTTTGTTTATGGTTTGCTTTTTGGGAGGGGAAGGGACGGGTTTTCCAGTTGCCGGTTTTGGGTTTCTTGGATCTCAACTACCAGGAAGGGCAGGACAGGGCATGACATGACGGGTACACGGGCACGGGACATGGATATCATCAAGATTTATACCCTTTTTGCTCTTTGGCCTTTTTTGTCTGGCATAATCCTTATTCTTAATCTTGGTGTTTGTTGTTTATTGGAATTTTTTTCTTTTTGTTTTTGGCTTTTTTGTTTTCCTTTTCGGTTCACTCCCTCGCGTCTGCTGGTTATGGTCTTGGATTTGTACTCGTAATATCATTATCACCCACTATTTCACACACACACACACACATGATGACTGGATGAAAACGGCCTGCTTTGGGTGGCTGCAGTTGTGGTCACGGTGGTGGTAGGGGCGGCGGCGGGAAAAGACGGGAGGAGTTCCGGGCGGGGATTGTTTGTTTATTGTTGGTTTAGATTGTTGGTTGTCTGTTGATACCTCGTGTGCTAGGTCTAGGGCCTATAATAGATCTTAATAATTACATTCTTCTGCTTTGATGTCTCTTCTTGGATGGGTGATGCCTTTGCCCGCTTCATGTTTCCATTATGCTTTCTTACTACGCGCCGTTCCGTTCTTCCATCTGTTTCGTCAACGGGCTTCATGTCGCGGAGGTGTAATGTCGGAACTGGCGGGAAGTGCTCGGGACTCCTCATGGCTGACGGCGGGGAGGCCAACGGTTGGAGGCCTACCACATCCTCTCCACCGCACCGTTTGTTGAATCCAAAACAGCTCAGGCAAATCGATTGGACGGCTACCTCCGTTCAGAGTTGCAAGGCTGTCATGTCACATCACGTCGCAGTCGCAGTCGCAGTCGTACTCCCGTTCGTATTGCACGGCGCATCATACTCTGCTTATCCTCGGCATTGGGATTAGTTTTCGCGCCTTTTTTTTCACCTGTGTGTTGTGTTTCTCGCGTCGCTTTTGTATCACGGTGGCATGCGTGCAGGGATGGATGGATAGCAAGGGGAGGAGGGAGGGGAGGGAGCGGCCGCGGTGGCTGTGCCCGACTCAGTTACCTACCAATCTACTCACTTGATTTGGACGGGTGTGTGTATCCGCCGTGGGCGAGTGTATGCGGAGGATGGATGATCGATCTTGGGAAACGGGGGAACACAGGAAATCAGACGGAGGGGAGCACGAGACACACTGGGGATGCACGATAGAGGGGTGGGGTTCGATGGGGCGAAGGGGGGGTGTGCCCCGGCCCGTTTTTTGCGCAACGTTTGAGGGGTTACACGGGTGCTGGGACACGAGATCTGGTGGGTGGTTGATCAGTTGGGCAGGCGGTCGGTTGATGGGTCTGGTGTTTGGGTTGGTGGTGGGAGTGATGCTGCGTTTGCTACAAGGGTGGTGGGGGGTGGTTCTGGTGTCTCGCTGTGTGGGGGTAGGCGGCAGGGGGTGTTGCGAAGTGGGATGTGAGATGTGATAATAGGGTTGTGAGGGAGGGCTCCTGGCAGTCTGGCCCTGGTTGGCTTCCACGATGGGTGCGTTGTTTTTGGGTTGAGGATGTGGTGTTGCCGTGGCTGTGCTGGTTGAACGGCGAGTCGATTTGGGGGGATGTTGTTTGCCCCGCAGGCGAGGGAGGTAGCCAGTGACATGGGATCAGGGCTTCAACTGTCTTCGACACCCCGCCCGACAATGCTTGGTGATAGATGGAGGGAGGTGACTTGGGGTGGGCCATTGTACGACCACCCTTTCCACTCTTCCGCCCATCTCAGGCTCTGAATTGACAAGTTGTTCCACCATCTGGATACAATGTGTCTTCTGACACTTACCAAGTTGCCAAGAAGGCAAGCCCATGCTTGTTTACAGTCAGTTTTCGTACCAACGCTGTTATCCTACGGGTTTCTTTGAGCAACTCCCTCTTGTTCATCGCCGACGAAGAGGCAACAGTAATTCAAGGACTAACAGGTTTTCCCTGATCCTATGAGCTTTTCAAGGCCAGGATATTCTGCAAATTTTCAAGGATTATCAAGAGGGTATTGCGGGCTGTTGCAGATGCATCGATGGTAACTGCAGGCAGCCGTTGATTGCTGGTGGGAGGTTGCCTTGTCCAAGGAGCCAACCAACAATTCACTGCCCCAACATCCACCTTCGGCTCGCAAATGACTGCCCATTTCTATTGCGCAGGTTGTTGGCCGCGGTGTTGGGTATTAGGCAACCCATGGTACCCTTCTTCGCGCCTCGTGGGCGATTCTCTCACCTTCTGGAAACAACTTGACCCAAAAGCTGTCCTGACTTGTCCGGCATCAAAGGGATCACGCCTCTTCGCGTTAAGTCGTTGGTTGCTCGGTCATTGGTAGGCAACCCCAGCCGGGGTGCCTGGAATCCCCTATAAGCTCACTATTCTTGCCTCCATGGTCCCTCCCCCGTCCTTTTACAGCTCTTCCAAGCACCACTCCCATCACCAACATCAAGACCAGCCAAGTCATCAACGGGTGAACACCATGGCGGCCTCAACGAGCTCTAAGGGGCCGGGCCTCCAGCCTAAACCCACTGCCTCGTAAGCCCTACCCCTGTACCCTGCTAGGAGCTGGCCGTCCTTTGCTAACTTTCGAGCTGCCTGCTGTAGACGCTTCGCCGGACCTGTTATCCAATTCGAGTTTGACGACTGCTCTCTCATCGCCATACACCGTTCGATCGTTGAGAAGGGCTGCCCGCGACTTGTCAGCCGTTTGCCCCCATCCTCCAGATACGTTGACCTCCGTGGGCATTCGCCCAATGCGGGCCACGCGCTGGCCAGCTACCTCTACACGGGGGAGTATGACCTCCCGAAATGGCCCGGCCCTGTCGATCCATCGGTCAACCTCAGTCTTCTGGACCTCAGGACCCACTTCGAGATCTACGCTCTCGCTCGGACCTTTTCGGTCAGAGACCTCGAGCAGCAAGCCCGGTCCACTATCGAGTGGCTTGCGCGCAAACTGAATGTCTTTTCCATCATTGACGTCGTCAAGACGGCATACCCGACCCCCATAGGCGACGACTCGTGGCTCCGTCCGTGGATCACCTCAACCATCAAGTCGGCTTTGCGAGATCCTCGAACCTTGGTCCCCAAGGAGACGCAGGGCACGCCCAACCTTGCCGACGATGCGTCGGTTCTCAAGATGATCTTTGCGTGCATGCTCGAGACGTACACGGGTATGGTGGAATCGCTCCCCAACTCGGACCGCGAGGATCTCTCAGACCTGGACACACCCACCACATCGTCTGAGGCATCAACGCGGTTCAACCTGTCCGTTCTGCATGATCAAGTTACCCCTCGGCCTCGGGAGCCCCTGTCCTTCGACACCCCGGAGTGGGCGGACGAGCAGAAGCGACAGATCCTCGCCAGCTTCGCCAGCAAGAGCTGGACCGCGGCAAGGGAATTGGAGGTTGGGCCCGGCCAAAATCCCGAGGGCAAGAAAAGCGGCACTGTCGACGAAATCAAGGCGGGGTCCTGGTGGGAAGCGGAGCCTGAGTCACGCAGGGTGACTTGGCGGGCGAGTTTGCCCGTGCAGGAGCCGCAGCCGGCTGTCGTCCGGAGGCGTGCTTGACCCTTGGATGAGGCTGGTGCCTGAGCCAAATCCGGCGTTGAGGGCTGGGATGGAAGGAGGACGGCGAAGGGGGGAGGAGGGGCAGGGAGGTGGCGATGCAGGTCACGAGAAGGGAAAGAAGATTGGGCGTGACAGCCAAGCTTTGACTCGGTTTGCTCATGGTGACATAGTCTTTAGCCCAGGCAGTCAGAAATTGGAAGCACTGACCCACGATTTATGGAGGTCTTCATCGCTCCTACCCAAGTCCAGTTCAACCCTGGTTTGTTTGTTGGCGCGAGACTTTTGACTTTTGACAGGCGCCTTCGTCCGAGGTTCAAGAAGCTACAACTCATCAGCCAAACAACGACTTCAAAAGAAAGAAGAACGAGATTCGAGAAGAAAAGAGACAGATTGACTTTTCAAACCTCATTTCCCCGTATCAAACAGGTCTCGGCACGTGCGTCTGTCGGTCTGGACTGGGGTTTTCTGGCTCGACTCGCTCGAGCACCCACCATCTCCGCTTCCCGTCACAGATCCCAACCTCATGCTTCACCATGGCTTCAATCGCATCGAGCTCCGCGGGGCCTCCCAAACCTACTCCGGTAGACTCGGAACAAGATGAAGATCCTCCCCCGACAATCCGCTTCAGCAATGTACAACATCTTTTCGATACCATCAGTCGCACGACTCAGGATTTCCTTGCCGTGACAGGTATGAGTATGATGCTCTGAGTGCTATCAAAGCAGTATACTGATCATTTAGACGTCTCTCCTGCCAATTTCGCCGAAATCGAGCGCGAGCGAGAGAAGCGTCGCCGCAAGTTTCGTTTCCGTCGCTTTGACAGCGGTCGCCGAGTCCTGTTCATTATAATCCCTACCCGCGTCCACGAAGCTCTCCACATTGGGCTCTACGAAGGGTATCGCGACCAACTGGTGAGAAGTGGTCGTGCTAGGGGCTGGCGCTCAACCGGTGCCAGTACTCGCCGAGGACAGGGTCAGCCAGTCGGAGATGCCGGGGAGGGCGACTCGACCGGCGGACCAAGGCTGGAAGGCGGCACCAAAGAGGATTGGCCAACCCTTGTTATCGCGGCGGGTGTCTCGGAGTCGTTGAACGAGTTACGAAACGACATGCGATGGTGGTTCGCGACCTCGGATCACCAAGTCAAACTCGTTCTGCTCGCCAAGTTCGAGCATGCTCGCTGTACTATTACCCTGGAGAAATGGGAGGAGGAAGCAGGGGGTACTCGCCCCGGGGCCACGACGACGCGACACGCTGCAGCCGTCCAGCCTGTCCTGCAGCAGACCATTACCATCACACAGGACCGGACTGCTGACCACGTGTCGTATAATGTCACTGGCGGTGCATTGATGTTGGGGTTTAGAGCCCTGTTCCTTCGAGATCCGGGCCCAGGAGAGGGAGACTTTGTGTTGAGTGTTCAACAACTCGAAGTTTACGCGGATGATGTCAGGATCGAAATGTAAACTAGTTAGATGATCAGTATATAAGAAAATGCATTGCCGAGCCGGTTGCCGACTTTCCGCGTGTGGTATTCTTTCCCTAGGGTACCAATCCCCATCGGCCTCAGCCTTTCGACCACCCCCCCCC
>FTEL01003773.1_pt1 | contig 13807 bp, 12 predicted proteins | sample 1658911 | NCBI WGS metagenome assembly FTEL01 (sample SAMEA3914869, study PRJEB12502) | metagenome | biome: forest; material: soil | place: USA | collected 2012-03-12 | depth 0.1 m
GTTGAGGGCCGTGAACCCGGCGTTAACGAGGAGGGCATGCTGTGAGCTGGAGGCTATGCGCAGCGCTTCGAAGAGTGGTAGTATACAGGAGTCGGGGACAATCTGCTGTTTGATGCTCGACTTGACGAGGGTGACCTGTTGGACCTTGGTGTCGACCGAGGCATCGGTGCGCAGGAGGGCGATAAGGTCGGCGACCTGCTCGTCGGTGATTCTTTCCGCCATTTTCCTCTTAGAAAGAGGATGCCGGCGTTGTTGGCGTCAAAATGAGGGAGAACGGGGGTTATTGCTGGAGGGCAAGGAGTTAACCGTCGGTTGTTGAGCTAGCCGGCTGCAGAAACGGGAAAAAAGAAAACAAACAGAAGCTCGTGTCGCGCTGTGCCGGTGCCTGGGCCGTCACGGCGGAATCAAGATGGCGGGGTACTCACGATGGGCTAGAAGGAGCGCAGAACCACGGGGGAGATATTTGAGAGGGCGATGCGATGGCGAGAACGTGAAAGAGATGTTGCGTCGGCGCGAAATAGCTTGATGGGCGGCTGGGGGCTGAGGCATGGCTCTCGACCCAGATTATCATCACATCCATGGCCCGCCGCAGTGGGGCAACTGCAGGGATCACCAAATCCCCTGGCCCTTACTTAACGCAGCCCCGCGACGGGCTTGGGCGGAGAACGCGGGGCAGCGAACATGTGCAACCACCCGGCAGACGCCTTTTGTTCAGCGATTTGATTTGTGCTGGTTGACGGCTGTTCCTAATCCCAACGAAGCTGATCGTCTCTGTCTTTGGAGGGGGCTCTGCATTTCTGACTGCTGCCTGGGATTTGTCTGTCTTATCCTGAGTCTTGTTCCAGAACGTGACCGCTCGCTCTTCCAACTCAATACTTACTCCCAAACCTCCTTCTTTGTCCGACATTGAGTTGTTTATTCTATCACTGTCCCTCCTCTTCTGACTGACCGCACAAAATGACACTTCGGGACCAGGCTGCAACTCCCACCCCCATCCCTCTGCCCGACCGGTCCAAGAACGTCGACCATGGCTCGGGCCCAGCAAGCTTCAAAGCACCGAAACTCCGACTGAAGATTCAGGATCTTGATCATCCTGGCGCAGCCAAGTTTCTCACATCAGTAAACACAGCCACCGTCCTCTCGACTGCCGTCAACAACGTCCTGCGGTTGCTGTACAAATCACCCTCAGACAAGAACACAACATGCCCCCCGACCCGGTCGGTCACGCTCGTGCTGAAAAGCATGGATGGAGTTGCTTTCACAACAGGGGTTAGTCGGCCATTTTGGTCTCTCCTTCCTCCTCCCTCATCCCCTATCCGATTCCGCTTCCTCCTCAAACCCGGCTCCTGAGTCCTGACTTCCATCCCTTAACAACCCCATAGACCGACCTCGACGATGACCACAAGGAGATCCACTTCAGCCTCGACTACATCCACTCCCAACCATCCTCCCGTCTCACGCCCGAGATCACCGGCGTTCTCACCCACGAGCTCGTTCATTGCTTTCAGTACGACGCTGAGCATACATGCCCTGGCGGGCTGATTGAAGGAATAGCAGATTGGGTGCGTCTGAAGTGCGACTTGAGCCCGCCACATTGGAAGAAGGGGACCCAAGGCGGTATGTTGGGACGTTTCACTTATATCAACACCACTTCTTCGGATTTCTCGGCACTGTCAGACTAACATCAACGTCTCCGCGTATAGATTGGGACCAGGGCTATGAGCACACGGCCTACTTTTTGGACTTCCTTGAGCAGCGCTTCGGCGAGGGCACCGTCCGACGGCTTAACGACAAGCTACGGCATAAGTATACCGAAACCACCTTTTGGGTAGAGCTTGTGGGCCACCCAGTGGAGAAACTGTACGGAGACTACGTGGAGAAGTCGAAGGACAAGGACGACGGTGACTTGTAAATCACAGCCACGAAGCTTTCGAGACAGACGAGTTGGATATGAGGACGACGACGAGATGGATGAATGAGACGACGATAAGATGGATGACCATAACGACGACGAGATGGATGGCAAAGGCGGCGAGATGGTTGATCAAAACAACGAGATTTCCCACATTTATAACCTTGTTTATTTCGGTTCCCAATGTCCAAACCAGGTTCCTCATGCTCTTCCTAGCTGTTCCAACTGCATCAGAAACCCCCGACGCTCCACCTTGTACCATACCAGTTACCCAATGTCGAGATCCCCCCTGTTACCTACCAACGCCAATAAATGCCAGCAAGAGATGTTGATGGTATCCCCTATAAAAAGCCCAATCCCCTTCCCGATTCCTCTCAAATCTCACTCACAACACTCCCAACCTCGGACCAGCTCCCGGGCGTCGCCACCCCGCCATCCGTCTCGCTCATCCCATCATCACCCCCCTCCTCCTCATAGCCGACCTCCACAACCGACGCCGAGTCGGCCGGCGTCAGCTGTCCCTGGCTGATGACCTCGGGCTCTGACACGGGCGCCTGCGGTGTAGTCGGCAACGGGGAGTAGAAGCCCGCGTTGTTGTGGGAGGCCGAGTTGCGCGCCCACGCCTGGATGGAGGCGTACACGTCGTTGGCATTGTCGTCGTCGGTCGCGTCCTGGCCGGCGGTCATGTACTCGTCGTCGGCAAGCTCGCGGTCGAGGGTAGCGCTGCGGGTGGTGGTCGTGGTGGGGGTGTCCGGGCGGGGTTGGGGTTGCTGCTCGACCGCAGTGTGTTCGTGCTCGGCGTCCGTGGTGGCGTGGGAGGCAAAGTCGAAGAGGACTTCGGCCGTTGTTGTTGCGGCGGGGACGGGGGTGGCAGATTCCAACCGTGGGGTGGCGTTATAGATGTCCGACATGGCGGCTTCGTCACGGGTGGCGGACAAGAGTTGGGCTCGGTCCTCCAGCTCGATGGCGTACTCGTCGCTGAAGGGGTTGGCCAGGACCGCGGCGTTGAGGCCCCTCACGCCCTCGCCGTTGCCTCGGCGCCGCAGAACGTTGGAAGAATCGGCGTCCCAGGCGCTGGCTCCGCTGTTGTAGACAAAGGTACCGCTCTCGCCTGCTGGCTGAAGGAAGTCGTCAAAACTCGAGAGCCTGGTTCGCTGACGGGGTTCTTGCTGCTGCTCTCGTTGTTGCTGCTCCTCGCGGCGCATGTTCCAATACATGAGTTCTTCGCGTTGCCTCCTCATGCTCTCGGGGTCGGCCTCTACATTCTGACTCTCGTAGAACCCCTCAGCATCCTCGGGTCGATTGTATCGAGGTTCTCTGTTCGGGTCGACATTGTCTCCGAGAGATCTCAGGGCCACGGCCAGTCTGCGGCGAAGGTCTTCAGCGGCACGGCGAACCTTCCCAACAGTGTCAGTCGAGGAACTTTTGTCTGCGGGGTGATGTTCCCTAGAACTTCCCAGACAGCTGAAAGAAGACATAAGTGCTCGAGTGTGACGTACCTCCGGGATCTCAGAAACGGCAATAGCGGCGGCGACAGCAATCGAGATAGCGAGAACGCCAACTGGAGCAAGAGCAACGCGGTTAATGGGAGGCATGCTCACAGCTTGGAGGAGGAAGAAGGTGGAAGTGGAACGACGGAGTACAAAAAGACTGGATCTGTCGTGTAGGTAGAAGTGTTCTGGGCAATTCTTGGTCCTTGAGCGGGATAGAAAAGCAAGAAACAAGCAGAAATAGCGAGCCCGACATTGTTGAGAGCTAGAGGTGAGGATTGCGTCGTCCTCGCCACTCACGAGGCTGGGCGCTTTGATCTGCAACCGTGCGGAGAACGGAGAGACAGGGATTGGAACACAAGTGACAGACAGACAAATAGACTGGAGAAAATCTACCTTTGGCTACAACAGGGACGGCCATCCAGTTGGCACACTCGGCACGGTTGGGTATCTCGACTCGCTGGATGATTGAGACGGAGGCGGGGGAGTCTGGGAGACTGGGTGCGTGGGGAGAAAGCCGAGCAAAGGCGGAGGGAGAGCGGGTCTTTTGTTGGAGGCCAGAGCTTACGTACATGCGTGTGTGGCCTGCAGGGCACGCGGACGCGAGGCAGACTCAATACCCAAACTCAGCCAAATAGTTGACATTTGCCCCCTGTGCCGTGGAACGTACCAAGCAGCTCACCTGAAGGACGGACTGATCTGTGAAAGGAACCGGCATTCTTAAGTTACTCGTGTTTGCTCCACAGCGGCGCTGATGAGATTCAGCACCAGATTACAGCACAGTGTATGTAAGTGCTCCGTCTAGGGGTGCTTGGATGGGGTGTGCTTGGACCCACTAACCAATTCACGTGTTAAAGTTAGTGCGATCAAGACGGGAACTTCGAGAGAAACAGGAGGTGATGTCACAACGACGGACTCATCGCAACAATGCTAACCTGGAGCAAAAGGAGCAAGTCTTCCCCCCGAAAGCAGTTGGCTCGAAATCATCATTCAGCCCCCGCCTGGTGCAACTCGACGAGTCCCGGGCGATCCATCTTGAACGGACGTCTCCCAGGGTTAGGGTAGCCACCGGCCTAAAAACCATCGGCGACCAGAAAAGTCACCCAGCCACAACTTGCCACAACGCGAACACGGATGTCGGCATCTCGACCCCCGATTGACAGCGACTTGATCCTTGACGTTACTCGGTCCATGCTGTTAGCAACCGCGAGGCCGAAACCCGGCCCTCACAAGGCACCATCCACTTACAGCGCCTCGAGAGCGCCTCGAGAGCGCGCACTCGCTGAGTCGTCTACTCCACGTTGGGGCAAGGACAAGAACCCACCGCACTTCTAAAGACGGAGAACTTCCGCGGTGTGGCCGTGCGGGTTTGCTGAGAAAACAAGCTTTTTCGGCCGCATGCTTGTCCTTCGTCGCCGAGAACAAACATGGGATGGCCAAGGAAATATTCTGTATAACTGATGATATCTTTCTGCCCCCGTCATATCCGTTTCCTTAAAACAATCTCGTTGAAACGCCCAAACCCCAAATTCTGCTTTGATCCACCGTTTCCCGAAACACCAAAGAAAACGAGATTCCCCAGGAGGCCGAAGTCGGGTATTCGGTGTGTCTGGCTTGATCTCGAACTTAAACCCGAAGTGCCCACATTGGTCGTCTCCACCACGCTCTGATTATCAGACTCTCCGCCGGCCGGCCGTCCGATCCGCTCCATCCGTGATCTTACCCCCCTTGCCGGTTAATTTGGGGTAGGTCGCGAAAAGCGGCGCCGTGAGACAGCCGTGTCGTTGGTTCCTTGCACGCGCCGCCACCGAAGCGGTTCTCACTCCCCAGGACCGAGAAGCCCCCTCCCCTATTTTGAGCTGCCCAAGATGCCCGCTTAGTGGGACTTGGTGCTCGAGCTGGACGAGCTGCTGGACGGGGCCGTCTCGGTCGACGGGGAGGACGCCTCCCGCTCGGCCTTGCGCTTCTCGCTGTGTCACGCTTTAGTCCTCTGAGTTGTCACCAAGAGAGTCAAGAAGAGTCCTCACTGTGTGTTGCGATCCAGTACTGTGCAATCCCATTTCACACCGCTGGCGTTCAGGAAAAATTTAAGGCCCTTGCCCTCAAGGGAGGTCTTGAGCGCTTCTTGGTGGGAGGAAGGCATCTTGTTTGGTGGGTTATGGGTTGTGTGTGCGTGAGTCGTCGACAGTTGGGTTGGCGGTGCTGTAGGAAACCTGTGTGAACGAAGTTCGAGATCTGGTGAGAAGGACGTGGTGAGAACAGACCGGGAGCTGGGAACGGGGGAATGCGTGGGAGTTATATAGTCAGTTCGGGTTGGGGACGGCTTATACACGGCCGCAAGTCTATGTACCTAGCACGCCGCTGGAATGGTAAGCCCGATGGGGGGCAGGGATGAGCCTCGTGCATCGAGGAGTCGACAATTGAGCCATTTTGTGAAGCCCCGGATCCTTGACATTGCACTTCCCGCGAGAGGAAGCCCCCTATTGGCTTTGGAACATCAATTCCGGCCGGGATTCGTTGAGGAAACTCGGACTGCTCGGCCCGCCTGTGAGGGCGTGGAGGCTAAACCGGGCTTGCTCGAAACAAGCCTTACCCTCGACAAGTGTTTCCCTGGATGAGGCTCCATGCGTTTCGGGTACCTGGATTCATCCATCCCTACCGCAGAGGTCGGGTTCATCCCCCAACGTCCATTGAGACACGCGGCCGTGAGACGACGCGAAGCACGTCCGAAAGAGACTCCACATCGAAGCCGGGTAGAGCGGACTGTCCTTGCAGACGGATCGTCCTCCCCAGTTTTCTCTCGTCTTTACCCTTGAGAAATACAGAGCAGGCAAGGGATCAGCAAGGTTTCGACCTTCGACAAACAGAAACGGACCAAGTTTCCGCATGTTCGTTTTCGGGTGATCCAGCGTACGACGCCAATAACAACCCGAACAGGGAAGCGCCACGGGAAATTCGCGGCGCTGTGCCCTCGCACCAGGCTAGGAAGCTGTCCTCGTGGTCGCTGATGGCTGCATGAAGAGGCGGTTGTGTTGTCATATAATTCGCGAAAAGCTTTGGCTCGGTGAACGAACTTGTCAAGATGCCTGGCGCCCACGGGATCGACGGCGTCTCTGGGGTGGGATGCGGCAAACACACGTACACAGGACGACCAGCGAAGAGAGTTTGAGTTGTTTTTGGGCACTGGGGCTGGTCTCGTGGTCTTTTGTCCTCTTGTCCTCGCTGGTTGCTTCACTGCGTCGATACTCATGATCTGATCCGTCCCGATCCACGGCAGCCTTACAGAAGACAGGTTCTGGATCTGTATGGATTTCCCGAAGCCCAGACGGGTACAGCAGTAGACCCCAGTTATTTTTCCTGCATTGGCCCACTGAGCCCACTTAACTTACCTGCAGGTTTTACTTGGCGCATTTTCATGTACTCAGGTCCACAGCGATGGTCAAGCCTCAAGCACGGTCACGACCTCGGACTTTGCAAATGCCCGTCACGACAGCGCGTTCGAAAACACACAAATCTTGACGTGAGCAGTCCTTGGTTCGGGAAAGCACCTTGAGTGGCTTGGTGAGTCGCAACGGTCATGCCTGCTGGTGTGTGCGGGAGCTCCTCTGGACGAGCCAAAACTCGACACTTGTACGACGGAAACCCACCCCAGAGCACGCCGGTTGTTTAGACTGTTGCCGGAGACATGAGACTCGTGTATCCTCTTCCCAGACCTTGTTTGGTTCCAGCTTCATGCACTTCATGTGCTTCATGTTCAAGACGTGCTGCGAGTCATTCAGGCACTTTCTCGCCGGAGTAGCTTTCTCCTCAGGACACGACTCCAGCCTGTAACTCCAGTAATATCCACCCGCACCCCTCGTTCTAGAACAGCCCCTGAAGATCACCTGGACACAGTACCTCCACGCCTCCCTTGAGTCCAGGTCGTGTGGTGGCTGCCTTGTTCAACGATCATTCGTTTGCCATAGAGGCTAGGGTGTGGTATGATGTAAGTCCACACCTTGCTTCGTACCTGGCGAGCTGGTATGGTCCCGAGCCAGACAAAATGCGGTAGGAGAAGAATACGTGTCTATCTGGGTCTTTCGCTGCCTTTTCCCACTCATGGGATTTCGTCGAACAGGAACCAAACCCAACCGGGTTCTTGACATGTAAGTCGTTGTGTTGGTGGCTGATAGCGGCTCGCGCTAGGCCCGTAACTTCTCCTGTCCTTCTTCTGTGCCGTAAACAGAAGAGCCCCAATCGACTTCTTCCTTTTCTTCCTCAAGCTTAAGCTCCTTGCCTCGGCCTTCTCTGACATTTTTCCTCTCCCGAAACGACAACTTTGGTTGACAACCTGTTAGAAGGAAACATGAGCGAAAACCTAAAGGCACACATCCCTCCATGTTCTCTTAAGTTTCCGCGTAGATTTCTCGCTATCCTTTCTTTTATGTCTTTTACTTTTTCTTCTTTTTCTTCTTTTTCTTTGCTTTTCCTTATAGAGTTTTCTTCGAATATCCTCTCGAGCTTTCTCCTAAGTTTCCCTATCAAGTTATTATCCACATTTCTTACTTGGTCTCTTCTCAGGCTTCTTCTCAGGCTTCTTATTAGGCTTCTTCTCAGGCTTCTTGTCGCGTTTCTTTTCTTCTGCCACTTCCGCCCTTTCATCCACTCCTGGACTTTCCCCCGCTGGTCAAGCCCCTCGAGTGGTGGCGTGCGCAGCGAATCTCCACGGCATTTCTAGGTATTCCCCAAGGTTTTGTCTCTTTCCTCGTCACGCTGCATTTTACCCCAAGGAGCGAGGTTTCCGAGACTAGTCCTCGCCCGGTTATTAACGTCGAGTTTCCTATCCTGAAATAGGATATAATGAACGTTAAGGATGTGGTGTGTCGTCCACCGGATGCCCGTCACGTGGAAATGAGAGAGAACTGTGAGAGTGTATACGTGATTGCGGGCGAGTCAAACACACTGACCGAAATATCTTCGACTCTCTAGCTTCCTATCTAGCGGAATCAGTGAATCCCCAACTCCTCTCTCCTCCTTCTCACCTCCTCGACAGCCCCCGCCGGGTTTTCTACCCCTGGATTCCTAAACTGCCAGGCCAGGGCAACCTCCAGCGCCGGACCCGTCCACCTCCCGGGATTCGCCCCTAATTCCTTAGCCAGAAGCTTGCCGTCGACCAGACGCTTGATCGTCGGGGCATTCATCACGTCCAGCTCCACAAGGTGGTCCAGGAACCGCTGCCACTGCGCAAGCACTGCCTCCTGCGTGCTCTCCTCCTCATTCCCAGCCCCGACTTGACCCTCGACATCGACCAAGATGGCAAACAACACCTGCAGGCGCCAATTGCCACCGCGAGCGTCCCATTCTCGAATTGCCATGCCGAACCGGTCCCTCTCGTGTACACCTTCCCTGCCCTCGAGAACCATATCCTTGAACTCCAAGATGGCGGGGCGGTGCCGGTGGGCGGCCGTGACAACATCGCTCAGCTTGTTGGGCGCCTTAAATCCCTCCCTGGCCGCCTGCGTTGGGAGTGGCAGCGCAGGTCGCCCCGGCCTCAGGGGCGGATCGTCTGGTAGCTGTTCCCACGGGGTGAGAGTTGTCAAAGACCAGGCGTAGTACCGTGCTTCCTCGCTCGTAACGAGCAGGTCGTAAATGGAGCCGGGCGTCTTGTTCGCCTCGAGCCGCTCCAGGCACTCGTAAGCCGTCTTCCACGTAGCGGTATCCGGGCTCGGCATCTCCGCCCGCTCGGGGTCCGTAAACACGGCGTGGTAGAGCCCAAGCCGGTCAATAAGCCGCAGCGACTCTACCGGGTGTTGGCCTGTAAACAGTCGGTCAGTCAGTCTTCTTCGGGTTTTAGAGTCCCAACCCACCCTTCATCATCTTCTCCAGTTCGACCCCGATCCTCTCCCTCGAGATCTTGATCTTCAAAATTTCTAGTACCCTCGCGTCCCCCATCACCTCCTCCGCATCATTGTCAATCACAAACCCCAACCGGCTCGCAAACCTCACTAGCCTCAACACCCTCAACGGATCATCCAAGAACGTCTGCAATGGCTCCATCGGCGTGCGAATGAGCCCCCGCCCCAGGTCCTCCAAACCCCCAACAAAGTCCTCCACCTCCCCAGTCCCCAGATTATAAAACAGCGCGTTGACGCTGGCATCCCGCCTCAGCGCATCCTCCTCCGCCGTGCCAAACTCCACCACGGGGTTGCGGCTCTCCTCAGTGTACGTCTCCCGCCGCAGGTTCACAAAGTCCACGTCCAACCCGCATAGTTTGATGGTGCTCGTGGCCAGGTGCTTGGACTTGTCCGGGTTGCGCGCCACCGTGTGCAGGCGGCCGACGTCCTCGGGGGCTAGGGCGTGGCGGGCGCGGTGGGCCGGCACGTCGCAGTAGTCGCGCAGGCGCTCGACAAAGGCCTCGCCCGTCATGGCGTTGATGGCCGTGTCGATGTCGTGCGAGGGTGTCGACAGGAGCTTGTCGCGCACCCAGCCGCCGGCCCACCGCAGGACGAGGGGCTCGCGCGGCGGGGTGGGGTGGATGGAGGGGTCGAGGTCGTGGTCGTCGATGAACTTGGCGGCGGAGAGGAGAAGCATTTTGAGCTGCTCCTCTCGCGGAGTGAGGGTGATGGCGGGGAGGGAAGGAAGAGTCGCCATGGTGGTGATGGTTGTGGTGGTTGTGATTGAGGCGGTTGAGATCGTCGACGTGGTCGAGGTTGTTCTTTTGTTTGGTGTCGGCGGTGGAGACGGCGAGATGCGGTCGAGCTTGCGCTTCATAGAGCGAGCGAGAAGAGATGAGATGGGTCGCGTCCTAAGCCAGACAAGACGTATTGGCATCGAGCTGAAGACAAGGTTGGTTTGCCTATGAGCTGCTCATGGTGTGACTTCGCTGTGAGGTTGTGAGGCTGTCAGGCTGTGACTCTCAGCTTGCCCGGTGACTCAACGGGGCACCCAGATGCCACTTTTATTGTCTTTTTCTGTGTAATGTGTGCCTTGGGCACGGAAGCTCTCAGAATGAGTGACAGATGTTTTGAGACATAGCCTAAAGGAAAGAGCTGGAACTGAGCGAAATGCAAGCTGGTCCAGATGCAGTTGTGAACGGGTTGCAGCCAAAAAGAACTAAGATCAAGAAAACGGTGCAATCAGATTATTGGCACTGTAAGCACACACTGTGCTGCCACCCCCTTTCCACCCTGTGAAAAAGTATTACCATATTCGAACCACAGAAAGCATCAGGTATGCCAATCCTTCCTCTATTATACTCTATAACCCAGCCGGCCTCAGCCAATTCCGGCAAACGTGGGTTCAATCAGACAGTCCCTCGCTTCCATCACATTACTTCTGTACATCACCGACAAACACCATCACCTCACGCCCCTTCTCCCACCTCGGTCGGCTTCTCTTTCTCTTCCTCCACCAGCTCCACAGCTTCTGCCGACGGCGGTAGACCAGCAGACTTTGGCAGCTCCTCAACCTGCACCGGTTCCTCCTCCAACGCCAGGTCGGCCCTCAGGTTCGGCAGGAACCGGTCGATCCGCTTCCAGGTCTCATTCCACAGCTCCTCCCTCGCCGGGTCCTTGCTCGGCGGCACGAGGTAGCCGTTGCTCGACATGATGAGGAGCACGTTCTTCAAGTTCTCGGGCACAGCCTCCTCCTGCACACGCATGCACATTAGCCTCGTCTCACATCTCAAATTACCATCACCAGGAGAACGTACCAAGCTGTCCCCCTGCCCGCTATTCATCAACCGGTCCATAATCTCAATGATCCGGACCCACAAGTCCAGCAGGCCGTCCCACTCAGACAACACGACCAGGTACTGCAGGAAGACCTTAGACAGCAGCGAGGCGGCCTGCACGCGCGTCTCGCTCATGCCGTCTCGGTCCGAGCTGAACACCTCGGGCTTGAGCAGCCGCAGGATGAGCGGGAAGAGCACCTCGCCAAAGATGGCCGTCCACTCTGAGTGCTGCTGGTCCTCCTCGCCCGACGACGAGCGCGTCAGCTCGGGCGACAGCAGGGAGCGCTGCAGCGAGCTGAAGGCGAGGTGCCGAATCTCGCGGCACGGGTTGGTGCACTGCGTGGTGAGCGCTTGGAACACGGGGAGCCAATAGGCCGACCAAGCTAGACCTGCCGCGTCAGTTACTCGTAGACGGGGTGATACGAGGGCAAGGAACACACCTTCGCTGCTCTCCAGATGAGACTGCTTCATGAGATGCGGGATGCGCGCCGTCATGCGGTGAATGTCGTTAAGAGCCTTGACGCCACGCTCAACGACGGCATTTTCACTACAACCCTTGCGTGTCAGCGGCTCAATCTCTGTTCGAGAAGCCCTGGGAGCAACTCACCTCGGCTTCTCCTGCTTCACAACCCTCCCACCCTTGCGCCCTTGTTTCCGATCATTCTTCTGCTCCGCCGCCGCCCCTACGCTCGCCATTGACGAGAACTCATTCAGTAGCGCCAACGCCGCCTCGTAGTTATCCGCCATGATCGCCGACGGCGTGCCGGCGATGCCGCTCTCGAGAATGTCGAACACGGCCGGCGCCGCATCAGCATCAGTAGCTAGCGTTTGCAGGATGACCCAAAAGTCAGGAGACGTCATCATCTCATTGCGCAGCGGGCACGGCTTCTCGGTGCAGAGCTTGAGGCCGCGCAGCACGAGGCCCGCGGCTTTGATAAGCGTGTCGTTCGGGAAGCTCGAGACGGCGTGCAGAAGGACGGGGGCGCGGACGTAGTCGTACTCCTGGTGAGTGAGGGTGAGCTGCGTGATAGGGTCCCCAGGAAAAAAAGAACTTACATAGCTCGCATGAAGCAGGTTGAAGAGATAAAAGGTGGCGCGCTCAATGAGGATCGGGTGATACCGAGGCACATCCCTCAGGATAGCCTGAATGGCCTCCACGACTCGCTTGCCTAGCAGCTCGGCGGTAGTCTCGTCACGGAGCGCCAGGACGGTGCAGAACTCCAAGATGTAGACTAGGGCCGGATCGTACACGGCGCTGTTCTGCCGCTGCTTTTGCCCATTCGCCTGGGAAGGGGGGATGTTTTCCGCCTTGACCTTGATCACCATCGACCCGGTGTCCTCAGGGATCTGGTCCAGCAAAGTATCCACCAGGGCTTCGAGGCTGTGGCTCGGGAGATTTCTATACCGTGTCAGATGGGCTTCACCCGATTCGGCTTCTTGTACTTACGCAACGTTGGCAAACACATCGCCCATATGGCACTGGTTCACGCAATCCACCGTGCACAATGTGCTCTCCAACTCCTCGTCCGAAGGCTCGGGCGGGTCGTCGGCCGCATAGCTTGAGATGTACGAAGTAAATGCCGAGAAAAAGCCGGCCTCGCTCTGCTTGCTGCCCCGGTCAATGACCAGCGACGGGGGTTGCAAGGGAATTGCCGGCAGTGCGAGCTTGTCAGCCTCGGTCGAGAAGAAGGAGGGTATCAGTGAGTTGACGAAGAGGTTCAACCATATACGAATGACCTAGTCTATGTCAGCGCAAATCCTGGCATCTCGGGTAAGAAGAAGTCAACCTACATGCTTCCAGCTCTTCCGGATAACATTCTCGGATCCCGTCACAACACGGAACAGCACCAGGGTAGCCAACTGCGGCCGCACATCCCGACCGAACCTGACGGCAAGCTCGCTGACCATAACGCTGTTGTCGCCGACCTGCACCTCGGTGTTGAGCGACGTATTGGAGAGCGACTCGCTGCCCAGCGTCGAGATGTAGCTCAGGCGGTAGATGATCTCGTCTAGCGCCTCCGAGTTGCCGTACTTTGTGGCGATGCGTGCGCACTCGTCAAAGCCGGTGATGACGCGCGCATAAACGGTGTCGTCGGTGGCCGACATGAAGACGAAGAAAAGGCACGAGACGATGGCGTTCCAGGTCGTGGCAAACATGTCGGCGTCGAAGATGTTGGTGTCGCAGAGAACCAGCGGGCCCGCTGCCTCGGTCTTGAGGAGGAGCTCCTTCCAGGCATAGTCAAAGGCGTGTTGGTTGTCGTGCTCGTCGGGGAGGATAATCTCGTTGGTCCTGATCGTGTCGAAGATGTCTTGCAGGTACTGGGTGGGAAAATCTTCGCCAGCGTTCTGCCCGCGGAGGTTGCGCGTAAAATCTTCGAACCTCATCCGCCCCTTGATCGTTGGGTTGTGCTGGTCCGTATTTAGCATGATGATGGCGTAGGAGAGAATAAAGACGGAGTCCTTGTTCGCCACTCCCTCGGGGACCGAACTCGCGCAATACTTCTCGGCAAAAGAGCTGACGATGCGTTCGATCAAAGCCGACTCGCCGGGCAACCGGAAGCTTTCCAGCAGGACTCGAAGTGCCTCGTCTACTCGCTTGCCCGTGAAATCATAGCTACCCATGAAGGCATCCAGAATCGCCTCATTGCCCTTCTTGGACAAGAAGTCGCCAAGAACCCTCTTGTTTATCCTCGA
>FTEL01008213.1_pt1 | contig 13799 bp, 8 predicted proteins | sample 1658911 | NCBI WGS metagenome assembly FTEL01 (sample SAMEA3914869, study PRJEB12502) | metagenome | biome: forest; material: soil | place: USA | collected 2012-03-12 | depth 0.1 m
CGCCCGTCTGTCGCCTCAACCGTGCCGCCCACCCCCCCCACCGAAGTAGAGACGCGGAACTACAACGAAATCGTCCGGCTTGGGGGGCGGCCCATGTACCCCATCGCCACTATCTACGATATTGCAGACAATCCAACAGCATATGCACATCTGTTTCGGCCGTGGTCGCCCTTCCCGGACTCGGACACCCCAGGGTGGGACAAAATCCTCAAGACCCAGTTGTCGGATTGGGAAGATTTCCGTTGGTGGCAATACCTCGCCCGCCTCCCGCCCGATGTCGAGCCCGCGCATTCTCCTCGCTGGGACGAGGTGGACAACGCCTTCGACCTCTTCGCCCGCGACTTTTGGCCTCAGGAGGCAACCTACACCGAGGCAGCGTCCAAGCTTCTGGCGCACTACAAGCTGGATCGCCCGGTCCCCGAGCTCGCCTCGGATCCCACACACCAAGACAAGTTGCTCGAGTGGATCGAGTATCTCGTCTTCGAGCATGCGGTGCGCTATCGCTACGCGCGTGTTCTCGCCCGCTACAAGCCAGTCCGTGATGAGGCCTGGGAGACCATCACCAGCTCGGGCCTCCTTCGGCCACACGAGACCGAGCAATACATCTGCAGTCATGAATGCGCGCTGCTGCGTGACGTCGAGCGGAAGCAGATGGAGTGGGCCGTCAGGGACGCCGAATCCGAGCTCGAAATGGCGCAGACGGAAGCACCGCCCGACGAGCGCGCCCCCCTCTCGGCGACCTCGTCCACTGTGTCAGCAGCCAAGTCGGCCCTGGCCGAGGCTCAGGAAGCACTGGACTCGTTTAAGCGGCGTGGGGAGCTCATCATCCAGTTCAACCACGCGACGGCCAATTTCCGTCGCTGGACAAGGACAGCGGGGAGACTCGACCACCTCATCAGATGGGCATTTCAACAGCTGCGCGCGGTGAGGTTTGAAACGCACGGCCCCAGTGCATACACCATGGGGTCGGACAAGCGGGCGCGTGCCGAGACGAGCGACGACGAATCCTTGTCGAAGCAGCGCAAAACCGATGCTCAGGAAGCGGATCCCACAACCGAACCAGCTGGCGACGAGTCACCCTCGAAGCGGCGCAAAGCCGATGCGGAAGACGCGGATCCCGATGCCAAGATTCCTTCAGAGGAGCCTGGACGGCAAACCCGACCGCGGCGGAACGCAACACCCTCCAAGAGCAACGGTCAGCCCCCGGAGGAGAGCACCCCTGTGCCGCCCCGCCGCAGCACCCGAATCTCTGCCCGTTCGCCGCCTGAGAATCAAGCGCCATTGGGGGTGGATGCAACGTCGAGGTCCGGTCGCAAGACAAAGGCTGCCGGCGGTCGGGGCGCGAACGGCTCATCAGGCAAAGCGGCAAAGGTGGAAGACGCGGCAACAAGCACGGGAAGATCGAAGAGGAGTCGTCGGGGCCAGTCTACCAAGCGCCCGAAGCGCAAGGCCAAAGCTTAGCCGGGCATGTGATGGGTGCAGGGACGTGGGTTGCAGACCTAGATGGGGCGGAGAGATGGGATGGAAACACCGGATGGAAACATGAGATGGAACACAGGACGGGAGCGGGGGCTGGGTTGCCAGCCTGAAGGATGGATTTTTGTATGCTAGAATACTCGCGGATCTCACAGGGAAAGCGTAGGCGTCAGGAGCAATGGTCATCACAGTCACCTTTACTTAGGTACCTTCCTTCACCTCACTCTGTCCCATCACTAAAGCTGTGCACCCATTGAGCTGAGAAGTAAATGGTAAATGCAATTAAAAATGCAGCTGGATCCCCCAAGTCTAATGCAAGATCTATCCAATCGGCCCCCACAAAGTCTAATCCCCAGCCGCCGCACATGCATGAAGAAATCCCCAGCCTGAAAATGCTGCCAACCCCCGCGCTTCCATGATCCCCAACCGCCGCCCGCATGCAAATCCCAAGTTCCCAAGTCCCTCCGCCACACCTGAATAACCGCCCGTGACCCTTAACCGCCGCCCACTCCCCCTGCATCCCTCAACCCAATCTAGAACCCCCCATTCGGATTCGGATTCGCCTCCCTCACACCCCCCTGCACCGCCGCCTGCACACCAGCCGGGCCCTCAAACCCCGCGGCCAGCTTCCTAAACTCGGCCAGCGTCTTCCCACTATCCACCTTCTGATTCACCACGCCGACCATCCCATTCTTGCAGTGCCCACCCCCGCCGTTCTGGGCACAGTAGAACCAGATCGGCTGCTCGTCCTTGACCTCGACCTGGAACACCTCGGGGCTCTGCGCCACGCTGCCGTCGGGGTTCTTGCTGACGGGGAAGAAGCCCGAGAAGAAGGAGATCGCCGAGAGCGGCTGGCAGGGCTGGCCGAAGGAGGATTGGACCACCGAGTGGTTCGCGGGCAGGAAGTGGAACTCGAGGATCGAGCCGACGGGGGCGACGATCACCTCGGGGTCGAAGCGCAGGCCGGGGCGGCCGGCGATGATGGTGTGCGTTTCGCGGTAGGGGGTGGTGCGCGAGGGGAGGTTGGTGTTGGTGGTGGTGGGGAGGGCAGTGGAAAAGGCCGCGAGGGTGGAGAGGAGGAGGATGGGGTTGGTGAGCATTTTGGTGGTTGTTGTGGTGGTGATTGTTTTGGTGGTGGTAGTGGTGGTTGTTGTGGTGATAGTCAGGGGTTGTTGTCAACAGGACTCGAGATGCGACTCGGTGGAGACAGATGGCCCAGTTGAAAGAAGCTGTGAAGTGATGATTGTGCTGATGAAGGCTGTGATGATGCAGAAAAAAACCACCCCCAACAACGGGGAACAAAGAACCCTTTTATCCCCCCTCCCCTCCCCTCCCATCACCACTACACCACAGCCTCCATCCATCTCACGATCGCAGTTGCGAGCCCCAACTAACCGACCGGAGTCCATCCCACCCGAGCAAACCCAGCCACAACCGGCATTCCACAGCCCGCCAGCAAACACTTCCCCACCCAAAAAAGCCCCGAAAACTGCCATCTTCCGGTGCGGCACAGTCCGGCCACCTCGGCGCCCCTCCCCCAGCACCACCATCATCCCAACAGCCCGCGTGCGCTGTCATCTCCGATCGGGTGCAGCTCCATCCGGTCAGCACCCCAGCCCGCCGCTGCGGTTGTGGCTCCATCCACCCCAACAAACTGTCCAATCCCTGCGACCCGTTCGGCAGAAGTGGCGGCTATTTCCGCGCCATTTTTAGAACCAGCCGCGGGTCCCGTTGAGCTAAGCCAAGCGCGGATGGGGGTGTGAGGCTGGGGCTGTGCAGCTCGTTTGCCTTGTTTGTGGGGGGGCGATTCTGGTTGGCTGGATGGCGCACCCGATCCGATCGAGCCGATCCCGATCCAGCCGGTCGAACTGGTTGCGGGAAGTGCCGTTGTCTAGGGGGGTTGTTGGTTGGCCTGTTCGGATTGATCAGGGGGGTATTTTTGGGTTGTTGATATTGGGGTTGTTCACATGTCTGGAGGCCGGGTTGTGGATTTCTAATTCTGGGTTGTTTTCAGTTAGTTAGTGTGAGTTCAAGTTGTTGTCGTTGAGTATGACGTTGACCAGAGAAGCACCACACAACCCTGCTCATAACCTCCGAATTATTTCAATGACAACAGAGAGCCGAAGTTGTTTCTCTTGCCAAGAGGGTGAAGGGTGCTTCTGGACCCGGAGTTCACCTTTCATCACTTTCATCATATTCAGCGCGAATCAGCAAAATTCCAATTCCCAGGTAGTTAATTATATGCTGAAAATGTGAGTGGTTCAGTCTCCGTTCAACTCCAACCCCCAAGCTCCGTTTCCTGGTACGCTAAAATGTGGCAATAAATGCGGCGGAATCCCCGGCACCCATCCCTGGCTCTGGCCGTCCCATACCACCCCAGAGGGCGGCGGCTACAGCAAAAACCTCACGGGTCCAACCTCATTTCTCCTATTTCGTGCACGTGTAGGGTCGTCACCTCGACTCCCGCGAGCCTCGCCAAATTCTGGATCTTGACCTTGACCTTAAGATCGTCGAGAGAAATTTCCCCATCGCAGGCCTGTAGCACAAGACAGAGCTTCCGGAGCTGCGGCGTCAACGATTCCATATCCGCCAGCCACGTAACGATTGTGCCTGTATGGCCGGCCTCGTCCCATCTCTCGTTGCGGTCACTGTCGATGTACAAGTCGTCGGCCAGCGTTACCTCCTCCAGGTTGTACGGGAGACACCGCCCCACCGGCTCCCGCGCCGGTAGCGAAAATCCAGTAAAGAAGTCCAGCGGTATGAACAGCTTAGTTAGCCGATGAAAGCCCGCAAGCGGTATCATTGACCCTTGGACACGTAGCGGCGGGGGGTAATGACTGAAGTATGGCTCGTAGGACTCGGCCAAGATAGTGAGCTCGGTCAATGTCTCTCGGACATGTAGCAGGGCTGGTATCAGTTGGTCGAGGTCGACAACGGGGTTGTTATACTGATCCTCATGATCCGGGTCAAAGCGCCATGTCCAGCGCAGAATTCGGAGGCACGGCATAACAGCGAGTAGCTGACCCAGGTGTGACTCCCGTATCCCGCCGCTAATCTCGAGTGAGATCAGGCTGGCAGCTACCGGCCGCTGGACTATAGGCCACGGGAGAGCAGGCGCAAGCGGGTTGTCCATGGAAACTACTATCTCCTCGAGCGACGGGAGATAGAAAAACGGAAGGATGCTCTCTGTGTTCCGGTTGGTCCTAGCCAAGTGATACTGTCCGCTACGGATAAGCAAGACGGTACGAAGCTCACGGAGACACCCGCCGACATCGACCCCGAGCCAGCCAGACCGATGGCCATCGAGACCGGATCGTAAGACAAGCCCTGTCAGCTCGCTCTCCGTGAAAAAGACTGGCCCGAGAGACAACCGCCGGAGACGCGGCAGCCGCACCAAGAGGAGGGCAAGATAGGCGTCAAGCGTGCCTAAGCGGAGCTCGACGATCCACCTGTCGCGGAACGGCAGGCGGGTCCCCGACACGAGCGACACAGCCTCCTGCAGATCTGCCTGGTCTACGCGTTTCCCCGGATGCTTCTCCCTCCAATTCGTGTCTGGCCGGTCGCCTCCCTGGCACGAGAGAGTGCGCCAGGTAGGCGGCGAGCTCCGGTCAGCGGAGGATGCTGCGGACGAGCGAGACGAGAAGATGGGGCTTGGATTTGTAATAGGGGGGTTCGACAGCCAAGTAGAGGAGCGGCTCCGCGAGTGGGCGTAGGGACGCGTGGACGAGGCAAACCGAGTGAAGATCGGCCTGTGTGAGGCAGCCCAGGATCAGGCATACGATATCCACGCTGCATCCGAGAAGGTCCGTCGGCTGGAATAATAGCAATGATCAAGACCAGTTAACCAACAGCCAAGGGTCTCTTATCGATGACACGAAAACACACCATGGCGAAGCGTGGTGAGTGGGTGAGGCTTGGATGATGGATGAAGCCGGGATGGCTTGTGGTTTTCGTTGTCCGCGAGGGAGTTGGGAGTCTACCAGCGGCCGGAGTGGGAAACGCCGCAAATAGTTATTTTTTCTGCCTGTCTTTGGCTTGGTCTCCATCCTAGGCCCTAGCGCAGAGGGGCAAACAAGGGACAGAAGAGAATTGAGATGCATGATTGTCTCCGTGGGGAGAGCAGGCGGGACGAGGAGTGAGCTCCTCCAACTGCAGCCGTGGCACACGAGGCGCTCCAGAGGATGGGCTCAGATCATCATCTCGTGACAAATCACATCACAAGTGTCATGCTTAGAGCAATTAAAGTTGGACGGGAAGTAGCCGATAACATTACGAATCGAAGGCCAGCGGCCCAAAGTATGTACTTGAAGGAATGCCCCGCCACACGGCGAGGCAACATATAAACATCAAACGAGTCTTTCACTCAACGCTATGCAACCCAAAAAAAGTGTGTTGTCATCGGCATCCTCCCCGTCCCTCATCGCACACCCGTCCGTCCGTCACCCGCGGACCCACCTCGTCGTCGTCATCATTCGTTTTGTTTGTGTGTGCGTGTGTGTGTGTGTGTGTTTACAGGCACTGCGAGTACCAGTCGTTCTGCTTGTTGCAGGTGGTTCCGCTGACGCAGCTGGTGCAGCCGGTGAAGCCGATGCCGCCGCACTGAGCCCACTTCTGGGCGGAGCAGGAGCCGCCGCCCGAGGACGAGGAGGTCTGGCTGGAGGCGGTCGAGGTGGTGGAGGTGGCCTTGGTGGAGGTGGTCGAGGTGGAGGTGGTGGTGGGCTTGGCGCTGGTGGAGGAGCTGCTGGACGAGCCGCCCGAGGGGGGCGTGAAGACGGGGAAGTTGCCGTCGTCGTTGCGGCGGCAGCCGGTGCGGGCGACCAGCTCCGACGGGCACTGCACCTGGCGGAAGGTGAAGGTCGGGTTGTCGGCGTTCTGGAACCAGTCGAAGCGCCAGTAGCAGCCGGGCTTGAGGGCGTCGGGGAACGAGTCGCACTGGCTGCGCGACGAGACGCCGCCGTAGCGGTCGCCGGCGAGGCCGCCGAACTGGGGCGTGCAGCCGTCGTAGATGCCGACGCCACCGCCGGGCATGGCCAGGTCGAAGTGGTTGGTGCCGAGGTCGCCGCCGGTCGAGGTGGACTGGACGACCATGGTCTTGCCGGCGACGGGGCCCGAGTTGAAGGTCAGCCTGGAGGGGGTTGGTTAGCCATGGACGACAAGTCTCGACAAGGGAGCCAAGGTTGGCCACTCACTCGTAGCACCCGCAGCACCACGAAGCCTCACTGCCGCCCGAGATGGACGTGGCGGCGAAGCCGTACGAGAAGTTATCGTTGACGGCCCAGGGGGACTGGTCGGCGCAGGAGAAGGCGGAGCCGCCGTCGCAGCCCGACTTGGTGTTGGGGTCGCTGATGCGCTGGAAGTTGGCGCTGCAGGCGAACACGGGCTGGTTCACCGAGGCCTTGCCGGGCCACGAGCACGACGGTTTGCAGCAGTCCCAGTAGCGGGTCGACTTGCCGTCGGCGGCGAGGGCGGCAAGGGGGAGGGCAGCGGCCAGGGCCGTGCGGAGAACGGGGGTGGAACGCATCCTGTGCGGTGTGGGTGAAGAAGAAGGTATGGGATGGGGTATGTACAGAAGAGTAAGTGTGGAAAGGGGGAAAGGAGGGTGATGGTGGTGGGGAGTGAGGGTGAAGACAAGAACAAACAGGACATGTCGTCGATCAGGACGAAGCTGGCCTGATATAAATATTTCTTCCTGACCTCTCCCCCCTCATCTCCCCATTCCCCCATTCCCGGGTCGCCAACCCTCCCCTATCAGCCCTCCCCCACCACCCATACCACACGGTACCACCCCCATCTCGCCCTTCCCGCCTAGGCCCCCCCTCCCTCCCTGCCGTGCAGGCCGACATCCAGCCCGCATGTGAGCCGCGTCAACGGCTTGCAGCGGTGGATTTTGCGGAGCCGGCGGTCAGTCGCAGCCTAGCGTACCAAGAGGCGGCGCAACGGGCGGCGGTAGACGAGATGGTGTTGCCGAACAAGGACCACGGAGCAGGGCGGCGCCCCACCCCAGCTCACCCCAGTCCACCCCAACGAACCCGGAAACCGGGATCTCGTCGCTCGATCCAATGCGACACGCTCCGCGATGAAACAGCAGCTCTCCACCCTTCGGAACCTGGACCGCAAGCGCCGCCAGATTGCGCCCGCTTCGGGGCTAGCCGGCCCACCGAAGAGGAAAGGTCCTTGGGCCGCGATCCCTGCGGCGTGCGGTGGGTGTGCCATTCTGTGCCCGTGCTGTGCCTGTCTGGTGCCCGTCTGGTGCCCTCCCCTGCGATCGGAAAGCCGGGAAGGGCGATTCTGGCAAATTGGGGGGAGGGCCGAAGACGACGTCAGGTGGGAGAGGAAATTGGCGGACCGGCCGCTCTCACGACAAAAGCAAGCGGGGGACCCATCCAGCGCTGTTCGAGAAGGGGGGGAGAAGAGAAGAGAAGGTTGCGCCCTGCGCGACTTCTGCCGGGTGACACTGTGCCATCCTGTCGCTGAGTCTTGGCCCTTGGCTCTTGGGCCGTGGGCGATGGACGATGGACGATGGAGGGCGGAGGGTGGACGCGTTGTGTTTTTGTGGTGATGGCCGTCGGCGTGTTGAAAAACGCCGGGCTCAAACCTGACGCGGCCTCAGCATCCCACTCTCGCAGCAGCTCTCGCAGCAGCTCTCGCAGCAGTTCTCTGCCACAGGGAGCAAACTCAGCAAAGTGACCGACAGCCTTTTGGTGCTGCGGCTCGTCGGTGCTCAACTTTTGATGCAATGCAGCCAAGAGCACTGGCTTGGGGAAAGCTGCATGCTCGGGAGGGTCATGCGCTGGGGGCTGGGGCAGAAGGGGGAATCAGCTGGAGTCCACCGAGAAGATGGAGGGCAGCAGCAGGCACACAGACCCTGGCTCCCTGCAAGGCACGCACTGGCCAGTTGACTGCTGGCAGCCCAGGCCCACTGGAGCCCAGCGGTGGAGGGCCGCCACATCCCCGCAGCTCAACCAGCCTCTCTGTGGCTCGTGTGGAAGATTCCAGCCTCCAGCCTTGGGCCCCACTCTCGGCGCTCCCCCGCCACACCGAGCTCACCTCGGTGGGGCACCCTGAACACACGCTAGCCCGCCCCTGGCCTAGCGCCCATCTGCCGCGTCTTTCAGCCTCTCGCAGCGACGGCAACTTGAAAATCAACTCCAAGCGATCCTCGCACATCACCGCCGCCGCCATCCACGATCCCCTCGCACGCGCCACCCACCGAGCCGCGCGCCTGCCATTCCTTCCAGAGACACTCCCTACTCGCCGTCTTGCAGTAACCCGCCCGCTGCTTGATGAAATAAACACCACGCGCACGGCGAGTTGATGCGCGCGCCCGCCGCTGGTGGCGATTTCTAGGCTCGCCAACCCCTCGACCCCCCCCCATTTTCCACCAACCGCCAGCCAGCCAGCTGCTGCTGTTTGTTGTTGCCAGCTTTTCTGCCCGTGCCTACTGCGGAGCCGACAGTGCGCCTAATTTTCGCCGTCTTCTCTGTGCACGCATAAAGGCTGCCACCACCGTGCCCTTTCGCTCGCTCGCGCCATTCTCTTCGAGGCCCGCGCATCCCGCCCAACTGACCCCCCTTTCCATCGCCTCCGACCATCAATCGCGCATTCGCGATGGCCGACTACGCGACCCAGGGCCAGTACGGCAGCTACGCCGACACCTACGAGAATGACGACAACTACGAGAACGGCGCCGGCGCCGACGAGGGCACCGGGTTCTCGAACGAAGACAGCATCACCCCCGAGGACTGCTGGGAGGTCATCTCGGCCTATTTCGACATGAAAGGCCTCGTCTCCCAGCAGATAGATTCATTTGACGAGTTCACCTCCACCACAATCCAGTCGCTCGTCGACGAGTATGCCGACCTGACGCTCGACCACCCGAATCCCGGCGACGACGCGAACCGCGACATCGCCATGCGGCGGTACGACATTCACTTCGACAACGTGCTCATCTCCAAGCCCACCCTCACCGAGGCCACCGGAGAGACCACCAGCCTTCTCCCGTACGAGTGCCGCGACCGCAACCTCACATATTCTGCGCCCATGTACTGCAGGGTTACCAAGCGCGCCCGTGTCGCTGTCCAGACCGAGATCCGCCTGCACGAGATGGACGATGAGCAGCGGGAATACCTTGCCAGGACGGGCGAGGCCCCCAAGACCATTCGCTGGGAGGAGGAGGATACCGGGCCGCGCGAGGGCTCGTCCAAGGGGGGCGAGGACAAGGGCGACCTGATCTTCCTCGGCAAGCTGCCCGTCATGGTCAAGTCACAGGTCTGCCACCTGCACGGCGAGGACGAGGAAGGGCTCTTCATCCTCAACGAGTGCCCCTACGACCAGGGCGGCTACTTCATCATCAACGGCAGCGAGAAGGTTCTGATCGCTCAGGAGCGCTCCGCCGCCAACATTGTGCAGGTCTTCAAGAAGCCCCCGGGAGGCAGCGTCTCGTACCAGGCCGAGATCCGCTCCGCCCTCGAGAAGGGCTCGCGCCTCATCTCGTCGCTGCAAATGAAGCTGCACACCAAGGCGTCCCCGGAGAAGGGGCGGTTGGCCAACACGGTCAGCGTCACCCTGCCCTACGTCCGCGAAGACGTCTCCCTCGCAATCGTGTTCCGCGCCCTCGGCATCGTGTCGGACGAGGACATTCTCAACCACATCTGCTACGACCGCACCGACACGCAGATGCTCGAGGCCCTGCGCCCCTGCATCGAGGAGGCCTTCTGCATCCAGGACCGCGAAATCGCCCTGGACTTCATTGGCAAGCGCGGCAATGGTAATGCTGGACAGAATCGCATGAACCGGGTCCGCGCCGCCAAGGACGTGCTCCAGAAGGAGATGCTGCCCCACATTTCTCAGACCGAGGGCTGCGAGACAAGAAAGGCCTTCTTCCTGGGCTACATGGTGCACAAGCTGCTGCAGTGCGCCCTCGGCCGCCGGGACCCCGACGACCGCGACCACTTTGGCAAGAAGAGGCTGGATCTCGCCGGCCCGCTGCTCGCCAAGCTGTTCCGCGGAGTTGTGCGCCGCATGACGCAGGACCTGATGTCTTACATGAAGCGGTGCATCGACACCAACAAGAACTTTTCGCTTGCTCTGGGTATCAAGCACTCTACCCTGACCAATGCGCTCAAGTACTCGTTGGCCACGGGCAACTGGGGCGATCAGAAGAAGGCCATGAGCTCGACCGCCGGCGTGTCGCAGGTGCTGAACCGCTACACGTTCGCCTCGACATTGTCCCATCTGCGGCGCACCAACACGCCCATCGGGCGCGACGGCAAGCTCGCCAAACCCCGCCAGCTCCACAACACCCACTGGGGCCTGGTGTGCCCGGCCGAGACGCCCGAGGGACAGGCTTGCGGCCTGGTCAAGAATCTGTCGCTCATGTGCTACGTCAGTGTGGGCACGCCCGCCGACCCCATCGTCGAGTTCATGATCGCCCGCGGCATGGAGGTGCTCGAAGAGTACGAGCCGCTGCGGTACCCGAACGCGACCAAGGTCTTCGTCAACGGCACATGGGTCGGTGTCCACCAGGACCCCAAGCACCTCGTCACGCTGGTCCAGGGCCTGCGCCGGAAGAACGTCATCTCGTTCGAGGTGTCGCTGGTCCGGGACATCCGCGACCGCGAGTTCAAGATCTTCTCCGACGCGGGACGTGTCATGAGGCCTCTGTTCACGGTGGAGCAGGAGGTGAATGGCGAGCACGGCGTCGAGGTCGGCCAGCTCATCCTGAGCAAGGAGCACATCACGAGGCTCGAGGACGACAAGGACATCGGTAAATACGACCCGAACTTCTGGGGCTGGCAGGGCCTGCTCAAGTCGGGCGCCATCGAGTACCTGGATGCCGAGGAGGAGGAGACGGTCATGATCTGCATGACGCCCGAGGACCTCGACAAGTTCCGGTACCGCAAGATGGGCTTCGTGGTCGAAGACAACTCGGGCCAGGGCAACAACCGGATCAAGACCAAGCCGAACCCGACGACGCACATGTACACGCATTGCGAGATCCACCCCAGCATGCTGCTCGGTATCTGCGCCAGTATCATCCCGTTCCCCGACCACAACCAATCACCCAGAAACACCTACCAGTCAGCCATGGGCAAGCAGGCCATGGGCTTCTTCTTGACGAACTACTCCCGCCGTATGGACACCATGGCCAACATCCTGTACTACCCGCAGAAGCCGCTGGCCACGACGCGGTCCATGGAATTCCTCAAGTTCCGCGAGCTGCCGGCCGGGCAGAACGCCATCGTCGCAATCGCCTGTTACTCGGGCTACAACCAAGAAGACTCTGTGATTATGAATCAGAGCAGCATCGACCGCGGCCTCTTCCGCAGTCTCTTCTTCCGGTCCTACACCGATTGCGAGAAGCGCGTAGGCATCAACATCGTCGAGAGGTTTGAGAAGCCCAACCGGAGCGACACCCTGCGGCTGAAGCACAGCACGTACGAGAAGCTCGATAACGACGGCATCGTCGCGCCTGGCATCCGCGTCTCGGGCGAGGACATCATCATCGGCAAGACGTGCCCGATCAACCCGGACAACGCGGAGCTCGGGCAGCGCTCGGCGCAGCACGTCAAGCGAGACGCGTCTACCCCGCTGCGCAGCACCGAGAGCGGCATCGTCGACCAGGTCGTCGTCACCACTAACCAGGACGGCATGCGCTACGTCAAGGTGCGCGTGCGCACCACCAAGGTGCCGCAGATCGGCGACAAGTTCGCCTCGCGCCACGGTCAAAAGGGCACCATCGGCGTCACGTACCGGCAGGAGGACATGCCCTTCACGTGCGAGGGCATCACCCCGGACATCATCATCAACCCGCACGCCATCCCGTCGCGCATGACCATTGCCCATTTGATCGAGTGCCTGCTGTCCAAGGTGTCAACGCTCAAGGGCATGGAGGGCGACGCCACGCCCTTCACGGAAGTCACGGTTGACAGCGTCTCGGACCTCCTCCGCGAGCACGGCTACCAGTCCCGCGGCTTCGAGATCATGTACCACGGCCACACGGGGCGCAAGCTGCGCGCGCAGGTGTTCTTTGGTCCCACGTACTACCAGCGCCTGCGCCACATGGTGGACGACAAGATCCACGCGCGGGCGCGCGGGCCGCTGCAGATCATGACGCGGCAGCCCGTGGAGGGTCGCGCGAGGGACGGCGGCCTGCGGTTCGGAGAAATGGAGCGCGATTGCATGATTGCGCACGGCGCGGCGAGCTTCTTGAAGGAGCGGCTGTTTGAGGTGTCGGATGCGTTCAGGGTGCATATCTGCGAGATTTGCGGGCTGATGACGCCGATTGCGTACGTTTTCTTTTCTCTCCTCTCTGCTGTTCTCCCCCTTTTTCTGTCAGTTGGCTAACCACATGCGCAGAAACCTCACCAAGCAATCGTTCGAGTGCCGGCCCTGCAAGAACAAGACCAAGATCGCCCAGGTCCACATGCCCTACGCCGCGAAGCTGCTCTTCCAGGAGCTCATGTCCATGAACATTGCCTCGCGCATGTTCACCAGCCGGTCGGGCATCTCGGTGCGCTAAGCCCGTTGCGAGATAGAGAGGAAGAGAGAAGAAGGTGCAGAAACGGCAAGAGAAAAAATTGCATGCATGCATTTTCGAGGGTTGGTTCAGGGGGGCGTTTCGCTTTTTCGTCGTCGCGATGATTTTGCCTTGGCCGGTTCGCGGCGGGGTTGTTTTTTTTTTCCTCTTTATATGCTTTATGAGGACCGGAGGAGGGGGCGGTTGGCTGGCCATGGTTTTTATTTAATGCCGACGGCTTTTGGTTTAAGGACTGCAGAACGGCGGGTTGAGGCGCACCTAACGGGGGGGGGTATTGCCTTGGTTGGGTGTGAGGGGATGAGGAGGGGATAATTTGGGTGGGAGGATGGAGGTGTTGCGAAGGAAGGAGGTGGTATAAGATGGGGAATTGGGAAGGGACACGAGAGTGCCATGGCGAGATGGGGAAGGGAATAGAGTGGTGATGTGATGGGAGGAAGTGAGGTGGGGTTGTAGAAAGTTGTATACCATACGATAAATTCCGAGAGTCTCGATGCATCTTCGGCTTGGAGAGATCGTGAAGTAGTGATGTGATGGTGTTGTACAGTATCGTACAGCTGAAATACATGTGTATGTACACTCCCTCTGCCTCCCTCCACCTGGGTATCATCCTCTGCTGTCCGTCCCAAACCCTCCCCGCTTCATCCATCCTCCGCCCCCTTGCCTCCTCTTCATCGTCTCCTGCTACCCTCGCCTAGCCGTGCTGTCCAATCCCCGCCCCGCCCCGGCGCCAAATCATTTCGCATCCATAACCCGTAGTTCATTGGCGGCGAGAACGGCGCGCGCC
>FTEL01002191.1_pt1 | contig 13784 bp, 23 predicted proteins | sample 1658911 | NCBI WGS metagenome assembly FTEL01 (sample SAMEA3914869, study PRJEB12502) | metagenome | biome: forest; material: soil | place: USA | collected 2012-03-12 | depth 0.1 m
CGTATATATAGCTCGCTCGTATGCCCCTACCCAGAAGTGCAAAGACGGCCAGCCTACGCACCAATACTTCTTCGAATTGTTCTTCTCGTGACTGTTGACACATTCACAAACCAGCAGCGGGGTTTCACCAACAGCGCAATGACAACAGCCATCCTTAGGGCCACCCTCCATCCGCCGACGCCGCGGGATGCACATGAAGCTCGACGTGGCGGTACCGGGAGCTCATGGGACGATGCTATCGTGATCCAGAGCGACGACGAGTCTGATCCACCTCCCGATAAGCATCTCGCAACCGCATCAAAAACTATTGCCAGCATAGGTGTGTTTCTTGACTCTCGCATTACTAGAGAGGCTAGTGCGTTGACATTCCTAAGGAGGCAAATGTCTCGACGCCACTCTCGGCGGCAGCAACCAGACAAGCGGCCTAGACCACTGCCATCCTCCAGCCGGAGACGGCAAAGGAGAGCAGAACGAGCAGAATGACGTCGCGCCGTTCCAGAAATGGGAGAGTGCGACAAGCCTACCGAACGATGAGAGGTACGACGACAGTGGTGCGGCGGATGCCGTGCCATCCACCAGCCAAGACGGGGTCAGTTTCCAGCACAACGTCGGTCGTCGTCAACGTCGCGATCCAGATGATACACAAGACCATGGCCCCGCTGAAGATGGCGTCGCGGAACACGGTCGGAATGGCGATGCCGCCCCACTGCCGCGCAAGCGTCGAAGGATAGGCGCTTCGGCCCCTACGACTCCTGAGATGTCCCCCAGGCACCGGGCGGGTCCGCATCGCACCGGCTCCCGGTCACGACGGGCTCGGGGACCACGCTACCAAAATCAGCGCGGCCGTCTGAGCACGCAGTGTTCGGGGGCCTACACTTTGGAAGGGAACACGGCCGAACCGCCCGTCACAAACGTCGAGAAATGGCCACTTGACGGCGCAGTCCTCGAGCGCGTTACCCGGAATGGGGTGACGACTTTACGACTGGTGTTTACCTTGGATGCTTATGCAGATCTTGAACAAGAACGAGATGCACCTGAAAGCCCACAACACCAGTCACAAGCAGAGAGAGCTTCCTTGTCCGGGTGCGCACCCCCTTCGGAAGTTGTTCAAGAAGATGAGTATTATGAGGTCGAGTACATCCTGGACTCACGAAAGATCTCCGACAAACGACGACGAAGACGGCAGATGGAGTACCTGGTCAAGTGGAAAGGATATGGGCACGAGCACAATAGTTGGGAACCCGCCGCAAATTTCGATAAATGTTCCGAGGTGCTTGAGGAGTACCATAAGAGGAACCTGGGTCGTAGGTGAATCGTCCGAACACAGTAAATATAATGGTGTTACATAGGAAGATGAATTGTGTTGTGCTGGTTTGTTAAGCCCTTTGAGGTATACCGTACATGTGCGGCTTTGTCGCGTACACTTTACACTAAGAGGCTCGGAACTATCCAGCCGCTCTACTTCAATCAAGCGTAAAAGTTGTGACGGGCTGAGCCCGTGGTGGCCTCGGTGACCCTCGGCCTCTATGACCCTCGGCCTGTGCACGTGTGGGTGCACATGACAAGCTGCTGGTCAAAAGCTGTCCTCGCGACTCCTGTCATTAGCTTTCTCTTCTCTCCTTCTCTCCTCATTCGAAGCAATCAAGTCATTCCTCCCACGTCTTGTGCATTCATTCCAGCCACCACGTGGCCCGTTACAAAAGTTGTAGTTTTCCCACCCCAGTTCCTAGAAGATTTAGCATAGTCGGGGATTGATATCTAACGAGGAGTGCCGTTCGATTCTCAAGCGGCTGTACCCCAACCAGGAGGTGCAGGCGCTGCTGCCGCTGTCGCGCCGGGATTTGCTCGGCCTGCTGGACCGCCCCGTCATCGACATGTCGGTCGGCGGGCTGCCGTCGCCGCTCATCAACCCCTCCCTCATGTCGCACCTGGGGTCGCCCATGATGCCCAAGCGGGTTCTCCTGCTAGAGCAGCTTCCCGCCCACGACACCGAGTGCGACGAGGAGCGCCGCGCGCGCGACCCGATCCCGGCCGAGGCCGACGACATCAATGCGCTCTCGCTGTCGGTCGACCACCAGGCCTCGTACCTGGGCGCGTCGTCCATCAAGGCGGCGCTCATGGTGATGCTCAAGGTGCAGCCGAGCCTGCGCAACGCGCTGGCTTATGCGGTCATTGCACAGGCGAGGCCTACTCAACCTGACAAGCCGGGGCGCACAAGCTACTGCTATCGTTGCCAGAGCTCTTGACCTTGTCCTCGGTGCGTTACCAGTCCTCTCCATGCTTACGTTCAACCCTCCCGGAACCTCTCCAACCTCGCCCTCCCCGTCATCAAAGTCCACACCCACAACGCATCCACGACCACAATGTCCACAAAACTAAACACCAAACTTCCATCAAAAAACAAGACTGTGGTACATCCACGCATTTCCCTTATCCGAATCCCCCAACCACTTCGGCCTCGTCGCTAGCACAACGCTCGCTAGCTGCGTCGACGCCGCGTAAAATATATAGCACCAATCGATCGTCCGCCATATGTACGCCGTGACCTCGGCAACCTCCTCCGAATCGCTCACATGCCGCGCAAAGGACCTCACGCCCTAGGGCGATGGCGACCGGTGGGGCGATACAGAGGCGCACCACATTGCTCAGCCCGATCGTCGTCTCGCAACGAATATCAGTTAGATGAATGTCTACCAGGTTGCTGCGGCCCACAGGCGATCGCGAGCAACGCGCGGCCAGGATCAGCCCTGCGACGATGGCGTGCCAGGACCATGAGGCAGACTCGGTACTGTCTTCCAACTGGCCGCAGCTTCATAAAGGCTGGGCTGCCGGACATACTTCTCTCTGCAAACCGGCTCAAGAACGCCAAAGGAGTAGCGATAGTTCATGCAATTCTCCTTGTAAAACAACTTGGTTGTCCGTCTGTTGGCGCGGAAAACGGCCAGTGCATTTTGTGCTCCCAGTCGTCGTGCATAGAAAAGCTTTCACCTTGTCGGACCTTGTTTCGTTCTGGACGTTATACAAGGCGAGAGAGCGAGAGATCCTGCTGTGGGTTGGAAGCAGCGATAACAGGGGCGTGGTGTCACTCTGGGGAGGTCAGTAGCACGGACGACATTTATTTGCACTGAATGAGGTGGTTTGCTATATCTTGACCAACTAGATGGGAGATGTTGGAACAGCTGATTTGAACCACTGCAGCGGTTGAATGGGGGCACCGAAAGGCACTGTAAAATGGGTGTACAACGATGCTGGTGAAGATGTGGGAATGGCTTCAATTGATGGGTATGATCACTGCTGCTGTGTGCTCTCCCCCTTGGGCATTTCCCTGGGCGTGGCCCTGATCCTTTTGACTCCCTGGCACACCTGCCCTCCTGGGGGCTCAGACCTCCCATGATGCATAATGCCCTCATACTGTTGCCGTCACAGAGGCCTTCATCTGAAACCATCCAGGGCAACCGCTTACGGTCAGAACCAGGGTGGTGCCTTGGTTCTAACAGGAGAAAACTCATACAGCATTCCTGTGCTACTGCTCTACCAGCCTCCGGCGTCTTAGAGGATCACTTATGGTTAACTACCTTGCATTGAACTGCAGCCTTCTTCCTCGAGCTTGACTTGCCAGCTTCGAGCTTCTGACTGATCTTCGACGCTCCTAGGTCTGTTTGGTTGTTCTTTTGGGTCTTTTTGACCTCCTTGCCCTTCTGAGCTATACTTTTGCCAGTTTTGTTGCATGTTGCTGAAGTCGCGGCTCTAAATGCTGCAGTCACCTGGGAGTTTGCCGCTGTGTTCGGCTTACCCTTTGCTTTCCCTGGTGACTTCTTTGTTGCAGTTTGACTTTTCGGAGGTGCCCCCGTACTGGTCGTTTTATAAATATTGATGGGGGTTTGCCCTTTGGATGATGGATCCCCTCTAATCCATGTGTCTTGATCACAAGTGGTTGTTTTCTTGGAGGTCTGAGACTGCGACGGAGCCGGTTTCTTTGGCTTCCCCTGAGCTGGGTTGGCGGCAGAGTGACTGTCTGCCATCCTCCTCTGATCAAGTGCTTGTTGGTGTATCTGCAATCCCTTTTTGCTCTTGCTCTCTTTTGACGTCGTTGTTGATCCATTGGTCGTCACGCCTGCTTCTTTCTCTCTGACCTGGGGATTCTTTCACTCTGTGATTAGAGACCGTGCTGACATGGAAAGATATATTTGCTGGCATTGGCCGCAACACCAACGTACCTCTGATGCCACTGTCCTCGTCGCCGTACTGGCTGAACCCGCCTGAGGTAGCATCGCGTGGTAAATCGGATCTCCTTCTGAATCGCTCGACATTGACCGCAACAATCTTTCAATCTCCAACACCTGTGATGTTCTCGCTCGCTGTAGCCACGGCATTCTCTCTATATTGGCATGGGCAAAATTTTCCACCCAGATGTGTACCTCATCAACCGGCCACAGCTGGTAATTGAAGTTCTCGGCACCCTTGACCATGGGATGAATAACTTCGATTCGTGAAACAGCGCGACCACCGATGATGCCGGTCAAGATTGGCAATTCCACTAATTGAAAATTCGTTCCTCCTCGGGGGTTAAGGCGTTGTGGAGGCGGTGGACAGAGGACTGTAACAATCTCGCCCGCGGTAATGTACCACGCAAATAAAGCTGAAGCGCCCCTCATGTATCGAGTCCGGCCTTTTTTCCCTTTGACTTCGAGCTGCGATGCCTCGCCTCCTTTCCCCAGCGGCCCCATTGCTATCGATAAGGTCTGCATATGCTTTCCGCGCGCCCATTTCTGCGCCTCCTCATAGATGATGCCGGTCCACATGACCTGCCGGTTTGGTTCCCATGATGAGAGGAACTGTCGTTCAAGCTGCGTTACTTGGGGTTCTGTCAAGAATAGGCGGACGAAACCGGTAACCACAGGGGGACAGGTAGTATTGGAAAGGAACCACGGCGGACTTGACACGCTAGACGCAACTGCACCAGCGTTGGAATCCGCCATGGTCAAGTATAGCAACACAGTGCGGTCCGTCTTGAAGGTGGGAGAGACCGAGGATTGATGAACAAATCCAGTGCGCTCTTTCAAGCCAACTGATTAAGTACCCCACGTCAGACCTGGCAGGGCATACGACAATATGACGTTTAAAGCATGAGGGCAATGGCATGCGGGGCCAAGCTTGGCGGGACACCCTAGACCCCACCTCACTCGTGGTCAGCGAGATCATTCTCTGCCTCAACGTCCATAATGACACCACAGACGGCCACCCCGGCCTTATTGTTCTACTACCCCGACCCGAGCCTCAAGATAAACACGCTCCCCGTTGTTGCACCCCTCCCGTCGTCAACGCCCGTGGTGCACTCTCGACCTGGGTCGGCCGCCTCATGCTTGCAGCAACAATAGCCGCTGTTCCTACTTAACGGCCACTGCACCGCTACCACCCAGATCAGCCGCTCGCGCGAGCTCCGAGAACGTCGGCTCGTCGTCGCTCCCGCCGCCGACCAGCCGCCGCGGCCGCAAGCAGTCCCTGACAGAGGACCCGTCCAAGACCTTCATCTGCGACATCTGCATTCGCCGCTTCCGCCGCCAGGAGCACCTCAAGCGCCACTACCGCCCGCTGCACCCGCAGGACAAGCCCTTTGAGTGCGGTGACTGCGGCAAGAAGTTCTCGCGTTCCGAGGACGACACGTACACTTGTACCTACCCTGGGTGCAAGCTGTGGTTCGGGTCGCCCTGCGCCCGAAGCAGATCGAGGTGGCGAAGCAACTCCAGCGCGCCGTCGGGAGCGCCTATGATGACGATACTGGGCTCCCACGTCGTATATACTAGTTGGACGTGATGAGTTACAAGGGCCTTTACAGTTTTTCCAGGTGATGACTCGATGAATTGGTGGATGGGTCAGCCAAGTAGGGTCAGCCAACATCGCGCTCCACGTGTTGCCATGAATCCTTTCCAAGGCCGAGGCCGACCACCGCGCGACTACCGCTGGCAAGCGGCACGATGCTGGCAGGTTGGTTCAACACTATACCCAGAACATGGTGACTCGAGGACTGTCTATGGGGACTTTTCTGGGCCCCGCCCACGGCGCCATGCGACGATTGTATGTAGGGTAGGCCTGTGTGGATCACCCTACCGCAAGGGAGAAGCCGCAGACAGGATCGGTCTGAGACTTGGAAGGTGCCTCCCCTCCGGTTCAGCTGTTTTGAACCTCCGGTGCTTGACCCGGCCACTTGGCCGTCGCTGGCGCCAGAGGATTGATACCCCACCTCTCATGCAGATTAGCTCTTGGCCTGTGGCGTCAGGGCTGCTGCAGGTCGAAACGATCTCCCCAAGCGGGAGTGGGAGCTAGCTAAGATAATTGGCCAGCCCTTGTGGGCCGTACAAGATTTGCACAAATCTGGTTTAGTGTTCATGGCACAGAACTCTGTACCCACTTTGTTGCAGGGGCTGCAGCCAGGCCCACTGGCTGGCAACATTGGGGAACCCCTTGTCAGTCGAAGGGCCGCGCTAGCGGTAACAGCACCCGCACCCGCGGTGGGGGGCGGCAGCGGTCGCTCGGATAACCAGACACCCTTCTTCCCCGGGGTAAACTCGCCGGCTTCATTCGGCGCCGCCACGGCTGCGCTTGTGCGCAGGACCCTGTCGACCGCGGAATTGGGGGTTGCCCCCCTGCTCGTCACAGCAAGGCGGCTTCTGCCAGCTGCTCGGGTCGTTGGCGAATGGGCGGGCTTTAAAGCAGACACGGCTAGCGTTTGCTGTACGGATAAGATGAGCCGGATGCGCATTGGCAGCTGCAGATGCCGAAACCAGGCGGGCAGCAAACGGAATGTTTAGCAGCACCCACCTGCGGCCGACCTGTCTATCGCCGGCGAGAGTGAGAGGGGAGAGAAAAAAAAAGGCAGCAAGAGCTGGGTTTTTTGCTTGACCTGCACCCATCTTGTCTTTTGCTTAACCTGCTCTCAGGGCACGGCGCGCCCACCCCGGTGACGAGGACTATCCGCAGGCCTCGGGGCATCTACCCCACCCATTGCGACCAGTTCCGCCATATTGTGCCGCCCGGCACCTCTTGCGCACTATGCCTGTTTGGGGGGGCCTAGCCTCTCCTGGCTGGCCGAAGCCCGCACCGTCCCCATTCGAGCCGAGTTTCTCGCCGTATCGCCCACCTTGCCGATTGCAAGCACTCGCGAGACCCATCGGCCCAGTACCAACAGCGCTCACCATGAACCCGACATGTTCCCGCAGCTCCTCGGCACACCCGTCGTTCCCCCCTTCTTCCCGAGAACCGATAATCAAGGTCAGTTGCGTAGGCGATGCAGCAAATACAAAATGTGGAATGCGCGAGGCGGCTGCCCACTTGGTCAGCTTGCCAGTTAGCAAGCTCCACCCGCGGCTGTTCTTCGGCTGAAACATTGCGGGGTTTGTGTTTCAGGGTCCGCGATGCGGGCGCAGTGCGCGTGGGGTGGTTGCGCGCCTGAGGCAGCAGTGGGCCGGGTGGACCCGGCCACACAATTGTCAATCCCTGGAGATTTCCCTGGCAAATGAACACAGCTCATCCACACGTCACTGCTACCCATCTCCCCCATTCGTCCACTCTGTAGCATAGGCAGCCCCGATTCGCCACCATGGCCAGCCAGCCACAATCCAAACGGCCAGAGCAGCCCGTGCTCAAGCGGAAAGGGTTTTCGGTCTGCGGCTCTTCGTTTTACGCTGAGGGGGCGTTCCGGCAGTTGTCGGGCGTCCGTCTGCTGGAGCTGTTCTTCCCCGAGCGCCTACGCCTGAAGCGGGAGCAGAAACAGGCCGCCGAGGATGCGAAGAGGTACTTCGGCAAGGCCTTCTTTTCGGGCCAGCTGAGATGGCACGCCATCCCGTTCAAAGCCAGCGCCAGGGTCGACGAGTTGAGGAAGCTGCTGCAGGACGCCGTCGTTGCTGGCAAGGTGCGTAATACCTACCTCCCTGACGATGATCTGGGGTTTCGCGACGAGAGTTGGACTGACTGGTAACGTGGGCAGTGCTCGTCCGGAATTCCCGCATCGGTCCAAGAGCTAGAACGCGCCATGCGGAAGGACTACGAGCCGATGTGGCGTGCCTGGACCGCCGAGGCGGCCGCCTGGGACGCCGAGCAACAAGAACGCAAGGATGCCGCCTGGGAGGCGTGTACGACGCCAGCAGAACGGGCAACCAAGGACCTGGACCGCTTCCTCACCCACTACTTCCTGACCGACGGCCGACCGGACCCCAGCAAGACGCCAGAACCCCTCGCGCTGACCGGGTTCGAAGACCGCTTTGCCCTTCACGACAAGGCCCGCAAAATCCCCGGATTGGAGACCTGCAGTGGCGGCGAAGGCAAAACGAGGACCATCTGCATCGGCTGGGGGTATTCCGTTCAGGCCCTGGCGCTCAAGATGAACGTTGAGTCTCGCCGGCGCAAGAAGGAGCAAGAAGACGCCCTCTGGGATGCTGCCATGGAGGAACACCGAGAGCTGGCGGCGGCGACGAGGAAGCAGGGAGGTCCAAAGGTTGTCGGCTTGAGTCCGGAGCCGCCCAACCTCCAGAAGTGCAAGGGATCCTACATCATCCGCTGCGAGCGGGTGGCGCAGTCGTATCCGTCCCGGGACCTTTTCACACTTGATGTAGGTTTCGGCCGGGGCCCGAATCCCCGGGTTCTGAGTGGTGCCTTGGAGTTCTCTTTCTTTCAGGGCACGATGCTGCTGGCCCTGGAACAGGACCGACGTCGGCTAGATCAATTTTCTGGGGTCAGGAAGAGAGTCCGCGACAAATTCCAGGATGCCGACAGTGAGGAGGAGGGAAGTGTGGAGGAGGAAAGTGAGGAGGAGGGAAGTGAAGAGGAGGGAAGTGAGGAGGGCCACAGCGAAGATGACGACAGTGGGGAGGAGGACGATGAAGAGGACGACACTGAAGGGGAGGATTGCGAGGAGGTCGTCGACAAACACAACCATGCCCAACCCACAAGGAAGAGAAAAGCCCCTCCCCACATCTCCTCCCCGGGCCGCCCAACCAAGAAGATCAAGTCGGCAGCGCAGCGAATCTCGATTCTCCTCCGCGGCAGGGAGACTGGGATGGGCGAAATCCAACCGGACCCCGAGGCGGGATACCTCGAGTTTATCGACGAGCTGTTCACGCACTTCAGGGGCAAAGTCGATTTGCCGTACATTGGGAGAGCAGTAGAGATAGAGGGTTTCAAGATTGCTCCCCGGGCGAAGCAGTCGGCTGAGCCGTGGGACAACTTCTCCGAAGATGCCTATGAGCATGCTCGGGTGGCCAGATGGCGCTGAAGCTCATGTGGCCGCGGAGGACGGTAATCAGGTTTGGGAAGCAGGGGAAAAGGAGAGATGTCATAGTCTTGTGTATCTTAGTTCGGTAAATATGTGCCGTCTCATACTCCCCTTGATGATCCAGTCCGTCAAGCCAAGCACATAGCACGACCCGACCAGCACAAACTCGGGCTTTCCCCCCTCCTCCTCCCGGTACGCGGGCCGCAGGATGAGCGGCACCCTGGCCCCCTTCACCATGATGATGACGTCGCGGTCCATGAGCATCGTCCGCGGCGCCAGCCCCACGAAGCCCTGGCGGGTCACCATGAACCGCACGCTGTCTGTTGGAACAGCCTTTTCAGACCACTGCAGCTGGTTGTATGGGCACTGAGAAAAAGGGTGCAAAATGACGTGTGTGAAGAGCTTGGAATTGCTTCAATTGTACATGTTGTCTCTGCTCTCTGCCCCTCACGTATCCTGAACGATCTTTTAGAGCGATGCGGTTGGCAGGGGCTTTTCTCCTACAACCAGATCAGTGAGCTGGCTCTGAATTTTCAGGGCAACTACATTGCGGAGGATGATACCCTCGTGTTGTGCATACGTTCGTCCTTCTAGTCTAGCTTGTCAAATTAAGTCTAACATCTTCACTAGGTCTTGCTTCAGAAATTCTTTGAGAAAAATATCGTCTACCTGAGCCGCAAGATCCATCTAGAACGTTGGCAAAGCGCGAACGAGAGATGATGGCAGATACAAGACATAAACTCGCTGAACTCGGTGGTTACCGGGAACACAGGAGTCAGGTATTCAACCGGCATATCCTCCCTCGTTGTCGACCCCTTGTCGAGACAATCGGTCATCGGATGGCTTACGAAGCAGCAAGGGGTTCAGGAGTTTGCCCAAAAACTCTCCGTCTCTTTGAATTGCTATGCCTCGCGCCAGACGTAAGCTGGCGTGCGCCAGGAGACCGTATTATCACTCAGATGTTTCGCGATTCCTTGGTCAAAGCATATGATCAAGTGTTACCCGACATGTTGAACGCGATTCGGGAATCTGAGGTTAACGATTATATAACTGCCCCTATAGTATCGGACAAGTCGTGGACAACTTTTGTCAAGGAACTACCATCGTTCGAGTGTCCCTGTGATGGAGCTGGGGGCTCTCAGCCTAAACTCTAAGTCGGGACCCCCTCCCCTTGCCTGTGACTCGGTACCAGCGTGTGTCGGAGTCGATCCTTGGTGCTGTTGTCGCTTCACGGCTGAGCGTGGGCGCGTTGGCGTGGCAGAACATAGAACACGGCCGCTCGAAGAAGATTGAATGGTTGTGGGCAAAAGTTTGGTCAAGGCAGGTCGGCAGGTTGGCAAGATATCGTGGGCATTCGAGCATTAAATAGCCACCGTCCAGGACGAAACGGAACAAAACGCTGCCTGCCAGAAAGGGAGAGAATTTCGAAGTCCTTCAAACGGCGTGTCTCGCCTAAGGCTAGAATCCTATCTAGGCATTGGGGAACGTGGATAGGCTAGGCAGGAAATGCTCAAGAATTTGCTTAGACCGGCAAGGCCTTGCTTTCCTCGAAAGGCAGTCGGCCGTTCTCCGTGGGAGAATAACTCAACGCTAGTGAGAGTGAATGTCCCCAGCTCGGCCAGGGCTGCTATAGAAAGATGAGATTGGAGATAGGAGTTACTACGCAGCCGAGAGAAATACTTAGACAGCATCGATAGTAACAGGCCTATCCAGGCGCTCATGCATTTTCGTAAGAATCCCATGTCTCCTCTCCATCTTGCCGCTTCGCCGTGTCTTGCCTCTTGTCGCTAAAAGTCCCCTCCACCCCCCGCTCTTCTTTTCCACGTCGTCGCTAACCACCAAAGGCACTGAAGGGGAGCCATACAAGTGCAGCGCCCGAGAGCGGTCGGAGGTTTGAGCTTGGTGTGATACTTCCCCTCAATGGCCCCGGCACTACGCCCTGGAGAACGCTTGGCGATGATGGTCCAAGAAAGTCCTCGCATTGTTAGTTGTCCGTTTGTGGACGAGGAGGTTTGGAATGCTACTGTATCCAACGACAGCCATACTAGAACCGAATGCGCCCTCTATTCAAATTGTCTTCCTAGAGTTGACCTTGGGCTGAGGTCTCGACGACCCTCGACCAACCCCGGCTGACGGAAACCGCGCAGTGGACCCCTGAACCCCTGGACGTCCAGACATCCACATCCTCCAGGCGACGAACCCATCACGTTCGCATCGGATAGTTGCGGTATACTGCTAGGACCATTACAACAGGTAAGGAACATCGACTTGACCTAGTCACTTTAGGCCCCTTCCCGCCGCCCAGCTAACAAAATTCGTTCACCGCAGACCCGCCCTCACCCAATAGAGGTGGTCTATATGCGACGATAGCCATAGACCCGTCCCGCCTAATTGGCATTGCCTTTCTTTTTGCTCCTATTCTTATAAAATATCGATAGACCGGATTCCCATTGGCAAATTGGAGCTTTACCGAGCATATATCCCTAACGTAGCTTATATGCAAGCTGCGCATACAAGCGAGCTGCGCACTCTAACAAAATTTGGTAGAGTTGCACGCGATAACGCGATAAGAAATTGTTAGGACATTTTAGCAATTTCTTATCGCGTTATCGCGTGCAACCCTACCAAATCTTGTTAGAGTGCGCAGCTCGCTTATATGCGCAGCTCGCATATAAAACACGTTAATCTGAGATAGCTTATTCGGTCCGACGCCACCCATGCCTCCAATGCATTGCGACTCAACGTTTCGAAGTGTCCGCTCGCCGTAGTAGAGCGCTGCAGAAAAGATACAGTTGTCGCCCTCCCGCACCCCACCACAAACGGATCAACGTCCCGAGTCCCGGAACGACTCTACATGCAGGTAGAGTGACCCTGGGCTGTCCCAAGTCACTGGGCAATCTCCTGGAAGTATTTTGGGTCCTCTAAGGACTCGATATGTGTGTATCTGCGACCGACTGTCACGGCGGTTACGCCGTGACTGCTGGGACCCACGGGTGGAGCCGACATGTGGAGAAGCCTGTGGGTTGAAGATCCTGCACCTCGCTGCCGCGAGACCTGTTTGTAGCTGCTCGAGCTACGTCTTGACAATAGAGCCTGCCCGCACCCGGCGGAATAGAGCCCAGACTGTAGCTTAGCCCGAATACGACTGTCATTGCACTCCCTGCCTGCCTGGCCGTGACACCGACATCGCTGCTAGTTGCGGCCGCAGACGCTGATATGTGGTGGCAACGTGTCAGCCCCTGATCGAGAAAACAGCCAATACTACCAGTCTCTTTCCTGTTGGCCTACCCCGCGCGCCGAACGTGGAATTGAAAAGGTCAAATTGGTTTCTGTACGAAATGGGAACGCAACTAGGACAAACAAGACTCGAGCCAAACTTGAATCGCTGACTCGGAGGTTTCCCGTCCATGGGATTGCCGGTTCCCCATATGATGGATGCCCTACTCGCCCTTGATCTTGAGCACTGCCTTGCCGAAATTCTTGCCCTCCAGCATGCCCACCAGCCCCTGAGCCGCATTATCAATGCCCTGGGTCACATCCAGCTTGGCCTTGATGCTCCCGTCGGCCAGCCACTGCTGCATCTTCTCCTGATGCTCCTTTGCATACTTGTCCTAGAAGCCAGGGTCGCTGACGATGAAGCCGCACATTGTGAGCCGCTTGTTAACGACGAGGAAGAGGTTCTTGACGCCGTAGCGCTCCTCCGGGGGGAGGTTGTACTGCGAGATCTGCCGCCTGTCAGCCCACCATGCACCAAAATCTGTCGCAAATGCCACGTCAAACTCACCATCCCGCACGCAACAATCCTGCCATAGTCCTTCATCGCATCCAGCGCATCCGCCAGCAAATTGTGGATCAGTGGACATATGTTCGTGTGCCGAGCGTATGACTGTCTCTTTTCCATTTGTACTACCTGTAGTATAGTACTCCCATTCGACCGCCTCGAGATTCATCAACAGCGCGATCACGGGTGCGAGTTGTGGGCAAATCACTAGCGCCGAGCAACGACATATTTGTCCAGATGAGAACTTTCGCTCTTGCGGCATAGTATCCTATTCTATACCTAAGTCCCCTCCAACAACATTTTTGACCCCGGATTCAGACTTCCACAACCAAGCCAGACTTCCCAGAATGCGAGCGATTGTTCAGCCGGGCCAAGCACTGCGTGGGCGGCCAACGACATGCGCTTCACGCAGACTCAATCAACATGCTGCAGCGCTTGAAGAATTGGGGGGATATGACGAGGCTTGAAGCTGTGGCATTCATGGTTGGTGATCTTGATGTCGGACTGTGACGGAGGCTGCCAGACTCAGAGTCTTGTAGCGCCCCGCCAAGCTGTCCTCCAGGGATGACCCAGGCTACCTTGGGGTGGTGATCGCCACCACCCCTATATCTCCCGTGACCGGACGAATTTTCAGCTACCCTATAACAACACTGGAGAACCACCGAGGATAAGCCCTCTGGAAGCGGAATTTATTTGAATCTTTGCAAAATCGATCTTCTTTTCTTCTTTTGAGAA
>FTEL01009558.1_pt1 | contig 13770 bp, 5 predicted proteins | sample 1658911 | NCBI WGS metagenome assembly FTEL01 (sample SAMEA3914869, study PRJEB12502) | metagenome | biome: forest; material: soil | place: USA | collected 2012-03-12 | depth 0.1 m
CCTCAACATCGGCCTCGGTTACATGGAGGCCTGGGTCCGCGGCGTCGGCTGCGTGCCCATCAACTACCTCATGGAGGACGCCGCCACCGCCGAGGTCTCGCGCAGCCAGCTCTGGCAGTGGGTGCGCCACGGCGTCACCACGGCCGAGGGCAAGCGCGTCGACAAGGCGTACGCGCTCAAGCTGCTCAAGGAGCAGGCCCAGGAGCTGTCGGCCAAGGCCCCCAAGGGCAACAAGTTCCCGCTCGCCGCCCAGTACTTTTCGGGGCAGGTTACCGGCGAGGACTATGCTGACTTTTTGACTTCGTGAGTTTTACCCCACCCCCCAAGTTGTAGTAGTGATGATAGTGGGGAGAATGGAGAGCTAACTGGGAATTTTAACAGCCTGCTGTACAACGAGATCACCTCGCCCGAGAGCCCCAAGCCGGCTGCTAAGCTTTAAGCTGAGCCTGGTGGTTTGACGGACGGGGGTTTGTTGTGGGAAGGGAAAAGTTGATGATGGGGTTTGGTTGTCATGACATGGTTGACTGGAGATTGTAAGAGCTTGATTATTGTTATAGGTGTTGTTGGGCTTTTTGGTTAGGTGTGAAACCTGGTTTTGTTTAAGGGGAAAATCGTAGCAATTCAATTTTTTTTCTTTGCTCTGCATGACTCTGCAAGTTGTTGGGTTCGTGAAGTGTGTTCTCGTGTGGGTGTGGTGGCTGTCTCTCCCCCAATTTGGCGGGTGTGGTGTGGTGTGGCTCGAACCTTATAGGAGCAGGTGATGGTTTTCGACGACCTAAAGTTGCGTGTTGATGACAGTCAGTCGAGTAGGTATGCTTTCTCTTCATGACTACGTCTAAAATATTCATTATAAAACCATCCCATCTCAGCCGTCAACCCCCCAACATCCCAATTGGATACGCCGCCGGAATACCCGCCACATCAGGCTTCACCCTCGGCACCTTCCCATAACACTTCGGCTCAACCACCCCCTCCGCAAAAGGCGGCATACTCCGCACCTGCCCCAGCTCATTGATTCTGCTCGCAATATTGAGCAATCGGTCCTCAGACCACGGCAGGCCAAGAATCTCCATCCCAATCGGCACCCCCACGGGCGCGTCGGCCGAGGGCGGTGAGAACCCCGCCGGTATGCACACGACTGGGGAGCCGGTCAGCGCGGCGAGGATGCCGTTGCGTCCGCTCTGGGAGGGCGAGCCGAGCTTGACGACGAGGTTCTTTTGTTCGGGGTAGATGAGGGCGTCGAGGTTGTTGTTAGTTGTGAAGGTTGCGCGGAGGGAGGAAGTGAGGGAGTGGATGCGGTGGAGGGTTGCGGTGTAGGCTGCGGAGTGGGTTGAGGAGTGGGTGGCGCGGTTGAGGAAGGGGTGTTGGGCGGGGATGACGAGGAAGTTGTCGCCGTTGTTGTATAATTCGTGGAAGGTGGTCGGATGGGAAGGGGCGTTGCTGGATGATGCGAGGTACTCGTCGAGTTGTTCGCGGTACTCGAAGGCCTGCACGTCGAGCTTGGCGATGGCGAGGGCGTCAAAGATTGGGTCGGTGATGTTGACGATCTCGGCGCCGGCCGCGGTGAGCTTGGAGACCATGGCCGCCATGACATCGTTGACGGGTGTGGTCTCGTCCGAGGGCGTGTGGTTGAAGAAGCCGTTTATCAAGCCCAGGCGCACCCCCTTAAGACTTCGGCCATCGCCATGCACAGTCGAGTAGTAGTAATCTTTGTCTCTGACCTCTGGCGGAGCCAATGCCGTGACATTGTCTCTAGGATCAAAGCCCACGCTGGCCATGACTGTCATCGCCACGGCGAGATCTCTAGGCGTCCGTGCCATCGCGCCAACCGCATCCTGCGTGAAGCTGACGGGGATAACACCCGCCCTCGAAATCAACCCCCTCGTAGGACGGAAGCTAAACAGCGAGTTCGCGCTTGCCGGACTGCGAAGCGAATTCACCGTATCAGTCCCCGTCACCAGAACAGCCATGTTCGCAGCAAGGGCCGCACCACTCCCCCCACTGCTCCCGCCCGGCGTCCGCGTGAGGTCGTACGGGTTAACCGTCTGCCCGCCAAGCGAAGACACGCTCAGTCCCTCGAGCGCCATCTCGTGCATGTTTGCCTTGCCGAGGATGACCGCACCGGCGTCCTTCAACGCCCTCACAGTCGGAGCATCGACCAAGGGCTTGTTCTCCGCCAGCCCTCGACACCCGCCCGTGGTGCTCATCCCCACCGCGTCGTAGCTGTCCTTAAGCAGCACAGGCACGCAGAACAACGCGCCCGTGGCATCCCCCGCCGCGAGCGCCTCGTCCAGCCGATCAGCCGCTGAGAGCGCATCGGGGTTCAGAGAAATGACGGCATTGATGGTGGGGTTGAACGCCTCGACGCGAGCGAGGAAGGCCGAGACGATCTCTCGGCATGTGGTGCGGCCCCTGAACAGGGCCTCGTGCACGCTGCCGATGGTGGCCTCCCGCACGTCGAACCCATCGCCGAGGCCACATGCCGCGCACGGGGTGAGGGCAAGCGAGAGCAACGCGACGGCCTGGACTAGAATGCCGAGCGCTTTTGGGGCTGGGGCCATCATGACGGGGAGGGGAAGATGAAAGGTCGGAGGAGTGAAGGAGACACGGATAATCGGGTATGGAAGTTGTCGGGGGCACATATGCAGCAATTGATGGCCACCGATGAGGTCTGCACGGGCCATATAGCACGGATAATGGCATTCTCGAGGTCTTCGATTTCCACCAATCACCACTGCGCATCAACAACACCGCCTGTCCCTGCATTTGGTGGAGCCGGTGTTCGGGAGCCGGCAGCCGGCCGGACGGATGGCGGCATGGCCCACGCCGGAAGGCGGTTCCGGACCATGGCGGGTCCAATCCAAGCCCCAGGAAACACGAATGCTTCCATGTTCCACCAGATTTCATCACACAAGATCCTGCACAAGAGGTTACACCTGAACTTTGAAAGGTCCAAGAGACGGCTCTTGCGGTGTGGAAGTGGAAAGTGGGAGACGTGGGTGTAAATCTTGAGTCTGTCCTGACCTGGCTGGCCCCTGACTCTGGAGTCATCAGACCCGGAGTTGCCAGTCCACAGCCGTCCCAAGAAAACCGGTCTGGTACCGCGTTGGTGGGAAGTCACGATAAAGCAAGATAGGCGGCAGACAGCAAGCTGGAGGGCCTGGCTGTCGCGAGCCATGGGCGATAAAATCCGCGCGAGCAGAGCCGTTGGTGATCGGTTCTCACCAACCTCGGGCTCCGGTGAGAGAACGGTGGAAAACAAGCACCTCCCCTCCGCGGCCCAGCGGTCCCCCGGTAGAACTATATGCGGCGAGAGAAAAACCTGTGCAGAAAGCACAGTGACGCCGCTCAGCACACCCCCTCCTCTCCCTTCCCGTCCCCAATGATGCCCATGAACGCAAAACACTGTTCCTGAGTCACAACCTCCCTTCTATCACCTTCTTTTCACGCCATGACGTCAGTCCCCTCGCCGTCCCAAACTCCTCCGTTGGATCCGTCTAAGCTATGCATGGCGTGTGAAAAAGAAAACTGGCAGAAAAATAGCTGAAATAAAAAATGGTATGTTGATCGCGTCAACGCTTCCCCGGCTTCCGTCTAATGAATGGGTCTGGAGCCGACCGCTTCGGCATGACCATCGGCCCCTGCATTGGAACCCGGGGTTAGCTTTCTGCTCGACATGATGGGTTGGCCATTCATTGAGGTTTGGTTCACTCACCTTTGGCGCGTTGGGTCCCGCACTGGGGCCAGGGTCACCCGGCGGCCTGGCGGGCGGTTGTTGCGGAGCAGGGGCTCGCTCCGGAGGCCGGAGGCCCAACACCTCCATGGCCGACGGGTCGATAGCTGCTTTCGGCTTTTTGTGTGTGCTGGGGCCTGCTGGGCTCGAGATCGGGTGTGCCTGTACACCAACATTAGCTTCGGGCTTTTCTTGCAGGACCGCTGCCAGGACCGACCTTTTTCATGGCCGAGCGGCCGTCGTCGAGGGAATCGCGTGCCCGCTTCTTGCCCGCGGACCCCGCCGTAGTCGACTGGATCACGGGAGCGCCTCCGCCCTGTGGCACCATCGAGACGACTTCTCCCTTCTCGTTGAGGCCACCGATGCCGGTTCCTCGGTATGGAAGTGTGGGAGGCGCCGCAGATTGTTCATGCGCATGCGGTCCTGCCGCTCCTGATCCTTGTTGCGCCGGTGTGGCAGGCCTGCTCATCGCCCCCGTTGATTGCTTGGGGAGGTCGGGGGCATCTGCCATGACCACATCCCTGGCCCCGGGCATTTCGCGCTGAGGCTGGGGTTTGGGGGCCGCAGCGGCGGTGAGCGAGGCCATCGACACCTTGGGACCAGGCTGGCTGAGCAATGTCATGACATTGCCGGTCGTGTAGCGATCGCGCTGCCGGGCATCTTCGATGAGCTTGGCCCAGAACTCGCCCTGCACCAGGGCGCGAGAGTCACCCAGGATCCACAACGATGATTTGGCGCGCGTCAGGCCGACGTTCATGCGCCTGATGTCCGTCATGAAACCGATACCGCCAGTCGGGCTGGCTCGGACGCACGAGAAAATGATGATCTCGCACTCGCGACCCTGGAAGGCGTCCGTCGTGTTGAACTCGATCTCCTCTGTGATCTCCTCGCCGTACTTCTCCTTGAACCGCTGTCGGAGCCGGAACAACTGCGCCTTGTACGGGGTGATGATGCCGATCTTGCCCTTCAAATCGACGCTGCTGTAGTCGGTGCGGAACCGCCGGTAGAGCTGCATCGCAACCTTGAGCTCCTCCTCGTTGACCAGCGACTGGTTCTTGGGCCCGCGTTCCTGCGAACCCTTGACGTCGAAGAACCGGTAAGGCCCCAGCAGGGCGCTCTGGTGCCAGGGCTGCAGGCGGAGCTGTCCCATATCGGCGCCGTCCTGGAGCAACCCCTCGTAGAATTCTCTGCTGGGGAACTTGCTGATCTCCGGGTGCATACGGTACTGCATGTCCAGCAGATGTACATCCTTGGCGTGGTTTTTCTGCATGCGGACAAACAAACTCTGGTCGTAGCCGTATCTCGCGGCCGACTGCGACAGGACCGTCGGCGGGAGCTGCTTCGGATCTCCGACCAGAATGCACTTGGAGCAGCCGTACTTGAGTGGGATGAGCGCGCTCAGCTCCACGCACTGCGCGGCCTCGTCGATGATGACAGTCTCAAACTCGACGTTGAGGTTCTTGAACATCTCGTGACCGCTGCCGCTCAGAGTGGCGCAGAGGACCTGAGCCTTGTCGAGGATGTCTTGCTGGATCTGCCGGCGCTTGATCTCCATCTCGCGCGCAAACGTGTTCCCGCTGCTCTTGTTGGCATCGATCTTCGCGCCAATGTGAGCCTGCCGGCGCTTCAGCTCATCAAACTCTCGCTGCAGCTTCATGGTGATGGTGCGGTTGTCGCTGGCTCGCGCCGCTTCGAGCTGAGGGCGCAGCTCCGCAATCTTTTCCTTGAGCTCACCAGCGTCCTTGTGCAGCTTTTCGCGTTCGCTGGGTCCACTGTTGTTGATTTCGGCATCCAACCGAGCCTTGACAAGCTCGTCGAGCGTCACGTCTCGGACGGCGGCATTGATCGCCTCGCTGCGGCCAAGGCGCAGGACTTCGATCTTGTGGGTGGTGCCCTGCATGGTCTTGACGCCGGCTTTCAACCGCAGAACCAACTCGTCCACGGCCGCGTTGCTGGGGGCGCAGACGAGGAGCTTCTTCGCAGGGGCAGCCTGTGCGTGGGACGCGGAAAGGCCCGGTTTCGTGAGAGCTACCGCACCACTTGATGGTTTGAGGACCCCGGTGAGGAGACACCCGACCATGGCGATAATGGTCTTCGTTTTTCCAGTTCCCGGCGGGCCCTGAACCAGAGTAAACCCGTCGTTCTCCTTGGCATTCAGGATAGCACGCGCCTGGCCCGGGTTGAGCTGGTAATTCTCCATCACACCCTTAACCGCCTCGTCCCCGAAGGTCAGCATCGGAGACGGCTGTGCCTTCAGAACCTCGTCCATCAAGTCGTAGTACTGCAGACTCTCCAGTGCCGCGTACTCGCGCTCGATGGTCGTCATGTTGGTGATTTTGACGATGTGGAACTGCGCCCCGGGAAGTAGGGATTGCAGGATTTGGTTGCCCTTGGCGTTGAGACGGTAAACAACCTCGACCGTGTCTTTCTTGTAGGTCGTCTTCCAGATGCGTGAGAGACAATGGACCTCCGTCGGCTGGTTAAGAGGGTCCTCGCCCTTCGAGACAATGACGATGTCTCCTTCTGAGAGTCCCCGTTCCTTGCTGACTGCGGCGGGTACTGAGGCCGTGATCTCCATAAACTTGTCGACCGTCATCCGGCTGAGCACCTTGATCCCGAACGGTTTGGATGTGGCCTCGTCTTTTGCTGTGACAAACGAACGCCAGGCCTCGTTGATGAGCAGGGGAAAGAAGGTCTGCTTGTAGCCGACGGGGTTCGTGTACGAATCGGAGACGCCCTCACAGCGGTAACCGTTGGGAGGGTCGTTGCCCTCGTGGAAGATGTCCCACTCAAGGATGGCCTGATGCAAGACGTCCATCGGCGGGATCAGGCGCGCTCGCATGTCCTTTGCGGATCGCTGGAGCTTGGTCTTCTTCACGGGCCCCCGCTTCTCGGCCAACATGAGCCACCGACGACGCTCTGCTTCGCTGAGGTTCTTATTCCCAGCCTTCGCCTTGAGCGCAATTCGCTCATCCTCGGACTCGTCTTCTTCTTCGGAAGACGAACCGACCATGATCTCGTCCTTGACCACGGGGGCATGGTCTTTGCCCCGAACACCGGCGATGCCTTGCAGACCAGAACCCTCGCCGGGGACGGTCTTGGGCGGGGCCCGCAGGGCCTTCGCCTTGCGGATGGCCTCGGCATCCCGCTTGGCCTTCTCGGCCTTCTCGCGAGCCCGTGACTCCTTGAGAGATGCCTGGTTTGCGAGGATAGCCTTCTGGCTGAGCATGGCTGGTGGCAGTTTGGGCTTCACTCCCTCCTCTTCCTTCAGCCGCGCCAGCAGACCGGACCCTCGCTTCTCAAAGTTGGGTGTGAGCTCAGCGATCTCCTTCTTTATGGGCACCGCCGAGAGGTTCATCCCGCCCTTGGAGAAGTCGATCTTGCTCTGTTTCATGGCCCGCTCCTTCTCGCCCGGCTTGGCACCCATGAACTGCTCGTCGATCACAGCATCCTCCCCGAGAGCCTTGAGCAGCTCGATCCGTTGCTCGTTCGTCAGGTTGGTCTTTTGGGTGTAGTCCACTCGGCCTCCTGGGAGCTTCTTCCGCTTGAGCATGTTGCCGAGATGTGCGAGCGTCCTCGGGGGCAACTCCATGTCGTTTTGCTTCAACCTCGCAAGCAGCTTCTTGATCACCTCGATGATGCCCATGATGAGGTACTTGTCCCTGAGCTGGAGCATGTCCGCGAGGTAGAAAGAATATTTCCGGGGTGGCTCCAGGACGGTCCTCATGGCTTTCGTCGTTCCATCCCCGTTAGCCTGCGCGGGGTCGTCGTTGCTATGTTGGCTCAGAGCAGAGGCCATGACTCCGTCCTGGGCCAGCAGTTTATTGGCCAGCTCCATGACGTCTCGGCAAAAGTCCTCCATGATCTTCTTGTCGACCTTTTCGTGCCATATCCGCATCATCCTGAACGAGTGGTCGACAACCTGCCACACACCCTCCCACCAGCGCTTGACCGCAACGTGCTCTTCGGTGGTGAGAGCCTTACGCCTCAACTGGCCCACCGAAGGGTCGCAAAGGCCGTTCAGAACGAACTCGCTGCACTTGAGGACAGGAAGCATATGGCTCCATGGACTACTAGCGTCCTTGCTGGCAGTGACTTTGCTCACCGCCTCGGAGAACGCATCCAGGAAGGGACTGAAGTAGTCTTCCAGCATCTTGCCCACGGCGTCAGAGGGCAGGCTCTCTCCCGTGATGGCTTTGAGCAATTCGAAGCCGGCTTCGCGAATTGCATCCTCACCGTGTATCAGCGATGACACGATGGGATGAATGGTCGGGCTTTGGCGTTCCGAACAGAACATGTCCAGGTCCTCCCGGTTGAAGTCGGAGAGGCGGCCAAGCATCTTGCCGATCGCGGACGTCTGCTGTTGATACCGCTGGTTGAACTTTCGGTGCTCCGGCTTGAGTTGCTCCTTGCGCTTAGGGATGAACTGCTCGATGTTTCGGAGGCGCAGCGTAGCTACCAGCATGGCCTTGGCCAGCTCGGCGTGACCAAGCTGCCCGTACCAGAGCATCTCCAAGAAGGATTCCCACAAGGCCCCGGAGTCGCGGTTTACTGCATCTTGTACTGGAACCCCGTCGACGAGTGCTTTCCATTCGATCTCCGTTGCCCTGGCATCGAGGGCAAGGGCCGAGTGAATGATGGCCATGGCGGTTTGGGAGATGCCGACGTTAAAGGTGTCTCCAGGCTTCAGACCGGCCGCCGTCACAATCACGTCGCCATATTGGACGACACGGTTGAGCAGCTGGTTCACCATTATCAGAGAGGTGCCCGTATCGAAGGGGGTTTCTTGGTGAAGGAAGCCATCGAGCGACTCTCTCAGGGTCACCAAGCCCGCAAGCGTGCACGTCGCTTGGGCGGCTCGGTCAGCGGCTGGGTCGCGACGGAACGTGTCAAAGAGGTGGCGAAGAAGCGACTCGCACACATCCGACCGCTGTATTGACGGCAAAGAGCGGATAAACGCCCCCATCCAAGCAGCCAGAGCTGGTACTTGGAGTTCGCCTTCGGTGACCATGGTGTCCGACATCAATGACTTGTTCAAGAAGCGGCGGAAGGCGGGGCTCTTGAAGATCTCCTCGACAAGCTGGCTGGGAGTGACTTGGTCAAAGGCGGCCCAGAAGGCGCGCGGGGACTTGTCCATGAGGGCACGGAGGCCCTTCAGGACCATGGCCAGGGCCTCGTCGGAATCGGTGGACAGGTGCTCGAGGCCGAGAAAGTAAACGCTCGGTGACACCTCCATTCCGCGAAGCCAGTTGACGATTTGTTTCTCGGTCAGGCAACGGAGGATGAACAAGAAACCGTGCCAGAACTTGCAGATCTTGTCGGCCAAAGGCATTCCTCTCGAGATGGATACCCTGGAGATGGCGGCGGACAGATGGGGACAGACGGCCCAGTCCCATTCTTGGTCGCTGAGAGACCCGACAGCCCGCTTCTCCCAGGCGTTCTCAGCGAACCTCAGCCTAAACGGAAATGGCGAGTCGTCAAAGAGAAAGTAGGTCATGGTCGGGATCAGGCCGCCCTGCATCCGGAGGGGCCGTCTCTGCTGTGTCTTCTCGAAAACGTAGTTGAAATCGTCCCGGCTCTCGGACCGACCAAGGTATTCAATACTGCAAAGAGCTTCGAAGAGGGCCAAAACGGCGGATATGTCGTGCTCGACCAACTTTGCCGTCGTCATTGGGCCCTTCTCCTCGAGAATCGTCCTGGCCCTCCGGAGGCCTTGGTCGATGCGCTGCTTGTCGAATTCGATCAGTCGCTGTCGCATGAAGTCGACTTGCTCTGGCGCGAGGTGTCTGTCCCAGGATATCAATCAGCAAGAATTTCGGATGACGACTCAGAGGCGAATGGGCACACACAGGCTATCCAGGTAGAGGACGCGACTCCGGTGCCAATTCCTCACACAGGCATCGCATCGTGTCAGGCAGGCCTCGACAGCCTGTGTCCAGTTGTCGAGCCATTCCCCGGCAGTCTCTCGCTCGAGGCCCATCAGGATGCTGAGATTGTAGACGTTCTTAAACCGATCTTCGTATTCCGCAATCCGACGCCTCTTCTCCTCGAGCGACAGGCCTCCCTCGTCGGGGACGTCGCACTCATCGTAGTTCGCAAAGTCTTCTTCGTCGATCTTGGGGCAGCAGAGATGGGCGTCGGGTGGTCGGTCTTCGAAGGCTCGGTGCCACACGATGGCGGACTGGTGGATGTCGTTGGACTCCATGGTGGTGACCAGCTTTCGAGTGATCAGGTTGCGTGGCGTATTTCGCAGGGTCGGGTGGAAAGTGCGAAGGATGGTGGCTCGGAAGCGGGATTGCGCATTCTTCTGTAGCTATGCAAGAACTAGGAAAGAGTCAAGCGCAAAAGAGACTGCAAAAGAATACCGGATTGTCGCCGAGCCAGAGGAGAAAGGAACGGCGCCGAGCCAGAGGAGGAGCACGGCCAACAAGCACAGCCAGCCAGCGTAGCTAGCAACGGGACCGTGGAAACGCCCAGCAACGGCCGATTAGCCCAGTCTTCTGGGGAGGTGGAAAAGAAGAGAAAAGCGAAGGGAAGTCCTGCCGGCCAGAGGCTCTCGATAGTGTGTGTGACCGAGCAGAGACGCCCAGCCTTGAGGTGGAAAGGTGGAAGTGGTGTTCCAGGTATGCAGCTACCTCAAGTCAAACATTCTGCCTTGCGAGCTGCACACACGCGAGAGCCCTCAAAAGGTTGCACGCGTCTGCTTTCTGTGGGGCACGCATGGAAGTGGGGCGGCAATTAACACCCCTGCATACTCTGCTTGGCGCTCTGAACTCGAGCTTGACGCTGCTTGGCAACCTGGAACCTCTCTTCACTCCTTTTCCTCGTCAACACAAACCGGCCCAACTCTGTATGACCTCCCACACGCAGAAGGAGGGTGCACGGTATTATCACTAAGCATTTTGAAGGCAAAATTTGTATCGATTAATCCATGACGAACTCAACGCGAGGTGCTGCTCTTTTCCACTTTCCCTCCTTCCCAGGCCAGTGTATCCCATCTGAGCATCAACCCAGGTCCCTCAGGCACTTCTCCTCCCAGCTCTACCACCCCAAGCAAGTAAGAGCCCATGGAAATGGGCCAAAAGTCGTCCGAGATCGAGCCAAAATCATCCTGGGCTGCCAGATTCCGCCAAGAAAGATCCGCCCTGTCACCTTGTTGCAAAATCCGCCCCGTTGCAAGAGCCACCATGTTGCGAAAACCATCTGGCCGCAAGATCATCTCCCCCGCCGAGTTATTCCTCCTTCGCGTCGGCGGCCGCATGCTCATCTTCATCTGCATCAGCCCCGTCCCCCTCACGCGCATTGGCAGTCTTCTCCTTCGAATCCACTTCCGAATCGTCGTCAGTTTCTGAGCCCTCTTCCTCCTTAACCCCCTTGGCTTGCTTGCTCTTGGGCGGCTTTGTTCCAGCCTCGTCTTTGCTTCGGTCGAGCAGGTGCTCCAGCGGACAATCCGGCGCCTCCTTCCAGTCCTTGCTGCCTGGCTTGGTCACCTTCCTGCACTTGAAGCACAGCTGGCCGTGGCGGATGAACAGCTGGTGCAGTCCGTACTTGAGATGGTCAGGGACCATAAAGTCCCCGTGCCTGAAGCAGTTGTCGGGATCTGCCTTCTCTGGGATCCATCCCAGCCAACGGCAGAACTTGTGGACGTGAGTGTCCACCGCGAAGCACGGCATCCGCAAGCAGAAGAGGGTGACGCAGGCGGCCGTTTTGATGCCAATGCCCGGGTAGCTCACAAACTTGGCCATCGCCTCGTCCTTGCTCATACCATGCATGACGTCGAGGGAGAGAGGCAGTTGTGTTGGCTTGCTCGCCTCGTCTGCCTCTGCGCTGGTCTCCGCCGCAGTGGTCGAGGCCTGGGTCTTGGCCTGCTCGAGGTTCTCCTCATGGACCATGTCGAGGATCTGCTTGATGTGGATGCTACGCCTCGGTCCGTTTCCGGCAACCTTGATGACTTGGGTTAGCTCTTGGTGGGACGACAGTCTCACCTTGTCCCAGTTGATGCTGCCAGCGCCAGTGCCTTCTTGCCGGAGTCCGTAATGCTGGACCAGATTCTTGATGGCTGTGTCGGCGAGCGCCATCGTGGTGTTGCCACTGATCAACGTTCTCAAGAGCGCATCGAGCACGCACGGGACCTCGCCGCAGCCGGCAACCTCCAGAGAAGCCGGGGGCATCTTCTCGGGTTGCGTCACCTCCCCATGGAGCTCTGTCAGAATCCGATGAACTTCCTCGCAGGCGTCGGGTGTCGGGACCCGTCTATATGGGTACGGTGAGAATCCAGGCGTCAGTCCGTATGGGTTTTCCTTTCCTCTCTTAATCATCAGCCGGTAGTTGGGGTTCAAGATTTGGCTGGCGTCAACAACAATGTTGTCGGAAACCTTGGTTGCAATGTTGTCCTTGACTGTGACCCCTTGAATGACAAGGACCTTGCGCCCTGATTTGTCAGGGTCGCTCTTGTCCTCAGTTTTCACCGCAACCAAGTTTATCTGGGCGCCGGACGCTGCAGCACTGGAAGTGTTCTGGGCTGGCTCCGGAACACCTCGCAGTCGCTTGTGGGGGCGTTCATCATTTATGTCCTCCTGTTTCACCACAGGCTCGTCCCCTTCTTCCTCCTGGTCTTTCAACTGAGCTTGGGCATTGGCCTTGCTAACCTGGAGGATCAGCCGGGTCTGCTTCTTTTGTACTGGTACTGTCTCAGTGTTTGCTGGCCCCGAAACGGTGACAGGGTTGACTTGGGCTGGGGTCTCAATGTCAAGAGAGGGAACCGGAAGTGACGAAGTCGACGACGACATCGGCAGGGCACCCTCAGGGGCGGGAGGCGCGTCGGCTACCCCTGATCCCATACCATGAGGCAGAGCCCAGCCACCCTTGAGCGGCTGGGCCTGTTTCTTACTGGGGCGCTTGCGCTTTGCACCACGAGCTATGGCCGTGTGGGAGGAGCCCGATGTGCCCGACGCAAGGTTGTTGACATCTTGGACCTCCGTACCGTCTTTGCTGCCTTGGCCTTCCGTACCGTCTTTGTTGCCTTGGCCGTCCGTATCGTCTGTAGTGTCTTGGGCTTCCGCGCCGTCTGTGTTGCCTTGGGCTCCTACACCGTCTGTGGCGTCTTGGGCTTCCACACCATCTGTCGAGCCAGAAGGCAAATCAGGCCCCTTATCAGCCGCGCCGGCCATCTCAGCCAGTCGCTTGGCTGCTGCGCGTGTCTGCATCGTGAAAGAATTGTTCTTCTTTAACGGGCCTGGACATTCAGGGGCTGGGTGCGGTTACGTGACTGTCAGTGGGCTTCAATCGACCATACACTTAGCGCAGGGCGGAAATCTAAGAGGATACACATTGGTAATACACTTACCCGATGCTTCTGCCCTTACCAGTCGAGTGACTGAGTGTTGTTGATTGAACGTGAATTACGTCGTGTCGGAGTAGGGGCTTGAATGGGCTGGATATAGAGAGGTACCTCTGCTAGGCACTCAGGCCTGGCGGAAGTAGGTCGATTTATATGAGGGGCCGGAAAGAATAGAGTCGAGATCGAGTGAAGATCATGTATGTTGAAAAATAAGTGGAACGAGAAAAGTCGACTGAATGTTCAGGCGACCGACCGACCGAATGTTCAGGTGACCGACCAAATGTTCGGGCGACCGAATCTTCCAGCGACAGTGACACAGGAATAAAGAGTCGAAAATTTTGTGGGTGTGAAAGAGAAAGTTGGCCCGTAGGTGCGGAAGAGGAAGTTGGTCGGTCGGTGCGGAAGAGAAAGTTGGTCGGTCGGTGCGGAAGAGAAAGTTGGTCGGTCGGTGCGGAAGAGTGAGTGCGTCCGCAAGCGAGAAAGAGATTTCCTGGGGTGGGTGAGGAAAAGAGAGAGAGGCAGAGAGAGATTTGGTGGGGTATGTATGAAAAGAGAAAGAGAGAGATGGCGGGTGTGTGTGGAAGAGAGAGAGCGAGAGAGATGACGGGTGGTGGAAGAGAGAGAAGAGATATTTGGTGGGTGGTGGTGGAAGAGAGAGTGAGAGAGATTTGATGGGGCGGGTGTGGAAGAAGGAGAG
>FTEL01008722.1_pt1 | contig 13759 bp, 13 predicted proteins | sample 1658911 | NCBI WGS metagenome assembly FTEL01 (sample SAMEA3914869, study PRJEB12502) | metagenome | biome: forest; material: soil | place: USA | collected 2012-03-12 | depth 0.1 m
CCCCCATCCCAGCATCACGATTTGTTCCATCCTGCGCACAACGTCGGTGCAAAACTCGCTCAAGAACCGAAAGGACCAGACATACAACTTCATCGAGCGCGGCATCTGGACGCTCCTCGAGGCCAACCTTGGCATCGTCAGCGCCTGCCTGCCCGTTCTCAAGCCCGCCCTCGGTACCCTCTTCCCGCACCTCTTTGGCACGCTTGAGGGCCGCACCACCAAACCCTACCCACACCATCACGTCACTATCGGCGGTTCCTCCCACCCCTCGGGCCACAGGTCCGCCGGCTCAACCCACAACCAGTCCAACCCGCGCTACTGGAGCGGTCCCCAGAAGAACGAGATTAACGTGCCTGTCTCGGCGTCGCGGCCGGGCAGGGGGAGCGACGAGCATCACATCATCCGGGGATCGGACAAGGACAGCAGTGACGCCATCGAGTTGGACGACCGGGCTTCCAGTCCCGTCCGGGGGCAAATCTTCAAGGCGGTGGAGGTGACGAGGACCTCGTTTCATGAGTCGTGGCCGCTTGGGGAGCAGGACGGGCGCTGGCGCCAGTAGCCGGAGCGATATCTACATTGGGCATGATTGAGATCCATCCCAGCCCAGTGTCTCGGAACTCGGACTGCTCCTTTGACTCGGATAAACCGTGACCACCGCTGTCAACTCCGAGGTGCCAACTTGGCAAGCTTGAAACAGGGTTTATTGCTGATTAACTGTCTTGCACCCGCTCCAGGCGCCCATAACTGATCTCATGTCCTGCTTCCTATGTTCCGGGGGAAGATCCGGTGACAGCAATTCCCACGGAAGTGTGTCGTGTGGTGTCGTGGGTGCCTGTGCACCTCATCATGGGAAGAACCAAGCAAAGGAACTGGTGGAGGCACGGGGCGGCCCGCTGCCACGATGGGAGCCCGAGCCTGAGCCCTGGTTGGCGCACGCGAGGAGTCCTTGCCGAGTTTGGACTGAAAATCCCGTGCGTTGCGGGACGAACAAACACATGTCTTGGCCGGGTTTCTCTTAGCCTGGAACTAACAACCAACACCGCCTACCCCCACGCCTCGCCTAACTACCCTGGCGGAGCCAGGGGCGGCGTGGTTCGACCATTAGTTGGTTGTGTTAACGGGGAGGAATTGTCTTGTTCCCCAGATACTGCGCCTTGAAGCTGAAGCAGCGCCGGCTGTGGTTTGAGGTTGCAAGGGCCACGAGAGCCACTTCGCAAGTCCGGGGTGGGTTAAGAGCATGCTGGTTTGGTTGTTGTCGAGAGAAAATGGATTTGGCACAGAGCTTTCACATGCCGCCTAGATATGGAGGGAAATGTTGGGGGGCAATGGCTTCGTCCCCATCCCGTCCGTTCGTCCCCCCTGTTCGTCGCGCGCGGACGCGAGATTATTCTCCCCGCGAGCGAGCCTTTCCTGATTCTGGCTTGTGCGATGCACCAATTCGATGGTCCCCCGTGGTCGCATGCTTTGCCGGCATGATGCCCAGGGTTCTTGCAAACAAAATTGTCCGGTGCCTGTGATGATCACGACATTGCAGACCTGTACCTCACACAACGGAGGGCTAAATTCGAAAAGATTAAACTAAACAACAAACACCCGCTTACCATGGGTTGACAGATCCTTTTTCCTGAGAGAGCCGACCCCAACTCTCTCGTACGTTTTGTCAGGTCCGCCCTCCGAGGCCCGGATGATCAAGACATAATAGCAAGACGCACAGCGATCGCGGTCGAGACCGTCCCAGTCCCCGTCCCTCCCCAGCACGACGTACCGTAGCCTTCCACGATATGGCCTGTCCGTGACGTCGGCTTCATCAAACCGAAGAAATCTTGAGGAGGCCTCTTCCTGCTCCCCCACGTTTCTTACTAGTCGTCCCCGTTCCTTATCCGTTCCAACAAAATCCAACTTCCTCGCCTCAGCTTCAAGTCGATCCCCGCGGGCATCTTTTTCATCCGTTTTAAACGGCCCTCGAATGTCCATATTCCAGCTCACTCCCTCAAACGGAATCTGCATGAAGCTAATCTCACCAGCATACGCCATCCACGACCACGATGGGACCCTGGTATCGATCCGCTTCACCCGCTTACCACGACAGGGTTGCCAGATCAGGCATCGGTGAAAGTAGCTCGCGAAGAGTCCGTATCCCCACTCGGTGCCGAGGACCTTTCCGAGGCGCTGTTCGAGCCCGGAGAGTGCGACAGACCTGTCGCTGGGATTTGAGAGACCGCATTCAGCAAACTTTTTAAAGAGCCAGTGGAGGAGGTAGACGCGGTCTTCGTCGAATTTGCGGCCGACGACGTCGGGGAAGTGAGAGTCGCTTAGGAATTGGGATGCCAGGCTGTGACGGAGAAGTCAGGTTCATTAGCCAGGAGACGGTTCCAGGAGGGCTGAGAAGTGGTGACCTCCGGCATATAATTCTCTTGTTGTCCTTCTGTAGGGCGATGTGTGGGTAAGGGACCTACTTTTTCAGCTTCGCGAAGCTCTCGCAACGGACGCCATGGCCACACTCCCAGTAAGCCTGCTTCGCAGTGAAATGGATGGTCCGGCAAGACAGTGCTCGTTCCTGTAGGACCCAACCCCTCCTATTCAGCTCGCTGTCCTCCACATCGGCCGCAAAGTCGTCAAAGACACCGGGCTTCACCGCCATCGAGTCCCACAGGGTTGGTACTGAGCCGGGCAACGGGCAGCTCCTCGCAGCGAGCAGCCGACTTGGCTCGAGAATCCCCTCATCCACAGCAGGGTCAGTCGCTGACGTGGCCGCCACTGTGCAGTACGCATTGCCGAAATACTCCGCCATCTTGCCGCACTCGCCCTTCCAGTCGTCGCTCCGGCCGCAGCCGTCTGGACAGTCCGCGGTGGCCTCGCGATGCGGCTGAACGATGCAGATCGAGTCGATCCACAGGCAGTGCACTCCCAGCGCGCGGGCGACGGTGATGGCGTCCTGGAAGCGCTTGGGCAGGTCGGAGGAGCGCATGCCCGCCTGCTGCCGAGCCGCGAGGTTGCAGCGGTACGTGCAGAAGTTGTGTTCGTCTGACGATCGCCAGCGGTGGGAGAGGGCAACAAAACGGCCGGCTGTCATGAGGCGCTGGGAGGGTCTATAGCCGCGCCACTCGTCGTCCCGCCACTCTCGCCGCAGATCAAGAGCCTTCAGTCGGTCGTGGGTCCAGTCGCGTTGTCCGTCCACGAGGCGGATCACATCTGGGTCGCTCACGTCAAGGACCCTTGTGGGGAGCCACCCGTCCTTCGGTGCGCATCCATGTTCGTCGCAGTCGCGGAGCCACGCACGGAACAGGTCGAAACGGCTGGTTTCGTTGCGAAGATACAGCGGCGGGATCCTGACTGGGACATACAGGGGCGAAGACGCCGAGGGCGCCTGAGTTCTTATCGTAGTGGCGCCGCCTGAAATCCAGTTCAGAGTCCGGGATGCCGTAGTAATTCGTGTTTCGTTGGAAAGGGTGTGGTTGATGTGTTGAGTAGATTCGAGCGAGGTGGGTTCGAGCGAGGTGGGTGGAGGCGAGGTGAGGGATTGTCTCACGAGGACGAAGTGGTGGATGTGGTGGTATGTGTGCTTGTTGTGGTGTGTTGTGGTGTGGGAGGAAAAGGCAGTGGTGGGCCGTCTGGAGAGAGATGGAGGGAAGGGCGCACAGGCCACAGGGCAGCCCGCGACAGATTGAGGGGGATGATGGTTGGCCTTATCGGTGCCCAATCGACGGAGCCGAGGGGTCAGGCTGCTGACTGCCTGCAATGTCGGTCTCAGCTGAGCCTCTGCATCTCAAGGTTGCTGGAACAGCAACAAAGGCCACGACTACAGCGGTTGAATGGGCATACAGTTGGGCAATATAAAAACCTATCCACATATTTCAAATTGCCCTCGGAACTGCGACCTAAACGAAAGCATGTTGGTAGCGATATAATAGCCACAGACTTCACGAAACCAAGACGGACTCGTAAACCAAGCTCGGCTGGCCCGGCCTCACCGGGAGAAGACCCCTCGACATGCGACTCTTTGCAACATAACAGACCAAAAGCGTGGCTCCCAGGGCGGACCTCAATCTCTCTGCCAAATGCCGGTGCTGATGCTCGGGCGGCGCCTTGAACACCTCGAGCGTGACAGCCTGGAGCCGCGGAACAAGTCGCGTGGGCTCCTCGGCGAGGGCCAACAGGTCTCGGTAAATGGTTGGCCAGTAGGTGATATACCCGATCCGTAATCGTCGGAGGGATGGGGGCACCCGGCAAAAGAGTTGGCTGGGAGTGGTGAGCTGGGAGCTACGATCCTCCCTCGGATCTTCGTCCGTCGGAAATACGAGTCCGTACAGCAGCAACTGTTCCAGCTCCAGCTGCTCAAGCACTGGGAACGTGGAGAAATCCAGGTTCCATGTAACCTCCTCATGAAGAAAAAGCATGGTGGCCTCCGCTGATTGGACCTCGACATCCTCGTCGGCCTCGTCATCCTCCTCGTCATCGGTATCAGGGAGCTCGGCAGGCAAGACCGAATAGCAGAGACGACGTAGCGTTGCCCGCAAGGGACCGAAGTATTGCTCCAGACTCGGTAGCCCATATAAGCGGTGGTCGTCGAAGTACTCCAAGTCTTCCAAACGAGGGCAAATCTCGAGGATCGGTCGCAGCCGCTCCACGCTCACGTCGTTCAGGGACAGCTTTGTCAGATTCGGGAGCATGATGTCCCAGGGCTGGTCCAAGAACCTCGCCCTCGCCCAGACGGACTCTCCGCCCCAACAATCCGGGGCGATGAGCGTATCCAGGTTCGGTAGGCACCGGAGCAGGCTGCTTGCCGCCTTTAGCTCGTACGTGTTTTCCGCGTTGCCTGATCGGTTGCCCGGAAAGGCCAGGTACTTCAGGTTGGGCATCTCATGGGTCCAGGAATCCCACACACTGGAGCCGCCAATAGCATCGCGGCGCAGACAGAGCTGCGACAGGGCAGGCGTGCTCGCTATGGCCAGCTCCTGAAGCTGTTCAAGGAACATGCGCTCCTCCCCGTTATAGCGCCGGAGTCGCAGGAGATAGCCTCCGGCGGCCTCAAACGCCCGGCCAAAAGAGCCCTCTGGGTCGGGAACGCGGGTGTAGGGGTGGTCTCTGTCTCGGCCGTACAAAGCCAACGCCTGTGTCGACGCGGCCAGCCGAGGGTGTCGGGTGATGGCGCGCAAAAACCTGACGAGACGGCGGAGCTCCGCCTTGGCACCGCTCTTGCCTGTCTCGCCGTTGCCTGCCTCGCCGTCGCCGCCGTGGTACCAGTGGAACAGGACGGGCTGCGCAATGTCCCGCATCCGCCGAGAGCACTGGCTGAGCCGGGCGAGGGCCTTTTGATCCGCGAAGGCTGGCGGGAGAAGGTCGGGGCCGGCCAGGACCACATGCTCATATTGGCAATGGAGGCAAAGGTGGCGACAGATGGCGTGCAGAATCTCGCTTGGGAGGTCGGCCATGTTGGGGTTGGGTTCCTGCTGCCGCGCTCGGAGCGGCAGCGCATCGATGGTGTGATGATTCATTGCGAGAGCTGAACTGCACGCCGCTGTGGACGTACCTGCGTGCGTGTGTGTGTGTGTGTGTCCAGTGTTCAGGAGAAGTTCGAGTTTAGGGGGAAGGAGGGGGGCGGCTGAATCGCGCGTCACATCCCACAGTCACACGCATTGAAACAAAGACCCACGCGGCTCCCTGATGCCAGCCAGGAGTGGGGTGAATTCATTCTTGGATCGTCGTCGGGAACGACACTCAGCCGATGTTCCGGCGTGCGGCGCGGGTTTATTGAGGCCAAGATTGCGCTGGTCAACGACCCGTGAAAGGGGTCTATGTAGACCTCATCAGATGGCTGGGGCTGGGTCCAAACCAACTGCCAAGGCGGGTAAATCACCAGGTACCTTGCTTGGGTCAGCTACATGTCTGTCCCCGATGTAATGACGTTTGGTCTGGAGCGTCTGGTCACAGCGTCGCGGGGCAGGTGGGCGGGAATTGGACCTGAAATCCTTCGACGATAATAATTTGGTATATTAAACGATGTGACCCATTTGCGATTCGGTCCAGCGCACAACTCATCAAGCGCCTCGCCGCTGACCAGGCTCCAGCCTGCCATCGTTCTTCTCCCGTCCCGTGCCCTCCCGGGCCGTCAAGGACCTCGTGGCCCTCGTCGAGGCTTCAACCCGACTGCATGAAGCAATATTGTGATTATCGATTTAGGCTCGCCTCGGAACAACTTGCACAAAATTGGGGCCCATGGGGTTGGAGGCTTGGCTGGGTGGGTAGGTACCATCTGCTGCTAGAGCCTCTCGTCCGCGCGACGGCGGCAATGCCAGAAGGAAAGGAACTAGAACACCATTGAAGTCGCCCCTGGGCCTCGCTCGCCCCCAAGGCAGTGAAGAGACAGACAGACACATAAGTCTGACGTCAAGGCCGCACCATGTTTTCTCCCGAATACTCTTGCGCTTCGCCGTGCAAGCTCCTCCATTCTTCCCCCTCCCTTACCCTGCATTGCCAGCGAACCAACCGTGACGCTCACCATGTTAATCTCGGCCTCGCTTCTGCTCCTCGTTGTTGTTACCGGCTCCTATCCGGGAGCTCTGGGCACGGCAATGTCTCGCCTCGCCGCTCGCGATGGGAATACCCCGCGCTTGAACTACGACCACAATGTCGCCGCCTATTGCACCTGGTGGGTTGACATCAATATCTCCACCGCCTGCTCTGTCGTTCTTGACGGTAACGCCATCACTTTGGCTGAGTTTCGAAGACTAATACGTACAGTCCCCTAGTAACCCTGTTGTATGCATTGGTGGTCAGGAACTTCGAAAACACATGAGGCTGATTCTACCTTGGTGACAAAGAATCCATCTCTCCCCGAGAAATGCGACGTACTTGCTCCCGGGAACTCGTATTGTGTCGAGGCACCATCCCTGCCTTCGACCTGGCTGAGTCTCTCAACAAGCACCACTCGGACCAGTACCGGACTGGCCACAACTCGCACGAGCAGCACCGTGACCAAGACGACGACGACCAGCACCCGTCTCAGCACAACTACTAGCACTGCCCGGGCGTCTGCCACAACTGCCCAGCTGTCTACCACCACACGACCCGCAAACGGGGTGGAAACGCCAGAGCCCATCCAACCCGGCATGGTTGGAAACTGCAACAAGTTCCATCACGTCAGGAGCGACGACAACTGCGCCGATATTTTGCAACTCTATTCCATCTCTCTCGCCCAGTTCGCCGAGTGGAATCCGGCCGTCAAAAGTACCTGCTCCAATCTCTGGGCTGACACCGTGAGTGCCTCCCATCTCAAGTTCCCTTTAGATTTCTTTGTCCAGTCGTTCTCCCGACGCTGACCGCCCTCTCTCCCAGTGGGCTTGCGTTGGCGTTATTGGGGGAACGTCTACCAAGCTGCCGCCGACGACGACGACGAAGCCGGCGAATGGCATCACAACGCCAACCCCCGCGCACCCCGGCATGGTCAGCAACTGCAACAAGTTTGTCAAGGTCAACCCTGGCGACAGCTGCGATGGTATCGCCTTCTTCAACGGGCCCATCTCGACCGAGAACTTCGTGCTGTGGAACGCGGGCGTTGGGGGGCGGGAGTGCCGCGGCCTGCAGGCGGGCACCTACGCCTGTATTGGTGTTTTTTGAACGTGTGGCTAATCCGGGGCTGGATTCGGGTCTGTGTCTGCTGAGGTTTGTTGGCGGAGGCGCAGATCAGGTGGATGCCTGACGAGCAGGGTACCTGCCAGATTGCATGGGCGCTTGTTGTTGTAACAGTAAAAAGGTAATCAAGCGGAGTGGGCATATATGACTTCCATTGGTTCTGAAAACGATATTACGCCGATTCCGGCTCAGCCTCAACCTGGTCGATGTTTACACGCTGGAACTGAGGATTTCGCCTGAGATAATAGCGCTCACTCAAAGAGGGTGTTGTTAACTGTCAAGGTCAACTCTATATGAATACTATCACTGATTCCTATTCTGCGACTGACCTCGAGGACGTATTCTCACGTGCTTCAGATCCGCTCCCAAGCCCCGACCACATAGGCTTTTTAAAGCTGGCAAAACTCGCCTTAGCAAACTCCTCACCAGGGTCTTCCCCAGCAGACGCTGCCTCGTCGTCCCCGTCCATCGTCCTCCAATCCCGGTACACCATCCCCGCCTCACAGCTCCGAAGCCGGGACTCCAAAATCCACAAGGCATCCCCGGTCACAAAGTTGTGCCACTTGGGGTCCTGGGGCGACCGGCACGCGCCGATCCGGTACCACCGCGTGACGCCCACCACCCAGCCCTTGGGGCCGCCGATGCTGCCGCCGTCGGGGGGCAGCCATCGGATGTCGACACGGTAGTCGGTGAAGCAGTGCCGGCAGGACTTGAGGGTACCTGTGGCGGCGACGAAGAGGGCGGGGGGCTGCGGCTGCTGGTGCTCGTCCAGCCCGAGGATCCGACACGGACCGGACCCAGGCAGGACGGGCCGGTTGGTGACGGATGGGAGTTTGATGTGGCGACACACGCATTCTCTCAGGGCCGTGCTCCGGGTGTCGTCGAGATGCTGGCGGAGCGTACGCGCGCGGCCGGTGTGGTGATAGAGCAGGGTGGTGGCTTTGAGGTAGAGTTCGTCGTTGATGATGCGCGCGGTCCAGGAGTGCGTAGACATGATGCGGTTCTCTCCGGGATGCTTGGCCTCGTGGGTCAATGTCGTCAGCGGAGGGCCGTGTAGTTCTCCGTACAGATGGCGATTCATGACCAGCCTTGCGAGGGCATAGGTGATCGGGTAGGGGGAATGATTGACGGTCAACTGGACAAGGTTATAGCGCGGATTTCCCCGATTGTTTGTGCAGTGTCTGTCGTACTGGGCGAGGCGGTGGTGGCCGTCGGGCACGCGCTCCCATGTGTGCAAGTCGTTGCACGGATGGCAATAGTATTGGCGGGGGTTTTCTCGCTCGAGCCAGCCGAGCAGCGCTCGTCGGGCTTGCTGGCTGAGAAGGATTGGCGGTGGCGAGGGCATGTATTGGTAAAAGCGGCGGCAGGTGAGCGCGAATGAGACCACGGACTCGGGTGGGAGATACGAGAGAATATGGGCGATGAGCTCGGGCGGGAGAGGGACGGCATTTGGGTTGGCCGGCTGTAATAGGGTTGTGCCCGCCGAGGAGCGCGTGGCTATCGGGGAAGGCGTGGGTGTTGAGGGAGAGCTGCGTTCAGGTGTCCCAGGTGGTGTGGCCGTCGTGGGATGAACCGCGTCCCCTTTGTTATCAGGCGCCCGTCGCACGAGGGAGCGCAGGAGTCCCTTGGTCTTGGTGAACATGATGACTGTCGATGGGGACGCGGATTGGCACCGAGTGCGTCCGAGCCGCAAACCGCGATGGACCCGGGTCCCCAAACTGCACCCCCGTCCCCCTGGAATAATGAACGCCCTGGTGATGATGCGGCCAGGCCCCTTGGGCTGGTTGCGATACGATCGTCGTTGGCGGATGGACTGGGACGGGGATGGTTGTCAAAGTGAAGAGCCAACCAAGAGTCAAGACTCAATCAAGGGCATTGGCAACCGAATCAAATTACCTAAAAAGAGGGCAAGGCGGGGCCTGCGACCCCTATCCCAGCCATGGATAGCCAGGGCTGCCCAAAGCGGACAAACAGGATGGCTCGCCCGCGCTGATGATTGTGGTCAACGAGGGAGGCCCGTTTCCTCACTGAAAAGAGTCGGGGGACTGGAGACAGAGATGGAGGCCCCGATTGTCGTTTATAATCTGAATGGTGACCAAGACCACGACCCCTCCTTAACCCCCAAGCTGCATGATGCACCCAGCCACGGCCCAGGCATTTTTCTTCTCATGCAGGCGGCGGGCACAGCCCCTCCCTCAGCTGCATAAGGCTGCGGCCGGCCCGCCGGCCTGCTCAATATTTCCAGGTGCTTTGCCCGATGATGCCCAACGACGTTTCATGCCAAATTTCTCTTCAGCTGTCCAGGACCCAGGACCACATTTCACGGTTCAATTTGCCATGGCAGAAGGCCTGGCCTTCGGGGCCAGCGTCGTGGCTTTCGTCCAACTTGCCGACCGTGTCGTCCAACTCACCAAGAGCATCATTGACGCGACGGACGGCGCGCCCACGACTCTGCGAAGACTGCACGCCGAAGCCTCGTCCATGAAAGACATCCTTGACGAGCTCCAGAAACTTCACAATGCTGCCGAGCCCGGCAACTTTACAGCCATCGAGAAGGCGACGCGTCAGCCCATTGAAACCTGCCATGCGTCTGTGCAGATGCTTGAGACGGAACTCTCCAAGCTCTCCATTTCACCAGCCCACATGCAGACGCACTCTTGCAAACGACAGAAGATCAAGCAGTCCCTGAAATGGGCCGCTGGAGGGGAGGAGAGAGTGAAGAAACTCGTTGCCGACATGATCACCCAGAAAGCTACCTTATCGCTGGCGTTAGTGACCGACATTTCGTAAGTACCCGTCCAATTCCACAGTCAAGTGTGTGTACTGACCCATCAACCTGTAGACAAGATGTCAAAGATGTCAAATTCAGCATTGACAAGGTCGAAAGCCATCTGACCGGTCAGTAGAATGCCTCCTATCCCCACCTACCAAACCTGTTGGCTCATTCATTCCTGATCCAGCCTCGGAACGCCATGAGATACTCAAGTGGTTGGAGCATACGAACCCGTCCGAAGTCCACAACCGCTCACGGCACCTCTACGAAGAGCATACGGGCAACTGGGTGCTACGGAGCACCGAATGGGCAGATTTTGTCGAGGGCCGTCATCGATCGCTCTGGATTCACGGCATCCCCGGTGCCGGAAAGACCATCCTGTGCTCGAACCTCATTGAAAGGCTACGGGACAAACAGGACAGCCAGACCGGCTGGGCTTACTACTACTGTTACTTCGGTCGAAACCAGGATGAGACAGGGCCGATGCTGCGATGGATCACGGCTCAGCTTTGCAACCAAGCATCGTACATACCCAAGGAGCTGGCTCAGGCATACCGCGAACGACACGAGCCCGACACAGACAGGCTTTTGTCTATGCTCGCAGCGGCGCTTCAACCACTGGATGCCGCCTTCATCACTATCGATGCCGTCGACGAGAGCATGCCCTACACAAACCTCCTGGCCGCTCTGAGGTCCCTCATGACGGAATCCCCATTCGACAAGCTGCGATTGTTGGTCACCAGCCGAGAGTATCTCGATATCGAGCAATGCATCAAGCCTTTGGCGGTTTCCCTCCCGATGTCGAATAACCTCGTTGCGGAGGACCTCCGGATTTACGTTGCCTCAGAACTGCGAACCAACTCGAAGTTTCGTGCATCGGCATCCCTGATCAAGGAAGTCGAGGATGGGTTGGTAGAGGGCGCAAAGGGAATGTAAGTTGTCGGCTGCTAACATACAGCATTGTGACCCCGTTGTTGATCATCCAGCATCCAGGTTCCGCTGGGCAGTGTGCCAAATCGACATTCTGGGAAGACTCAAGTCCCAATCGGCCGTTCGCAAGGCGCTGTCCGAGCTCCCCGAAACTCTAGATGAGACGTACGAGAGAATCCTGCTGGCCATCCCGCCGGAACACCGCGAATTTGCTCGACAAACGCTAGCGATCCTTGCGGCCCAAAGCGATCTGGGGTACGACACAATGACGGCAGAGGTAGTGCTTGTCATGGTTGCCCGTTCACTGAACCTGCCTGACGACAATCTCTACGATGTTTTCGACATCCGCGAAACATGCGGCTGTCTCGTCACCTTCGTACCAACTCCCCTGCCTTCATACGACCCGAAGACCCCAGACTACAGCAATCCCGTCTCTAGCGAGGAAGTGGACCTGGTCATGCTGGCGCACTACACAGTTAAGGAGTTCCTGTTTGCCGAGCGGACGGCACTCAACGAGAGCGACGTATCCAATTTCGCGTTCCAAGGGGAAACCGTCAACCGCCAGTGGGCGCTCCTCGTCTTGCACACGGCGCTATCGTCTCGGGAGTCCGACAGACTAATCTGCATGAATTCGGTTGAGGACTACTGCCTTAGGGATGGATGCAATCTCATCTGGAACTGGGAGCATATGATAGCCAACTTTGACCTAGCCGACACTTCCTTGGACTTTCTGGACCCGGCCGGACTCCATCACCCACGAAGCTTATATTACCCGATTCTTACCTTCAGCTGGGTTTACGTACCAACCAACTGTCGAGTTGCGGCCCTGGCAGAGTGTTACGGACACAAGCTGTTCCTTCTCGCCGGCTTTGCGTTGCGAGATTTGGACCCCCAGCAAATCGTCGAAACCCCTCTCTTCTTCAGCATCGACAAGAAGCTGTCGCATTCGATGCGACCGGGAACACTTGAAACATGCCTACTACTGTTTTTTTCCAACCTTACGTGTATAAAGGAAGTTTCTTCTGGGTTACTCCACATTCCGGCCGCCCATGGTCAGCTGATTATACTTGAGCACCTTGCCCCAGCAGTGGGCTGGGAGAGCCTGCTGTTCGCCGCCGTGGTCGAGCACGATGTCACCGCCCCGGGAACGTCTCCGCTGGAGTGGATCTTCGACAAGGCCGTCGTCGATCTGAACTCGAGCCCTTGTCGCCTGACACCGCTGCAGGCTGCAGTGCAGCTTCGGGACGCCAAGGCGGCCAAGATGCTACTCGATCACGGGGCCGACGTGAACGCGGTCGGCTCGAGCGCAGGGTACAAGATGCCAGGAACGGCGTTGGACGACGAGCGAGCGCATGACAGCCCGCTTCGGATTCTGAGGACAGCGTCCGCCTGCGATAGGTGGAGAGCCTCCAGGTTAGTGGACGGCAGTGCGAGGAACGATATAGTAATGGAGGCGGAGCTCGAGAGGCTGCTGATTGATGCCGGGGCAAGGGATTTCACCGCAGCATCGTAACTAGTGGTCCCTTCCTTGTTCCAAGCAGTTATAAATAGAGCGAGGGGAATAGATAGTAATCTCTTGCATGGGGCAGTTGACCGAGCAATCCACCCATTGGGCCACGATGTTTGTTTGGTTAAAACTAAAGTAATTAGATACCTTAGATACCGAGCTTAGGTAGGAGTTGTCCACCTACAAGGCCAACAAGTTCCTTTGCACTAACCACCTTCTTACCCACGCTGTCAAGGTACAGATTCAGCGGCGAGAACAGCAAGTTTGTACTTGACCTGCAACAAACTTCGTTTTCCATCACCCCCCTTTAATAGTTGGACTTCATGGGAGCTCTGTGGATGAGGAAGATGGTGGTAGCCAGGACTGATTTTGAGTTTCATTCACGCCGTGCCCGAATATCGATGAAATTCCAAGAATTTCACGACGTAAAATAAAAATAAAACGTCACTGTGGGAAAAACAACCTGGAGAGCGTGTAGCAAAAGGCAAAACGTGAGGTCCTACCCGGACTCGAACCGGGGTTGCCGGAATCAGAATCCGGAGTGATAACCGCTACACTATAGAACCGTACATGAAATAAAGAACCGGATTCGCTATTCATGAGGGCTTCATTCTATCCAGGCGTTTGATTGGCTACAACCACCCGCACCCCACATTTCCTGGACTCTGAACCAAAACACGGGAAAAAGTTAAACTCAACATCAACACCAACTAGAATCTCGATGCCCTCCTCCCAAAATGACGCGGCAAAAGAAGTCAACGGAGACAGCCCAGAAAAAGAACCACATAACCCCCAACCCCAGACAAAACCCATAACCTCCCATCCCTATTTATTCAACCACCCTCCCTCGCCCCCTCCGTCCCCCCCTCAACAAACCCCCAACCCCCCCCACCCCCCACCCCCCTCAACCCCAACCC
>FTEL01006960.1_pt1 | contig 13743 bp, 19 predicted proteins | sample 1658911 | NCBI WGS metagenome assembly FTEL01 (sample SAMEA3914869, study PRJEB12502) | metagenome | biome: forest; material: soil | place: USA | collected 2012-03-12 | depth 0.1 m
CCATCCCCTCCACTCCCCATCCATCCCTCCCCCCGCCCCGCCTCCAAGGTCAGGTCGCAGCCAGCCAGCGCCCGCCCGCCGCCAGCCCGCACCTTGAGGTCACGCCGGGAAAGCCCTGGGATCCCAGCCCGTCGACCAGGGCCCGGAGATGGAGCTGCAAGGGTGAAGGGGTTCCCCGCGAGGAGCGGAAGCGAGGTGCAAGGAGTGAGACCGCGAGAGCTTCCCTTCCTCTTGGCCCCCCCTCTCCCTTGTCCCCTCGCCAAGCCAAATAGACCGGAACGATCGGAGGTGGGCTGCTCTGCTCTGCTGACAGTGGCATGCCGCGCTGAAGGTGAGATGCCATGCCTTCAACCCTATCCACCAAGACCTGATGCTTGGTAGTGGAGTGTGAGCGAGACCACACAAACCCGTTGCACCCCACATTGGGCAGTCTAGACCTGAGGCATAGATGGGACGGATCGTGCTGCCCAGAAAGAGACCGGACGACGGGAGGAAAAGTTCTTCGAGACCGTTACACCGGCCAACTGTAGAGTTCCGCCGCCGCTCGGTCGGTGGTCTTGCATCCCTCAGACGGTGAGTGGGTGTTGTGATATCACGCGCAGTAGCAGATCAAGATGCAACTCCAGGAACCAGCACGATGCGACTGCGCCGCGCCATCCCATCAGAAAACGCTCCCCCCATCCGCCCTACGGCGGCTCGCATCCACCATCGGCGGGTGGGCAGAGAGAGCCTGAGGCAAGGGATTTGCTGTGACGGTGCGACGGGTGCCGCGCGACCCCGAGCCCGCGATCGAAAACAGGAGGTTTCCTTCTTCCAAGGCACCATCTCCCGCGCCGTCCAATTGCTGGCCGGCAGCCGGAAGTAAACAGAGACAAGAAACCACAGGACGCCCGCCTACGTGGCGGATACTGGGCGTCTGCTGCCCGCCAGCCCTGACAACTCAGCATCCAGAAGCAAGAAAAAAACAAGGAAAGGATGAATACGACGGCGGCGGCGGCCTCCCTCCCTCTCATGCGAGGGACGGACACGCTATGTCTCATACACCAGATCCGCTGCCGTGGTTGCGGCTGTTGGGTGGGTGCGGCGGCGGACCCTTCGGAGGTCACTAAGACAGGCAAGACAGTTTCTGTGTGGTGCAAGCCAAAAATGGGTTGCAGCCTCCCCAGACGTCAAGGTCAGGAGCTTCCCAAGTACGACCTCAACCATCGTCACAACCGCACCAGCCAGCAGCGATTTATCGACTCCGAACTGTCACCCCAAGCCACCACCACCAGTAGCTGCAGCACTGTCACCGTACCCGCCTCCGCCAGATGGCCGGTTCGAGCCACCCCCCTCCCTCCCTTTGACCCTCCCGTCCGTGATCCTCGACCAAGTAAACACAGAACACGGACATTGTCATGACATGCGTATCCGGCGTTTGTACGTGTGTTTTATTTGTTTTTTTTTTCTTTGGCCTCTCCTGGTACGAGGGCCGATCAATGCCCGTGGCCTGAGGCCTTTTCTGTGTCGAGGTCTGTTTTGACGAAGCAAGTATCAGTTCGCAGCTGCATGGAGAAAGGGGCTCCAACAGTTGACTGGACCTGCAGCAACGGCAGAAGCCCCCAAAAAACTACAAAATAGAAAAACAAGCAACAAAATGCGGCATGCCTCATGCAGGCATGCGGGATTACGCCAGGGAAAGACGGAAAGGGGTGTGGACAACCTGGGGCTCGAGTCCGTCCGTCGATTACAAGCCACAACGGCAAGGCATGATAATGATTAACAATTGATGAGGCCGATGGCAGTTTACACCACACATCATCATCCCGCTTCCCATACCTAGTTAACCACCCACACCACACCAGGTTGATCAGATGGGAATTTCCCGGGCGCCAAAAAAAACCCGCCCGTGCCGCCCTCCCCTAGCCCCCCCCAGCCTCGCTCGACTATGTAAAAGTTTTGTTTGGGTTATTTTCGAGCTTAATACCGATCGTCATATTTACCAGTGTTTCAACATCGCCATTTAGCCCCGAGATGTTGACGAACAACGGGGCAGCACCACACACACACACACACACACACACACACACAAAACGAAGACGGTAGAATTGCCGGGCAACGAAAAGCCAGCCCAGTTTCGTTTCCTGGGCGCGGCAGCAGCATCACCCATCCTCCCCCCCCCTATCTCCGTCTGATCCATATTGCCACCCGCCTGGTTGCCCGGTTGCGCCCCCTGAGCTGTACATCGCGCAGCAGCAGCAGCAGCAGCAGCAGCAGCAGCAGCCAGCCCGCCCCTTTTTTGACGCACCCCCCGTGGGGCGGCGCCCGCGTCTGATGGTTTTACGATGTACAGAGGGGAAACGGGACGGCATTGTCGATGTGACCCATCGCAGGTCGTTTTTTGGGGAGGGGCAAAAGGAGAAGAAAAAGATGCAAGCCCTGACCCTGTCCGCACCCGCCGTCGCGCCGGACGCATCTCGGTCAGGAGGTGAGGTCCTTGAGGGGGGTAGGAAGGGTCTGGAACTCCCTTTTTTTTCTGGTCTCTCTCTCTGTGTGTGTGTTTCCGTGGTGTGGGTGTGTGCGTGCCTTCTCCGCCCGTTCACGCCCAGCGGATGGGTCAAAGACTACTGCTGCTGGCGTTGCTGGTGCTGGTGCTAATGCCGCCGCTGTTGCTGGCTGCTGCTGCAGGTCTCTCATGGTGGTCCCAAATCTCGACTCCTACCCAAACTTCTTCAATGGCGGGGTCCCACACCCCAACAACCACCCAATTCGGTCGCTCAGCATTGACGAACAAGGCAAGGCCTGGCCATGCAATTGGGCCGGTGGGTTGCGTGGGTCCAGCCCTGGCCCAGAGAGAGAGCCCAGCCAGCCAGCCAGCTTTGCCTGCCGCGCCGCCGCGAGCCGAACCATTCGCTATTCTTATTTAACTGTACCAAGTTTTGACCTCGAAGGGATCGGAAGCCGCAATCTTGGGAAGGCTTGGTTGGGAGAGAGAGTCGGGTTAGTGGTGGTGCCCTGCGCGCCTTCTCCGCAACGGGGTCGGCGCGGGCTGGTCTCCGAGCCTCAGCTCGGCCTGGTGCAGGCAATGAATGGTAGGCGACTTCGGAAATAACCACCATGAGACGATGGGGCTGGAGATGGAAGCGAAAGAGACAAAATTGCCTGCCAAAGCGAGGTGAGTGGTTCGACGAGAGGCCCCACCAAACACACACATGTCTTGAGACGACGTCCAAACAAACCGCCGAACTCGTCGCCGTCAGTGGCCATTATTCGTCCGCAGCCTTTGTTAGCTGCCTAGTTCGGCCATGAGACAGCGTCCTGATGAGCCACGGACGTTGATGATCATCCATCCCCCTCTGCCTTGATCCCGCGCCCTGTTGCATCCAGCAAGGATTCCCCAGATTCGAGCCCTTGGGCGGGTAACGTGTTAACCAGACGGCTGGCCCAAGCGGTTGAACAATGCGTGCGTCTGCAGTCAATCACAGATGGACCAGACCTCCTCCGCCGCCGAGGGGGGTTCCCTTCTGTCCGCTCCGGAACAGGCAGGCTGCGCAGGGAGGTCGACTGACCGTTCAGCGGTGTCTGGATCCATGGTAGAAGCCAGACCGTACACACCACACCCCCCCTTTTCAACTCACGATAGACGGATAAGAGGAGGAGTGCGTTGCGTTACCAGGAGGCTGTGGCAAGCGGTTCGGCCAATGCCAGGGTGGCGCTGTCGTTACCGCGGGCTGGTGGGTGAGGAGTTGGCATGAAGGTCTGTGTTAATTAAAACCCCAGCAGCCCACCGCGGGACGGCTCGGCTGCCGACCGGGTCTTGCTGACCTCACCGTACTCGTATGTACGGCCTGTCTGCCGTGGTGAGGTTGGTTGGTAGGCATGGAGAAGTGTTGCGCCCTACGCACGCCAGGGTTCCTTTCTCTGGGACGCTGCTGGGCCGTGAGGTAGCCGAGCGGATGCGGGACGCAGCGCAGATTCATGGGGCTCACCGCGATCTCAACCGCAATTTTTCGAGCCCGGCAGGGCCAACCACGTTGGAGAGCAGCAGGAGGGCCACGGTGCCGCCGTCACATCGCGCTGGGTCGGGTCGAGGTCGAGGGTCTCACCACCCCGCATCTCAGCCCGCTCCCAGGCTCGGCAGCGCCCTCGTGGGAGGCTGGCCGTTAAAGGGTTTGCAAGAGAGGAAACAGGAACGGGAAGCAGCAAGAAAAAAAGGTGGGGTTGGTTGCTGCGATCGCTGCTTTCAGGCCAGGAGGCCGGACGGCTGGGGAACTGGGGTGGTGGAGGGGGGCGATGCCTCGTGTGGGGAAGGGCCCATGCACACACGGCTCGTAGCGCGCCCAGCCGTCAAATTTCTTCACCGCATCATGGGCAAGGCCCCTCCTCGCCAGTCTCGAGTGCCGCTCCAGCTGCGACCTGTTGCCCCTGGTCTCTTCGGAAAAGAGCGAGATGAACGGGTACCTTAGCCCAGCGCAGGCCCAGCTTAGGCCCAGCACAACTCCCGCGCCCAGGCCAGCGAGGCGGCAAAAGGCGCGTCTAAAAGCGCTTGCCCAACAACACCAGCAAGACTGCGAAACATGTCGATATCGGCAGAGCCCCCTGGCCGCGGAATACCCGGCAGTTCGATGTGGAAAAATGGCGGCGAGGGCCCCTGGCTTCAGCCTGCTCGCCATGTTCACATTCTCTCGACAATCCCAGCAGGAGGCGCGCCGAGCATCTGCATGGAGGAAGCGAGCAACCGTTGGGAGATCAACAAGCTCATCAAAGACCCCTCCCAAGATCCTGACGTCGAACGTCTGTGCGCAGCAGCAGTGGTGTCCTGCTGAGAGGGCTCCACCCAATCAAGCTCGCTTCCCCCCACACGACCCCGCCATCGCAGGCCCACATGCGACAAGGAGAGAGCCCACCACGCAGACCCCACAACCTCTCACCTTCGTTCAGTCCTCGACGCTTTCAGGCGCCATCCTTACCGTCCTGCAACCACCATGGAGGGGCAAGCAACACCATCGTCGCCGCCCTCCAAGGCATGGCCCGTCACCCCGGCATAGCAGCTGCACCATGGGCTTCTACCGCGTTACACATTCGATTCCGGCACTCGCTCGCAGCACGGAGCAGGAAATAGCCGAAGGATGTCTGCCCCCCCCTCCCCCCCCATCCGTCTCTCTGGCTTGCCCATCCGCACATGTTAGGTGCAGAAGACGAGGCCAGATGCAGGCGCTCTGCCGCGCTTGCAGATTCAGGTGTCTCGTTTAGGAGGGCCGATGCCTCTTTTGGCATGCTTGACACCTGCGACGTTGCTCTGGTGGTGGCACAACTCGTGATCCCTCGTGCGCCAGCGCGACTCGGACGGGAAGGGAAGTGTCTCAGGCGGGGTCGGCCGCTTCGCTGGACACTTCCGTGGAGGGTGAAGCGGGGGGGGAGGGCACACAGCGTGGTCAATCTCGCCGCTCGCCATCGCAGGCCGCGCCAGCTTTCTAATGTCTGACACACACGGCGCGAGACTTCCCTGCCCTCCATCGCCGCCCACGCCCAGCTCGTTGGGGGATATCCCGTCTTGACGGTTGCATTCGATGCCCCGCGTCTTCCCAAGGCCATCCCAACTCGTCGTTTGGGTGGTGTCGTTGGTTCGTGTCAGGGGCTGGAAGTTGAAAGCTCCGATGCACTGCTCGGTCCCTGCCGTTTCGATGGAACACTTTTCTTTGACAAAGGACGAACTGCCCGCGGCTTGGAACTCGCAATCCAATCGTCAACTGCGGCCGACCCGGGACGGGGAAACACAATTGTTGGTCGAGGGCCCTTCGGGCAGGGGATCCCCAAGTTGATCGGCAACGGAAGACAAGGGTTTCCCGCAGACGGGAGAGTGAAGCAGCTGCCGACGATGCCCACGCCTCGAGGTCGATTCTGATACGCTCCTCAACCACCACCACCACCAACCACCACCAAGAGACAGCGGCCACGACGACGACGAACCCCGCAACCAGATCCTCGCTCCCCTCCAACACCCCTGGCCCGCTGCCCCACATTTTAAGCCATCCCGTCTTGCGCCAGTGTCTTGGCCCAATCCTGTGTGTTCCTGACCAAGTTTGGTTCACGGCAACTCTCGACACACACAGCGGGTCCCTCGCCCGCTTCTGCTGAAGCTCGACACACCTCGACACACCTCCTCGTCGCCTGCGGCCCAGAGTTGGCTGCAGGGGTGGGCATCAGGACTCTTCAGACACACCCTCAGCCACCGATGCAACCTCCTGGCTTGGACGTGCCCGACAGTTTCACTGTGCCGAGTCGGGAATCGGGATCAGCATCGTTTCCGTCTCATCGGGTTCTGGAAAGGATGAACGAAAGGGCGGCCGGCCAACTCGAACTCGAGCCCTCGGCGGCGGCGGCGGCGGCGGCGGCAGAGCGATTCGGGCTTCGTCTTTGTTCGCACGCTCCTGCCAAGCGACACGAAGGGGTGCGCGCCCTCGCGCTGTTTCTCCAGGGCTGTTCCCCGATCCTAGCATTTCGGTGCGGGTGTGCACAGACGGCAGCGTAATGCATGACCACAGGTTCATGCTGCTTCCCAGAAGCAGGACTGTCAGGCCACCACAGCCAGATGCAACCTGCCCCGCGGCCACACGATGGCTAGCGCGTGCTGGCTTGGGTAGGCGACCCTCTCTCGCGTCTCTCGCTCGCTGCAACAGGCACAAGCGCAGCACAGGTACGCCGCCCCGTCTGCGAGGGTGTTCTGCATGCCGATTCTGTCATAGCGAGGGCGCGAGGGAGGTTGCGCATCCGATCCCTCTGCGCTGGCCGCACCAATTGAGAAGGCAGCTGGGGCGGCAAGCTCTGTGCGGTGGTGGAGTCGGCGCTGCAGTGGCCGCTGCAGCAGCGTGGCCGTGCCGTTTGGCGACGAATATTGAGGTGCTCGATCCTCCTCGAGATACAGCATGGCCAAGACGGGACGAAAGTGGACGCACGACGGACGGCGGGGGCAGCAGTTCAACGTGGGAGTGACATCGAAGCTGGGCCGCCGTCGCAGGCCCCGGCCGCTTTCTCTCTCTCCTTCTCCACCCCCACCTGGGCCTCGCCGCACGGCCAAGGAATCCAAGACGAGGGCATCGACGGCGTGCCGACACTTGCAGGGATAAAACGTGGTGCACGTGGGAGAGGAGCTCGTTGAGCAAATCGGGTTCTGCACGGGCTGCGGCCCGGCAGCCAATGGGCGGCGGCGGTTTGCGTCACTTGATCTGAAACGGGGTCGAAACAGAAACATTTGCTACCCCACCACCCCGTGACAGCACCACCCTTCCGGCCCTTCTTTCACCAAGCGAGTGCCTGCATCATCACCATCCCACGCGGGAGGGGAGGAGGGGAAGAGGGGCAGTGGAAGAGTCGGTTGCGGTATCCGCATCTGGTACGGGATACGCAGGGCCTTGACGACGATGCCGTGGATGGCATGTCCCAAGAAGTGCCATGTTGATAGCACTGCCCCCCCTCCATCTCTCATCCCCCCGCGCACACGCCAGACCAGACCGACGATCACCAAGTCGCATCAGAGTCACCGACTGTCTCTACCCTCCAACACTACCCCCCGTTCTTACCCTCCCTCCCTTCCTCTCACCCTTCCCTCCTCGTTCCTCGATCCCACCCGGATCCGGGTGCCATGGATGGATGGATGGACAAGTGTGGGGCATATCCAAGAAAACCTCCCCAGCTCTTCGGGGGCCGGACACGGACCAGCAGTTCACGGCCCCCGCAAACAGCGTCCACCTCGAACCAATGGCCAGCGGTGGGCGCACGGCATAACTCCCACGTTTGACGGCATTATTAGACCACCCTAAGATGCTAAGAATGGATTGCTGGACGAACGAACGAGCGAACGAAGCAAAACGAAACTGCCAGATTGGACCGCCCGCCGTCCGTCCCTTCTTTTCGAGGGCTGTTCCCTGCCCCTCCCGCAGCGGACACTCTAACCCGCACACCTTCAACGGGCGGGTTGAACACAAGAGGTGGAATTTGTAAGCCCAGACATTGAGAGAGGACAGGATATGCAGGTACTGCGTTGCACACACAGAGCACAACACCCACCACCTATCTATCCCATCTCCCCTGATCCCATCCCATCCCATCCCCACTGCTGCCGCCGCCGTCACGAGTTAGCCACGAGGTCGACAGCCGCTCCCCCCCCCCCTTCTTGATTCTTAGGGCAGGCCAGGCTAATTGGCGATGACACTCGCTTATCCCATTACCCATCTTCTCCCCAACCCGGTCCAGACAGGCGGCCTGGATTGACTGCGCGCGTTGACTTTGGGCGGCGGGCGAACAGACAGCGGGTTCGGGCGACGGAGCGAGAAGGTCGATCTCCCTCCCTCCTCCCTGCCCTGCCCTGCCCTGGCTGGTCCAAGCTAAATCCCGCAATAAGCAAGCCGGCGAAAAGGTACGTACCCCCTCTGGTCTGGTCTCTCCAGGCCAGGCCAGAGAGCAATAAAGCAAGGTGAGACCGCTGCTGCTCCTCCGGAGCTCGGAATCGTCGCCCATGGTTGTGTTGAAACGCACAGACGTGCCAGGCCAGGGGGGGGCGGCGGGCGGGCAGCGAGCGAAGAGCGGGGGCCGTTTCTGATTTTTGGGCCTGCGGGCTAGGCTGGTTGGTTTGCGCCCGATTCGGCAGTGTACTCCGGATGGCGAGCTGCAGCGTGATACGGCTGCTAGCGCTTCAGGTGAGTGTTAGGTACTTGCAATTATTATCAGCACTCACTCAGCAAGCATACTACGACGGATACTGCTGCTTTGTTACCTTACTGCTACTACCCACGGCGGGAGGATCGCATCCTGGGGCAGACAGGCAGGGAATCGAGAAATATGCGATGCACCACGGCCGGCGGCGGCGGGCGGGTGGTTCGCCTGTTCGCGCGCTTGCAGCAAGCAAGCATGCCCGCCGTGGGTGATGCGACAGTGCTGTGCAGTTGCATGCAATCAATCAATCAATCCCTCCGCAACGGCGACCGGGCCCAGGCCAGGGAACGAACGAACGCTTCTTCTCCTCTCCCTTCCATCCCAGCGAAGCACTCGCTTATCGAAAAGACGCGCGGCGGGTTGCCGGATGGGGAAGTTGGGGAGTCTTCGTTTGCTGGTTCTTTGCTACGGTGCTTGGGGGGGTTCTGAAATCTAAATCGGCGGTGGGAGGTCCCAAACCAAAGAATTGCGCTGCGTGGGCGGAGTGGACATGTCAGCCAGTCCGTCAGTCAGGTGAGCTGGGCCCTATCCCCTGATTACCCCTTACCCTGCCTGCCGGGCCCGTCCGTCAATGTCGTAGACAAACGGTTGGGCCGCCCGCCGGGGCGGGATGTTGGCTGTAAACACCTGTCTGGCCCCGGCCGGGGCTGCACCGGCGGCCGCAGGCAGGCCAAAGGGATTCATTCATCCCATTGTATCACATTGCCTCCCCCGCCCGCGCCCTGGCCCTGCCGTGCCGTGCCGGGCCCGGTTGTGGGGGGTGGAACCACACCGGGCAGGGAACCCCCCCGGAGTGTTTTGGCCGTGCCGGCCGGGAGAGGGGGAGCGAGGAAGTGAGGACTGCCGGCACTGGAGTGGGTTGGGTAGGGGTAAGGTTCCCTTGCCGGCTTCCGCGGTGTGACACGCGGGGGGATCGAACATTCCGATAGTGGTGGTGGGAGTCGAGGAGAAGGCGGTGAGTTAGTCGGTCGGTCGGTCGGCACTCGGTAGGTAGGCGAGGCGAGATGGATGGTGGTTTAACCTCACCCGCTGACCTGTAGGGGATTTTTTTTTTCTCCTAACCTCCGATTCGACCGTTTCACCCTCTATGGACAGACATGCCGTCGTCTGCCGGCTGTCAAGCCAGCGATCGCTTGCAAGTAAGCATCTGCAGGCACTGCCAGAAGCGGGTTTCACCACCCCTCTGTATGAGTTAGCGCGGGCTCGCCAACGACGAGGATACTGGATGCGCGCATGGCGCCCGCGGTCGGTAGCATGCACGTGCGGAGGTGGGAGCTGGATTCTGGGTATGGTAGGCGAGGGGCGACATGGGTTTGCGGGAGAGACTGATCGCCCGGGGTGGTTAGGTTCGTTGGTTGGTTGTTAGTTGGGCGCGCCGGTGCTGCAAGATCGCTTCTGTCAAAGATGATCGCCAGCCTGAGGGAAGGAAGGTCCTTTGCCAAGTTTGTAGATTTGAGACAGCGGGAGAGCGACACAGTAACTGGCTCGAGGCTCCGATCTCACGGGCGGGGAGGTGGTGACGTGATGGCCCTGCAGTGCGGTGCAGCGCAGAGAGGATGGCTGGTGGATGCAAGACACCAAATGTCCGGTTTCACTGGGGTCTCAGGGGAGCGAGCTGTTGCCTGATGGTGTTGCGTGTGGCCTGCCTTTTCGTTGCATGCAACCAAGATCGATTGATACCAGAGACAGATGCGATAAGCTGGGCCCCCCAATCGATAACGTGCCTCGACGCCCCGAGGATCGTTCCGCGTGGCGCATGCAGCAGCTTTTGCTTCTGGGACGACCACATATCAGATCAGATCACGACTCGGGGGCGTTTGGGCCTGGGAATCATGGGTCGCGGCTCGTGGCAGCAGCAGGTTTTGGAATTGGAATTGGGAACAGGTTGGTTGCAGCGACTGCGCAGCGGCTAGCCTTGGCGAGAACCAAGGACCCGATCAGTCAACGATTACCAAGTGTGCTTCCCCCGTACGAAGGATCAGAAAGGGCCGCCGCTCGGGAAGAGACCGGTGAAGCGAGAGACACGGGATGGGAATGGGGGCTGCAAGGAACGAACGGGATGCAGCAGTTTCTGTTTGTTGGTTGTGTGTGTGTGTGTTACAGAGCAGCGAGAGAAGATTCCAAGTTGAGAACCACAAGCCAGCAACTGCCTCTTCTGGCGCTCCCTCAGAGGACCCCCTCGCCAAATCAATTCCCCGGCCATCTGAGTTCCGAGAGTCAAAACCCAATCTCTCCGTAACCCGCAACCGAGCCCGGGTCGCACAACCTGGGAGTTGGTGCTGCGGCCGAGAAGGAAACATGCCGAACCCACGGCCCTGTCCCCGGCACAGCGCCCAACCCAACGAGAGACGCCCTTGGCCTCATCAACGACGGGATCGCCGCCGAACAACGGCTCAACCCTGGTGTCGTCCTGGACGGGTCGAGATGATGATGATGCAAATTGCGATGCATGAACCCTCCCGGCGGCCAGAAGAAGAAGCGAAGTCTCTCTCATCTCGAGATGCGATGCGCTGATGAGCGGGTGGTTGACATTCTCATGGCTGAGTGACTGACTCGTGGTGCCGAACACCGGGCGCAGACAGACGTCGTCGGCGATCCCTTCATGCCCGGCCGGTCGTGTGGTCAATCCTAAAACAGCACCGGGGACCAAGCTCGCGCGGGAATCAAACGCTGATCCGACCAGTCGGGAAGGTGGGGGATTGAAACGAGTCTTTTTCGAGTTCCATCTCGTGAACGTGAATGTGATTCTCCACCAAACCTGTCTGAAAACCCACGATCCCTCAACCTGCACCACAGCAGAAGCACCACATCAGCAAGAGAAGACGCAACACCAAAAAAAAAAAAAAAAAAGCCCCAATCCCATCACCCCCCTCCCTCCCTTTTGCGCAAAGACACTCTCCGCGTCAGTGCGCACCGCCATCACCACGCACTCCGTAAGTTGTCATGTATGCACTCAACCTCGTCACACGCAGTCCGTCTGCAGTGGTCTGCTGCTGCGGCAGGTTTTCGTCAACCCTCCCGCATCAAGCAGTCAGTGTCGTTTGAACAACGCACCGCAGTGTACCGCACACTGCATCCTCCCGCCCACAGCCAGCCCAATGGACAGAAGCAGGCCAAGTGCGGGGCAGAACCAAGCCCGTCGGGGGATAGTTCGTCTCTGGAGATTTTGGGTGGGAGGGAAGATGGAGGTCGTGCCCCTGCAGCAGTTCGTCCGCGAACGGGCCTGCTTTGGTCTTGTTCTGGATGCGGTGGGTGGGCGATGGAGGGGATGCAGCACACCACCACGTCTTCCCACCACCATCAATCACTACACTACGGGGGAAAGAGGTGGTGGATGAACTGCGTGGTGGATGGATGGATGGGTGGTGGTGCCCGCCCTCCCCTCTCTACTCTCCTCTACCCCACGACTCATCTCTTTTAGCCTTCTTGTAAGTCAGTGTGGGTGTGGACAACAACAGCAGCTCGCTTGGCTCTCTGTCAGGCCAATATCACACCACACACCACTTCCCACCACCTCCCAGACCACACCACCGCAAGATAAATTTAGGAAGCAAAAGCAGTTGGGACGGCCGCCGGTCCGGTCAGGTCAGGTCAGGTTCAAGCCCAGTCCGAGCGTGGGGCTGGATGGATGAATGGATTCAGGTGCATCACCGCTTTGGGACGGGGTGGGCTGAATCAGGAGGGCTGGCTGCTGCGGGTCTTGACCGGTTGAGTCGAGTGCGGTTTTGGTCAGTTCATTCGGTTTGTGGCTGGCGAGTTTGAGTTACGGGGTATTCAGTCAGTCAGTCAAGCAGTGGTGGTGCTTCTGTTACGAGTCAGGCAGTCGGTCCAGTTCAGGAACAAAGGAGGCAGGCATCGCCGCCCATGGCTGGCTGATATCAGCTCATCTGAGCCTCATTACGCGGCTACCAGCGTCGCTTTCTTTCCGAATCGATCAATACCACAACTTGCCCTTCCTCTCGAGTCAGAGTCCTCCCGTCTGGGCCATCGGGATCGGGACAGTCCACTCTGCAAGCACCCGCCAGGCCCGATGTGTATGTATGTATGTGTGTCTGCCCGACCGGCATCTCGCAGCAGCAAAAGATCGATGCTGCCCTGTCCTGTGTCTGTGTTTACTTACCGGTGATCGCCGTGGCTTCGACTCTGTGCGACGACGTCGGTGATTACCAACCAGCCAGCCAGCCAGCCAGCCTCATCTCTCATCCCCTTGAGACGGCAACATACTGGCTGGGGTTCTCGGCTCCCGCCCGGTATCTCACTGTTTTGTTGACCTCGGCTTCTCGCAGCATCCCCTTCCTCCTCATCCCATCCCCTTTCAAGGGGTAGGTAGGTAGTTGGTGAGAAACTTGTTGAAAGAGACGCCCCGAGCGGCCACTCCCCTGACTGACTGGTGATGTCTGAACCTCGGCCCTGCCTCGGTTTGATAACACCACCAACAACATCAACAACACGAGCAACACCCTTGACTTTTGACAGGCCCCGTTCTCACCGGATGTCAAGCCGGTTGCAGAACCCGGTCGTCGCGTCGCGCGCTCCACCGCTGCCACGAGGGAGGAAGGGGGGTTCTCGCCGTCGACGAGGTTGTCACGGATGGCACTGACTGAGGCCCCCTTGATCAGCCGGGGTGACACGAGGTGCCCTAGCTTAGGGGAGGAGCATCGCCGGCGGGCGAGCTGGCTAGCGGCGGTGTCGCGTGGGAAGCCGCCGCGATAGCAATCCCTTCTTGCTGTGCTAGTCAGGGGCAAGGTGGTTGAAGCTTCCTCGCCCCCTCGCCCCTCGCCTCGTGGGATGGATGGCCTGTGATGGGGAGGCGAAGGGGTGTGTCTCGAGTGCGTAGCGTAGCTTGAGGACCGTGATGTCAGTCAGCCCCGGGACGACGCTGACGGACGGACTGACGAGTCCGCCCACGCCAACACAAAACCCCCGAGGGAAGGAAGCCCTGTCCTGTCCTGTCCTGTCCTGTCATGGCACGCACGCCCTGTCAAGCCTGAGGCGCGTCAGCACGGACGGACGACAAGATAGCCCCCGATGGATGGGGGGCGGGCGGCGGGG
>FTEL01004973.1_pt1 | contig 13741 bp, 15 predicted proteins | sample 1658911 | NCBI WGS metagenome assembly FTEL01 (sample SAMEA3914869, study PRJEB12502) | metagenome | biome: forest; material: soil | place: USA | collected 2012-03-12 | depth 0.1 m
ACGTGCTCCGAGAAGGCGCCGGCCACGCCGTTGATGGCCGACAGCTCGCCCACGCCGAAGGTGGTGATGAGCGCCGAGATGCCCTTGATGCGGGCGTAGCCGTCGGCGGCATATGCTGTTGTGATCCTGATGAGTCTGCCGTTCTCCAACACCCCCGATCCTGTTGGCAAGGATGTCCATCACATGGCATACCTGCATTGAGCTCATTCACGCTGCCGACCCATCGCAGTCCGGCCTTGGGGAGGTAGTCCAGGGCCACCAGGTTAAAATCTCCAGGGAGGCCATGGACGGAGCGGATGCCAATCTCATGCAATCTCCGGAAGAGATACTCGGAGACAGTGATGGGCTTCGCGAGACTCTGTGTCCTGATGCCAGGCATGTTGGCGAGTTGTATTTGTTTTGATAGGACCAAGCATGGAATGGACAAACAACGAAGTCAACAGAGCAGGAGTTGTCACTTGGGATTCGCGAGAGGTTGGGTTAAGAGCACGCTCCAAGCTGTATTACGAGGTCGCATCCCCGGTATCGCTACAGCACCACTGCCACTCTCGCGAAGGCCCTGGCTGGGAAGCCGGCAGGATCCTAGCAGGGCGGAGGAAGAAGACGCAGATCATAATCAGGCCAGGCGATATGGCCCAGGCCCTGCATTTGCAGCGAATGGCAGCGGTGACCAGTAAGCATTGCGGATCAGTAAGGGGTGCATTGAGCTCAAAAAGGCGGTCCGATGCCTCTCGTTTACGCGGTGTGATGTAATCGACCGCCAGCGCGACCGGCCGGACTGCAGGCCCTGCAAAGGGCTGTACGGTACCAGTCCAGGTGAGTCTTTTTGTTGCCCTGGTCTGGCCGGAAATGGACCGGGTCTAGATCCGTCTCTATTTCCGTCGCCATCCATGTTCATGTCATGCTTCGAAATAACATGTCATGCTTCGAAATAGCTGAGATAATGAGCCGCCACGCGTACCACGCCATACCATGTACGCCACGCGATGATCAAGTGAGGAAAAAGGTTGCCGAATTTCGCCTAGCCCGGTGTTGTACAGGCTATCTAAACAATGCCTCCTCCTCAATCACAACTCCCATCCTTCCACCCCGTCCTCCACCTCTCCTCCCGCCATTGGGTCGCTCGGGTGGCGAAGAGACTTGGCCTGCGGGGAACAAACTTGGGGTGCAGAAGCGCTCCAATGTGAAGTTGGAAATAGGTCACCACGGTTGCCGATCCCAAGCCAGTGAGAAGCAAGCTCCGTTTCAAAGCGGCACTCGTTGATATGACTTTCTGTGTAACCTCACTTTCATGCGAGATGAGGCGAAAGTGGGGCAAACACAATGAAGTAGCACCTCGCCGCCGCGGCCACGGATCTATCTGCAGGTTTGACAAGTTCGGCGATGTTGGCGTCGTCTTCTGCTGTCAGCCGTGCGCGCTCACGCCACCCAGACGCTTGTAATGATCCATCTGATGTGCTGGAATAGGAGTTCGTCCGAGAGGCGTCCCTGGCAGCCTTACCACGCTGGGGAGCACCTGGCACAGGGCCAGGCCATGTCTGGGCGAGCAGGCATTCTAGACGCCAATCGTCGCAAGTTCAAGGCCACCCTCACGCCATAACCACACCCTTGCCCCGGTGGTGACGGCGTCACATCCCCACTCGGCAACGAAATAGCCAATTCGTTGCTGGCCAAGTTCGCCGAAGAGCTCGGGCCAGGCCAGATACGGAATATACCATTCGGAGCCCTGAGCATTCCCACGCGTTGGAGATTGCTGCTTCTCCTAGAGCGAGACTCGGGGTTTTTGGTTGCTTGCCCAGTTCAATGGCGCCAAGGGAGCATGATGGAGCCCGAGGATCCATTCCTCATTTCTCATTCCTCTGGTCTGCTTGCCGTTATCTCTCATGAGAAGCAAAGTCGAGAGGGCCAACTTACTTGCTATGTACAGATTGGGCAAGGCAGCTAGCGACCCAAGATCTCGGATACCACTAATCGGCAACCTGGAACTGGCTCGCGTTGGATTCGTGTTTCGCGTGCACCAATAATCTCCGCACGGAATTACCCGAGCCAAGCATGGCTCCTATGTGAGATGCCAGCACATCCAGCCCATGCAGCCACATACCGGGGTTCCCTGGCACCCCCAGCAATTGGGCGTCGACCCCAGCAGTTTCTGTGCGCATGGGCTGTCCAGGCATGACCGCGGGAGCCACTCCGTTCTGCCTCTTCGTACCTTCATCCAGAATACGCTACACCGCTCGCGGACTAGCTCCTCGACCCTACAGGTCGCTCTCTATCATTGTCACCTCATCAAGTCGCACGTCCCGACGTATGACTTCAACTCGGAGCAGCCCGATCACTGCCGCTCCGGCCAGGCCATCCAGTGCGGGCGCTGCATGTTTCTCGCGGCCCTAGTCCTGGCCTCCAAGTATCTGCAAGACCGCAACTACCCCGCTCGTGTATGGAGCGAGATCTCGGGCTTCAACATGCTCAATATTAACCAGAACGAGGTGACATTCCCCCTGGCGGTCAACTGGAAGCTCCACGTCACCGAGAAGGCCTACAGGTCGTGGGTAGACTTTGTATCCAAATTCACTCCGACCCAACCGCATCAGGGCGCTTCGGTGAGCATGATGCCTCGGATAATCGCACCCGATTCGCATTCCCGGCCTATCGCCCCCGCCTCGGCCCAGCCGGCGGCCGGGCCCCACCAGTCCTCCGCCCTATGCCCGCCAGTGGAAGAGAGAGCTAGCTGGGTTTAGTGGGTTTGGAGGTGAGCAAGTGGTCGCCGCCGACCTAAAAGCCAGGTTCGACTAATCGGCGTTGCCAATAGCCGACAGTTGGCAGCCTGGACCATCCGAATGGAACCACGGCTGTGCTGGAGACAGGGGCAACCCAACCAGGCAACCAAATGGGCAAACCGAACCCGATTACGTCGGGCCCAGCGAGGCCGGCTGCAAACCATGCCACTCTGATTGTATACAGTACAGAGGTATATATCTTACCACGCCGTCGTCGTTAGTGTCTTCCTGGTCGGCGTTCTTACTTTGGTTCGTTAATCCTTCTCCCCTATCTCTGTAACGGGCTGAGCCTTGCAGAGGCCTCGGCGACCCTCGGCCAACCCCAGCGTCAGGACGAAGCCGGGACGGAGCCGCGTTGCGGCCGCGCGGCGACCCCTGAACATCACCCGGCCAACGCCCCCACCAACGACTCTATCAACGACCCCATCACACTTACCCCTTTTCCGCTTAGCACCTCTATCTAGTGATGGCCATTTTCCTGCTTTCCTTTCCTTTCCTCAAGCTTAGTTATACTCGTAGAGTCGTCATCAGATAGTTGCATACACTCCTGAGACCGTTACAAATCTCTTCTTTTCTTTGTTTTGTCCTCTTCGTATCCGGTTTAGCGGCTTGGGCCGGGGGTTAGAGTGGGACGGGGGGCTTTGTCGGGTCCCCTCTGCTTCTCTTTGGGAGAACAGGTTCATTGGACTAGCAGCTGAACGGAAACAACTCCCTTCCCTGTCAAGGATCTGCAGCCCGCCTTGGCATGCCAAAAAGCGTTGTAGAGGAAAATGGACGACTCCTCCCTGGGTCGGGCCCGCCATAAGTGGGCAGGGCACACCCTTTCCCTTCCCGAGCCCTCTTCTTGCGCGGTACCTCGCTTGTGCATACTTGGACGAGACATCCTTGCAAGAACTTGGGAACTCCTCCCTTCCCCTGCCGGGGCTGGCCGGGCCAGACTGCGCACGTACATTCGCCGTGGTTTCAGTCTTCGTTGTTCCCCATCCTTCACCGCAGCCTTTTCCCACGCTATACGCCTCCTCATGTTGATATACTACGTTATGTCAAGCACTTCTGACTCGCACCGGAGAACTGCTACGATCTCGGTATTTGTCTGCTTAATAACGCCGATGAAGAGGGACAATAGCTCAGCCCATCGGGCAAGGCCGGTTCCGCGATACTATAAGAGATACCGTTACAAGCAGCCCATCTTCTGTTCTTGTCCTACTACGGACCTCCCCTATATAATGTGCTTAGGTTGATAACGTTAATTGAAGCTCAGTTACTAGATCTCTCTTTGACTTCTTGGATTCGGAGCTATCGTAGTGTCAGGAACGCCGGCAGGCAAGAGACCTGGAGCGGTGAGGCTGACTTCATAATGCAAGTGGTGCGCAGGATGCAACTGTTCAGTTGCATTGGTGATCTTTTGGTCGTTGGCCGAGGTGGACACTGCGCAAGCCTCTGACAACCTCGGACTCGCTCTCCAGCTTATAACAAGAATAATAATAGGAATAAGATTCAACTATTAGATATAGTCGAGCTCCCTCCTATACCTACTATGCCTGCTTAGCTCGCTTTACTTAACTCTATCGATACCTCTGTCAGAGGCTTGCGCAGTATCCACCTCGGTCAACGACCAAAAGATCACCAATGCAACTGAACAGTTGCATCCTACGCACCACTTGCATTATGAACTCAGCCTCGCCGCTCCAGGTCTCTTGCCTGTCGGTCGTCTCTGACAACCTCGTCCTCCTAACTTTAATATCCTTTTTCCTAATTCGACACTACGTTCAACGGCTACTATATCTTTCGACTAGATATACTAGTTCTACCTAGGTTACGATAAACAAACTAAAGGCGCTACTCACTGCGCGGAATCCTACCAACTGGTCGATAAGAAGAAGACATTACTATTAATACCTAGCTCTACCGCGACCTCTCCGGCGTTAAGTGGCCCTCCGCTCGACTGGACCCTGTCCAGGCCGATAATAACGACGAGCACCAAGTCCCCGGCCTGTGACTTCGGTCTTGCCCAGCCAAGCACCCGGAGGGACTCGACCAGGAGCCAAGCCCTCTTGCCGTTAGCATTACATATTAGCCTATGATCCATACGGAGCAACTCGTCTACAGGACATAACGCGGCGCAGCTGTCTGAGAAGGCGGCGAAGGAGCTTCGCGCCTACGCCCGCTTGTTCCAATCCGTCCGTTTCCAACGGAGATCGTACTAGACGACAACGGCCTCGAGCTGCATCTTGCTCTCCTACGTCTTTGGCTCTGTGTGACTGATCGAAGCATTCCTTGTGCTCGGCGAAGTATTGTTGGAGGATGGTTCCAGGTCCTCTTCGGCGATATTCAATGTCTGAAGGGGTCTGACGCAACCGGGAGTTTTCTGGATAGTTAACTAACTAATCAAATTCTGATGTTGATGAAGGCTCGGTCCAGGAAAGCGAGCGGTACGAATGGCAGGCCCCGGCTAAACGTGGAAAGTTGATGCATGTTATTGGAAAATGGATTGGATGACGCATTCCACCTAGCTTTCAAAGGATCTCTCGGCAATCGTGACTTGGTGGGTGGAGAAAACCTAGGTGATTCCTGACTATCATGCCACATGCATGGCCTGCTACGGTTCGTGCGAGAAACGCCACTGTGCTGTCCGTCATGCGCCCCACCCACTATTTTAAATTTGTTGTGTAATGACATCAACTTCCAACACTGCCAAGTATTTTTGTGCTTTAAGTTTGGTGACCATCGATCTAAAATCATTACTCAACACATCAATCAACTTCACCATTCCTCCGAGAACGTCATCATCTTTTCCGCCGGATCTTGGTTTTACAGGCCCTTCTCTCTGCAACAACCCAGGCCCAACGAACACCATGTCTCTTCACCCAGATTCCACTGAGGCTGAGCTGCCTTTTTCGACATTCCAACTGATCCCGGAGAAAGATGCTACCAGAGGCGTCTTCAGGGCCAGCCGCCGCGAGGGCCCAGCCAGTCCGGAACTCTTGGAATACTTGAAGCAAGGTGCCGTTGAGGTTTCATGCAACACGATTGACGTCGTCCATGGAGCGTTCGGATCCGAAGATGAAGAGATGAAAGATCTCTACGCCACGCTGATCGTCTTTGATTTGCGATTTGAAGCTGTCACGTCCAAGCGTCGCATTGCGGAGGCCACCGTGACTTTCACCTTCACTCGAACGAAGGATGGCAACCCGATCAACATCTACGGACTCTCCCCATATGGCAACCTGAGCGTTTTGCCTACCTGGGCGGTAGAGATGACAGCGCAGAACCTGCTCCTGAGGCTCGGTATATCCGCCAATCCAGCCACCGCACTCGCCTCCTTTGGACAACATAGAGCGCTCACCCAATTCCTCAGCGGCTTCTCGAAAGTTATCGGGCGGGAAAGCGACAACCAGGCTGCATGGACTCTCCTAGAGAACGACCTCGCTGATGAAGGCGTGCCCGCTTTCATGAGATTGGCCATCTTGCTGGGAAGGGATAGCCTCGACCCCTTTCAGTGTTCTATCGGTCTCCAGGCGTCTTACGACTCCAAGACGGCGCTTGGGCCGGTGTTCTCAAGGGCTCGACATAACAGACCTTATCTGTTCAACCCGCAGCAAAAGTCGACACACAGACTCAAGACGTACAACGAGGATAACCTCGGCAACGAGGATCTGAGCATGTTATGTGACATCACGCCCATTAACGAGTGGAAGAATTCGGAGAATACGGGCCCTACTGGCGAGAAGGGATCTGGGACAATTGAAGCCAAATAGGGCTGGGCGCTTTCTTTAGTTATCTGCTTTCTCTTCAGTTTCTTTTTTTCACCCTAATAACGGCCAATGAAACAAAAAGTCCTCGTCTCCTCTTGTTTAGGTTTTAATTCTTTCGTCATCTTTTCCTCTAACTATTCTCTGCGCCTTGTTTCCTCTCCTTGTTAATCAGGTATAAGGTACCTCTCAATGAGCAGATTCGGCGACCGAGTCATAATAGTCTCGATAGGGATTTCTAATGTTAGGTTTACTCTAGCCTCGATGCAATTGGGAGCGGCACTCAGAAGTCAAGGGATACTGCGGTTCACCTATATCATGATGATGCGTCCTAGTTTCCACTCTCGGTATCTCGCTGGTGGAGAAATGCAGTTTAGGTTCTCACCTCGGAAGGAAGTGCTCGTCTCCAAGTCGTCTTGTGTTGTTCGAGATCTAGAGAGCCTGTTTCCTTGCCGATTAACAAGCGCCACAGTAATTAGAAAAGGGCAGCAAACGTTAAGGAGCCGTGGCGCGCTGAATTGGGGCTGCCCCTGACTACATCGGGAGTAGTACTATCAAGTATACGAGATTGCCGTAAACTTTTATTTAAAATGACGTGACATTAGATGGTCTCGGCTTACAATGGCCCAGCATTTCTTGTCGATAGCGGCAATCCCGGTCACGCCATTATGGGATGTCTTTGCGGGGGGCTAACTATATGACGTCTCCCGAACGAAAGACTGATGAAACAACGAAAGACGCCTCTTCGCCTCCCTAACCATCGCGGGGTTTGAGATCTGGGCCCACAAACATCTGGGACATGGATCGATTTCGATCACCTTCGATTCCCTGCCATTCCGGATTTCTGGGTGGCGTACGATGGTCTTGCGGAGCCGCTGGTGCTAAAGCCAGGGCAGAAGGTGACGGCACGGTTGATATTTTTCCGGCTGTATGGTTCGCACGGGGAGATTTGGCCGTCGGTGATGGAGCCGTGTGCGGGCACGACGTCGTTATTTAGTCCCGCGGTAGTGCATTCCAGCTTCCTTACACCAGCACAACGCAAGTATCGCGCACTTTTGATACCACGGATTGTTCCAATACTTCGGCTCAAGAAACCATCACTTCTCCTTCGAAGGGCAATCATACCAAGCCAACGTACTATGTCTCTCTGGCACCCCCGCTTCTCGCACACCGGCACCCCCGGCTTCTCGTCCCTCTTCCGGATGCTGGACGACTTTGAGCGGTACGCCGGCCAGCAGCTAGGCGGTACCCAGGGCAGTACCAACGTCGCTACCTTCTCGCCCAAGTTTGACGTGACCGAGCGGGAGAAGGAGTACGTATTGCAGGGCGAGTTACCCGGCGTGGCCCTCGAGAACGTTGAAATTGAGTTTACCGACGGCCAGACCCTCGTGGTACGCGGCCACTCGGAGCGCAAGCACACCGAAGGCGACGCAGCGCTGCTCGAGGGACCCCAGGAGACTAAGGAGATCGAGGGTAGCGAAGGCAGCAAGAAGGAGGAGCATGCTACGACGACCAAGGGAAAGGAGGGTGGTGACGAGGGAGCAAAGCCAAAGGCTAGATACTGGCTGAGTGAGCGGTCCTACGGCGAATTCTCGCGTGTCTTTACCTTCCCGTCCCCCGTCGATCAGGACAAGGTCCGGGCCAAGTTCAAGGACGGCGTTCTCGATATTTCAGTGCCCAAGGCTGAGAAACGGGGCGCTAAGAAGATTTCCATTCAGTGATGGGGAAGCTTGATTAAGTTAGGGAAATTGTGCAAAATAGGGTTGAAGTTGTATATCTCACCTCCTTTATACGCCAAGTCTCCCCTAGGGAGCCCTTACAGGCTGTATATACTTTATGTTATACAAGGCACTATAGACTGAAGTATCACCACTTTAGTATTTACATATAAAAGTTACTACATTCTCCTCCCTACTAATCGATTTTTGCTATACAGCTACTTGAGGGCCATAACGCCAAGGGACTATATATCAGCAGGCGGGCCGTAGGCCGTGTCGTTGAAAGGGAATACCTTGGGCGCCATGTACTTGAGCGATCCGTAAAAGGTCTGGAGCCACGTTATCTCCATGACGACCTTGGATATACCAAAGTCGCTCAGTATGACTTTGAAGTACGGCGCCTGTTCGGCCAGTACCATATCGGGCTTGATATCGCGGCGCGTGATGCCGCGCCCGTGCAGGAAGGCGAGGCAGTCGAGGATCTGCCCGACGGCCGTCACGAACCTCGACTCGTCGTAGACCCCAGCCCCCACTATGTTGCTGCTCGAAAAGTAGGGCATAATGGTACTGACTTCGGGCCTCTCGCGTATCTCGAACACCTGTATAACGTTGGGCTTGGGGGGGTTGGTGGGGGAAAGGGGTTAGCATCCGAGCCTTGGAACTAAGTACAGGGGTGCTGAATTGGCTGGGCTCGGCAGGCGTTCGCCTTGCTCACCGGCTGGTGTTCGTCGTGTACTTTGTTCGCTGGTAAGTGCTCTGCTTGTACGGCACATAGGGACGAGAGCGACGAGTGGCTGGCAGCTAGGGATCATGTCGAACCGATCACCTAGTTATCTCGCTGGGCTGGCGACAATCATGGGCGGCTATCTGTGGTTCCTGCATTGCATCATCAGCAAGCACTTGAGTCACAAAGGCGACCGTGGATGTGACCCTCTCACGCCGGCAGAGAAATGGTTGCGGTCAAGTACGACGTCGATTGGGACAGGGACAAGGACGCCCTGAACGAAGAGCGGGCCAAGGCATCATGCACAAGTTGGGATCCTCGGAATGGAGAAAGACGGGCTAAACACCAAGCAAGGGAGAACGAAGGACTAATCGGAGAGGAAACACAAGCCGGGCAGCATCGCCCGATCCCCTCTCGCCGCGGACGGCCGTTGCAGCGAAAGGAGAAGTAGCAAGCCGCTGCGAGATCCCGGCCCAGACCGACCCGGTCCACTGCGTCAACTTTACCCCACGATTACTCCAAAGCTTGATCCGGGAGTGCTCCTCCATTCTAAAACACGCCATTCACGTACCGCTATATCGTCAATGGGGTCTCAAATCATCCACTTGCCCGACGGGCAGCATATCACCGTGAAGCCTGTCTTCGCAGGTCTGTTCTTTAAATCGAACGAGCTTAGTCACGACAATGCCTTCCCCATCGGCTGGACCATCGTCATCCACACCGAGGATGTCGGCGAGAGCGATAAAGGTGGACCAAAGCTGGCTGAGGGCCAAGCCGGAGCCGGAGGGAGCCCGCAGTCGACCAAAGGACAATACATCCACTTATTCAGGAGGCCGTCGTTATAGGGCGACAGCCTCTTTATCTCATCCATCTCGAACCCCTCCGACTCCGACTTCAAGCCTGCCGTAAGCCCGACCAGGCAGCTCGCTATAATGCCTTAGGCCACTCTCTACTAGTACTTCCACCAGCCGCCTCCGTCTACGACCCTAATAACCGAAGCCTCCAAGCTGACCCCGAGAGCTGGTAAACCGCGAAGCGAATGGCGGGGATACGTTAAGCGAGACGGCATATTACGCGGGTGGAACCTGATACCGAAGCTAGAACGGATAGGACTGATCGCGAGCTCCAACTCCGTAGTCGGATGGTACAAGAGGATAGCGACGATATTTCGAAGATATTCACCACGCAGCAGATGTTCTAGTAGCTACCTGGGCGGCTGTTCCTCTTCACGCCCCAAGCCGTCGGCAAGAACGCCCGATCTTACCCTGGATCACCTACCTATAGCCTACCATCACCGCTAGCAGCAGGGGACACTACTGCTGCCATCTACCCCCAGCTTGCCATCACCAAGTCTAGCGAGCTCCCCGGGACATCCCTACTCACGTCTATCATAAGTCTCCCCTCGTTCTCCATCGGCCCCTTCTTCAGTGCCTTATACCTCCTAACCTACTACCCTCCTTCTCCCTCCCCTACAATATACCATCACCAACTACATCCGCTACCCTCTCCGCCCCAAACCGCCCCGCATAGGCGAGGTCTTTTATACCCTCTTTATCCCCTCGGTAGGACAGTACCTCTCCTTCCGCGTCGCCTCCATCTCTCCTAAGCCGGTATCCTACATACGGCCCATCGGCTCCACACCACCAACGTAGTCCCCAACGGTCCTGTCCATAGCCGACTCGGCCTTGCTCGAGATGTAGCATCGAAACCCGCGTGTATCGGCCTTCTGGGAGTATAGCCAGAGTTTCTTACCCTACGCCCTACAGAGCCGTCACAGCTTCCCGGTAATCGGCCTATAGGATGGCGTATTGTTTAGGTACTTTAGGCTGTATTAGGTCAAGGGTGACTTATTAGGCCGCTATACCGGTTCGACAATCGACGACTGGGACCGAGGGTATTATATCTTGATTGGGGAGGAGTGGGCTAGGGGGTACGTATAAAGCTGGTTGACCAGCCTCGTGCACTTTCTATTCTATGCTGATTATCGGACCATGAGTATCTGTTTGGAGCCGAGAGTAGGTAATGCAAGGTTGGTGATACAGAGAGTTGCCTATCGGTCTGACGACGCTAACACTTTGAGCAGGTTCATCTAGCATCTGGAGTATGCTGGTTTCACCAAGGAGAAGGAGATTGCGTTTCCCATGAGCAAGCGTGGTTTGGGAGGTTGAGAAGAGAGTGCTGGGAAGGCCCTTCCCTATAATACCTAATTGCGGCTCAATACTAGACGATTTATGGTTGGCATGCATGGTTAGCGTTGGGATACATAAGTTGGATCTCGGGGGTAATGACATAGCAGTTTCAAGTAGTAGCTAGCAGCCACAAAGATGATGTATGAAGTGGGTACGTCCGGGATAACGCTGGATCTGTCTGGTTGAGTTCAGTAAAACTTGGCAAGCCTTGGTTGCCGTCCGTGCATTCCGCCCCGCCAAACTCCACCTGTAGCCCGAGAATGCAGTAACTTGACAAACTTGAGCCGCTGATGCAGCCGCGTCAGCACCTATCTCTGGCGGCTGATGCGTGCCCCTCACGTCACATACCTTGGCACAACCGGGTTCCGGTCTCATCTCGTGGGGGGGTACCTACGGTAATTGCGGTTGGCGATGCGGTTCCGTATCCTCCTGCGCTCGGCAGGGTCTGGGATCTTGGTCCAGTCCTCGTGGGGGTTGGCGGGGCTGCTGGAGGCGCTGCTGGTGCGGTGGTGGTTGGAGTAGTGGCTTGTGGACGCCGGCCCGCATCGCGGGATATTCTACCTGTGCTACTGGGCCATCCCACTTCTGGTTCCTTATGCAACCACAAAAAATACAAGCGATCACCAACATTGCCAGACCAGCCTGTGATAGTACTGTCACGAGAGTGGGTGCGATGACCACTGCGTAACACCCAAAAGATGGGAACGTTGTTCCCTCTGCCTAGCGAACCGGCAATCGCACACCATGTACCATGGTCACAGCCAGGCCTGTGACACGAGGACAGCAATGGCGGTGGCGAAAATGAAATGCATCTTGACAAACGAACTGGCAGTTTGGGTATATGACGGAATGAGCGGTTGTAAGCTCTAGAGAAGTGACGTGTTGCTGTTGTCTGAGTGCTTGAGTGCTTGCTAAGTGAAAAGAAGATCACATCAACGAACTAGAGCCTGTCTTATAGACGTTTGTTACGAACAAGGCTACCCTTGACTGCTTCACAGCTCCGAGTACCTAGCCAGCCTATTAATAGGACCGTCTGCAATGGCTGAGGGTTTTAACACCGGCATCTAAGTTACGCCTTGCTTTAGATGCTATATAGTTGGATAGGAGCTGTCGCTGAAATCCAGCACGTAAGATTCGCTCAAGGATACGTGTGGGAGCCACACAGAGGGGGGAAATGTCAACTATAGGTGGATTGTTTGGTGGTTCGAAAAGCTAAGCTCCTAGGAGGAGAGGAAAACCCAAGGCAAGGTAGGCTGTCTGGAGAAAGGAAGGCACGTGGTCACGTAGTCTCCCGTAACAATACGTGTTACGAAGTAACTTTGTCCGTACCAACCCCAAACACTCCGTAACAAGCTTGCAAGCTTGTTACCAGCACCCGGAGCGGAGCAAGGCTTACCCCAAATTGTTTAGCACTCATTTGCTTTGGAGCGGGGTTGGTACGACAGAAGGCACGACAGGGAGGCACACCCAAGCACCAACACCTGGTGCGTTACTAACCTTCCACACTCGCGCTCTTGCCCAACATGGCTGACCGTGCTCAGAAGAAGCATAGCGGCTCCAGCACTCAGCGCCGTCGTCGTCTCGTCGACACTCCGGCTGCTCTCGGCATCCTGATGACATGCAACCCTAACCCAATGACGTCATCATCCGACCCGCCTCCCGGGCTAGCGCTGGAAAAAGCGCAACTTCACCACGTGGCTATTGCATACAGCGGCCGGCACCCACAACATTGTTCAACTCGCCGACTCGTAGGGCAGCGCTCCACTTCACTTGGCTGCCACCTTGCCAATGAGTCAAGTCTAAACTTAGACGTTCCCTACAGGCGCCGACGGACGATGGCGGCTGCGTACCTTACTACCAAGGCGTTGACATCACGGGTATCGTTACCGAGGTACACTTGTTCGCAAGGGACGGCGTGAATAGTGCATGCGACTGCGCCGCTGCGTGCCTCGGGCGCCCGACCTCATGTCCTCCCTCCCCGTCTGCCGCCGCCGCCGCAAAGGCCGCCGGACCCGACAAAGATGCGAGAGTCCCCAACGATCGCCAACCCCCCGCAGCATCGCGAGCACTGCCTCGTGCTCTGGACGCCGAATCCGCACCCAAACCACCGCCGACCGAATCCATAGAGCCCCCGACCGCTGTCCTTTCCGTGTCCGAGACACTGTGGAACGCCGTGTACGACAAGCTTAAGACGAGCAATGCAGAACTTGTTACGTCATATGTGAAAACGTTGGGCAAAGTTCTCGGAGCCAACCCAGGCGTTGTTTGTGCCACCAACATCTCGGCTGAGCTCCATAACCCGACCAAACGACAGATGCATATGAGGAGGCTGGTGGAGGAAAGCCTAGGTATTAGGTGAATTATACCTGTAACGGTCTCAGGAGTGTATTGCAACTATCTGATGACGATTCTACGAGTATAACTAAGCCTGAAGAAAGGAAAAGAAAACAAGGAAAAAAGGGCCAACACGTCGTGTTGGTTTCTGTCTGCCCAGACGGGAGCTATCGACGAAAAGGGGCAGGCGTGATGGGGTTGTTGATGGGGGCGTTGGTGGAGTCGTTGACTGGGTGATGTTCAGGGG
>FTEL01008758.1_pt1 | contig 13740 bp, 7 predicted proteins | sample 1658911 | NCBI WGS metagenome assembly FTEL01 (sample SAMEA3914869, study PRJEB12502) | metagenome | biome: forest; material: soil | place: USA | collected 2012-03-12 | depth 0.1 m
GGTTAGTTGAGGGGGTTGTGGGTGTTTGTGTGGGCAAGGGGGTTCAGGGGTTGGGTTCATTCAGGGGAGGGGGAGTGCATACGTGGTCGCTGGGAAACGCCTTGCTCTCGAGCATGATCTTGTGCTTGCCATTGATGTCGGGCTTGTAAAAAGCCGACATCAGGAGGTGGAGGTTGGCCGTCAGGGTCTGCATGACGGCCACCTCATCCTCAGACGCACCCACGATCGGGGCGATGAGCTTGGCTGCCCGCTCATCGGCATCGAGCCAGGTCGGCAGCGGCGAGCCATCGAGGGGCTTGAAGTGGCCCTGCACGCCCTGGGTGGCCCAGGTGGTGAGGTACTGGTTGATGCGGGTTTGGGTGCGCTTGGGTTGCAGACCCAGCGAGTTGCCGCAGAGATAGACGCACTTGTCGTCGTCGGTGGTGGTGTTGTTGTCACCAGACCCCGACGTAGCTGCACCACCACCAACATCACACAATTAGCTCACGGAATCGAAAGTGCTGCCTCTCGTGGTCACGTTCACGCACCTGAGTCGGGCAAGTGGCTACTGGCTATCTGGGTCTTGGACGGGATGGTGAACTCGCCGCGCGTAAACGCGAGCGGATCATCCCGGTCCAGGGCCTGAGCCCGCTCCCTCGCGGCCGCGATGGCCGAAGCTGTCGAGGAGCTCATTGTTTGGTTGCTGTTGCTGCAGGTGTGTGGCCTCAGGGGAAAGGGTGTGGAAGTCGAAGAGGGGTAACCTCGCAAGAGAGAAACCAAGAAAATAGAGAGAAAATGGAAAGAAAAAACAGGGAATAATTCCGAACCCAATTGGTCCTCGACACTCGTCACTCAAAGTGAAGCAAGCAATCACCTCACCAGCAACAATAAACAGGAGACAGCACGTCAAAGTCTCATGCAGGTTCCCCGCGGCTCAAACTGAAGTGAGCTTCCCTCCACGGACTGCGGGGTCATCTAGCGGCGGCAGTCGGAGAGATTTACCCCACCAAAAAGGCACACTCAAGCAACGGAATTAAACTGCTCGCTTGCAGATCTCTCTCTGTGCGTGGACTGTCCCGCTGCTTGCCGCTCCCGCTCTGCCGCGTAATTGACCGCCGTGGATGGAACCTTCGAGGCTTTTTGCCCCCCCTTACCACCATCCCATCCCACCAACTAGAATCACGATTCTTTGCCGCGGTGGTTGGCCCGTTGCATGTTTTCCAAACGTGCCTTGCCCTGATCGATGATGCCATGGCGGCGCAGGCCCTGAGACCTCAAACTTACCAGAGTGAAAACGGGACTGTTGAGACCACAGTGCTGGGTGGTGGCCTCAAAGAAACGGTCGGCGGTCGGCCGCCACCCGCTCGAAGCTCGGGATCTGGGCCCGCCCGCCCGGCCAGGAATCCTCGGCCGGCCGGCCGTCTGGCCGTGCTTCAGCTATTCTAAGTAACTCACCCAACCAGCTGGGCTCCATCCAGGAGGGAGGCACAGCGTCATCCGTCATCCGTCATCCGCCTGGACAATTCGGCGACTTCCAACCATCAACCATGGACTGGCTGGTGGGTGGTCAGGGACAGGGCATCATCCGAACCCGTGATGAGATGTGTTGTTGTTGGTGGTGGATGGATGAGAGCAGTGATACGAGAGAGAAAGAGATAAGACCAAAAAAAAAACTGCAGTTTTGGCAACAATTGTGAAATCTGCAGCCGGCCTTGCGTCGGCCCCTCCATGGGGCATGTTTTAGGTAATAGAGGAGGGCCTGGCGGATGTGCTCTTTTGTCAGCAAAACTCCAAAACGGCAGCTGCACATTCATTCCCCTTTCTCTTTTTTTTGACACCACCCTGCCATCGCACAGCATGCTGGCGTCGAGTCCAGACCCCGTCCTCTGCAAACAATGCTGGCCAATGATTTGGTATGGCGTTGAGAAGTGTGTTTCTGTCGTGCTCATGGGGTTATCAGATGACATGGTCTGGGAATGGGATACCGAGGTGGTGGTGGTGGTGGTAGCTGGTGTCGAGGAATTGGCTTGTGAGTCAAGGGGTTTGTTTGGGTTGGGTGTTTGTTGGAGGGGGAAAGGGAGGCCGCTGGGAGGCCGCTGGGAGAAACAGACAGGAACCAGGAACCATCAGTCAGCAACCTGGCTGAGCGATCAATGGATATTTTCTAAAGTCAATTGAATATCCCCTACAAGCTAGTCTGACCGGCAAGTCAGGAACAGGGGCAAATCCCCGGCCAGACCGAGTTGTGATGTTTTTATTTTTTTATTTTTGGGAGTTGAATTCGAGGGGGCTGAATCATGGCAACGCAGCCTCAATGTGGTGGGGCATCCTCTGCAGCCTGGGGCGAGGGGAAGAGAGAGGGCCTGGGCCGCCTGGCCGAGAGGGTGCTTGCTTGGCAGGGATGGACAGCGGCTTGCTGGTTGCTTGCTGAGCTTTTTGCTGGGCCTCCTGCCAATGCCAATCTCTGCTCGAACCCCGTGACCCTGCCAGCGGTCGTGGCCGCCCGTTCCAGCGCTGGGGAACTAAGCGCCTGCGGTGAGTCTGCCGAGCACGAGGACATCAGAGCTTTTTCCGTCCCGCGCTTGGCTTGCTTGTCGCTCTCGTCGCTCTGTCGCACTGTTCCACCGCATCCGTCCCGGGAACGAGGATCCGGAACGCGCGCTGCTCCATGGTATCCATCCCCTCCATTCAACCTTGCAGCCCGTGAGCCCCGCCGCCGCCGTCCAGACCTTGCGATTATCAATTTTGACGCGCGGGCAGGGCGGGGCACCGGCGTCTCTCCCGGCCGGCACAGCAGCGGTCAAATCCACTGTGGAAAAGATGGAGTCGATGGCATGGATGATGATGCCCCAGAGCTTCCATGGCCAGTTTAGCGGCTTGGGCTGCTGGGGTGTTAGTGACGTCTTTGCTCGTTCTGGGCGGGTCCATCTCTTGGCCCCTCACCCGCGAAACACGCTTCCCCCAAGTCGTCTCTGCATGGAAAGCCGGGCGTTCCTCTGCCCACCGCCTCCCCAGCCCAGGCAGGCCGGCATCAGGGAGGCGGCTTTACTTGATTTGCGAGGGCGGCCCGGTCCCGTGCAACGCCAGGAACCGGTCGACAGGCAGGCAGTTGCAGCGACTGGGGTTTCCATTACCCCCATTTTACTTGATCTTACTGTCGATGCGCCAAAACGCACGCACGCCCTGCGGGCCGTTGGGGAATCCGGGGGTCATGGAAAATGGCGGGGCCAGCCAGTCGGCGCACCTGATCAGCCACACCTTGACGGAGCTGGCCCCTGGCGTCGCAGGGCCTGTCGGATTTTACGTATTCTTCAATCACGGGACCAAGTTTGCGCGCGCTCTGAGACCCCTTTTTGCAATTGCCTCGCCCCCTTGTTGGCTTGCTTCCCCTTGGCTGGCTGGCTGGCACGCATGGACGCACACACACACACATACGCTGCCTGCAGGTTGGCCTCTCTCTGCGCGCGCGCGCGGTGAGCTTCTGCTGCCTCCTGGAGGTCCCTTGACTCCGAGTCCCCGGTGGTCCCAGCCCAGCCCCCGTCCGGTGTCCAGCTGCCGATGAGAGGAGCCCGGGCTGCCATGATGCCACCGCCATTGGATCTCACAGCCGGGGGCGGAAGAGGCGGTAAGAGGCATTGATGGGGTTGCACGGCGCGGCGCCGTGTCCTGTCGCAACCTTGTCATGCTGTCACGCCCCGACGATAGGTAATCCATTGGTAAAGATCCGACGCGAGCGCGAGTGAGTTCCACGGATCTGGACTTTTGGAGATTGATGGAGGAGGAGCTGGCTACCCGCTGCCGGTACCTGGCCTCCCGTGCGGACACTGTGTTGCCTTGACCATGCTGCTGCTGTGAGAGCCTGGCCACGACGAGTTTGATACACAGATCGGGGTGTGTGGTTGTGCTGGTGAGGTTGGTGCTGGGACTCCCCGCCTAGCGCGGTTCGATGCCAAGCTGGGGCGGCGAGACCAAGCACAACTCTCAAGGGTTTGGTTTCCAGAACGTGCAACTGTCCCACTAACAAGCTTGGGTCCGCTCCAACTAGTGTCCATCCTGTTGATAATACTTGGGCAAGTACGAGTATCTTCCTGGGGAGAGTCGATCGAGCCCCAGCTGAACACGATCCTATCTGAGTCATCTGTCGCTCTCTCGGAGACAAGGAATTGGAAAATTCCCGCAAGCGAGGCAGACAAACAAGCACGGGCAGCTGGCAAAAATGCAAAACAGGACGATACTTGCTCGACATGTACACTCAGTATGCATCCGACCTGGTTGCTGGACATACGAACGGGAGTCCCACCCCCTTCTCCATTTTTGCATACCGATACCCCAGAACGCGTCCCCCAGAACCTCGAATAGCCGCCCCCTGGACGACGACCGAGGCGGCTGCTGGGGCTGCTGGGGGGGCAGTGCGGTACGTACCACTTTGTTGGGCGTTGCCAAATGCCAGGTACCGGCCTTGTGACCCAATCAGCAGCGCCTCTGAATTACCCGATCTGGCTTAGGGGCGTCCGGGGCCGCCGCTCAATGTCATCACGACACCCGTCAGTGCAGGCCGGCTCCTTCCCTTTGAGACAACGGGTACAGTGCCAATCCCTGGGACGAATTCGCCAGAACATGCCGTCGCCGTCCAAAGATGCGCGCCCCGAACAGGACGAGGGGACGAGGGGACGATGGGCGCCGGTTCCCCGAGGTATAAAGTAGTGGCGCACCCGTGGCCAGACTCAGGGCATTGCTCTCTTGAGTCCCATCCATCACAGCATCCCGTCATCTATCCCTTAGTGGAAGTCACTTTTCTAATATCAGTCCGTGATTGACGACGGATTTGACTCAAACCCAACAACCACCATCAAAGGCCCGAAACCGACCTTGCCTGGGCCGGCCTATTTTCAGACACTCTTATCAGGTCCCTCTGCAACCAAACACGGCAGCCGGCCTTATCTTGTACAACTGGTACATTCCCTCGCCGCGCACACACAACCAAGGTACGGAGTACCCACCACAAACCTCCATCAGCCATCTTACATCACGCACCCTCTCCATCGCTGTCCCCCTCCTCCCTTGCCCTGCCCTGCCCGGTGACGTCGATCTCGCAGCTCCGCGGGTCTTCGTACCTTCGGCGGTGTTTCTCCCTCCCTCCCTCCCCCTCAGCCTGTTTCTGCGGTGAGGCGAAAAACCTCCCGCCGGCATGCGGCTTGCAGCTTGTTGGCCTTATCAGCCCGCTTGCTGCTTACCGCAGCAAAGGCTGTGCGAGCAGCGGGCGGCAGTCGTACCGGCAGGACCCCAGTTCTGAGCGGCGCACGGTGCTGTCCGTTGCCATGCTGGCGTCGCGATGGGCGAGCAAACCCACGGATTGCGCCAGGGCGTGTCCGGAGCAGCCAGAGCTGGGCAGAGGCCGAGTCAGAGTCAGATTCACTTCTGTCTGTGGAAGAATGGGGCGAGTTGGAAAGTTCCAGGTGGCTCCGGGTGTCCCTGCCCTCCCAATTGGCAATTTTTAGTCGTGGTGTTTCGTTCTTTCCGGCCAGAAGCAGACACGGGTGGGCTGGAATTCCTTCCCAAAGCGGCGGCAGGCTGACGAAACCCCTCCAAGCGCAGAATCTCGAACAATCGCTGCTTTCGTCCAGATCGCACTCAGCTGTTTTGAGTCTCCAACCACACACTCCATCTCCATCATCCACCCCTGCTTTCGGCCCGCTGCAGTAGCAGGACTCTAGCCAGGAACCAAGCTCGCTTGTTCCCCCGGACCGGCTTCCCCTTTGCTCGCCGTCCCGTCTCCATTATCTCCAAGGTAACGACTCACTCAAAGAATGAATTGCCCTGCACTTCCCTGCCCTTCCCTGCCCTTCCCTGCCCTGCCTTTCCCCTGCCTGATGCCTTATCGTGTTGCATCTGCTCCGTCTGCTCCGTCTGCTCAGACGAGAGCCAAGCGGACACATCCTCCCAACAACGCCGCTTCCGTGCCTGTTTCATTCCGTCGTCAGAAAACTGATTGATTGCCCCGAGATAACAGCACCGCGCATAGCTGCTTGCCGAGAGACTCGCTACCTCACCCACCGCCTATCAAAACCAGCTCAACCACATACGACACGCGGCAGATCCGACCCATAATCGCCGCCGGAGAGGATCCAACTTGGAGCTGATCTCTATCTCGATCCGAGAGGGAGAGAAGAGAGAGAAAGAAGGAAGGAAAAGGTACGTACGTCTGACTCTGACCACCAGCCATCCACCAATCCTCCACCCATCCACCCATCCACACACATCCACTCCTCGCACATTACACCTCGCACCTCGCACCTGGCCTGGCACATACACACACATTGCACGCCTCAGACACGCGCGCCGGGGGGCGCTCGGGTGTCTAAGAACCAACTGCCACCTCCTATCTTATCTCCCCAGCCTTATCTGGAGAGAGAGACACAGCCGAGGACGGACACGAACAACGCCTTCGGGAGCGGTGAGCATTGCGCCGGAACCTCCTGTCCCGGAAACGAACGAGCCTCGTTCTCACCGAGCCTGCCCCGTGGCCAATTGGCAATTTTGCCCGCCGGGTGTCGACACCATGTTGCCGTGTCACTGTCCATTCCTGCCCTGTGCCACGCAGCCCGTGGATGTCCCTGGATCGTCCGATCCCGGAAGTGGCGGTTTGTTGATCTGATACGGGGACGGCGCAGGGCATGGCAGGGCACGCCAGGGGGGCAGGACAGTGACATGGACATGGACATGGCAGGTCATAGCAGGGCAGGGCAGGGCAGGGCAGGGCCTGGACCGGCGGCTGGACCACGGTCGTCGCTGCTGACGTCCGCCGGCTGCCCTTCCCACGCGTCAAACCTGCTCTCCCTGCTGCGACCAGCCATCAGGGTCTCGATAACGGCCAACTGCTCGCCGCGGCAACCCAGCAAAAGAACCTCGCGCGCACGCACTTACACCGACACAATGCTCCCGCTCCCGCCCGGCCGCCGCTCTACAAAGCCCCCCCTCGTCCCTCACGAGACCCCCGGGACCTCCTCTCCCTTCCCTCCCCCCTAGCATCACAGTCATTATCGGCACATTGTTTCTATTGTCCTTCCTTGGCTCCTTCTCAGTCACCCTCCCGCCCTCCTCCTCCACTTCACCGTCACCATGGCTGGTGTCGTCGCGATGCAGCCGCCGCTCGCCAGCCCCATTGGCGGCGGCGGGCGGCGCGTGTCCGGCTTGACTATCAAGACTGACTTCCCCATGTCTAGCTTTCCAGAGTACGTTGATCCGTTCGCCTCGTCTGGCGATACTATGACAGAGTCCCCAATCACCATGGGCGTCGCAAATCGTCTCGTCGAGAAGCTCAAGGGGGACGAGCCGGGGAGGCATCCCTCGCCCCAGCCGACACATGTCAGCTACCCCCTCATGTCCAAGGTGAACGGCAACGGCCACAGGGTGCTGCGCTCAGCAACTGTCGGCTATGTTGCCCCCGAGTTCACAGGAAAGAAGGAGCAGATGAAGTTCGGTGAGTAGGCTCGAAACCGAAACCATATTATCAGAGTGCCGTCTACTGACACGGCATGCGCCAACAGTCAAGACACACATCGCCAAGTCCGGGTGGATTCCCGAAGCGATGGTAGACACTCAAATCGAGTGGTTCTACAACGAGCTCGGTATCGACGATGTCTACTTCCAGGTGGAGAACCCGGAGGTCGTTGCCAACCACATCATGTCGCTGTACGCCGCCAAGGTCGCCGCCTTCTCGCGCGAGGACAAGCGAGAGGAGATCCGGTTAGACATGGAGGCCACAGACCACGCCATCTACATCGACACCAGCGAGCCCGGCAAGACCACCATCAACGGCCCGAGATACGAACACCGTCTCGAATCCAAGTACCTCGACGGCGTCGACACATCAAAACGCTTCCGCGTCGAGACCTTCAGGTCACCTGGCGTGCTCGGCGACTCGGACTCCAAGGCCACGCTGCGCTGCTACTTCGTCTACCAGTGCCAGTTCGTCGAGCCCAACGCCGACCCCAAGGAGACCCGCCTCGAGGTCATCAGCGACCGCATGTTCCTCGCCAAGGCCACCAAGAACACCCGCCAAATCTACCAGGAGATCATCGAGAACTCGGTCAATAGGACTGGCCCGGTCATCGAGGTCTTCGACATTGAGGGCTCGCGGGAGAAGCGGTTGGTCGTCGCCTTCCGCTCGAGGACGGCCAGGGGAATGTTCAGCGCCCTGAGCGACCTCTACCACTACTACGGGGTTACCAGCTCCCGCAAGTACGTCGAGCAGTTCTCCAACGGCATCACCGTCATGTGTATCTACCTGCGGCCCGCCCCCAACCTCGACTCCAAGTACCCCCCGATCGAGGAGTCGATCCACCAGATCACCCAGGAGGTGTCGCTCCTGTACTGCATGCCCCAGACCAAGCTCCACACCATGTTCGCCTCTGGCGAGCTGAGCCTGCAGGAGACCATCTACGCGCACTGCGTGTGGGTGTTCGTCCAGCACTTCCTGAATCGCCTGGGCTCCGAGTACGTCTCGCTCGTTGCCGCCCTTGACCCCAAGAACAACGGCCACGCCGAGATCCTGTCGAGGATGAAGAAGCGTCTTCGCACAGAGACCTTCACTCCCGACTACATCCTCGAGATCATCGCCTCGCACCCCGACCTCGTCCGCGCCCTCTACGCCTCGTTCGCCAGCGTCCATCTCAAGGTCGGGCCCGGCTTTGACCGCCACTCGATTGCCCCGACGCCGATTACCGAGGTCCTCTCGGACGCCAGGCTCAAGGACAAGATCACCAAGGATGTGTCCAACGAGCACGAGGAGATGGTCATGACGGCCTTCCGCGTCTTCAACAACGCCGTCCTCAAGACCAACTACTTCACTCCGACCAAGGTGGCCCTGAGCTTCCGCCTCGACCCCTCGTTCCTGCCCGAGATCGAGTACCCGACCCGCCTGTACGGCATGTTCCTCGTCATCACGTCCGAGTCGCGCGGCTTCCACCTGCGCTTCAAGGACATCGCTCGCGGCGGCATCCGCATCGTCAAGTCGCGCAGCAAGGAGGCGTACTCGATCAACGCCCGCAACCTGTTCGACGAGAACTACAACCTCGCCAGCACCCAGCAGCGCAAGAACAAGGATATCCCCGAGGGCGGCTCCAAGGGTGTCATCCTGCTTGATCCTAAGCAGCAGGACAGGGCCCGCGAAGCGTTTGAGAAGTACATCGACAGTATCCTGGACCTGCTGCTCAAGGCCGAGACGCCGGGCATCAAGAACCCCATTGTCGATCTCTACGGCAAGGAAGAGATCATCTTCATGGGCCCCGACGAGAACACGGCCGAGCTTGTCGACTGGGCTACGGTCCACGCCCGCCACCGCGGCGCCCCCTGGTGGAAGTCGTTCTTCACTGGCAAGTCGCCCAAGCTGGGTGGTATCCCGCACGACTCGTACGGCATGACGACGCTTTCGGTTCGCGAGTATGTCAAGGGCATCTACCGCAAGCTCAACCTCGACCCCTCGACCGTCCGGAAGATGCAGACCGGTGGCCCCGACGGCGACCTGGGCAGCAACGAGATTCTCCTCAGCAACGAGAAGTACACCGCGGTCGTCGACGGCTCAGGCGTCCTCGTCGACCCCAACGGCATCGACAAGGAGGAGCTGCACCGCCTCGCCAAGAAGCGCCAGATGATCGTCCACTTTGACCTGGCCAAGCTGTCCAAGGACGGCTACCGGGTTTTGTGCGATGACATGAACGTCACCCTGCCCACGGGGGAGGTTGTCAACAACGGCACGGCGTTCCGGAACACGTACCACCTGCGGGACAGCGGCCTGACCGACATGTTTGTGCCCTGCGGCGGCCGCCCCGAGTCGATCGACCTGGTGTCGGTGAATAAGCTCATCAAGGAGGGCAAGTCGACCATCCCGTACATCGTCGAGGGCGCCAACCTGTTCATCACGCAGGAGGCCAAGGTGCGCCTCGAGCAGGCCGGTTGCATCCTATACAAGGACGCCAGCGCCAACAAGGGCGGCGTGACCAGCTCGTCGCTCGAGGTGCTCGCCTCGCTCAGCTTCGATGACGAGGACTTTGTCAAGCACATGTGCCACGACGCCAAGGGCAACGCGCCCGAGTTCTACAAGGCGTACGTCAAGTCGGTCCAGGAGAAGATCCAGGAGAACGCCCGGCTCGAGTTTGAGGCCATCTGGCGCGAGCACGAGCAGACGGGCGTGGCGCGGTCGGTGCTCTCGGACAAGCTGTCGCAGGCCATCACGGGCCTGGACGAGCAGCTGCAGCACTCGGACCTGTGGGAGAACGAGCGGGTGCGCCGCGCCGTGCTGGCGGACGCGCTGCCGAACCTGCTGATCGACAAGATTGGGCTGGACGTCATCATCAAGCGCGTGCCGGATGCGTACTTGCGCGCCATCTTTGGCAGCTACCTCGCCAGTCGGTTCGTGTATGAGTGCGGCAGCTCGCCGAACCAGTTTGCGTTTTATGACTTGTAAGTTTAACCCCGTTTTGTCCTCGACTTGATAACGGATGCTAACTGTGTGGATAGCATGTCGAAGAGGATGGCTCAGATCAAGGAGTGATCGCGGCGGGTGTCTTGCATGTGTCTTTTTGTCGAGTGTCTGTTGGGTCTCCTTTGGCAGTAACATTGCTTTTTTGTATCTTGGCGACTTTTGGCGTTTATGGGAGAGAAGGGTCATGAGCCGTTTTAGAGAAAAGACGTATCCTACTTGGCATGGAGGGACGTTGGCGGGTGTTGGACGACTGGGAAAGAAGATAAGACTGAGGCGCTTTTTTTTGTGTGTTACATAAAATCATTGGCTTCTTTCTGTCTCCTGGTGTTGTTTCTCTGGGGTTGGTTCCTGCATACCTACCTAAGAAGGTGGAGGGGTTTTAGTATATTTCTCAATGATTACCTATTGGTACTGACTTGACATGGCATGGTGAGAGAGAAGAGAAATGTGTGGTTGGCCTGTTGTCAGAGACTAATACCTTCAGGCCTTTCGGGCTCTTGATGGCTTGACTCTCTATGGCTGGGGTAAGTCTCAAGATGAACCAAGGAAGTGATGTATTTGAAGTCATCATCATCATAAGAGTAACAGGCTCCTATCTCAAACTGCTCACTTCTCAAACCATCCGCATATCAACTCAACTTCCACCCCCACCAAAAACAAAACGCACTTTACTCATCCCACCCGCCCCTCACTTCCCGCCCTCCTCCAGCACAGCCCTAATCATCGCCTGCCCAACCTCCACCGCCCCCTCAAACCGCGGCTCAAAAAACTTCTGCGTCACCGCAAATCGCTCCCTCCACGTCTCAAACTGCCTCAGCGCGACACACTCAGCCCAACCCGACGCGGCAATGGTGAAGTGCAGATCATCCCTCCGGAACGTGGCATCCTCCAGCCCGACACGCAGCGACTCGTCCAGCAGCCCCGGCGTGCGGTACAGGTGCTCTGTCACGCCCAGCCAGAGGCGGAATAAGGGGGTGGAACAGATCATGTGGTCGTACGGGACGATGCCGAGCGCGCTCCAGCAGTCGACCATGGCGAGCAGGGAGAGGTGGTTATTCGGCGTCGGCTGGAGCGGGCGGGGTTGCGTAGCAGCGGGGGGGTTGAGGCCGAAGCGGTCGACGACGCCCTCGGGGAGGAGGGGCTTGTCCCCCCATTTGGGCGCGTCGTCGCGGCCAAAGACTTTATCCTTTGCGGCGTAGACGCGCGCGCGGAGCTCGTCGCGCCGGCCCTCGAGCATGAGGTAGAAGAGCTCCGTGGTGGAGCGGGCGAACTGGTTGATTTGCTTGTGGGCCTCGGGATTGAGGATGGCGAGGCCGGCGTAGACGTGCCATTTCTGCGCGTAGATGCGCAGCATCAGGTTGATCTTGACGTTTTCGATGCCGCCGACGTAGCGGGTGCCTTCCCAGGGGAACTGTTTGGTGGCGTGCCAGGCCTTGCCCATGGAGAGGAAGGCCGCGTGGGTGACGGCTTGGGTGTCGGCCGTGATGCGGTCGTGTTCCTTTGCGGTCAGGTAGACGTGCTTGGAGCCGAGGCAGCGGAGGACGGCCTCGACTTTGGCAAAGGACTCGTCCGAGGCGCGGTGCTTGATGAGGACGAGGGGTTGGTCGTGCGGGTCGACGTTGGGGCCGTGGAGCGAGTGGCAGGATACGATGTCGACATCTTTGGGGAGGAATTCCTCGAACGCTTTGATCTCGGGGTCTTTACACGATGTCTGGCCGCCTACAATGGCACCGAGGCGGGTTGCTGGACGGGGGTTGCACGGTCAGAACTGTCTGGCCGTGGACTAAGAGAGGGAGGATACGGGTCGAGGAACATGAATCGGCACACACAAGGACCATACTGGGCGACGACACGGCTTATGGCCGCCGCCTCAACACTGTAGATGATGTAGTTGCTGGCGCGAGACACGAGGTGACCGTTGCGGAGAATCTGTATATTCTTCTATAGACGGGATCTCAGCACTGGCCCGCGGCGGAGATCAGGTGAGATGCGCAGCCGTACATGGTTGGCGAACTCCTTGACCAACTCGTCATGCTTCTCATCGCGGTCACAGGCCAAGATCCTGCACCCCAGCACCGTCAGCTTCTACGCAGTGTGGTTGTTGGTCATTGAAAAAGCCTGTAGTCCGAGTCAGCGGGTGTCCGAGCAAGACTGTCGACCGAAGTCGACGGGCTGAAATCTCGTGCGGATGGGAAAAGTGCTTCAGACAAAGAATAGTAAGGTAGCTGAGAATTTTCATCATGGATAGCTCGCAGCAGATAGCCGGGGCCAGAAAGGCTGACCGGCCGCGCCACGAGCGATACTCTAGCCAAATGCGCTCAAGTCATCATGAGAGGGGGGTGGTGGTGTTGCGTGTGAGTGAAGTTGGAGAGGGGGTTGCTTACCAAAGAGAAGAGCTCTGGGAGCTGTGGGTTAGCTGGCCACAGGAGCTGACTCGGAGAGTCTCGTCGGCTGCCCAGACACCGTGGCCGAGAAAGAAAGCGCGTAGAGGGCGGATATTACCTCCAGCCCGCACTGCTCAACCTCCGGGCGTACATCTTGCCCATGTCGCCCATGCCGATGAGGCCGACAGCAAAGTCTTCAGCGCCCGGGAACGGCGGCGGCGCCGTTGACGATGCTGTTGTCGACGCCATTGTGTCTCGACCAGTTGGAAACAAATCGCGGAATGCAAACAAGAATCCCTCGCTGCCCAATCACATGGTCAGGCCAACGGCAAACGACTTCCCTCGACGCTTGCGGGCTGGGACTGCTCGGAATGTTGCGAGCAGGGTGATGCAGTGATGCAGATGCCAGAGAAAGAAAAATTTCGGACGCGGTTGGGGTTTAAATGCAGCTCAAAGTCGGTGGGTCCTCCTTGGACTGGACCCACTTTGGTGCCACAGGGTGTTGCACAGTGTGGGGTTGCTTGCCTGCCAGCCTTGTGACTGCCAAACTCAACTCAATCTACAACATAAGATTCAACACCAAAACGCACCAAGAAAACTGTCTCACAGACAGGAACGGGGATCGTGATGGAGAGGCATATTCTGAAATTCGGCACTCAATGGTAGGATAAACGGGGTCATCCACGCCGGTGTCTCATACGCGACCTCTAATTCCCTTGGGATGGTCTTCATGGTCCATCTCGAGCATCCATCCGCCAATCCATCACCCCATCCCTATGCCCAGCTCCCAGCAAGCCAACCCCAAACCCCAAACCACCCCCTCATATCACAACCACAACCGGCCTCCTCCTCTCATCATCCCTCAACCCCCCGACCACGGCCGCATTCACAACC
>FTEL01003869.1_pt1 | contig 13719 bp, 14 predicted proteins | sample 1658911 | NCBI WGS metagenome assembly FTEL01 (sample SAMEA3914869, study PRJEB12502) | metagenome | biome: forest; material: soil | place: USA | collected 2012-03-12 | depth 0.1 m
CTTTCCTTGCTTGCGTGAGGCAGAGGAGCAGAGGAAGAGGGGGTTGTCGATCAGGATCCGGCCGTCTTTTCGCTGGAAGAAGTAGACGTCTAGCTTTCTGGGGGAGGTGGGCATCCACGGCGTGGGGTAGAGCTCGAGGAGCGCGTAAGAAAGCGTCAGAGCGATGGACATCCGGTGCCGCCGGGGTAGGGCGGCTACCCTCGTGGCGTCGTGCTTGACGGTTGGGTCGTGCTCCGCCAGAATCTCCTTCAGACTGATGACGTGGTTGATCTCGGCTGAAGTGAAAGAAAAGTCCGGGTCAGAGGACAGCATGTGGCACGAGCCGCGCCCGTCCTCGAGATATCCCGCGCAGAGACCGTCCTTCTTCTGCTTCCGGATCATGTCGCATAAGTCGTCAATCAGGACGGGGCTACCTGATCCGATGGTAAGTGGTGTGACCAACGTGTCGAGAGAGCTGCGCGAGCTACTGTCGATCAACGGGGAGTCGGAAGAGGCGCAGTATGGTGGTGGCGACAGCAACGGGGCGGTTGTGTCTGTTCTCGACGAGATGGAGCCTCGATACGAGAATCTGCTCTGTCCGTCTCTGGAACCGCTGCTGAAGCTACTTCGTGGCCTCCCAGCACTGGACTTGCTCGACAAAACGCTGCTGCGCTCTGAGGGCGACACCATTGTTGTGTCGAAGCTGCACCACGAGTCCTTCTCGTCCACGACGGTCCGAGACATGGACCAGGGCCGCGAGCAGAGAGGAAAAGAGACCTTGAGGACCCGAGAGGGTGGGTCTGAGCCCCGGCGACTGACCGACCGCTTGGGTGGCCTTGCCGTGACCAGCTTGAAGGCGTGAGGAGTATCACACGCGCAAGACAGCGCGTTTGTGATGGCCTTGTGGAGGCTTGATGCTTGGCTCTTGACCTGCTCAAAGGCTTGTAGGTGGGACGCGGAGCCCCGAGACTGCCTCGCCGGCGCCAGGGCCTCGGCCTCGCCAAAGAGCTTCCCGACCCGATCGATTTGCCTCCCGAGATCAATGATTTGTTGGCGCCATTTACTTTTGCGCAGGATGAACTGCAGTTTTCGGAAGCGTTGCGGAACTCGCTGGGCTAGTGACGAGACTCTCCCCGGCACTGTGTCACCGGGTTGTTGCTATGGTTCCAACATGTTGTCAGCACACAATACTCGGCAGAGTGGTGAAGGACGAGCGCATACCGAGACCTCAAAGCCCTTCAGCCGCGTGGCCATGGCAGAGAGACTGTCGTGGATGGCCGACATGGACGCCCGGTAGTTCTCGTACTCGCCGACACCGCAGAGCTTCCGCTGCAGCTCCAGGGCGAGCTCGGGGCTCTTCCACCGCTCGCTGTGCACATCATCCATCATCTCCCTGAGCTCGAACTCGGACTCGGTGATGGAGCGGAGCGTGGCCTCGACATGCTGGCGGAAGATGATCTGCTCCCGGTTGAGTTCGTTGACAAGGTGCGTGAACTCGCGCCGGAACTGTGCCAGGTCCCGAAGCGTGTCGTAGCCGTCTTGGTAGTTCTCAAGAAGGGTGATGACGATCGGGAAGACGGCCAGGGCAATGCCGACGATCTCGATGCCAGACATGGTGGCGCGGCGGACGGGTCACTGTGGTTGAGGTTGAGAGCAACATTCAGGTTCTGATAGAGCCAAGAAACGCAAGCAGTTAGGGGAGACGATGATCCGGGGGGGGATGGGAAAGGCCATTGCCGCCGTTTCACTTTCTTCCAGAGCCTCGTCTGTCAATGAGCCCGGCGTATGCACGACCTGCATGAGGTCAACCCGGCAGGCAGCCTATCTCGAAGGACTGCCAATCAGCTGGGCTGGATATGCGCCTGTCACACCAATGTGTTGGCCCGCAGGGGGGCGGAAATGCGGGGGTTTCTGCAGCACCCGCATCCGCACTGTGTCCCGGTTCTTGTTTCATTGGACGCCCGAGTACTGTGAAGTGACGGTCGACTCGCTGTGCCCGGGTGGGGATGGGCATCAAGGCTGTGGTGCATGACGGAGGTGGTAGGCTGCCCAACGCCAGAAGTAGTGCCAACGCCGCAAACACAGCCCGCACCACCAACCCTCCACTGGTACTGCCCAGGCTCGCACACATCACGTTGGCCATTCAACGGCCTGGAGCCGTCGTCCACGACAGCCAGTATGAATCCGTTTGGTGAAGGGTCAAGCGCGGCGGCGGCGGCGGCGGCCGTGACCCCAGCGCCAATCTTCGACGAGGCATCAAAGACAAAACAGCGCCTCCGACAGCTCTGCGACGATGTTGCGACCAAGACCGCCTCCTATACCCTCGCTGATGGCGTGGAGGCGGACCACGGTTACCTGACGGATTGCCTCGACCGCTTCAGGATCTGGGCGGGGAGTCTCGGTGTGTTCCAGACTGGCGATGCGTCACTTGATGCCCGTCTTTCAAACCACTTTCTCGCCGGGGAAGTCCTGCGTCTGCTAAGACAGCTCGACACCGTCACCTCCGACCGTGAGTTTCTACTTTTTTACTGTATCTCATGCGTACGCCGGCGAGACTAACCCTCGGCTCTGTGCAGTCCAAGATATCGTGCATGGCAGACGCCAGCAGAGCACTTGGATCAAGCCTTCAACAGACAATGCACATGAGACTTTCAGCGACACGTCGTCTTGGAGCGAGGATAATCAGGAAGACGATATCTGGACCCCGGAATCGAGCCCCGATGGTGGCCCAGACGATGCCAGCGCTGAACATGGCGAGCTCATGACCGAATCCAAGGATCTACATTTTCTCATCAACGAATCCATTACTAGCTTGTTGCGGCTCTCGGTCCAGGTTCACAAGTCATGCCGGAAGGCCAAATTCGCGCGGTCTTCCACCCACAAGCACTACGAGATAGGCCCGGATATCAGCCATGTGCGGGACTTATTTCCGCATCTTGACATCACCGGAAACCTTTTGCTGGCCGAGAGGCTGGGCAAGGCAAATGCCCAAAGACGCCAGTGGCTGTGGTACCGCCGGCGTCACCGCGAGAAGCTCTCGGTAGACCTTTCGGCGTCTGGGGACGAGCTCAACCTCCTGCCCGGCACGTGGATGGAACAACACGAAGCTAAAGGCCCAGGGGCCGACACCGAATCCATCGCTCTGTTCTCCGTCGACGAAGGAGCCCCTGCGTCAGGCTGGAGCCCGAGCCTCGTGAGCGGCACGAAAGCCAGCACGTTCAGGTCTCGCCCCTCAGCTGGAAGCCTGCTTGCCCCGTCGGTTGGGGCCCCTGAGACGGTATTCGGACGGTCGTCTAGGGCGGCTGCGAGCGAACAGCGGCTGCTGGCTCCGCAACCGCCCCCTGGTCTGGTCTTGGGACAACCATGTTTCTGCCGCTATTGTTGCAACGTCGTTGAGATCTCGGGCAAGCATGCTTGGCAGTAGGCACTCCTCTCCTCCCTGACCGCGCCGCGGCAACCGAGCGGCTGAGCTTCTACTAACGGATGTGGCTGGCTCTAGGCGACACGTGCACTCGGACTTGTCTTCGTACACCTGTCTTGCGGTGGACTGCGGGGAGGTCTTCTTCGAGTCCTGGCACAAGTGGTGGGCTCACGAGATGGAAGCCCACAGGAAGAATTGGGTGTGCGGCATGTGCAAGGCCGGTGTACCCAGCATCGTCGCGATGAAAGAGCACATCCAGGCTGAGCACGGAGACGGCGTGAGCCCAGGCCAAGTCGATGATGTTGCCCTGAAATTTGGGAGACCGGCTACCTTCTTCCATGCATCGGACTGCCCCCTGTGCGACTATCAAAGCGTCCTTCAGAAACGTGGCCTCACTGAACAAGAGATCGAACAGATCCCGGCAGAGACATTTGGCCGCCATCTCGGACGTCACCTGGAGCAGCTGGCCTTGTTTGTCCTTCCAAGCACCGACTTGGTCAACCAAGACGACGTATCCGATGAGGAGGAGAGACAAAGCGAGGCGTTGAACGACTCTGATGGCGGGAGCGAAGCTGGGCGGACCGAGAGCCTCTCAGTGGAGGCTGTCATACAACGCCTGTCCGACATCATCGATTCGCAGCCCAGAGACGACCCCGGGGTGTTTACAGACTCGCCAGATCTTGCGATGCGGTGGCAGCCACCTCAGGACTTTACGCCGCCCCTGGAAGACTTTGATGCCGAAGACCCGGATATGCTTCCAGCGCGTCAAGAGCCGATCTTCGGAGGCGATCTTCACACTCCGGGCTGGGCCCGAGGCACGGGTAGTGGCAAGGAAGGCTTCTGCGCTCGTTGCCCCGTCTCGCATTGGGTCAACATCACCGACGGGAGCTACAAATTTCACCTGACATACTTCCACGGGGTGCCCGACTCTGGCGTCCCCCTCCCGCGGCCTGCAACAATCCGGCCGGCTATAGGGGTTCCAGGTAGGTGGAGGTGGGAGGGGTTTTGTCATGTTTGCGATGGTTGGAAGATCCTCAAGAAGACAGCGAGAGGATGGAACTGGTATCGGCACTGGCTAGATGTAAGCATCGATCTGCCCCTCCCTGCTGAGCTCGTTTCCAACGAGAAACTGACACGTCCAAAGGATCACGGAGACATCGTCAAGCACCAAACAGAGGCCGTTAGGAATGGCGCGAGCCTGGAAACGGCACAGCTCTCGCCCCAGCCTGCCTCGGCAACTTCTTCGGTCAGCAAGGATCCGCAAGCGGCGCTCGATGTGGTACAGAAAAGCCCGGAAATGCTTCGAGACCGAGCCTTGTGTGCCCGTTATCTTTCCCAGTTTGCCGCGCATGGTATGGCTGAGGCAATGGAGGAGACCCTCTGGGTTCTCAGACAGAACAGCTCAAATGACGAACTGCGCATCTTGTCGAATTCCAGACACGAGACGGGCAAGACATTGTTGATGCTCTCAGCGGCCCAGGGTCTCGAAAATACGGTTCAACGGCTGCTGGATCTCGGGGCGGATCCCAATCTAACCACCGGGCTCGACGAGAAAACGGCACTTGACTTCGCCGCGGATTCCGGACACTTCTCCATCGCCCGTCGGTTGGTGTATTGTGGTGGCGCCGATGTCTCCCGCTCTCACGTTCTTACCAGGATCATATCCAACGAACGAGAGTACGCGGGCGAGAACACGACGGCTGCCGCAGGAAAGCAAGCCACGACGGGCCCAGCATCGAAGATCGATGTTGACGCCCTCAGCCCTCTTGGGCGTGCTGCGTTTAAGGGAGATTCGGACGGGGTTGTGAAGCTCCTCGGCGTCAACACCTCTGGGCCGTCTCAGTGCGACATTGAGGAGGGCACAGCCCTTGGCTGCGCGCCGTTCCTCCTTGCATCCATGGCACCGCATTACGACATCATGTACTTGCTCTTGTCCCACGGTGCCAACATCAACACGGGCTCCAGGCACGGGTGGACGCCCCTGATGCTCGCGTCCCAACGCGGAGATGCACGATGTGTCATCTGGCTCGTGGAGCACGGCGCCGATGTGAACCACCTGTCCCCTGACAAGTGGACAGCACTGGCAGAGGCTACAAACCGCGGGTTCGCGCGTATCATGCAGTTGCTACTCGAGGCGCGCGCGGATCCCGATATCAGGGCGCAGTCGGACTGGTCGCCGCTCATGCACGCAGCCTACCGCGGGGATCTTCACGGAGTGCAGCTGCTCCTCATGTTTGGGGCCTCGATCGAAGAAGTCTCGGCCCGCGACGAGACGGTCATGCTTCTCGCGGCGGCGGGCGGGTCGGCGGAGGTGGTCCGGCTGCTCCTCGACAGTGGCTGTCCGCCCGACTCGGTGTGGTCGAGCTCGACGGAGCCCGGCGCCGCTCAAGACGAACCCCGAGAAACCGACGAGCCTAAGGGGGATGGCCGTGCCCTGAAGCCGCAGGAGCGCATCGAGCGCGTGTACAGGGTGGGGTGGACGCCGTTGATGGTCGCGTGTCAGACTGGGAATCTGGAGATTGTTCAGATGTTGGTCGAGGCCGGGGCAAATCACAAGCCGAAGAGCCCCATGTTCAAGACTGCGTTGGAGATTGCAAGGGAAAATGGCAAGGCGGACGTGGCTGAGTATCTTGAGAGCCACTTTCCCTCGGGTTGAGAGGGCAGCATCTCGGCCAGGGTTTCAGGGGTCACCGCCAAGTGCCACGACAGATATGGTTGATATGACACATGTTCTTCTGAGTTTGCGTCGTGATGGCGACTCGAGCCGATCAAACACACCTCGGGTGCAGAAAAATCACTGTGGCCAAAGATTAAAAGCAGCCCTTCGCAAGCACCTGAGGCAAATCGAACTGGTTCGTGTGAGGCGACCCAGTTCGAGTGAGGCCCAAGGATAGTTGGGAGTACAGTCTGGGACCAACCACAGTATTTGTAGCACTGTGTGAACATGTGTTCGTGCCGCCGTGAGCCCAGCTTTGAACCGTCCTCGTCTCCGAAACCTGCATCGAAAGCGGGGGTGTCATACAACAGGTGGCACTTGAGAAACAACCTAAAACCTGCAACCCTCCCGGCAGGAAGCCTGTCCTCGCTCTGCACCTCCAGTCTCTTCCAGTTCCCAAAACACAAGACCGAGAATTGCGTCAAATCAGACAGAGATGAAGGTGGAAACGCAGTCTTGGGAAGCCCGTGCGGCTGCGAAGCGCGCAGACACGCTCGACAAGATCCCCAAGGAATGGAGGCTGTCTGCCGCTGACCTGACGAGAGCCGAGGCTCAGCGCGACCTCACCGGCTCGTTCATCGAGCAGTTTCTGACACCAGAGGAGATCGCCATCACCACCAAGGACAGCGTCAGCCTGGTCAACGAAATCAAGGAGAGGCAGCTGACCGCCGTCCAAGTCACCACCGCTTTCTGCAAACGGGCTGCTATCGCCCACCAGATTGTAAACTCTCCATCCTCCGCACTTTCTCTTTTTCCACCTTGTGACCCCATTACTAACCCTTCCCAGAACAACTGCCTCCACGAGATCTTCTTCACCCAAGCCCTCGCCCGCGCCGCGGAGCTCGACGCCCTCCACACCACCACCGGCACCACCACCGGCTCCCTCCACGGCCTCCCCATCAGCCTCAAAGACCAATTCCACGTCAAAGGCGTCGACACTACCATGGGCTACATCGGCTGGATCGGTAGCAACCTCGGCATCACCAACCCCTCCCAAGCCCACCTCATCGAGAGCCAACTCACCACCGAACTCCTCTCCCTCGGCGCGGTCCTCTACTGCAAGACCTCCCTCCCGCAAACCCTCCTCTTCGGCGAAACAAAAAACAACATCATCGGCCAGACCCTCAATCCGCACAACCACCACCTCTCGTGCGGCGGCTCGTCCGGCGGCGAGGGTGCCCTGCTCGCGCTGGGGGGGAGTAACCTGGGGGTGGGGACGGATATCGGCGGGTCGGTGAGGATTCCCGCGGCGTTTAATGGCGTGTTTTCGTTGAAGCCCACGCCGGAGAGACTGTCGTACAGGGATGTGGCGAATACCAACCCCGGGCAGGATACGTACCGCTCGACGGTGGGGTTTTTGAGTACCTCGCTGGGGGGGTTGGAGTTGGGGTTGAGGGCGGTGTTGGGGACGAGGCCGTGGGTGAGGGATCCGGCGGTTGTGCCGATTCCTTTTCGGGAGGAAGTGGCGAGGGAGTTGAAGGGGAGGATGGAAGAGGGCGGGTTGAAATTTGGGGTATTGTGGTAGGTGATCAATCTTCTGGGTTGGGGTTGGGATGATGAGACTGATGGTATTGTAGGACCGACCGCGCAGTGGGGCCACATCCTCCTATTTTAAGGGGGCTGCAGGAGGTGGTTGACGCTTTGAGGAAGGCTGGGCATAAGGTAAGTAACTCATCCCGAACCTCGTCATGTTACTTACCCCTTGGGCAACCGCTAATATGATATGCAGGTTGTGGACTGGGAACCTCCGCTGCAGGCGACGGCCAAGAGAATCCATGTTCGTCCAACCCTCTCCCAACCTGAACTTCCTCCCCACTAATTTCATGGGTCCTCTCCCAGGTCTCGTTCCTCTTCGCAGACGGCGCCCACGACGTGCACAGCCACCTCGCTCTCTCCGGCGAGCCCCTGCTTCCCGATCTCGAACGATCATTCAACTTGCGAGACCCCATCCCACTGTTGGAGTACCAGGACCTGACACTCCAGGGGCTCGAGTACGAACGTGCGTACTCGGACTACTGGAACTCGACAGCGGCCGAAGATGGCCAAGTCGTTGATGCTGTCATCATGCCCGTGGCGCCGCATGCGGCGGTGATTCCGGGGAAGTATTACCATACTGGTATGTGAGAAAGCTCTCCCACCTCGTCTGTACTTGGAAGATGATACGGAACTGACTTTCTCTCTGCTTGATAGCTTACACCGAGGTGATCAACCTCATGAACTACAGCGCGGCGGTTATACCCGTCACCAAGGCCGACAAAGCGGTTGATGTCGTCGACCCGTCGTACGAGCCAGTGAGTGAGGTTGACAAGATGAACTGGGACGCTTGTATGTTTCCGCTCTTGTTCGATAGCTGTGTTGCCTACTAACCATAGGGCAAGACGATCCCGAGATCTACCACGGTGCGCCAGTGGGTGTGCAGCTGGTCGCACGCAAATTCGAAGAGGAAAAGATCCTAGCTATCGCGGGCGTTGCCATGGAGGCATTGAAGGCGTTCCGCACTGGCAGCGCCGCCGAAGTATCCGTTTGATGGAGAGTTCTAGACCACTCTAGAGTCTAAAGCATACCCCAATTGGTGGGCTTTGCTGAGTTGTGCGGCTTCCGCATTCTCCCAGCTCTGAGCGAGGCGAGGGTGGTCCTTCATCCGGAGTACGCCTTAACCAAACACTTGAAGTTCTCAGCCGTATCTGCGGGACGCTGGGTCAAGGAAAGAAAAATGAGCAGAACCGTCGCGGATCAGGGCGACGAAGTGCCCATCGAATGTGCAATGGATAAACAGGCCCGTAAATCTGACATGCTTGTCTTCTTCGTCTCCTTGCGTGACCACTACCGCAAAATCACAGAGAAGATCCCGCTCCGGTCATATAACACTGGGGTATCAAGGAGAAGCCGCTCGTTCAGCCCCTATAATAAGACCAGATGCTGACTCGAGTTAAACTCCATTGACACCTAATCAGATTGCTTCGGCTTTCAACGCGGTAACTTCGCAGAGTGATGAGTCCCGAGCGTCATAGTTGGGTAGAAGCTCGAAAGATCCTGGAATTCCTTTCTATAACTACCCGTCTATCAAAATCCCGGTGTAGCAGCTATCTCACAAACATACTTGACACCCTTATTCTTTCCGGCCTTGACAGCCTTTAGGCTTTCCGACAGTCGCTCCATACCGTTCGACATCGCTTCGTACGGATGTCCCTTGATCAGCCCATTCTCCAGAGCAAAGGTCAGGTAGGCAAAGGCCGCCACTGCGAAGGCTCTCGGGCCAATGTTGGGGCTGCTTTCTCCGTCCGGACCGTCTGGGTCGTTGGGCTCCCACAGACCCGGAGCGAAAGCGATTTGGCAGTCAATGTTGTCGGGTATCTTGGTTACCCCCTGGTCCAGAACGAGAGATCGACTTAGGTAGGAGTCTTTGGGATGGAGGACCTGACACAGGAGTTCCGATGTTCCTTCTCCCGAGATTGCGTCGAATGCAAAGTGGATCTCGTCCGACACGCTCCGGATGCTCTGGGTGAGCTTTTCCGGACCTTGTCTGTAATCCAGAAGTACATCGCCCCTCTTCGCGTCCAGAACGGGTTTGATCACATCGCCATTCGCACCCGCGATGGCAATGATGGGATGGATGTTGGCAAGCGAGGCCAGTTTGACAGCGAAAGCGCCAACCGCGGACGACGCGCCGTAAATGATAAGTGGCTGCTTAGCATCTCGCGGCGCCGGATTCCACGGTGTTGGAAGGGGCCGGTTTTTGAAGAGGCCAAGCGCTGCGGTGATGTAGGCCAATCCAAACGTCGAGGCTTCTAAATGCGCGAACCAGCGCGGTCAGTACATCCGAAGACAGAGAGGCATAGAATAGTATGGGCTTATATGCCCCTTGTTGCCGGCATACCTGCGAAAGAGACGTGCGGTGGCAGCAGTGCTGTTGTGTATGCCGGTCCGACCGAGTACTCCGCAAAGCCACTGCTGTGGTTGACGGCTGTGACTCGATCACCAACGCGAAACCTGTGGTGAACCTTCGCGCCTAAAGTCCGGCAGTTAGACTCGGGAGAGCACGAGACAGAAATAATAATTACGAGGAAAAGTGGTGCGCTGACCAACGGCGTGTACATAGCCCGCAAAGTCCTTTCCAGCGGCCCGATGCACCGGATTCTTCAGCTCTCCATGCAGAGCGACCGCATCGGTTTCCCGGGCACCCTTCCAATCAATGGGGTTTATGCCGGCGTATACGGCACGAATAATGACTTCGTCGTCGCGAGGCTCGGGAATGGCGGCATCGGTCTCAAAAGAAACGCTCAAATCCTCGTTGATAATGGCTTGCTTCATCGTTGTTCGGGGCCACCTGATTCGAGCCAGCAACAACAAAACGATGGGAGGCTGCTTGCAATGAATGGCTGATGATGAAAAGGGCTGGTGAGGTTGGCTAGTTTGATTCGACCTCGTGAACCATGGACGCGGCGCCTTCATATAGAGTTTTCCGCAGGTCAGAGTCGGCAAACGGATAGGTTTATTTCCTACCTTATCAATCAACCCGAGTTACATCGGCCTGATTAATGATCTCGGATTCGGCGTCCGTTTGTAATCGCTCAGATTGGGATGCTGTGGAACAGGGCACCGAAACAGAAGTAATCCGGTTGTGATGTCAATGTTGCGTCAGCACAATTGATATGTCTATCCTGCAGAGAACAGCGCAACTGATCCCCCGACTTCAGCACCTCCTGGCAAGCTGAAACCAATCCCTCGAAGCCATCGCGTATCCACAGTCACCTCGAGCAACCCCCAGGCCCCGAGTCTCTTAGACGTATGTACCATCCGACCCGCTCGTCGCACAGTTAGTCAGGACCGTCCCGCTCTGCTTGAGATCGATAATAGTAGCGCCGGCAAGAGAATCCACTCCTCAAAATGCGTGGGAGGGTAGGTTTGCATAGGCGCCACGTCTGCAAGGTATCATGCCAGTGGATACGATCATGATTTGTACGCACTGCTGTTGTTTTTCGCGTTGGGGTTCAAGATCGACCGAGCTGCTGGGTCTGCGACAACTGACGCCTTCCCCAATAAGGTAAGCGGTCAAAATAAAGTTGCGCCGTGCCCCACCATCAGCAACCCCCTGCAATGGTTCTGCCCAGCGGCCAACTTTTTTTCTGCCACTTCTTCGCTTCCATTCCAAACCCAAACACCACCACAACCCCAGGACATCCATACCAACCGCAACCATGGCGGACGATGGCATGCTCCTCAATTTTGAGCTTGGCGATGCGCCCTTGACGAGCCAAGTCAAGTTCAAGGGCGGTCGCTGGCGAGACCGCGTCAAGGCGCAGCGCAGCGCCAAACAATCGCAGCACAATGGCCCCGCCTCGAGCCCCCCTCGCGCAAGGCGACCAGACGACTCGGCCAGGCCCGCGAAACGCCCACGCACCGACGACAGCGACTACCACCGATACGCCAAGATTCCCAGGACCGCCGACGCCGCCCCTACCGCCCCGAAGCCCCCCAGCCACGCCATGAAGACGGGCCAAATATCCTCGGGCCTCTTCACCTCCAACCCGACCGCCGTCACCGACTTCGACCAGCCCCCCGCCGAGGAAGCCGAGCCCGCGATCCCCTCAAACGCCCCGCTGTCCGCCGAAGCAGAGAATTTCCAGACCCTAGGGCTCTCGCGACGTGTCGCCCATCACCTAGCCACCAAGCTCGAGATGAAGGCCCCGACGGCCATCCAGAAGAACACGGTGCTGCAGCTCATAAAGGAGGACAGTGACGCCTTCCTGCAGGCCGAGACTGGTTCTGGCAAGACGTTGGCATACCTTTTGCCAATTGTCCACCGCATCATGGCTCTCAGCTTAAACGAGGACGGCAGCCCCAAACAAACCAAGGTCCACCGAAACTCGGGCCTCTTCGCCATCATCTTGGCCCCCACCCGCGAACTGTGCAAGCAGATTGCCGTCGTCCTCGAGAAGGTCCTGCGCTGTGCGCCGTGGCTGGTCTGCACCACCGTCATCGGTGGTGAGAGCAAGAAGTCGGAAAAGGCGAGGATACGCAAGGGCGTCAACATCCTGATCGCCACCCCCGGTCGGTTGGCCGATCACCTCGACAACACCAAGGTGCTCAACGTCGGCACCGTCCGCTGGCTTGTCCTGGACGAGGGCGACAGGATGATGGAAATGGGCTTCGAGGATGATATCAAGGCCATTGTTGGGAAGATCCGGGCCGACAAGCTGCTGAAAGAGAACCCCGACGGCGTGGTGCTGGACGGCGTGCTCCCCTCCCGTAGGGTGACGGTGCTTTGCTCGGCCACTATGAAGATGAACGTACAGAAGCTGGGCGAGATCAGCTTGGAAGACGCCGTCCACATCACGGCGTCCAAGTCTGATCTGGAGAAGGATGTCGAGGCGGGGACCGAGGCAGGGACCGAGGCGGCCTTTGCCGCGCCCTCCCAGCTCAAGCAGTCCTGCATCGTCGTCCCGGCCAAGCTGCGTCTAGTCACCCTGATCGCCCTCTTGAAGTCGACATTCTCACGAAAAGGTTCCGTCATGAAGGCCATCATCTTTATTTCATGTGCCGATTCGGTCGACTTTCACTACGAGCTACTCAAGGACACAAAACCTCCTGTCTTCGAGCCGCCGCCGTCCGACGGATCACCGGCGAAACCACGCAATCCCCACACAGACACGACTGTTGCTCCGGCCGCCTACGTCACATCGCCAGCCAACCCGACAGTCGTCCTCCACAAGCTTCACGGCTCACTAGCACAACCTGTGCGCTCGGCAACACTAAACGCCTTCTCCACCTGCAAGGACCCGGCAGTCCTCATCACCACCGATATCTCCTCGCGCGGTCTCGATGTGCCCGCCGTCGACCTCGTCATTGAATACGACCCCGCCTTTGCCGTCCCCGACCACGTCCACCGCATCGGCCGCACAGCCCGTGCCGGCCGCTCCGGCAAAGCCGTCCTCTTCCTTCTCCCCGGCTGCGAAGAGGGCTACACATCAATCCTCTCCTCCGCCACCCCCGTCGCCCCGCAACTCTACGAATCCACCCTCCAAAAAGGCCTCGCCTCCCAAGTCAACCTGCCCTCCGCCACACCCACACCAGAAATAGAGAAGCAAACCTGGACCTCCCGCGCCGAAGCCCTCCAGCTCCACGTCGAGCAACGCCTCCTCGCCACGCCTGGCTTCGTCCCCGAAGAGACGGACGACAAGCCCGACCCCAAAAAGGCCAAGGGTAAAACCGCCTGGTCCAAGGGCGGCGGCAAGGCCAAGCCCAAACCGCAGCAGGACAATCCCCTCCTCACCGCCGGCCGGCAGGCGTTCCGCTCGCACATCCGGGCGTACGCCACGCACGTCCGGGAGGAGCGGGTCTACTTTGACATTACGCAGCTGCATCTGGGGCATATGTGCAAGGCGTTTGGGCTGAGGGAGCCGCCGGCGGGGATTGGGGGTGGTGTGTCGAGACGGGCGCATAAGGGTGGGAAGGGAGAGAAGGAAGGGAGGGTTACTGGTGGTGGGAAGAGTGGTGGTGGTGGTGGTGGTGGGAGGAGGGATGACGATGATGATAATGGGGTGGGTCAGGTGGATGAGGAGGCGGCGAAGAGGATGAGGATGAAGATGAAGATGATGATGAA
>FTEL01003996.1_pt1 | contig 13704 bp, 14 predicted proteins | sample 1658911 | NCBI WGS metagenome assembly FTEL01 (sample SAMEA3914869, study PRJEB12502) | metagenome | biome: forest; material: soil | place: USA | collected 2012-03-12 | depth 0.1 m
CCCATCATCACCAATCCGACCACCATCACCCATCTCGTGCCACGCCGAGCAAGCACGCTTCAACCGCCGAGGATAGGACGTTGAACACTTGGAGACTGGGCTTCAAGCTGGCTTACTCATGTTCTCACTAACCCACGAGGATCCGCAGAGAGAAGGACAGAAGAAGTGAGGACATAAGCCAGAACAGGAGGACGTACGGAAGCATTTGGCGTGCAAGCTGGCTATCTTCGCACTGCTGGAGCGCTGGGAAACGAACACAATATATTTGCATGCGCGGAGAAAGGCGGACTCGACCTCGGAATCGGCAAGGAGCCTGGAACCGGCCTCCCCGGCCTCCCCGACACTCCACTCCCCCCTCCGCTCCCAAACGGGCTCGCAAGAAACGTGCTCGCAAGAAATGTGCTCGGCCGTGAAACGCCTCGTCGTATGCGGTTCCGAGGGGGTGCAGGGGTCGCGGGTGGCGCGGGGACGAGATATCAGCTCAGCGGTCTCCAATGGTCGTAACTAACGGTTGAAAATCCAGAGATGTTGAGAGTATCGAATCTCGAGATGCCCTCGAGCATCTGTGCTCTAATTAGCGAACCTGAGGGCACCTATCGAAAGCGCATCATCTTCTCGGCCAACACTCCATCCTCAATCCCCTTTCGGATCCTTTCAACAGGATCCTCGAGCACAATAACCCGGCCCACAAAGACAAGCTGGTGGCCATCGTCGCCGCATGCTCGAGCGACGAATAGAGAGGGCATGCCATGCAGCATCACCAGTCTGTCGCCTTGCCGGGCCGATGGAGGTGCGACCCCAACCATTCCAAAGGCCGTGCAAACCATTGCATATTTGATTCGCGCAGCGGCTGTGACCAAAGCGGTGGTAGCCGAGTCCCTCTCCCCATCCCCCAAGGCATTCGCCCTCTGTTCAAACTCTGCAGCAGCCTGGCGGACTTGTGTTATGCCCTTCGCGCTCTCGAGAGCGTCCGTTCGTAGGTCCTCTTCAATTTGGTCCAGCTTCCAGCGGCCTCTCTCCGTCTTCTGCCTCAGCCGAGCCGCCCTGTCCTTGTCTTTCACCAGGTGTTGGAGACGTCGATTCTCCCGGATCAGCTTTACCATCCTTTCCAGTTCGGACATAATGTCCTGGTCCCAGTCGCCGAAAGAGCGAGACTGTCCAAGAAATCCCAGGGACTTCCTGTTCAGCATCACGAATATGTTGGACTTTTGTTGCGGCGACAATGTCTTGACCATCTCGGCAACGTCTTCCCGCGTGATGAATGGGGGTTGGTTCGGATCCCAGCCGCACGCGGCAAAGAGACGGTATAGTTTCTCGCCGAAATCAACGTTATCAGTCTTGTTGTTTTTGCTCCTTGCAGATGATGCAATCATCTCGAAATCCGAGCGGCCCAGGACATGCGATGCCTTGGCCAGGCTCATGTAGCGTCTCGGAAAGCCTGGCCCCCGTGGCTGGCGCAGTAGGAAGCCCTCCTCGTCCTCGTCGAAATCCTCCACCGAAGTCACCTCGCCACAGTCGACCCCATGAGCAGCCAACACGCCTGCGCTGACACAGCAATCCATCTGACCGATCGTGGTGATTCGGGGAGCCAGTCTCCACAGCCGGTCATGGTCCGAATGCATGTCGAGACGCAGGCCCTGAGAGAAGTCGGGTACCCATGACGGAAGCTCTGGATTGAGACCGACGGGAAACAAGTTGTATATCTCTGACCAGGATTGGATACACAACAGACAGGCGGCCGTTCTCGTGTATGCCGCCGCCATCGTCTTGTTGTAATCGGGCGCCAGGGCTGTCTGGAAGGGCTCCATCATGAGGGAGTTCAGAGCGAAGACGTGGTCGCGCGGGTCTGTAGCCCGATGGGCTCGGGTGATGGTGAGAAGGTCGAAGATGCTGTACATGGCTGGATGGAACCTGTTACGCCAGCTCGCAAAAGAATACCTCATCTGGAGCATGTGCCAGTCCTCGGCGACCGAGTCAACCCCGCCGACGAGATGGAGGCCACTTTCCGACGGCCTTTCCCCCTGCCGGTTAGAGAGCCAGCCATCTCTGGGATACAGATTCGCCATCAGCCTCTCTCTGAGCAGATCAAGCCCCCGCCAGAATGTCCTGGCATCAGTTTGGCGATGACCAAAGACCAGGACTGGATCCCTCCGAGCGCACGCGAACTCTTGCACGACCCAGACGCGGGACCACCACGGCTTCTGCAGCAGCGGCTGGAGCTGGTCCAGCACCGCGGGGATGTCCGTCTTTTCGAGTACCGAGTCGGCATGGTATTCCTCAGCGGCTCGCAGCGCATGCAGGAAATCAAACAGCTCCGAGCACGGCCTTTCGTCGTCGGCGCCCAGAAACACCACGACAGAGTCGGCGTGCTCGTAGATCTCGGACATCATGGCCACCTGCCGATTCCGCTCGTCGATGTCGTTCTGGTTGATGCAGACGGCATCGACCCAGAGCATGCGATCCACCTTCTGTCTCCGGAGATGGCGAAGGGCAACGGCGAGGTTGTGGCGTATGACGAAGGGCTTGCCGTCGAGCGTGACGGTTTCCCTCGCGCTGGTCTCGTCGCCCCAGACGTATGAGAGCGCATCGTAGGGGTAGGCCACGTCGCTCACGTAGAGGGAGCAGTTGAGCTCGGCGTCGAAATTCCCTGGTCGCAGGATCAGAAGGCGGACTTTGCGCCGGCCGGCCGGCAGGCTCTTGTAAAAGCCGTCGACAGGCTCGTGGCCAGTATTTAGCCAGGCAATTGATGATGTTGCAAATGCAAGATTCAAATCGGCCTCGGGGGCTACTGGTAGGCTGGGTGAAGCGGCACTGCCGTCGGCGCCGTCGAGAAATCGGGTCAGCCGCTGGGTCAAGGCGCGAATCTCGGGCGGCGGTGTCTCGCGTAGGGGATGACCAGGGTGCATCAGGCTCCTCAGAGAGCGGAAGCCGCTCCATACCGAACCAACCAAGAGGACGGATCCCGCAATGCCAGCACGAACAAGCAGAGTCCGCCAGCCCTGTGGCGCGAGGGGGATGGCGCAGACAACGGCGGCGGTGAACAGCAGCGCCACCTGGGACGCCGCGTCGGCAATGCTGAGCCTCAATTCAACCTTCAAGATAGCGCGGCGGTAGAAGAGATGCTGGGCATGGATGCGGAAGACCGAGGCCTCGGTTAGGCGTGCCCGAAGGTCCGCTGCCTCCTCGCGTAGGGCTGAGTCGGACATTCTGTCCAAGCTGATATCAAATTGCTCGGCCTCGGCGTTTCCTTGTTTGGGAGCAGGGACGGCCGCTTCCGTAATTGGCGAGGCATCGAAGACACTGGTCTGAGCTGTGGCGGTCAGCTCTTCGCCCGGACCGCCAACCATCGTTGGACCCTCGCTCGCCGACATCGGAGAAACGTAAACGGAAACTAATGAGTTCTGGAGGAAGTAGGTTGCGGCGTGCAATCCAGGGAGTAATAACGTAGCGTATCGTTAAGAATGACCACCGATCGGGTTTGGACGGCACCAGTGAGAGAGGGACGGGGGAGAACACGACAGAGAGAATGCAGGGAAATCTCGCGGCATGAAATCTTGGGCTATTGCCTGGGTGGGTGCGAGCTGGACCAACCACAATACTATGTAGGTACATGTAGTTGCTTCTCCTGGTGAAGTCGAACTTTCAGCTGAGTTGGTCTTGCCCAATTGTGGCGTGCATGAAGTTACATCCTGTACCAATATCACCCGTTCGGGGGGGCCAAGGCTTCGCTATTCCTCGCAGCTCCTCCAATGGCTAACCACTGCTGCAGATATCCAGGGGTTTTGTGTTGTGCACCAATTCCATCAGCGAATGAGGGGTGCAACCAGCACATGCGAGGGGTAAGATGGCAGTTCTGGGATTGGGCTGTCGCATTTCGAGAGGGTTGCATGCACACTCCCTGCTCACCCCCAAGTGGCTGGTGTGCGCGAAGTAGGCCGCGCTCCCGATGTGCCGAGACTCAGAGCTGCGCCCCACATTCATGCCCAACACAAGCGCGCCGCCAGATGCCTAACTTTGATTGATGATCTGGTGCCAGGAAGGTGGGGTGAGCACGCCGATGGAACGACAAACAACAGCATCACAACTCACAATTGCGGGAATTTAGCCTCGCTGAGGTAATGCATTTCTCGCCTTGAATTTTTAGTCTCCGGAAGCCACTCTACAAGCTTGTGACGTCTGTTGCGCAGTACTCGGCACCTGCCACGGGGGTAAATTATGATCAGGGCCGGTACAGCAAAAGCCACCTCAGTGCTGGTGCAGCTAAAGCGGTACCCGCTGGTTGAGGCTGTGTGGTGTTAGTCAGGCTCCTTCACTGAGTTTGGCTCGGTCCTTGTTCGTCGTCCTGGTCCAGTCTCCCCGTTTCCATCGCATATTTGATCGCCGTGCGAACTGCTTTCATGTCTGGTGACCACTGCTTCGTGTCCGATGGTGCTTTCCCTCCCAAGTAGAACGAGAGGCTCCCTCGTCTTGTCGTTGTGCATTGTAGCATGTCTTCCCTCAACGTTGTCCACCTGACACATCGCAGCAGAAGTGTTCTACTGTTATTTCCCTTGCGTGCCCGCAGGCACACCGGCTCGCCGTGCGCACCCGGGAGGCCGGGCGAAGGAGGGAGTGCTCCACAGCCTCCCAGGTCGCCCTTTGGAAGCCGGCGGGGATGGAGTCTCACCTGGCAATGTATTGACAACACCAAGAACTGCTAAGCTTGTTGTGGTACGTTTTCCAAGCAGGGTCGTTGTACTGCTTGTCGAGTTTCGTAAGGAGGTCCTCGTTCCTGACGCTAAGCTCCATCCCTCGCTGTTCCGCATCTAATACCTAACCGCTGCTGAACTAAGTGTGAGCAAGAGTCTGCCGGGTTTCCAGTACCTTGGGAGAGCGGGCCGTCCGGTTCAGGTGGTAGGGCGAGCACACCATGCTCCCCCTACCCCCGATGCCCTCCTCCACAGCCCGCAGTTAGTGACATGGCCGACGAGCAACACCCCCGCAATTCCATCAGCGAATCGGGCTGCCCAATCACTCCAATGCCACAGCTCAGGGGTGGAGGAGCTCGAGGCACTTGGGTCCGACGTTGTCGTGCTTCTGCGTTAGGCCACGAGAGCTGACGCCATCATCCCGTTCATGCAGGCGGTCTGCGCGTGGCGTGCCGAGCACGGGGATGTCGCGGCCAGCTCGAGGCCATCACGGGGAGCTAGATGTAGCGTTGGTCGTCGGACGGAGCGCGCATCGAGCGGGGTGGCGGAGCAGGGACAGGGGACACGAGGCAAGTGGGGGGAAGGGGGAGGGGGTTGACTTGGCCTCGTTTGGAGGCAGACAGCGCCAGAGAGTGCGGCTCTTTGGCAGGGCAGGGGGGCAGTGCCGGCCGGCAACCTCGCCGACACAACCTCGCCGACAAGTTACCGGGGGGGGCGGGGTTGGGTTGTGGGCCTTGGGCTGCCCAGAGGCAACGATACGGCTGTTTCACTCAGCGGGACCGAAGCACCCTTTTGCTACGGCCAGCGGGGACCAGAATCCGGACGCCCTTGAGTTTCTCCTTGACCACGCCCTGGACCGTTTCGACCCCACCAGCGTTCTGGTCCACTTCGTCGGAACACATCAGCGCGAGCCCGGCGAAACCTGCACTCAAGACTGCCCATTGCAGAGACTGCTTAAAATGGGCGCCGATCCCAATGCTCGAGGCTCTCCATGTACGCCCCTCCAGATCGCCGTTGTAGGTCGTGATCTCCATGGGATTCAGACGCTGCTCGAGGCAGGCGCCGACCCGAGTGCCATTGGGAGCAACGAAGTAAAGAATTGGGAGGAAGGTGCCGTGCTTCGCGAGTTCTCTGGCTTGCGAGGCGTCAAACCTGTTGACATTTTGAGCACTTGGGAACGCTGGGCAATGGGAGCGTTTGACAACGAGGTTGAGGATGATGAGGTAATCCAGCTCCTGATGGGCTCAACATAGCTGGCTGCGATCATAAAATTTCACTTCTGGACTGGCACACGGCTCCAAATAAAAACCTCCCCTCGTCGCGTTCCATCCGTGTTGATAACCCTGGTCAGCTTTCTGGGTCGGAAACCCTGCTGAACTCGGCATGATCTAGAATATCAAGCGTCCCCCCAAGGAATGGAACCGAAGCGGAGTCGTCCCGTTTTGTGGCGCGGGACTGCGGTTTAGCAAGACAGACAACATCACCCACTTTGCCAGTCTGTCTCGCCCCACACTTTTCCTCTGCAACGCTTTTTGGCATGCCAAGGCCCGACGGCCGTCACGAACCTCGAATCGTGGCAGACCCCAGCCCCCCACTATGTTGCCGCTCGGGAAGTAGGGCATGATGATGCGGCTTAGGGCAACTGCAGCCAAAACGGCTTTATGCAAGCCCCCGGACGCATGCTTTGTCTGCGCGTCGTCTAAACCAAGCAACACAGCCTCATCTATCGACACGGGATGGCCATCTTCCGAGACGACGGATCTGAGGCTGAAAAAAACTCTACACTGAAGTTCAGGTAATGGAAACGGGGGCTGCCTTTCACTGCTGGGTCACTCTTCGAGTCCGATGACGACCCAGACGAAGCGGATCGAAACGGGATGGCCATCTTCCGAAGCGGCGTATCTGAGGTCGAAAAGAAGGCCACGGCGACTTTCAGGCGAAGGAAACCGGAGCGGGTTTTCACTCCTGCGTGAGTCTCGAGCCCTTTACGGTCCGCAATCAGCTCAGGTAAGTCTATTTTTGGACAGCTGGGTCCAGAACCTGTTGTTATGCTGCCCTGCCGGGTCTGCTCCGAACCGTGCGCTAAACGGTCGAGACCTTTGTCATCAACTTCGCTGCCTCGGCCCTTCTGAGTATCCTGCGTCAAATCGCGTTGGGAGAGATCACCCGAGGCAATTTCCGGTGAACAGCGCAGTTGTTAAACCGGGACGCCGCGCGGGTGTCCTCCAACCTGCTTTTCTTTCCGCTACAAGCCCCCTGATCCCGACGATCTCGCGAGCAAGTGCATCGAAGTGGAGTTGTGGGGGTGGCAATTGTGTTGTGTTGTAGAGAGACCGCCGCTCGCTTGTACCCACCGCTCGCTCATCAAATACATTAACGGTCATACACGACAGACCAATCGCCAGATGTTGATCGGCCGGCGTTGCTGAGATCTGCGGTTTCTCCTGAAAGCGGGTCCCAAACTCCCCTGTTTTTAGCAACAGCATGCTTTTGGCTGCTGACTGGGAACAGCCGGATCAAGGTCCTCGATTACCTGGATGGCAAGGAACCTCTTCTCCAGGCACCGCCAGTCGTGGCCGCTTACGACGTGGTGGATCACCTCAAAGCCTACCACCTGGAGAGAGCCGCGCAGCTGTTGCCATTCGCACCACCAAATCACCATGCACTACGGCGCCACATCAACCTTGTGGCCACGATGCCAGAGATCCCTGAAGACAACAACCCACTCGATATCCCCGCAGTTGACGCCTATGAGGAGGCGCCTAGCACCTCCACGGCTTCTAGCACCTCCACGGCTTCTAGCACCTCCACGGCTGCCAGCACCTCACGCAAAGGAAAGGCACCCTCAAGGGCGCCCACCACGAAAACCCCACAGCAAGAAACAACAGAGGCCCAGGCCCCACGTACAACGGCTAGGGAACAGAAGATCGCCGCTCTCACGGAGGAGGTCAACACCTACTTCCACAAGCGGGAGGATCACCTCATCAGCACAGTTACCAATCTGCAACGCCTGGCCAAGGACCTCTGGGATACCCAACTCAAAGGCCTTCAGAATATCAACGACTCCCTCGCCACCAACGTCTCCATGGAGCTTCAGAACGCCCATCGCCCTCTCCATAACGACCTTCATGATTTCTACGCTAGTCTTCAAACCATCGCCAGATCCACCACCGAGGTAGAGAGCAACATCCGCTATCGACTCAAGGCCCACTTCTTGTACTGCATTGCAAAGCCGCTTCTAGCTCTCGGTATGTGCTCTTGTGGTTGTGGCCTTCTGCATCCATTTCCAGCTCTGGCGACATCAATGCAACCGTTCCGCCTAGGTATCAAGGGTTAGTGCAGGGAACTGCTGTCTTGGCTTAAGCCAGAAATGGCCCCCTGGATTTCTGAGAAACCTGGTGTGGAAATAGAATGCTCCGAGGAGCCATTTCTGGCTCTCGCCAAGCCTAATGGTTGCACTTCTGCCTGGGAATAGGATCCTCTTAGGATCCGTTTCCAGATCCGGCAAAGACAGGGATTCCACACAAACCCGCTTCATCCTAATCCGGCAGGGCATCTTTCGGACCGCAGAACCATGCTCAGCCATGGGCCAGAATTGTTAGGTCCGTGGTGGCCCCTGAACATCACCCGGCCAACGTCCCCATCACCTTACCCCTTTCTTTCACTATCTCCGCCTGGCCAAACAGAAACCAGCACCTGCCCAATCAACGTGCTGAGTTCGCCAGTGGTTCAGGGTCTGGCTCCAAGAGCCGCTTCTGGCGAGCAAGTCATTGGGCCTGTGGACATCACAAGGACTATCCCTGCCTCTGCCAGAGCCAGAAACGGCTCTGCAAGGCAGAAAGATAGGTCGCAAAGCCAAAAACGGCTTCCTACTTGCAAAAGAAGAGCTACTTTGTAGCGCGGGGTAGGGGTGGAAGGCTGGACACACGCTTACTGCTGGTTCCTCAGCTTGACGGTGGCGACCTCATTCGGTGTCACAACGGGTCCTTATCCAACGCCCTCCCGAGCAGCGATGTCAAAATAGTGGTAACTGGACATAATGTGGGGCAGAAACTCGCCCTGAGAGCGAGTTGCAGCCCTCAGAAGTGGTGAGCCCCGCAAGGCCGTAGCCGAGAGAATATTGTTTCCTTTCCCGTTTCCAACAATCTTTGGTCTATTCTCCGGTTTCCGAAATAGGCATTTCCTAACCGGGATATACTCCGGCGTGGTGAAGACTCTCCCTGTGGGATCCTCACCGGAGGCCTTCGGATGTTCTGACACTGCCGGTTTCGGCAATCTCGACGGATTTCCTATCAAGGAAAGAGAGAGAACTTGAGGGGCAGACAAGATAGTTGTTAGACTATCAAACATACCCTGCATCAGCCGCGCACGGAAAAGCTTTCACCTTGTCAGACCTTTCCAAGTGTTGGGGTACAAGCCTTTTTATGGGGCGACAGATTTCGAGCACGGGCTGGAGACGAGAATGGGTTCCTACTTGCAATACCGTCGGGGCCAGCTCGTCGCGGCGTCGTATGTGAACCGTTGACGATGCTCGCCGACGTAAAGGCGGAGGTGCCGTGGGTGGACAGGTCGCGACGTCTCCGTGGATGAACTGCGGCGGCACAAAGATCGAGCACTCGGGCCGGTGGCAGTACGTGCGGTCCTCGGTCTCGAACTCAATCTTCTTTGCCTGGAATTGCCCGGCGAGCTCGGCGGCGAGGAACTTGCGGTTCGGGTCGAGCGGAATCGGCTCTCGGCAGCACAGGGGCGGGAACAGTGCCTCGTCCAGTATGGACGCCCGGAAGAGACTCGCGAGGCAGCCCCGGCAGGAGTGGTGAGAACACGGGCAGTGAGCCACGTCGGTGAATGGCCACCCTCCTGATCAGCTCGTCATCAGGGACAACCGAGTCTGGGCGCCGAGGCCTTGGGCAGCCATGGCGGCGGCGTTGGCAGGAGAATGTAGTGTTTCCAGGAGAGGAACATAGGGCAGGTGGTTTCGTTGTAGCCTTGTTCTTCTTTCTTCTGACTGGCACCCCCCCGCTCGCCGTCGTTTGCTCACGTGCGAGAGCCGTGGACAGCTCCAAACAACGCAGCTTTTCGCTTCCTGATGCCTGTCTTTGGACATCCCAAGGTTATTATCGTAGATTAGGGTCTCGCCGATGCTGGCTTCGCACCGCCGGGCTTTGTATCGCGGTGTTGCTTAGTAGCATAACGAAATTCTTTCCTTCAGTAGCCATCACTTACAAAAGAACCCTTTCTCATCATCCATATCCAGGTAACCCATCCTCGTCGTCGAGGCGTTGCGAAAATCGTCGCCAAGGGTTGGTGGTGGAGTGTGTTGGGGGGGGTTCCTGGTCGATTGAGGTGATTTGACCGGTGGGGAGTCTGGCGATCTCTGCTGTCGAGGATGCCGTTGGAAAGCGTGGTTTGTGTGCTGTTATTGTCGGCAGTGCTTAGGCTAGAGCTTAGTTTCCGTGTGTGGCACGTACTACATGTTTACTTCCCCTTTCTGACGTGAGAGGTGAAGTGCGGCGCCGCGGCGCTCGACATCGCACAGATCAGGAGCTGGGCTAATGGGAGCGGTAACAAACACATATACTAACTACCCCTCCCAGCCAACGACTCCTGGGTCTCCAAGACGCCACAGACTGCCTACGAAGCGACCTTGCAGTCGGAGCACATAACGGATCGGATCTCCAGACATCAAAATAGTTCTGTAACGGTCTCAGGAGTGTATTGCAACTATCTGATGACGACTCTACGAGCATAACTGAGCTTGAGGAAAGGAAAGGAAAGAAGAGAAAACAATCCGCGCATCGCGTCGGTCTCTGTCTGGCCAGACGGAGACACCAAGTGGAAATGGGATAAGTGTGGTGGGGTTGTCGATGGGGTCGTCGACGGAGTCGTCGACGGAGTTGTCGATGGAGTCGTGGTGTTCAGGGCCCATCAGGGTTAGGGTTGGCCGAGGGTCGCCGAGGCCACTGCAGGGCTCAGCCCGTCACAAGTCCGATGACTCGTTCTATAGGGATTTGGGCACAAATTCGCTCCGAAACTTCCTGAAAGCGGGTAACTATGATAATCTTATTATATCAACTCCAATGTACCACGAGGTCGTCCCAGCTCCAATGTCTTACAACTTCTCTTCCTGAGACTTCCTATAAACAGAGATAGCGATCTTTGCAGTATTGATTCGACTTTCCGTATGGGTCTGCTCTATTGTAGGGATTGACTTCGGCAGAGAGATCGAGAATGGGCAAACAGGCTGCCAAGTGAACATTAGGTTCGATGGCCGCAACATGTTGAGCACCTCTATTACGTCGCCTTGCTCTCATATCTGCCAGGTTTAGAAGCATTGGATGGTGCGACCCTTGTGGACTTGCAAGTATTGAAATCCACTGCCTATACCTGAGCGGATTTGGAGTGAAATATAGATGAATTTGATCACTAGGCTACCCCCATCTGGCTACATACATAACTACGCTGACCGGAAAGCTCGCGGGTACTAACCACTAACCATCCCATCTGGTATCCTCTAATCCTATCAGATGCCCCCCTCGCTCACCACGTACACGGGACCTCGTCCCAGTAAACGGTGCTGCATGTGGCAAACTTAAAGTCATCCGAGCAGTGCTGGAAGTCGTCGCTTGTTTCCCTGATGCAGCGCTTGTTCTGGCCATCGAAGTAGAAGTGCCCGCGGACATTTGCATCGTCGATACACAACTGCCACATTCCGGGCACATCCGGATCACGGCACCCATCACCGCTGTCGATAGAGTAGTCGCCGTAGGCGGTGGACCAGGTTGCAGGGCTGCTGCATGCAAGGAAGAAGCAGTATTTGTACACGATCATGGAATCCGCCGAGGCCGTGGTTGCGAAGGCCAAGGCGGCAGTGACGAGGGAGGCGACGTTGAGTTGCATCTTAGCTGCATTATCAAGTATCATAGGAAGAGGTAAGTGTATGTAGCGGCTTGAGGAAGGTTTAGGGCGGGCTTACCTATGACTGGTTGGCCATACGAGACGTATCGGCTGGCGTGTGAAGTGGGAGCGACTGATGTCGAGTAGGAGAGCGATAGGAGCAAGACTTGGGTAGTCTTGACGGCCTCTATATAGACTCTATCTTCATTCCCCTTTCATTGTCTTCCTCTCGTTAGATATTCCTCCAATGATCAAAAACCGAAGAGACAGGGGAGCGGGAATGGGCCAGGCTTCAGGAGCACCCCTAGGCATGTCACGTCCCAGAGAAAATGTCTCAATCGCGGTTAATTGGGGTCTGTCCGCACCTTGACCAGTGTCCTGGTCTGTTCGGGTTCTGACCTTGGTGGAAATTCTGGGGAATAAAGGAGTCGAATATGACATTCCGTAACGGGTCGTGCCGTTTGCCTAGGGTCCCTGTACTTCTCACTAGCTGGCGATGCCGCCAGCCCGAACACGCGTCAAGGCACCACGCCGTCGTACAGCCTCACTGGCTATAAAAGACGGACAGGATCACCATCCCAGTGAGCGATACCACCCTGGAGAAAACACTTCCGTACCGCGAGAGAGGGAGTTGGGGCCGGCAAGGGGAACTTCGGGAAGGGAATGGCAGGATCACCATCCCGGTGAGCGATACCACCCTGAAGAAAACACTTCCGTACCGCTAGAGAGGGAGTTGGGGGCGGCAACGGGAACTTCGGGAAGGGAGGGGCACACGGCCGAAAAGGGCGCTTCGCGTATGACTTGCTGTATGGGCAGTACATGCACAACTTTGTATATAAGACCGAGCTCAGCAATTCCCTTCATGCGAATACTCCCCCGGACACTAAACGGTGACAACAACAACAACAACAACAACAACAACAACAACAACAACAACAACAACAACAGGCTCCCTGGGTGGTCATCTTCATGACGCCTGTCAAGCTACCCGGTACTGCCTTAACCTAGAATACGGCTAATGCCTCCCTGGTAATTAGGGTCATCATGGTATGCCGGCCGCGCCTCCATGTTACAGCACAGGTTCCTCGCCTATCCTAGAGATGTAACCTCGAGAAATTTATTGCCTCGGGAAATTAGCAGATAAGCCCCAACTTTCGATGTAGCTCGGCTCTCTTTGTAATCTCGGTAACACCCAATCTCGGTAACACCCCAATAGACAAAACTGAGGTGGATTCAGGTAATGAGCCATACAGGTGTGTGGCACTCCAGGCCAACGGATTAATGTTATGAATTCACCGAAACAGCGTTTCTCAACTAACATTGAGATGACGACGCTCGGACCCTCGCTCCAGAAAAGGTCGCCGGCTTTCGTTGCTGCTCGCGGCACAGCAAGAAGATACAAGTTCAGTCGCGTGGGAGAGAAAACGGTGATGGTATTGTCTAGGTTGTTGGTGGTGTCTATGTGTGTAATGTGAGAAGGGAATCCAGTCGGCTGGCTGGCTGGCTGCAGAAGTGATAGGGCGCGAGGCGCCTCGCAACAACGTTCCTTACATACCTGGTAACGTATCGACATCCAAGTTCAGAATGGGCAGCCAGGCTGCGGGCGCCATTATGGCTGAGTCAAGGTCATGGCTTTGCTCCCCCAGTACAGAAATGCACTCATCGCCATCTGGAATACTGTTTGGAGCTGCGACAGTATTTCTTGGCCTGCGCATCTACTGCAAGATCTCGAACCGGAAGCCGCTCCTCCGTGGCGATTGGATACTAATAGCTTCATGGGTAAGTCGAAGTCCCTCCTCATTCAACCCTTGAATGCTCTCTGTAAACAGGGAAGATCCTTACGCTGTCTCCTCTTACATGTGCAGTTTAAGGTCTTCCTGCTCCTCAGCGCCATCCTCAACACCCACAATGAGTTCCTCAGCGCGGGCGACTATTTCGCGAATCTCAACACCATTACATTGATCCAACAAATCACCACCACGTTAGAAATCACCAGCCAGTCATGGAGCAAGATTTCTTTTGCGTTTACGCTCTTATCGATCGCAGACGGTTGGGTCAGGGTGTTCCTCTGGTTCGCCATTGTTGGCATCAACGTCGCATTCGGCCTCGGCGGCTTGTTCAA
>FTEL01003373.1_pt1 | contig 13700 bp, 6 predicted proteins | sample 1658911 | NCBI WGS metagenome assembly FTEL01 (sample SAMEA3914869, study PRJEB12502) | metagenome | biome: forest; material: soil | place: USA | collected 2012-03-12 | depth 0.1 m
CTCCTGGGGGGGCGCGCCAAGCAGCGACGTCACTTGCAGCTCGCGAGCAGGCCAGGGATTCTGCTTCTGCTTCTGCCGCGAGCCGGGCGGGTTTTCGCGGCAGTTGGAGTCATGTGAAAACATGCGGGAGACCCCGGGGCCATTTCCACCACGCTGGCGCCTTGGGCGTAGCCTCGATCGAGTTAGCCGCGAAAACGGCTATCATGCATCCAACCGTCCCAGCAATGCTTTGTTTTCGAACTGCCCTGCTGAGCTGCTGGCTCCAAGGAAGCTCAAACGGCGAGAGGGCGAGAATCTGGGGCATGTGCCCACATCCTTGCCCTTTCTGCTGACTCATCATGCTCCCTTGTCTCCTCGTGTCCCAGCGGCAGCCAGGCACACATGCCCGCCCTGCGTTTCCCTGTCGATGGTTGGCGCGCAGGCCTCAAGCTGCACGCTTGCCCTGATGCGGCCAAGCCCAACATCCACCATCACGACACTCCCGCATCTCGCGATCTTCCAGAAGTTCCAGCCACGCCGTGTGCCTGGACATGGCGTGCAGGCCGCTGCGGCTTGGGCTTGCCCTTGGGCCTGCAAGTGCAACGTCGGCCGCGGTGGTGACAGGTATAGGTATATATTTCCTGGTCTCCACTCACGACGTCCGTCCTCTCAACACGCCGCTTCCAAGGCTCAAGCCCGTCTCACGCGGCTCTCTCAACCTGGATTGATCAATGGGATAGGAGGCAAGGCGAGGCAAGGCAAATCAAGGCAGGGATGGACCCAAACTGGAATTCAAGTGCCTACTTATCCATCCAGCCACCATAACATTCTCCCCATGCAGGAAAAAACGAAATACGTACCAGATGACCATCCCTGGAGGTCTCCCATCTCACACGCCCCGGCTTGTAGCGAGTGCTCTCAGGCGGTATGGATACCGCCATATGGGGCCATTGGAAAGCCCAGCCATGACGGGCCCTTGGGTCGTCTCGGAATGTCGTCAAAATCTACATCGGCGTCCGGGACGGGAGTATCGTCCTCCCGTGCGTCTTCCACTTCGGCTGCCTCCTCCTCACTGGCATATGTGGTCACGAACTTTTCGTCAAGCACGGAATTGGCACTTGGCTGTTGGGCGAGTTCTGTGGACAAGGCGAGGTCGCCGTTGCTGGCCTCCACCGAGGCGTCATCCATGAGAATCGGTCCGTCCTCTCCCCAGTTATCGTATAGGGATGCTAGACGGATGGTCAACAGCATGAGCGTCTGCAGATGAGCCGCAATATGCTTCGCCATGGCCTCAGCACCGTCGGGGGACCTACATCCCTTGGAGATGTCTGCCTTACTGCGCCTGGTTGGGGATTCTACTCCTTCAACTGTGGACCGGCACAGGAGGCACTCGTTCCATGGCGTTGGACGTCCGTCCATCTTGCTGTCCCTAGCTGCCATTTCAAGCTCTCCCGGGAAGAACTCATCTCCATGGACCTGGACCAAATGGTTGTGGAGATCGTATGAGCATGTGTATCCGTCCCGGTCCTCAAAAGACGTCACGCAGCTCAGGCAGTACCAGCGCGACATTGGGTAGAGGTTCCGGTGCCAGAGCTCGTCGTGTGCCCTCATGTGGGCGTGCCACGATGCAAACCCCGAGAAACAAGGATGGCCGTCAGAGCATGTGTCGGAAATGCACGGATAAGGCTTGAGATCCTCATCGATATGTCTCCTGGCCGAATCCTGCCGCATCAGTTGCCGCACAACAACCATGGGCTCTGCAAAGGGGGCTGTACGCACCTCCAGTCACTCTCGGACATCCCTCGTGCCCCGATCATCTCATTGCACCATTCGCAAGCGGTTGAGACGGCTGGTTGCTCAGCGGGTGGTTGTGGATAGTTGGCGTGGTCGAGCTGGATAGACGGAGCTCCATCATTGGGTGAGTCTGGGCACTCCTTGGAGTACGTGTCATCAGTTGTCGGCGTGGAGCCCAGGTCTTCTATAGGCGGCTTTGACTCTCCCCGTCACTGCCTCGCCGACAGAATCGCGGTGTATCGATCGGCAATGGTCTGCCCCAGATGTTGCTAGGGCGACGGATGGGCACTCGGGTATAGGTTTTGAACCACACTCCGCGAGATGTCGGCGAAGGGGGCCCGGGCGCGAGCAATACGGGTTCGCATGCTGACGTAGACAGGGCGATGAGACGACTGGCGGATGGTAGGGCCGAGCGCGTCCATTCGGGTGAGAGCAAAGTCGAGGAACGACAAGATCTCGTCCCGACGGACATCGTCCTTTGGTCGGGGTGGCCCGTTTGATTTGTTGGTCTCACTAGTCTCGCTGGCCTTGCTAGTCTCGCTGGCCTCGCCGGCCTCGTTGTTCTCGCTGCTCTCGCAGGCGAAAGAGCCATGTTAGTGATGATATACCACGGAACCGTGGCTAAACAGTCGACAAGACTCACACTGGAGAAGGGTGCACCGCAGAATATCCAGGTAGCCAATAACAAGGTGCCCTATGTCGGCATGATCCTGGAGTTTTGAGTCGAGTGACTGGCTGTCGGGGGAAACCAGGTCGAAATCGGCGGCCCAGGTTGCGAACCTCGTTTGGTATCCGGTAACTTTGTCGACCAAGGACGACGTCCGGGCTTGGAGGAGTGCGAGACAGTCATTGAAGAGGGCTTCGCACCTGCGGGCAAGGCGATACAGCAAATCATTCGTCGTGGTCATCGCGCGCTCTGGATGATATTCAGGTCGCGGTTCGAACTTTTGGTCAACTTTTTGTGCCGCTCTGTCGGGAGCCCGAGAGGAGAAAGTAATGGGCCGTGGTGGTAAGGCGCAGTTGGGCCCCGGGTCATCGGGTGACGTTGGTTGGTGATCAGCGAAACAAAGAGTTCCAAATGGTACGCCCTCGTGGCAGGCAAAGAGGCCAGCAACTTAGCAAGCACAGCTTGCCTGCCATGCCCCTGGCTCGCTTTGCTGAGTGGCGAAGCTGTAAGGTGCCTAATGTGTCCAGCGTTTATTAGCAACTCCTGTTGAGTAAACTCTGTCATGGGACATGGAAAGCAACTACCACCAGCCTGCCAACCTTCCCTCTTGGCCGTTTGGGTGGTTGGACAGGTTCCGAGGCTGCTCGAGGGGCGTTTTTTGAGCAAAGGCAGTTGGTGGTGTGTACATGTCCCAACCGCTCCTACTTCTTAGGTAACCACGATAAGGGGGACTTGTCGGTAGTACCAACTGCCGATATGTCTAATGAAACCCAACTAATGAGTACCCCTAATGTATTGAGTCTCTGTCCATTCCAACTGCTCCTGCTTTTGGGATTCTTCCAGGTTCATGAAACCCAACCGAAGAAGCCCTGTGGTTAGTTTCTACCTCGTGATGGCAAAGCGTGATGAACAAGTATCGCAGAACGAATTCCATTGTTGCTCAAAATACCACTTTTACCGTTGACCCTCAATCATTGCCTCTGGGCAGTCCCAGATCTCACCTACATCTACCTGCCCACCTCATGATCCCACCCAATCTGATCAAATTCTGTAAACTGGTTTTTAGTGTCAGCTGCTCTGAAGCGCGCCTCGCCAATCCCTTGACTTCATCGCCATCTTCAACCTCGACTCTAGAGCTCAACCACTCCTTTACATATGATGCGATACCTCAACGAAAAGAATGAATGGCGTCTCCTGCGCATTCTCATGTAGGAAATGTCATGGGGAACTAGTAGGTAGCCCCTGGAGGAGAGGAGGATGGAATTAAGAGGTAAATAGGAGAGAAAAACGTGGAAAGTCCAAGAAGCCATGTCTATATCCGCAGCCCAATTCGATCCCGAACCTTGAGGAGAACCTTGGGGCCAACCTCGAGGGGAGGCGGAGGGTGACCAGGATCCAGGGATTGTGATGGTCCATGTTCCGGTGCTGGAACCTGCTTTGGGTCTGCAGGTCTCCCATATTGGTACTGTTTAAGCAATAAACAATAGACTTGCTTACCTGCAACACTTGCACCCACATCCACTTGTCAGTGTGAGACAGGACGTGAGTGTGGGTTTGGGCTCTTGAGGTTCAGCGAAAGTCCAGAGTGGGTCTGTCAGGGACTGCCTAATCTGGATGCACCCATCGCGTTGTGGGGAAGCCGCACGTGATGATCCACAGTTGCATTTCCAGCCCCGCGCAACCGTGCCTGACCCTGGTCCTTTGCGGGCTATTTTTGGAACCACGACCCCCTCCAATCCCCGACAACTGCACCAGAAACGCGGCTCGGAGGGTCTCGAGGGAAACAATGGACAGCATGGCTGAACCCTCGCCCAGTGCACCTCACCCATCCCTCCGGACTCATTTGTGGATTCGAGTGCCCAGTTTGCTGACCAAGGCCAATTGCGACTCCCGCGCCTCGTGATCGCCAACTGTCAGCGCTGGACGAGCGAGCAATTTCGAGAGGCCCGGTCACATCTCAGCTGGTTCCCATCGCATCCAGCGTCTCTCATTGCCACACCCAGCACGCAGGGTGGGCGCCCGATTTACAACCTTCCATCATTGCTGAGCCGATTCCAAAAGGCTCCTCGAGGAGCTTGCAAAAAGCGGGGTATCAAACACTCGAAGGGGCCACCGAGTGACTGTCTCAGGGTTTCCAGGTCGGAAATGGGCGTGTCCTGCACTGCCGCGGCCCTCTCACGCTCATCTCAATGCCGGCGCAGCCCGGGTGATTGAGAATGGCCACCATGCAGCATCTCGCCCAACCCATCTTCACAGCCTCGCCAGCCACCATCTCGCCCGGTCCCGCAGCGCAACCACCATCACCACGGCGAGCGCTCCCAGACCGGAACGTCGATGGCACCTCGATCGAGGACGCCTTCGTGGCCTTCATTCTTGCCTGCAACCCGGGAGTGCCGCGGGAGACCGATACGGCCGCGTTGCGCGACGCATTCCGCACACCACCAAAGAGCGGCGGCAAGAGCTTCAGCACCTTCACCCTGTTTGAGCTGATCAAGAAGCTCGAGACCAAGGAGCTCAAAACATGGGCCGAGCTCGCGCTCAAGCTGGGAGTTGAGCCTCCGGACCAGGAAAAGGGGCAGAGCTCGCAGAAGATCCAGCAGTATGCCGTCCGCCTCAAGGTATGTTGCCCGCAACGCTGTCTGAGCACGCCAGCGCACTCCGTTGCTGACGCAGAGATCAGCGGTGGATGCATTCGATGCATGTCGACGCCTTCTTCGACTACCTCATGGGCCGCCAGTCGGCTTACTGGACCGAGATCCCCTCTGAGCAAATCCCCATCGCGGAGCTGGAGCGGGATGGCGTCGCGGCAGAGGACGACATGGCCCTGCGCGCACTTCTGCCTCAGATCAAGCCGCGCCGGGGTAGGAGGAAACCGGACGAGGAAGACACGGGGAAATCGCCCTCGCAGCGCCCCTCTCCCCAAGCAGATGAATTCGGAAACGGAGGGCGGCCAGAGCCCATGGAACCGTGGACGGCCCAACCGGACGGGAGAGCCAGCGTCTTCCTGTTTCCACCAGTCCCCGACCCGTCAAAGCTCAATCCATCGGGGCCAACCTGGGCAAACGATATCGTCCAAACCCCGATGACGGCGTTTCCGATCCCCCAATCGGCTATTACGCCATCGACGAGGAACGCGTTCTGGGCGGACGAACCCAAGTCGGCCATCACGCCTTCAAAAGCGAGATCCGCCAGCAGACGGCACGGGGCCAAAGTGGTTTCGTCTGCATGGCGAAGCGGGGGAGTTGGCACAAGCGGCAAGACACGGGGCAGGCCGCCCATCAACCGCGGGCCCAACACCGACGGTCCATTCTCCGCCTTTCCAACCTCGGATGGGCCCGCATTCAGGTTCCCCTCGCCGACTCCCGACAAGAACGCCCCAGCCAACGGCAATACCGCCCCAACAGCACCAACGGCCGCTCCACAAAGCGCTCCAGCTCCTGCAGCTGTCGCTCCCGCTGCCCCTCCGCCACAGCCCCCAACTCAGCCGGCCCAACATCCAAAAAATCTCTCCCCCATTCATGAATCAGCCCCTCCTCGGCCGGCCAAACGAAGTCGGTTATCCTTGCAGGTTCCGGAAAGGGTTGGAGGCGAGGTCCGGCTGGCAACCCCTCCGCTGCCAACAGAACAAACTGTGACGCCGGTGTTGATGGTGAACGGCCAAGCCGCCACCGACCCGAGACCCGAGCGAGCAACCAACCCCAACCCCCCTGTAGCGGGCCAGGTTAACACCCTGTCCCCTCAGACCCTCGGAACCTTTGTTGGCGCATCGTTGTCGACTGGTGTTCCCGTCCCAGGGGAACAAACCGTCTTCTCGCCCGATCCCGCGGACCGCACCCACATGGACGAGATTGAGTCATTGTTTGTCTCCAGCATTCTACGGGCAGACTGGTACGACGCGGAGAATAAGAGAATACCGCCCTGCGGCATCGATGAAGCCTGGGCCTTTGCCCAACGAGTCATCGAGAACCTGCTCAAAGCAGCGCCTACCAAAGAAGCCTTTCTGATCAATCTGTCGGCGTTGGCCGGTGGCAAAATCCTGATGCCCAAGAGCAGCCTGCGGATTACCCGCTTTGAGGATCTGCCTGACCGGACCCGCTACCGGTCCAACTGGCAGCTGCGGTTTGGGGGCATCGTCGGGAACTGGGCCATGGAGGAGACAGTGATGCACGACAAGTGGAAGAAGAAGGCGAAGAAGGACGACGGGACAGTGCCTGACCCGGCCGCCCCGAACGGCACGAGCGGGTCCCAAGCAGATCACTGGGAGAAAAAGTACAAGGAGCTGGCAGCCACGCTGCAGCAACGTGATGAGGAGATGATGCGGCTCCGTGCAAAGGTCATGGAGTCGATCAGAGATGGCTGAGGCCGTTGGATGTGGCTTGTACAGTTAGCGTCAAAAAATACCCCTGTTTTGGAATTGAGAAGAAACAATGCACACTCAAGCTTGAAATAAAGGGGCCCTGAACGTCCATGCCCTCGGTGCTCTCCATGTCGTCGTCGACGTCACACTCTTGCGGGGCAAACCATGACCCCTAACCCTGGGTGTACGCATGCGACCCCTGCGGGGAGGATCTGCGACACCCCTGGCCCTTGCCCCTTGCCAAGCATCCATGCTCGCACACCATGACGCGGAGGCGAGCGTGTCGCTGTCTCGTATTGGACCTTATCGATTGGCACCACCAAACCCACGTTCTCTGCCTGGCCTCGTCAAACTCGCGAGTTTTTCTGGACAAGACGGGCGGCCAAACGAGGCAGTCAAGCTACCGAGTTATCGTGGGCCACGGACACGATGGTGTAGCTCTCTCTGCCTCATCTGCCCGTTCCTCTTTCCTCTCGACTTGACCTACCTGTCCTGTCTCTCGCTCGATCTGCCCCTTTCCATCTTCCTCTCTCTCCCACCTCGAGCGTCACTCCGCCGACCTCCCCCCCCCGCCCTCAAACCGCCAAACCCTCGACTCAATGCGTTGACCTGATCCGCCGACCCGACCCGCCGATCGAATCCCCACGCGATGCCGAAGCAGTACGTCGTCTGCGGGCGGCCAGTGCCCCGGTTCGGCACCCGCCACATCTCGCTCCTCTTCGTCATCCTCGCCGTCTTCGCCCTCTTCAGCCTGCTCTTCACCCTGCCGGGCTCCACCCACGCCAGCCCGCGCCTCAAGGCCGCCGGCCACAAGCTGTCGTCTTCCCTCCCCACGTCGCTCCGCAGCCCGTGGCTCAACAAGCTCAACCCCTTCAAGCAGCCGTCGCACGCGCCCCACCGCCAGACAAACGACACCGATGGCGACTCGTGGTGGTACTCGGATTGGAACTGGCTGCGCATGCCCTTCAGCAGCTCCGTCACCCTCGACGAGAACCGCGCCGTGCTGCCCATGCTCAGGGAGCGCACCCCGATCTACTGCTACTACGACAGCGCCCTCAACAAGGACCCCTCGAGCAGGGACGCCGAGAGCGACCTGCTGCTGGCATGGCGCCGCGCCTGGTGGGCCCAGGGCTTCAAGCCCATCATCCTCAGCCCCGCCGAGGCCATGAACAACCCGCTGTACGAGGAACTGCAGCGGATGGAGGATATGAAGCCGGCTCTCAAGACCGAGCTGATGCGCTGGCTGGCCTGGGAGAACATGGGCGACGGCGTGCTCGCCCGCCACCTCCTCTTCCCAATGGGCCCCCACGACGATCCCCTGTTGACCTTCCTCCGGCGCGGCGAGTACCCCAAGTTGACTCGGTTCAAGAACCTCGACGACGGCCTGTTCGTCGGGTCCAAGGGCGAAGTGGCCGCCGCCATCAAGACCGCCCTGGCCAGCCCAGAAACCAAGAACGCGGAAGACATCGCCGCCGCAGTGGCGGACAAGAAGGAGAACCCGTTCGCCGTTGACGACGCCCCCAAGTCTCTGGCGTACTACTCGGCGCGCCAGATCGAGAGCCTCTACCACAAGGTCGGCGAGTCCATCGGCTCGTCCCGGGCCGCGGGGTTGAAGAGCCTCACGCAGCTCATCAACGCCCACCTGCACCTCACCTGGCAAAACATCTTTACCGACGGCATCTCCGTCGTCAAGCCCCTTCCCCACCACACCACCTACCTCATCGCCCCGGCGTACGAGCTCGCCCAGCGGCTGGCGCACTGCCCGGAGAACCCGCTCCCCAGCACGTGCCCGCCCAACCGGTCCGGCTGCCGCCCCTGCGACGACTCCAAGCCCATGAAGATCACCACCCCGTCGTCCTACTCGGACTCGCGCACGCTCTACACCATCGGCACGGTCCCGCACCCCTACACCTCGTCCTCGCTCCAGTTCCTCAAGGAGCAGCTCTCCATCTCGTGGATCCGCCGCGACTCCCCGCGCGACGCCTGGATCACCTCGCTCATGTCGTCCCTCTTCCCGGACAAGATCTCCACCACCCCGCGCCTGATCCGCTTCAAAGAAGCCGTCGCCTCGGACGAGAGCCCCGATCCTAACAGCAAAACGGGCAGCACCAAAGGCGGCGCCTTCCGCTCCCTCTGGCTCTCGGCCGAACAACCCGCCCCGGAGGACGTCGACTGGCACTTTGGCTTCGCCCTCCCCGACCGCGCCACCTACGCCGACACCCCCACCACCCCGACCGCCAAAACCGACGACCCCAACCTCGTCCTCCCGCCGCTCCACTCCGAAAAAGACGGGCCCCTCCCCTCCAAAACCGACTTCCTCGTCGAGCCCGAAATCCTCCGCCTCGCCCAGTCCGTCATCACCCAGTCCTCCGCCTCGGGCGGCAAGAAGCCCGCCCCGCTGAAAAAGGAAGACCTCATCCTCCGCGACGCCTCCGAGGCCTGGAACCTCGCCGACACCGAGGCGTGGCGCTTCGTCCGCGCGTACGCCGCGCGCGCGGCCGTCGAGCGCCGCAGGTGGGAGGAGGAGGAGGCGAAGTACGCGGGGGGGATGGGGTCCGAGAGGATGGGGAGGAAGATTAGCTTGAAGGAGGAGAAGGAAAGGGAGAAGGAAAAGGAGAAGGAGGAGAAGGAGAAGGGGAAGGATGGTGGTGGTGGGGAGGAGAAGGACAAGGGGGAGAGCAGAGCGAGGAAGGCGTTCCGGGGCGCGTGGGATCGGTGGATGGATCGGGACTGATGCATCTCGCTCGTGAGCAGGGTCTCTCTCGTCTCGGATTAATGCTTGCTGTCCGTTGTGTTGGTGTGATGATTACAAGACTCCGTCTGTCCAGACTCTTCCATACGAGCGTTGATAGAATCCTTTTTGGTATTTACCTCCTCTTGGCTTCAGTTGAGTGTCCATCCGTGACTTTGCCATGTATTGTGTGATGTTGCCATTGTTGCCGTGGGAGTAAGTGTCCCACTGAGGGAAAAGAGGCTTTGTTAAATGGCATGGGTTGCCACGGTGTGATTGACGGTGTGGATTACCATTTGGTGTATCATTTAAACACCGATGCTGCTGTTGAACTTGATCTCGGTTTGTCTCAGACTCGAGGAGTGGCATCGAGAGCAAAACCTGTGCTCAACACCTGTATTTAACGAGTCTCCGAGACTCATCATCAGCCATCCCTCAGGACTCGAGGGACAGCAGGGTCCAGAGCCCCTCGCTGACATCCCATCGCAATCACCTCACATCACTATGGCAGCATCTAAGGCTGATACCTTTCTGTTTTATGAAAGCCCTATTCTACATCATCTAGTGGTAAGCTGCCCTCGGTATCGCATGCCCTGCCGGTCCCCGATGAAATCCCACAACACCATCCTCCACAATTAAGCCGGCAGAGAGCCTGAAGGTAATAACAGATGGGTCTGAGAAAGGCCATAACGATGCCATCTCTGACATAAACATGTCATGACGTTGAAACCCTCCGAACACCACTAGGTATGTCCTCCACGAGTAATTCCCGGTCCCTCACATGCCGAAGGCCGAGGTCAAGTTGCGCCGGGTGGCGACATCCACCGACAGGTGTTTGAACTGGTCCTCGAGCGAGCTCACGCCGCCAGGAGGGCAGTTTTCTCCGCGCTTCTCCGGAGAAGCCGCGAGCAAGGCGCCGCCAGTGTCGCTCAAATCGTGAACGTCAGAGATCTTGCCAGAGATGTCCCCAACCATGGACAACTGGTTGGTGCTAACCGATGGGCTCAAAGACGCCGTGGGGTGCGGCGTGTAGTGCGGCAGGAAGCCCTGAGCCGTCGTCGACGACACAGCGCTGCTGGTCGGCCCCTTCTTCAGAACCGCCTGCCAGAGTTTGGCACTATTCTCACTTGTCAGCATACTTTCCTGACACTTTCTCACTCGTGGGGTCGGGGTCATACCCTGGATTCTCTGAGCGCCGGTCAACACAGCCAGCAGGATTGGCATCCATGATGGGCGCTCCGCCGGTCATGAAGTCATCAGCACCGCTGTTGACCTGAGTCTCAAACGAGACGGTTCTGGTGAGCGTGGCTGTCGTGTTACAGTCATCGCTGGTCGGCATGCCCTTGGAATCAACCTGCTGAACCGGAGTCGTGGGGCGGAATGGGTCGCCGTCCGAGTCGGCCGTGCGATAGTCGCGCTCCAGAGCAGGCTCTGCCGGGCTTTCTTTGACGGGCGAGGGCGGATAGAAGTGCTTCCCGTCAAATTTGGGATGACCAACAACTGCCGACTTGGGCGCCTTGCCCCAGTACAAGAACCTCGCGCGGCGCTCCTCCTCAGTGAGAGGACGTTTGTACACGTAGTCGTGATCCTTGGCCGTGCGAGGATTGACGCCCTTGGGAAGCGTGCCGAGCAAGTATGGCACGCCGAATGACTGCTGCCTGGTGCCGCTGCTGCCAGAGCGGCCCGAGTCCTCAGAGGTATCGGGCTTAACTTCGGCCCGCGCAACTGGAGCCATCGGGGCAGTGAATGGCTGTGACACCGACCGCTGATCGGTCGTGCGCATGTGCTCGAGGCTCTTGGAACAGGTGGCAAGGAGCCTCTTCTCCGCCTCCTCGTAGGCCTTCATCTCCCTGGCATACTTACTGCCTGTCCAGGTCGATGCGTAGCCACGAGGCTGGAAAATGGGAGCCAAAGCTGCATCGCTCGGGAGGGCCGCCGCATTCGACATGCCGTTAATCGCCGTGAACATCGGCTCCATGGGACCGTGAAGCATGACCTTGCTTCCCTCGCCCATGTTGTTATTGACGGGCCCGGAAATCCCGAGAGTAATCCGACCATTGGCCGCCTCGGTGGTGGTCAGGGCTCCGTATCCAGGCGGCGCAGTCTGCGGCGGCAGCTGAGACGGGATTCTGGGCTCTTCAGTGGGCTGAGCTCGCTTGTTCTCCTCTTTACCCTGGCCGGCCTTGACGTGAGCTCCCTCGTACTCAAGCTGAGTCTTGAGCGTGGTTTCAAAGTTCTGGATGTGGCCTTTGATGATTTGGATCCTCTGCTCCATCTCCTTCTCGTCAATCTGGTGCCGGTTGTACTGCAGCTGATCCTCGTGGTACTTGAGGTTTTGCTTGAACGAGGCGATCTGCTTCTTGGTGATGTCGCTGGGCTTGATCGAGGAGATCGGTGGAGCCGCAGCCGCATTGAAGTTGGCATTAACTGGGACAATGTGGTTGGTAACCGGCGGAATTCCAGAAAGGCTGTGGTTCGAGGGGGCAAAGGTTGGCCCCGAGGTCGCCACGCTGGTCTGGGCGGGCTGCTGTTGCTGGACGTACTGCCCGGCGAGCTGGGGCGCGACACCATGGGGGATGCCAACCATGTGAAACGGAACCATCGGATTGCCCAGGGCACCAGGAAACGCACCGACAGGGTACATGAGTTGGCCGTTGTAGTAGAATGGCTCTGGCATCGAAGCCTTGACCTTGGTCTGCTTGTCGTCGTCGGCTGCCTTGACGCCATGCAGCTCCTTCAGGACATTACCCGAAGTGGGCGGGACCATAACGGTAGGACTGGCAGCAGGCTGGGCGAAAGAAAAGCCAGGAGGAAGATGGGTGCCCAGGGCGGCCATGGGGACAAACGAAACTGGGGCCTGGATCGGCTGGAAGCCCGGGGGGTATCCAGTGACGAGCTGGGGCATGACAGAAACAGGCTGGCTGAGAGTGACTGGCGCGATGGGTGCGACCAAGGGCTTGCTCGCCGCTGGCTTGTCGGCCACGCTCTCGTTGTCCATGATGGAGTTGTCGCTTGTGCGCTTGGTGGTGGGCGATGGCGGACCGCGAGTATTGGGGACAATGCGACCTCCAGCTGTGACGCGGACGTGTGTCGGGGAAACAACAGCTTTGTAGAATCGCTGAAAACCTTCGTCGCGCTGAGCAGGAACCCCGGTGGGCGCGGGAATGGGCTCCACGGTCGTAGCTTCAGTGTCGCTCCTGCCGCGGTATTTCCATTCCATGGGCTGCGAAGGGTCTTGAGAAGGTTCTTGCGTGATTTCCCGGACAGCTTCACGAGCAGGTTCTCGGTTGTGGGCGCGGATCGAGTTCTGAGAAGCCTCTCGAGCCAACTCACGGCCCATGCGACGGTTCACGGTGCCCTTGAACACAAGCTCGTCGGAGGTGACGGATGAATCGTCCTTGTGGCGGGCGGTCGCGGGGCAGCAGCTGGAAGCAGAAGCTGAGGAAGTCTCGCTTCCAGTGCGGCGGACAATGTCAGCTGGGGGTGTGGTCGTGTCAGCATGGTCGCGAGCAGCATCGTAGGGATGGGAGAAGCACATACCGATCTCAGGGTTGCCAGCCATGGCCAGGATGTCGCTAGAAACTTGGTTCGTTCGAAAGCCCATCAGCTCAGTGAGGGTGTATGTGCGGCGAGCCATGCTGTGGCTGATGTGCGCAAAGATGTAGTATGTCCGACGGGTCGGCGGGTAGTACCAGCGGAACAAGGTCGGATACAAGGTCTCGCTCCCAAGGGCTGAGGGAAGTGACTGGATGACAAAGGCGACAATGGGAGGCACGGGAACAGTGTCGCTGCGCCGGTCTGTTAGTTTCTGCTCTTCCAGCTGTGACACTATAAACTTGGGCAGAAGCGAGCGGCTGGAGTCGCGGGGACAGTTTGCCACAAAAGAGTCGATCTTGACTCCAACCAACTTGCACCGGTTGCTGAGCTGTAGGAGGTGTTTCATCGCAAAGATAGTGGAAGGGGTGACTGAGCCGTCCTGGCCCTGGAGGTCCTTGAGCTGTGAGAGCAAGCGCTTTGCGCGCCTGCGAAGCGTAGGTTGGCCCATGATGAATGACGTGGTGGGTGATAAACAAAGGTTTGTGAGGATATTGACAAGAAGGCCGGCGATGTAAATAAAGTATGTAACGGCGGGGCAGGTGGTTTGGGAAGTGGTGGGTTGGTCGGTGGCAGGC